>Ga0070707_100006165_pt1 | contig 11170 bp, 18 predicted proteins | sample KBSK5502metaG_FD_65468 | JGI IMG/M metagenome (GOLD analysis project Ga0070707, IMG submission 65468) | Corn, switchgrass and miscanthus rhizosphere microbial communities from Kellogg Biological Station, Michigan, USA - KBS K5-50-2 metaG | ecosystem: Host-associated > Plants > Roots >... | reverse complement strand
GTCTGAACCACCGTCGCGGTCGCATTCCAGGCCAGCGCGGCGGTTGCTGTGCCTTCATACGAAAGCGTGAATGTACCGCCCGTCGCGCCCGCGATCGTGACGAGCTGCACCCCATCCTCAGGCACTTGCGGCAGATAGGCGCGCAGCTGCGCGACAGAAGCAAACGCGGTCACGATCTACCCTTTGCTCTTATTCGCCGGCAGCGGCTGCTTGAGCTTATTCGGCGTCGGCTCGGCCTTGCGCTTGGCCTCGGATTCTCTAGCTCCCACATCATCGCCGCTTTTGGTCGCCTTCTCGGCCGCGCCGCCCGTCAGGCTGTAGCGCTCGGCATCCGCGATCGGCAGCTGCCCGCCCTGCGCTACGAGCAAATAGCGCGCGCGCGGATCGTCCTCCTGTACGACCGTCGATTGATCTGCGGTCAGATAGAGATTCGGCCCGTCGTTTGTCCACATGACGCATTGCTCCAGTATCCATGTGCCTTGATAGATCACTAGGTTTGCGTACCGACCTTCGTCCAAACAGGTACCGCCGCTGTTCCCGTATTTACGTACACGATCCCGTTGGTCGTATCGGTCAGCAGCTGGCCTTTGATCGAGCCTCTATAGCTCACATCCACGCCCGGCGTCGTCTCGGCAATCGCGAGTGTCGGCGCCGTGCCGGTTAAGCTGCTCTGCGCGGTCATGAGATTGACCGCCCGTTTCGCTAAGGGATCGCCCGAGAAGGTCAGCAAAATAGTGCCGATGCCACTCGACACGGTGCCAGCGGTCGCGACGATCGCCGATGCTGCGCCATTGCCCAGCGCATCCAGCGCGGTGTTGATTCGTGAGACCAGGGTGGCATCGGTCGCTGTCCAGGTGATCGCGGGCGTCTGGAAGCCGTCGTAGGTCAATTTGAACGTGCCGCCGGTCGGCGTGCCGCCGATCGTTAGGGTCTGGACTTCGTTGGTGCCGGCGGTCGGCGCGCCGGCGTTGAGCAGGATCGCGCCGGTCGCGCCTTCGATGATTGGCATCATTCGTGTACAGAACGCCACAAATAGCATGAAGAGGAATTGAAAGATGAACATGACATGTCTCCAAAGGGCGCATCGCACGCGCCCGTTTATATGCCTGTTACCGTACAGAACCTAGATGCCCGTAACTTTCGCAAACGCAGCCGCGCGGTATATCTCTAAAGCTAGCCTTTCCTCGGCTCGGATGGTCTGTTGATTCTTCGTGAACTGGTCATTAATCCAGCCGACATCGATCCTGAGCCCCATCTTGCGGCTGATGTGCGAATAGAGCTGGAAGTCGCCGACCAGACCGGTATTCTCGGTCTCGGCCGGCGTGACGACCACGGTGATGCCCCACAGCCGCTCGGGGCCGGCCTCAGCGGGCGATCCCCAGATGTAGATCCCATCGGCGGTGCGGAGCAGCCGAATGTCTTGCCAGTCGTTGGGGTGAATCACGCAGCCGGTCGGCTCGGCAAAGCCGGTGAAGCGAACCAGCGTCATGGCCTTGAAGAACGCATCGGGCGTCGGGTCGGCGCCTTTGGCCTGCGTCTGAATGCCGGTTTTGGTCAAGATGCCTTGGAGGTGTGGTGACACGCCCGTGCCGGTCAGCAGCTCGATCTCCTCAGCCAGCTCGACCATGAGTGTCAGCCGGTTGTCGACCACCGCGCGGATCTGCGGCACGTCGTCAAGCTGTTCGTCTGTGACCGGCAGTGTGACCGCGATCTTCTCGACCGTTACGCTGCGTTCCGTGAACACCAGCACGCCCTCGGGTTTGGCTGCGCCCTGCGCGACTGAGGCCGCGTTATTCGTAAATGTTGTTTCCTCCATGAATTTCACAACGCTCACGTCGGTCGTGTCTTGCGGGATGAGATCGGCCACGACGGGCCGGCGCTGCGCACTGAGCACAACCACCGGCCCACGGTTATTCGGCGCTGCGAAACCGGCGGTGGTATCCATGAGCGTCTTGCGCCCGCGTCGCTGCTCGGTTTCGTCGTAGTCGTCAAACGTCACGCCAAACTGACGCTTGCCGACGCCGCGGTACTGCTTGGTGGTCTCATGCTCCGCGAAGCGCTGGCCCAGCGACTTGTACTCGCCGTTGCCCCCGCCGGCATTCCCGGTCGGGCGATCGTCACTTTCTCTGCCGGCGACTTTCGATCGCAGATCCTGCTCGATGATTTCCAGCTCGCGCGCCTGGTCGAACTGCTTGCCAAGGTCGGTCAGCTCTTCGTTCATCGTGCGGATCGCGGCGGCCTTCTCGTCGGTGGTGCCGTCGATCGAGGTGACCTTACTCAGATCCAGATCGGGGCCGGCTTCCTTGAATACCAGACTCAGCCGATCGCGCTTGGCGTTGAGCTCCTGCGCGATCTCGTATTTCTTCTTCATGTCACTCCATTGAGCGTCGCCAGCGTGCGCTGGAAATCCAGCAGCAGCCGGCGGGTATCGGTTGCGGTTTTGGGTTCGGCTGAACTGAGCAGGCCGCGCAGATCGACTGTCAGGGTGTCGAGACTGTCGGCGATGCCGTTCAGCGCGTTATAGTTGGCCGTGCTAAAGGTGCGGCCCTCTTTCAAGCGGCGCTCTTTCAGCTCGACCAGACGCGCGGCCAATTCCGCGATCGCGGCTTCCACCGCTGCTGCGTGCGCCGTCAGCGGCTGCGCTTTCCAGTGCAGCCCCTTCGTGCCATCGGCCGATGTCGCGGGGTTCATGCCCCAGTTCACATCCGACACGTCGTAGAGATCGGCTTCGTAGAGATTGCGGATGCGAATATCAGAATCGCTGGGGCCTTTCTCGAAGTCCCAGCGGGTGGGATCGTAGCTGTAGCTCATCTCAGACAGCGCGCCACTCGACAACGCGGTAAAGATTTCGTTCGCGCGATCGGTCTCCAGATAGGTGCGCTTGATTGCCGTGCCGCCAGTGGTATCGGGCGCGTATTTGAGTACGGCCGGCGGCAGATCGGCGCGTGCGACCTCAAAGAGCTGATCGATCGTCGCGATCGGCGGGTCGTAGCTGTTATGTTGCCATAGGAACACCACGCGCTTGCGACCATCGATCGTGAAGTCGCCAAAGAGGCCAGGATGTGAGCGGTCGCGAGTCGACCAGCCGTCGCCGTCGTCTACGTTGCCATGCACACAGAAGATCCCGGTGACCGTGCGGCCCTCGATCCCCATCGTGAACGCCTTCGATGCTTTGTATTCCATAGCTCAGGTCTCCACTACGGGCGCGAAACTGCGGGTGCAGTTGGGGTGTCCTAACGGGTTCGCCGCGGCCTCTTCAAGTGTCCAGCGCGCGCCATTGGCGGCCGCGCAGATCGGATCATCTTCGCCATCCAGCACATCGACATGGGTGACGCCGCCGACGCGATAGGCCGCGACCGATCCGAGATTGTAGGCCGTGCCGGTCTCGCTTCTCGCGATCGTGAGCGCCCGCGATCGGCTGGCGATCTCGCCTTTGGCGCGAATCTGTTTCGCCAACTCTTCGACGCTCCAACCTTCAGAGGCCTGCCTTGATACCAAGTCCCTGACGTCTTGTTTCGTGGTATCGGCCACGCCTTTGATGTTCTTCGCCAGCGAACCGAGCACCGTCTGAACATAGTCGTTCGCCAGATCGAAGGTCGCATCCACGCCCTGATCGGCCGCGTCCAAAAACGCATCCTCGATCAGCGCCTGATGGAATGCCTTCATGAGCGCCTGCGCCGCCGATCCGTCGTCCAGGCCAGCGGTAGGATCGCGCTTCTTGTGGCCGTTCAGTTTGACGTTCATAGGGCAACAAAAAAGGCCACAGCCCCCGCGAATCGGGAGGTGTGGCCGGCAGCCGCGTAGCGGTGCAAGGCGGTCTATTCGTCTCGGTATAGTGTACCACTTATTGTCAATGAGCGGATGTCGGTCGATTCGCGCAGCGCGCCCCGCTCGCACAACTCCTCTTCGACCATGCGCAGCAAGGTGAGCAGGATGCGGCGAAAGGCGTGGAGGCGCGCGATCGTCACGAGGATACCGCCTCATCTTCAAACACCGTTTTGACTGACTGGCTCTCGGCCGGGCCGATCGGTGTCGGTGCGCCGTATGTCGTCAGGCAGTTGGGGCATGTCCAATTGTCATGCTCGTCAATATAGCAATTGACCGGCGCATCATCGACGCCACAACAATGCTGTAATGCCGTTATCGTTATGCCATTGAGTGCCGCGATCCATTGTTTCATCACGCCACCGCCTGCGCCGCTTTTTCGTATTCGCGCGCGAGATACGATTGCATCGCCTTCTCGATCCGCCGCTCGGTCAGCTGCACACTGCCGCGCGTGCGCGACTTCGCGCCTTTGCCCCGGCTCATCGCCCCCGCTAGCGGCACGGCCGCGCGGCCCGCGAACGTTGTGTCGCCGCCATTCGTCGGACTGTACCCGATCGCACTCCGCGCCTCGTTTTGGCTGATCAGCCCGCCGGCGAAGTTATTGCGCGCGCGGCCTTGCAATGCATCCACATCCTCCTGAAGCGCCGCGACGGTGCTCATATCATACGCGAGCTTCACGTTCTCCTCACGAATATCGCGCTCATCCTCAAACTCGGTCAGTAGACTCCACGTCCAGAAATCGCGCAGCTCCTTAAACATCGGCGACATGGTGGCATCCCAGAAGCCGCGCCATGCTTCGCCTAAGTTCGCGTAGGTCGCGCGGAGTAGGCCCACATAGGCATACACGATTAAGGGCGGCACGCCAAAGACCATGCAGATGCGCGACTCGGCGACGCTTCGCAATGTCTGACTTTGCAATTCATCCAGCTGCGCGCCGGTCTTTTGATACGTCGTGTGGACATCCATCACGCCGATACCGTGCTGGCGCCCGTGGCGAATACCGTAGGCGCTCTGCCACTTGTCGCGGATCTCGTCGCGCTTCTCCTGACTGAGCGGGATGTCGTAGGAGAGCAGCCCCGGCGGCACGCCGCCATTCTCAAAGAACGCGCGCACGTAGTCGGTCTGGGCTGTGTCGCTTTCGGTCGCGCCGAGTGCGGCCACCAAGGGCGGCGGGTCGTACCAGGCCGGCGCGCTCCTGATCAGCAGCTCGTCAAGACTGTAGTCTCTGCGGTTCACGCCGTCGCTGTAGCGGTAGCCGAGCAGCTCACGTCGCCCCTGGCTGTATTTCGGTGTCATCAGGCTCGGGTTCAGCGGGTGCAGTCCGATCAGGAGATTGTTTTTGAACTCTTTTTCGCAATAAAAGCGGCGCGGGTTCGAGACATCCCAGCTGACGATCGCGGCCCGCATGAGATCGCCCTCGGTCATGGAGCTGTTGGGCCGCATAATCAGCGCGCGAAAGGGATGGCCAGGCACTTCTTCGTAGGTGACTTTCCCGGCCGTGCGTACCGCCTGCTGCACCGTGAGACGCGGGTCGCGCGCGGCGGTGGCCTTGATCGCGATACAGGCGTACACCAGCTCGTTCAGTGACATGGTGCTTTGCAACGTGCTGGTGTCGGCGCGTGGCGCATGCATCCGCCCGTAGTTGAGTACCTCGGTCGTAAAGCCGCCGGGATCGAGGCTGATTGACAGCGCCTTCTCACCGCCGGCCTGATTGCGCGCGCGGATCGCCTGAGTCGTTTTGCGAAAGTCGAGATCGCTCATATGCCTGCTTCTCCGCCCAATTGCAATTCGGTTAACAGCCACACATAGGCATCCAGCCGGTTCGGACTCGACATACCTGGCACCCAGCTACACAGCTCATTTTCGAGCAGCGCGAATGTGCCGACGTGATGAATCATATGCTGCTGGGAGAGCATCGCGATCGGCTCGGCACGCGTGTACTTGCCCCGGCTGGCGCTGATCAGCTTGACCGGCGGCGCGCCGGGAATAGTGCTGATGGTCACTGCCACCATCTGCCCGCCATTGTTGCTCTCTGCCACCAAGGTATCGGCGCTGTACTTGTGATAGGCCGTGACGCCCGCGTGCGCCCACTTCGACGGGTGCGCCTGCACGCTATCATCAGACAGCACGAAGGCGTGGATCTGCGGCGCGCCCTGACAATTGCACCAACCCGATCCGCCCGTAAGAATCCCGGCCTCGTCGCCGCCCTCCGTCGCGCTCGGGTCGATCGCGGTCACGACGCGAAACAGATCCGGCGCCTTCGTCACCCGATCGGCCTCGATCTGTGGCCGCTTCCACAGCGCATTGGCGGTATCCTCAATGTCCTCAGCGTCTAATTCTTGCCGGCCCTGCTCAGTCCCCCGGTACGGCTTGATCACCTGGTCGATATAGACCGGCGCCAGATTGGCGATATTGTCATCGGTGCGGCCATACACCACGATCGTGTTGGGCCTGGCTTTGATTTCTTTCAGGAAGGGATAGGGCTTTGGCGTGGTCGACACCACCACCTTCGGATCGCCCTTGCGCATGGTGTACATGAGCATGTCCCATGTCTGTTTGAGATAGCGCCACTTGGCGATCTCGTCGCACCAGGCAAAATAGATGTTTGGCCCGCGCAGGCTCTCGGGATCTTCGGCGCTGTAGATCTTCCCTCTCGCGCCGCTGGGAAAGGTCAGCTCACCCATGCTGCGATTGAACTGCACATCCGGGTGCAAGGTTTTGATGCCGGTCTCGCCTTCAACGCAGTAGTCACGCCCATCGCCAAAGCTCTCCGCGACGATCGCGATCCGCTTCGCATGCCGGCTCATCGCGAACGTGTATTCAGCGGCGGCGTGCGTCTTGCCCCAGCCGCGCCCGGCCTGGATATACCAGCAGAACCAGTCACCCGGCGGCGGCAGCTGCTCAGGCCGGGCGATCGTCTCCCAGCGCGTCGTCTGAGTCCGCGAGTCCTTCGAGAAGTCGAATGGTTTTATCGACAGAGAGCCCGTGAAGCGTTGCAGCTTCCGCGGCGGACTGCTTGAGTAGCCACTCGGCATTCGCAAAGACTTTCTGCTGCATAATAAGCGTTGTCAGCGTTACTTCAAGATACTCTAACAGCATCGCCCCGATCCGCTCGCGTGATTCCGTTGCAATGATTGCAACGGAACTGCCGTGTTGCTGGCGCGACTTCCACGACCTGAGCGTGCCGACCGGGATATTGTACAGGCGCGCCACATCGGCGGGCGCTTGCCCGGCCAGCAGGGCGGCCAGCGCTTGCGCCTTCACCTGGTCGGAGTATTCGGCCACACTAGCCACCCCGCCGGATCGCGCCCAGCAGCGTGCTCGTAATCCAGCAGCCAAGCGTCCAAAACGCGCCCAGCGTCAGCGCGAGAATCGCCCAGTTGACCCATAGCCATTGCGTAAAGCTGATGTCCATCTCACTTCCCTCCAATACTCGATTGCCACCCCCACGAACCACCAGCCGAAGGTCCACAGCCCCACGCCGATAAAGACCGCTGCCCAGCGGATCATACGGTCAGCTCCTTGACCCCCACCGCCTCCAGCGCGGCCAGGCAGACGGCGTGCGCTAAGTCCTCGCGATACACCGTGGCGTGCAGCCCGGGCGAGATCGCGCCAGTCTCCCAGTCGCGCCGGAACGTCGCGCCGTAGCCATCCGCGCTCATCGTCACGACCAGCACAAAGTGGCGCTCGCGCAGCCGCTCAGCAATCAGCTTGATGCCATTCCAGTCGCGGCTGAAGTCTGGCAGCATGCCCCACTCGTCGTAGATATCGCGGAGCGCTGCTACATGCGGCGCGCCGAGCAGTTCGGCAAACTCGTAATCGAGCGTGTAGCCCATGACGTGACTGGCCACGGCGATGTTCAGCACAGTTCCGGCGGGTAGGTCGATCATGCCTTTTCAATCCAGTGCCAGGTGCGCGGCTGCGGGTCTTCTGAGTACGTGACCGATGTTTGCCAATTGATACAGCCGCCGAAGCCCGGCCCATCATTCGTGCCGTCCATGAACACCAGCAGGTTAGAATAGCCGTTTGCCGGCGGCGTGCCATCCCCTTGCCGCCAAACCTTGACGACGATCGCCGGACGGTGATCGAGGGCGTGCGGCCCGTCTGGTAGCACGAAGTGCACGATGCGTCCTTCAGTCAGCCCTTCCATCACGACTCCTTTACTCGTTCGAGCAGCCCGGCCCACACGAAGCCGCGCGTCGGGTTGCTCACCCAGGTTCTGCTGCTGCCAAACCCCGCCACAAATGTCGCCGTGGCCGCCTGCACCTCGTCGCCGCTCCATTCGTCGCCCGCGTGGAGCCGCCCGAGGATCGCGGCGCTGGTGCGCGGATAGGCGCGAATGGACGCGCCGCCCGTCGCGCGTGGAGACACGATGTAGGAGTGTAGAGGCGGTACGGGCGGGTGGGAAGAGGGACCGGGCGGCGCGTCGGCGTAGCAGCTCTCCACGAAGGCAATCCAGGGGAAGCCGGCCGGATCCGTCTTGCGGCCGCGTGGCGTGGCGATGTCCAGGTGTCGCACCACATCCCCGCGCGCAATGGCGTAGCGGGCGATCCTGTCCCGACACAAGAGTCGACAACTATCGAGCTGGGCTATCGGGTAGGGATCGTGGCCATCGTTTTTGTTCACTAATTCTATACCGATGCTGGCGTGCTGAATCGCCCCGCTATCCATGCCGTGATGGGCGCTGCGGCCGGCGTGCCATGCGGCCTCGCTCTCGGGCACGAGCTGATAGATCGACCCGTTGCGATCGATCAGGTAGTTGGTCGAGGCCTTCGACGCCGGATTGCACAGCCAAGCAATCGAGCTGGCAAACGATCCCACGGTCGCATGCAGCACAAGCAGCGATACTGCCACGCCGTCGCGGCTGCTGCGGTTGGGGGATGTTGTTGCTGTGTTGTAGGCGATCATAATGCTCCCACTTCGCGCTCGCGTTTGAGTGCGACGATCTGCGCTTCGAGCTCCAGGCAGCGCAAGACGTAGTAGCGGCGGTCGGCTTCGAGCTGGAGCATGCAATCGAGTGCGACGATCTGTTCGTCGTCGATCATAGTCCGCCTCTGGCCAGCATATAGGCCGCAGTCGCCACCGCGATAATGATCGCCGCGATCGCGAGCCGCCCGATCGTGACCACCGTGCTGCGCATCGCGTCCATCGCCGCCGTGAGGCGCACCTCGGTCAGCAGCTCGACATCCGACTGCCGTGCGACCATCGCGCGCCGCTCGCGTTCCAAGGTGCGCTCGACCGCCCGGCCAACGTTGTCGCCGCGACCGTTGCCGGGGATGTCCGCGCGCACGTTGCCGACATAGGTGAGTTTGAACAGCGCCGCGTCGATCGGCACCAGCTTGGTCTTGATGTCGCCGATCTCGTTCACGACCTCGGGCGGCGTGCTGTTGCCTGACCGTGCGGCCTGCACCTCCAGCACCTGCAATCGGCCTTTGTGCGCGCTGCGCAATTCGTCCAGCTCGCCAATCTGGCGCTGAGTCTCGGCATCCATCAAGCCCCTGAAGACACGAAAAAAGAGTATGCCGCCTACGCGGTTCATACTCCGTTATGCAAAGTATACATCATCGCGCCTAATCTGCCTAGCAAGCGCGTGCTATACTGCTAGTCGATCAGCGCGCCCGCGCGTGCGTCATACTCCGTTGCGGGCGCGCTGATCAGTCACACGAGGATGCCCCATGAACAACGTCCAGCTGACCCAGCACCTTGTTTTACTCGAAGAGAGGGCGGCCGAACTGGAGGCGCACATGGCGGCGATCGAGCCCGTGCTGCGCCACATCGAGTCGGCGCTACCCGTGCCGAGCGCGCTGTCGCTGGTGGCCCAGCGCTTAGGCTCGATCGATAGCAAGCTCGCGCAGTTGGTGCCGCCGCGTGATGTGCGCCACTCGATGGAAGAGGCGACTGAACATCAGGAGGCGGTCGCGGACGCCGCGCCGCTCCAGGCGCAGCAGCTCAAGGAGATGACCGACTGGCTGAGCAATCACATGACCGGCGATCAGCTCCAGTTTCAATTCGATGATCTGATGTTCGTGACCAAGCAGCTGATCAGCTTGTGGCAAGGCTCGCGCGATGAACAGGTGCTCATGCGCGCCGACATCCGGCGGCTCGCGGCGCTGTGTGAGCAGGTGCTCGCCGACAAGGCCGAGCCACCGTGGAGAATGGGCGATGATGAGCGACGGAAGGCCAGCGGGTTTTGAGGGGCACACGAAGGCCCTGATCTGAAAAGCTGACAGATCAGGGCCTCCGATGCGCCGGGGACAATAGCCGTGTGTGTATCCCGAAAGACTCGCGCGTTGCCCCGGTCGCGTCGGGATTGGCTTTTATTGGTACGATGCCTATTCATTCGGATTGTACCCACCCGACTGAACTAGCGGCATCGCGCGCCCATCCTAGCACGCCCGTTTCGCCGTGTCAAGACGCCACGAGACCCGATGCGCTCCCTGAAAAAGCATCGGGCCTCGTGGCGAGTGATTACGCGGTATTGTAGCACGTTTGGACGGCTAGTCGATTTTCACGTTCACGTATGGACTGGGCGGCACTCGTTTTAGTAGATTCTTGTAGCTCGCTTCGAGATGTTGGTGTCGATCTGCCATCATCGTAACCAGCGCGACCAGTGTCGCGCGGTCTGAGAGCCCGGTCGACTCTTGCATCGTCAGGCATTGGTAGACCAGCGGATCGATGCGGAACCACTTTTGCAGCTCTTCAATGAGCGGAGTTTCTTCGTTCATCACTTTCCTCGTTTCGGCGGTGGCTTTGCGCGCTCCTCCAGCAGTGCGATCCGCATCGCGACCGCGCGCCACGGCTCGTCTTCGCGCAACTTAGCCTCAGCGATACCCGCCGACTGCTCCAGCTCGAGCAGCTTTTCGCTGCGCGGCATGAAGACGCGCTCGCGAGCGATGTAGGCGCGCACATCGTCGACCAGGAAGCGGATCGTGAGCTGGAGCCGGAAGGCGGCCAGCTCGGCCTGCTCCGCTCGGCCAATCTTCCGTGGCATCATTCGACTTCATAGCCCGGGCTGTCACTTCCCCGATACCCCTTGCACCAGCACGGATCGTCCTTCGTGCCGACGTTGTGACTGTGCCATGTTTGGTTCTGCTTATTGCGCGGGCGCATCGGCGCGTGGTGCTTCTGACACAGCTTCCAGCCTTCGGGCAAGTCGTCAGGCGTGGCGATCGGCGCGGCGATCGGGCTAGATGTCGGTGTGGCACCCAGCGCCTTTAGTCGCTCGATCGCGCCCGGCAGCTGCTCGACTCGGCCGTCGAAGGAGATCGACACGTTGAAGCCGTTCAAGACGGCGCTGATCTGCATGGTGATCGGGCGCGGCTTCATTTCGACTGCCGGCGCCTTT
>Ga0070707_100006163_pt1 | contig 11171 bp, 10 predicted proteins | sample KBSK5502metaG_FD_65468 | JGI IMG/M metagenome (GOLD analysis project Ga0070707, IMG submission 65468) | Corn, switchgrass and miscanthus rhizosphere microbial communities from Kellogg Biological Station, Michigan, USA - KBS K5-50-2 metaG | ecosystem: Host-associated > Plants > Roots >... | reverse complement strand
TCGATCCCGAGGTCGAGCGGACCTTCGCCGCGGCGCTCCGCGAGCTGGGCGCCGCGGGCGCCGTGGTGAGCGACGTGTCACTCCCCGCGCTCGGCGACGCCGGCCCCGCGCTCGGCGCGATCATCCTCGCCGAGGCGCGCAGCGCCCTCGCGCCGCCGCTCGCCGCGCGCCGCGAGCGCGTGAGCGTCGAGCTGCGCGTCTACCTGGAGCTCGGCAAGCTGGTCACCGCCGAGCACTACCTGGCGGCGCAGCGCCTGCGCTCCCGTCTCTACGAGGAGACGCGCGCCGCGCTCGCGCGATCTCCTCGCCACGCCGGCCACGGTGCTGGCGGCGCCGCGCCTCGAGGAGCTGCTGCAGGTGCGCATCGGCGACCTCGACATGGGCGTGCTCGAGGCGATCTGCCGCCTGACCGGCCCCTTCAACCTGACCGGGCTCCCGGCGCTCGCGCTGCCCTGCGGTTTCACGCGCGACGGGCTGCCGATCGGGCTCCAGCTCATCGGGCGGCCGTTCGCCGAGGCGGCGGTGCTGGCCGCGGGGCACGCGTACCAGCGGGCGACCGACTGGCACCGGCGGCGGCCGCCGCTCGCCTGAGAGGCGCTCACGGCCGCCGCGCGACGATCTGGACGACGCGCAGCGTGCCCGCGGCGAGCGCCGCGGCGAGCGTCTCGCGCTCGCGGACGAGGTGCGCGCAGTACGGGTCGCGTCGCAGGCGGGCGAGGAGGCGGTCGCGGGCGGCGAGCACCTGCGCCGAGCGCTCGGCGGCGTCGGCGGTCCGCTCGCGGAGCGCGAGCTCGACGAAGCCCAGGCGCTCGAGCGCGGCGACACGCTCGGCAGAGGTGGAGAACGTCCAGCCGGAAAGCTCCGGTGCGCTCCCCGGCTCGGCGTGCACGAGATCCTGGATGGCGAGCGTCCCACCACGCCGGAGCACGCGGTACGCTTCGCGGAGCGCCGCGAGCGGCTCCTGCTCACGGGGCAGCGCCTCGAGGATCCACACGTGCGTGAAGTGCGCGCCGCGGAAGGGGAGGGCCGCGGCGCTGGCGGGCACGAGGCGCACCTGCGCCGAGAGCCGCGCGCGGCGGGTGAGCGTCTGACCGGCCTCCGCCTCGGCCAGGCTCTCCGTCGTGCCCACGACATCGCAGCCGAGACGCGCCGCGAGCCAGCGCGAGGAGCCCCCCGAGCCGGCGCCCAGATCGAGCACGGACTCGTACTTGCGGAAGATGCCGCGCGCGGCGAGCGCGTCGAGCAGGTGGAAGCCGGTGCCGCTCGCGCGCTCGAGCCCGAGATAGGGAAGCCCGCGCGGCGGCGGCGTCGCGGCCCGGTGCGCCCGCACCAGGCTCTCGATCGCGGCCGCGAGCCGGGTCACGGGCGCTTCGCGCATTGCGAGCGCAGGTAGCACAAAGTTGGCCCCGACGCCGCGCTCGCGCTAAGCTCCCGGCGCGCGTGTTCCCCGACCCGCCCATCCGTCTGCCCGGACCGCGGCCGGCGTGGTACCGGCGCTTGCCGGCGCCGCTCCGGCGCGTCGCGGCGGCGAGCGATCGCGTGCCCACCCTGCCGCTGCGCGCGGGCGCGGCCTTGAAGGGCGCCGTCGCCGCGCTGCCCCCGGTCCTGGCCATGGGCCGCGAGCGCGACGTGCAGGCGCTCGCCCAGCGCATCAGCGACGACCTCTGCGTCGCGCTGCGTGTGCCCGGCGTCCGCGTGCGCGTCGCCGCGCGCCGCCCCCCGCTCCGTGGCGGAGAGCTCCAGGGCCTCTACACGCCGGCCAACGGCCGCGGCCCGGACGTCATCACGGTGTGGATGCTCACCGCCAAGCGCGGGCAGGTGGTCGCCTTCCGCACTTTCCTGCGCACCCTGCTCCACGAGCTCTGCCACCACCTCGACTATACGCTCCTCCACCTGCGCGACTCGCTGCATACGCAGGGCTTCTACCAGCGGGAGTCGAGCCTGTTTCACGCCCTCGACGGGGGCAGCGTCGGGGACAAGGAATTGACACGCTGCCCCTGACTCTCTATAGGGCGACCAAACCCGAAGAGCGTTTATCCCCGCGGGTCCGGAGGGGCTTTGCCGGCCACGGGGATTTTCTTGGGCCTGTCCCTGACCGATCGGTCTAGAGTGGTCGGTCAGGGACCGGATGTGCGCGAGCTGAGCCAAAGAGTTACAAGACGACCGCCGGGAATGGCAGCCGCTCCGACGACCGCCCGCGCCAACGTGAACCTCGCGCTGGTGAAGTACTGGGGCAAGCGCGATCCGGCGCTCAACCTGCCCGCCGCGGGCAGCATCTCGCTGACGCTCGATGGCCTCTCGGTCGAGGCGTCGGTCGCCTTCGGGGGTGGCGAGGCGGATCGCGTCGAGATCGACGGCGTGCTCGCCGCGGGCGAGGAGGCGCAGCGCGTGACGGGCTTCCTCGACCTGGTGCGCGCCGAGGCCGGGCGGCGGGAGCGCGCGCTGGTCGAGACGCGGAGCACGGTGCCCCGCGGCGTGGGCCTCGCGTCCTCGGCGGCGGCCTTCGCGGCGCTGGCGCTCGCCGCCAGCCGCGCCGCCGGCCTCGCGCTGGCGCCGCCCGCGCTCTCGGCCCTCGCCCGCCGGGGCTCGGGCTCGGCGGCGCGCTCGATCTTCGGCGGCTTCGTCGAGTGGCAGCGCGGCGAGCGCTTCGACGGGCGCGACTCGGTCGCGGAGCCGCTCGCGCCGCCGGACTTCTGGGACGTCCGCGTCGTCGTCGCCATGACCTCGAGCGCGCCGAAGGCGGTCTCCTCGCGCGCCGGCATGGTGCGCGCCGCGACCTCGCCGCTCTACCCGGCGTGGGTCGCGGGCGTGGAGGCGGACCTGGCCGAGGCGCGGGCCGCCATCCGCGCGCGCGACCTCGAGGCGCTCGGACTCATCGCCGAGCACAGCGCGCTCACGATGCACGCCGTCGGCTTGGCGGCGCGCCCGCCGCTCCTCTACTGGCGTGGCGCTACGGTCGACTGCCTGCACCGCGTCTGGGCGCTGCGCGCCGAGGGTACGCCGGCGTTCGCGACCATCGACGCGGGGCCCCAGGTGAAGGTGCTGTGCGCGCCCGCCGACGCGGGCCGCGTCGCCGAGGCGCTGCGTGTGGTGCCCGGCGTCGAGCGTGTCCTCACCTGCGCACCGGGCTGCGGCGCCGAGGTGGTGGCGTGAAGCGGATCACGGCCAGCGCGCCCGGGAAGATCTTCCTGACCGGGGAGTACGCCGTCCTCGCCGGCGCTCCGGCGCTGGTCGCGGCCATCGATCGGCGCGCGCGGGTGCACGTGGCGCTCGAGCCGGGCGCGGGCCCGCTGGTGGTCGAGTCGCTGGCCGAGGGGCAGCGACGCGTGGTCGCCGACCCGGCGCACGACGCGCTCGGCGGCGGCGACGTCGGCGCGGTGCTCGCCGCGCTCCGTGTCGCGCGGGACGCGGCCCCGTCGCTGGGCGCCACGCGCGCCGAGGTGCTGGTCGACACGCGCGGCTTCCTCGCCGACGGGCGGAAGCTCGGGCTCGGGCGGAGCGCGGCCACGGTGACGGCGGCGGTCGCCGCCTTCCTGGCCGCCGTCGGGCGGCAGGACCGGCGCGAGGTGCTCGACGCGGCGCTGGCCGCGCACGCGCTCTTCCAGGACGGCCGGGGGAGCGGGGCGGACGTGGCCGCGGCGGCGCGCGGTGGCGTGCTCGAGTTCCGGCGCGACGGCGCGCGGGTCGCGGTCGTCCCGCGGACGCTGCCGCGCGGGCTCCACCTGCTCGTCGCCTGGAGTGGCGAGGGCGTGGCGACCGACCCGATGCTGCAGCGCTTCGCCGCCCGCACGCACGAGCCGCACGCGCTCGGCGAGCTGGTGGCGGTCTCGCAGCGCGCGGCGGCCGCGGTCGAGCGCGGCGACGGCGCCGAGCTCCTCGACGCGGTCGCCAGCACGGCCGACCTGCTCGCCCGGCTGGGCGACGAGACGGGCATCGCGATCGTCACGCCCGCGCTGGCGCGTCTCATGACCGCCGCGCGCCGGGTGGGCGCGGTCGCCAAGCCGTCGGGCGCCGGCGGCGGCGACTGCGGCATCGCGCTCGCGACCTCGGCGGCGCAGGCAGACGCGGTGCGCGCCGCCTGGCGCGCGGCGGGCATCATGCCGCTCCCGGTCGCGATCGCGGCCGAGGGCGTGCATCACGAGGAGTGCGACGAGGCCGCGCGCGAGGTGTCGCTTGGCTGAGACGATCGGCGAGCGCAAGCGCTCGCACCTGGAGCTGTGCGAGGCGGGCGAGGTCGAGTTCGCCGGCAAGACGACGCTCCTCGAGGAGGTCGACCTGGTGCACGACGCGCTCCCCGAGCTCGCCGTGGATCAGGTCGACGTCTCGACCACGCTCCTCGGCAAGCGGCTCAGCGCCCCGCTCCTCATCACGGGCATGACGGGCGGCACCGACGAGGCGTCGGCCATCAACCAGGACCTGGCCCGGGTGGCCGAGGAGCACGGCATCGCCTTCGGCCTTGGCTCGATGCGCGCCATGCAGCGCAAGCCCGCCCTCGCCTACACCTTCGCGGTGCGCGCGCACGCCCCGACCGCGCTGGTGCTCGCCAACCTGGGGGTGGTGCAGGCCGCGGCGCTCGCCAGCGCCGAGGTCGAGCAGCTGGTGCGCCAGGTCGGCGCCGACGCGCTCTGCCTCCATCTCAACCCCGCGCAGGAGCTGATCCAGCCGGGCGGCGACCGCGACTTCCGCGGCGGGGCCGAGACGGTCGCGCGCCTGGTCCGCGAGCTGCCCGTGCCGGTGGTGGTGAAGGAGACGGGCTGCGGCATCTCGCGCCGGGTGGGCGAGCGCCTCGCGCGCGCGGGCGTGCGCACCGTCGACGTCTCGGGCGCCGGCGGCACGTCGTGGATCAAGGTGGAGGCGCTGCGCGCGGGCAAGCCGGAGCGCGAGCTGGGAGCGCTGTTTGCCGACTGGGGCATCCCCACGGCGGCCTCGCTGCTCGGGCTCCGCGGCCTCGGGCTCGAGCTCATCGGCAGCGGCGGGGTGCGCGACGGCCTCGACGTGGCGAAGGCGATCGCGCTCGGCGCACGGGTGGCCGGGGTGGCGCTGCCGGTCTTCCGGGCCTACCGGGAGGGCGGGCGGAGCGCGGCGGGGGAGTTCATCGACCGGCTCACGGCCGGCCTGCGGACGGCGATGGTGCTGACCGGCGCGCGGGACGTGGATGCTCTCGGCCGGGTGCCCGTCGTGCTCGGGCAGCGGCTCCGGGAGTGGGTCACAGCGGGAGGAGGAGCATGAGCAGCTCACGGATGGCGGCGTTCTACCGGCTGACGGTCGAGGAGCGGCGGCGAAAGCTCGCCGAGGTCCTCGACCTGTCACCCGCGGAGATCCAGGCGCTGGAGGCGGTCGATGCCCTGCCGGTCGACGTTGCCGACATCATGGTCGAGAACGCGGTCGGCACCTTCGCGTTGCCCTTCGGCGTGGCGCTGAACTTCCAGGTGAACGGGCGCGACCACGTGATCCCGATGGTGGTCGAGGAGCCCTCGGTGATCGCCGCGGCGTCGAACGCGGCGCTGGTTGCCCGCGCGGGCGGCGGCTTCGCGGCCGAGGCCGAGCCGGGCGCCATGATCGGGCAGATCCAGCTCATCGACGTGCCCGACCCGGGCGCCGCCGTGGAGCGCCTGGGTGCCGCGCGCGCGCGCATCCTGGCCGCGGCCGAGGAGCTGACGCCGGGCCTCTGCCGGCGCGGCGCCGGCCCGCGTGACGTCGAGGTGCGGCTGGTGCGCTCGCCGCGCGGCGAGACGATGGTGGTGGTGCACGTGCTGCTCGACACCGGCGACGCGATGGGCGCCAACGCCGTCAACTCGCTGGTCGAGGCGCTCGCGCCGATGATCGAGGAGATCGCGGGCGGGACGACCTGTCTCCGCATCCTCTCCAACCTGGCCGACCGGCGCCTGGCGCGCGCCGCGGTGCGCATCCCGTTCGGGGCCCTGGCGCGCGACGGCATGGGCGGCGCGCAGGTGGCGGAGCGGATGATCCGCGCCTACGAGTTCGCGGCCGCGGATCCGTACCGCGCCGCCACGCACAACAAGGGGATCATGAACGGCGTCGACGCCCTCGCGATCGCCACCGGCAACGACTGGCGCGCGATCGAGGCGGGGGCGCACGCCTACGCGAGCCGCGGCGGGAGCTACTCGTCGCTCACCACGTGGGGGATACAGAACGGGTACCTGGTGGGTTCGATCGAGCTGCCCATGGCCGTGTCCACGGTGGGGCCGCTCGTGCAGTCGCATCCGCGCGTGCGCCTGGCGCTCCGCATGCTGGGCGTGGCCGGCGCGCGCGAGCTGGCGGGCGTCATGGCGGCGGTCGGGCTCGCCTCCAACCTGGGGGCCATGCGGGCGCTGGCCACGGAGGGCATCCAGAAGGGGCACATGGCGTTGCACGCGCGCGCGGTCTCCCACGCCGCGGGCGCGCGCGGCGAGGAGGCGGAGGAGCTCCGCCGGCGGCTGCTCGCGGCGGGCGAGGTGAAGATCGACCGCGCGCGCGAGCTGCTGCGCGCCCTGGAGCCGCGCTCGTGAATCTCCCCGCCCGCGGCCGAGCGGCGGGGAAGGTGATCCTGCTGGGTGAGCACGCGGTGGTCTACGGGCGGCCCGCACTCGCGGCCGGGCTCGCCCTGGGGCTCGCGGTCGAGGTGACGGCGAGCGACGGCGCGCTGCGCGTGGAGAGCGATCGCGCGGCGCTCGCGGACGACCCGCGGCCCGCGGCGCTGGTGGCCGAGGCGGCGCGCGCGCTCGGCCTCGAGGCGCGCGGGCTCGCCGTCCGCGTGCGCTCCGAGCTACCCGCCGGCGCGGGTCTCGGCAGCTCGGCCGCGCTCTCGATCGCCGTGCTGCGCGCGCTCGCGGCGGCCGCGGGACGACAGCTCGGGCGCGACGAGGAGCTGGCGCTCGGCCAGCGCCTCGAGGCGATCTTCCACGGCCATCCCTCGGGGGTGGATCCGGCCGCGGCCGCGCAGGCCGACAGTGGCTGCATCCGCTTCGTCCGCGGCGAGCCGCCGACCCTGACCCGGCTGCGCACGGCACGACCGCTGCCGCTCGCCATCGCGCTCGGGCGGCCGCGCAGCACCGGCGCCGCGGTGGGCGGGCTGCGCGCGCGCTGGGAAGCGGACCGCGCGCGCCACGAGCGGCTCTTCGACCGGGTCGCGGCCGTGGTGGAGGCCGGCGCGCGCGCGGCGGAGGCGGGCGACCTTCCGGCCCTCGGGCGCGCCTTCGAGGAGAACCAGGCGCTGCTCGGCGCCCTCGGCGTGTCGACGCCGGAGGTGGAAGCACTTATCGGCGCCGCGCGCGCCGCCGGTGCGCTCGGCGCCAAGCTGACCGGCGGCGGCGCCGGCGGCGCCGTCATCGCGCTGGCGCCGGAGCCGGAGCGCGTGGCCGCGGCGCTCCGCGCGCGCCAGGTGGAGACGATCGTCGTGCGCGTCGGTACGGCGGAGGAGGCCGCAGCATGAGCAGCGAGGGACGGCTCGTCGTGGTGGGTGGCGCGGACGCCGCGGGCGACGGCCTCGGGCGAGCGATCGCGCGCGCCACGCAGTACCTGGTGGCGACCCAGCGTCCCCACGGCTACTGGCACGCGCCCCTCGAGGCCAACGTCACCATGGAGTCCGAGTATGTCTTCTTCAACCGCATGCTCGGGCGCGAGCGACCGGACCTCGACCGGCGCATGGCCGAGCGCATGCTCGGCCTGCAGCAGGACGACGGGAGCTGGCCGCAGTACCCGGGGGGGCCCGGCAACCTCTCGACCACGATCGAGGCCTACTTCGCGCTGAAGCTCGCCGGCCACCGGCCCGACGAGCCCGCGCTCGCGCGCGCGCGCGACTTCATCCTGGGCCACGGCGGCCTCGCCCGCGCCGGCGTCTTCACGCGCTTCTGGCTCGCCTACTTCGGGCAGTTTCCGTGGACGGGCGTGCCCGCGCTGCCGGTCGAGCTGCTGCTCCTCCCGCCCTGGTTCCCGATCAACATCTACGGCATGTCGAGCTGGGCGCGCGGCACGATCGTTCCGCTGACGCTGCTCGCCGCGCACCGGCCGTCCGTCCGCACCCCGCCCGACGCCGCGCTGGGCGAGCTCTGGCGCCAGGCACCCACGCGCGCCGACCTGGCCTTCCCGCGCTCGCGCGAGCTGGTGACCACGCAGAACTTCTTCCTGGCACTCGACCGCGGGATCAACACCGCGGGCCGGAGTCCGTGGAAGCCGCTCCGCCGCCGCGCCATCGCGCGCGCCATCGAGTGGATCGTGCGCCACCAGGACAGGAACGGGCAGTGGGGAGGCATCCAGCCGGCCATGCTGAACTCGGTGCTCGCCCTCCATGCCGTCGGCTTCGCGCCCGAGCACCCGGCGATCGTGAGCGGCATCCAGGGCGTCGACGACTTCCTGGTCGAGTGTGAGGGCACGCTCCTGTACCAGCCGTGCGTGTCGCCCACCTGGGACACGGCGCTCGCCATGAAGGCGCTGCTCGAGTCGGGCACGGCCCCGGCGCACCCGGTGCTCGCGCGCGCCGGCGAGTGGCTGGTCGCGAACCAGATCTTTCGCCCCGGCGACTGGTCCGTCCTGAACCCCCGGCTCGAGCCGGGCGGCTGGGCCTTCGAGTTCGCCAACGACTGGTTCCCCGACGTGGACGACTCGGCGGTGATCCTCATGGTGCTGGGCGAGCTGCCCATCGCCGCGACGCCCGCCGGCCGGCGCGCCATCGCCTACGGCCTGAACTGGACCCTCGGCATGCAGAGCCGGAGCGGGGGCTGGGCCGCCTTCGACACCGAGAACACCTCCGAGTTCCTGAACCGCATCCCCTTCGCCGACATGGAGGCGATGATCGACCCGCCGACGGAGGACTTGACCGGGCGGCTGCTCGGCCTGATGGGCGCCCAGGGCTACGGCCCCGACTTCGGGCGCGCGCGCCGCGCGCTCGAGTTCGTGCGCCGGACGCAGCGCGCGGACGGCTCGTGGTGGGGCCGCTGGGGCGTCAACTTCATCTACGGCACCTGGTCGGTGCTCGACGGCCTGGCCGCCATCGGCGAGGACCTGCGCGCGCCCTACGTGCGCCGCGCCGTCGACTGGCTCCGGGCGCGGCAGAACGCCGACGGCGGCTGGGGCGAGACGGTCGCCTCGTACGACGACGAGTCGCTCGCCGGCAAGGGCGAGAGCACGCCCTCGCAGACGGCGTGGGCGCTCCTCGGGCTCATGTCGGCGGACGGCGCGCACGGCGCCGCGGTCGAGCGTGGCATCGACTGGCTCGTCCGCGCGCAGGGCGCGGACGGCACGTGGAACGAGCGCCTGTTCACCGGCACCGGCTTCCCGCGCCACTTCTACCTTCGCTACCACCTCTACCGGCACTACTTCCCGCTCATGGCGCTCGGACGGTACGCACGACTGGGGGGAGGAGGAGAGAGCAGATGAGCGTCGGCATCGAACGCTTGCAGGTCTACGTCCCGCAGTACGCGCTGCGACTCACGGATCTGGCCGCGGCGCGGAACGTCCCGCCCGAGAAGCTCACCGCCGGCCTGGGCGTGCAGGAGATGGCGATCGCGCCGCCGTGCGAAGACGTGGTGACGCTGGCGGCGACGGCGGGCGCGCGGCTGCTGCGCGCGTCGCGCGTCGATCCCGAGGAGATCGGCATGCTGCTGGTCGCCACCGAGACCGGGGTCGATCACTCGAAGCCGGTCAGCATCTTCGTGCACGACCTGCTCGGCATCGGGCGGCGCTGCCGGGTCTACGAGCTGAAGCACGCCTGCTATGCGGGCACGGCCGCGCTCATGACCGCGGCCGACTGGGTGCGCGCGGGCGGCACGCGCGCGCGGCGCGCGCTCGTCGTCGCGGCCGACATCGCGCGCTACGAGATCGGCTCGCCGGGCGAGCCGACACAGGGCGCGGGGGCGGTCGCCATGCTGGTCGGGCCCGAACCGCGCGCGCTCCTGCTCTCCGAGCAGAGCGGCACGTACGCGGGCAACGTGCACGACTTCTGGCGCCCGCTCGACCGGCGCGAGGCGATCGTCGATGGCAAGTACTCGGTCGAGTGCTATCTCGACGCGCTGGGCGGGGCGCTCGCGGCCTACCGCGGCCTCGAGCGGCCGCCGCTCGAGGCGGGCGAGGCGCTCGCCGACCGCCTGGCGCGGCTCCTCTACCACACGCCCTTCCCGAAGATGGCGATGAAGGCGCACCGGCGCCTGCTCGAGATCGACTGGCAGGCCGCGGGTCGGACGCTCGAGGAGGATGCCGCCGCCGCCTCCTTCCGCGAGCAGGCGGCGCCCGGTCTCGCCGCGGTGTCACGCGTCGGCAACACGTACACGGCGTCGCTCTACCTCTGCCTCGCGGCGCTGCTCGAGAGCGAGGGCCGCGCGCTCGCCGGGCGGCGCCTGGGCCTCTTCTCCTACGGGAGCGGGTGCTGCGCCGAGTTCTTCACCGGCACGGTGCCGAGGGCGGTGGAGATGGTCGCCGACGCCGGGGTCGCGGCGCTGCTCGCCGGGCGCACCTTTATCGACGTACCGGCCTACGAGCGGCTCGTCCGCGGCGGCGAGGCGGGCGGCGAGCCGCCGGCGGATTTCGCGGGTGAGTTCTTCTTCGCGGGCGTCCGCAACCAGCGGCGCGAGTACGGGCGCCCGGGAGCGCTGGCGGCGTGAGCCTCGGGGCCACGGCACCGCTGCCCGCGGGGGCAGACCCTGCCCGCCTGGCGGCGGCGTACGCGCACTGCGCGCGCATCGCGCGCGGGCACTACGAGAACTTCACCATCGGCTCGTGGCTGCTGCCGCGCCGGCTGCGCGCCGACCTGGCCGCGGTGTACGCCTTCGCGCGCGGCGCCGACGACCTGGCCGACGAGGGTGACGCGAGTCCCCGCGAGCGGATCGCCCGGCTCGACGCGTGGGAGGCGCGGCTCGTCGCCTGTGCCCGGGAGCCGGCGGCGGCCGCCGACCCGGTGTTCCTCGCCCTCGGGCACACGATCGCGCGCCACGACCTGCCGCTCGAACCGCTGCGCGACCTGCTGGTCGCCTTCCGGCGCGACGCGGCCGGCGACACCGCCACCTTCCGCACCTTCGCCGACGTGCTCGAGTACTGCCGCTGCTCGGCCAACCCCGTCGGCCGCATCGTGCTCGCCCTCTTCGGCCACCGCGACGCCGAGCGGCAGGCGCGCGCGGACGACATCTGCACCGCGCTCCAGCTCACCAACTTCTGGCAGGACGTGGCGGGCGACGTGGCGC
>Ga0070707_100006161_pt1 | contig 11172 bp, 10 predicted proteins | sample KBSK5502metaG_FD_65468 | JGI IMG/M metagenome (GOLD analysis project Ga0070707, IMG submission 65468) | Corn, switchgrass and miscanthus rhizosphere microbial communities from Kellogg Biological Station, Michigan, USA - KBS K5-50-2 metaG | ecosystem: Host-associated > Plants > Roots >... | reverse complement strand
CGTACCCCCAACCATAGGGCGCGTGCGGCGCGAGCGCGGGATCTCGATAGATCTCGAGGATGCGGTCCACGAGGTTGACGATCCAGTAGTCGGCGATTCGGGCGCGCGCGTAGAGACTGCCTTTCTGCTCGCGATCGAACGCCAAACTGCTGTGTGCGATCTCGACAATGAGAACAGGCCGAGCGGGATGAGACGGAAGATAGTCACGCGGGCTGCCCGGCACCACCGCCACATCCGGTTCTGGCTCGGATTCATCGTCGAGAGCGACCGGTAGCTGGGTTCGTACACGCCACCCGGCGCTGAACACCTCCTTCAGAGCATCCAGCGCCAGCTCGATGGCCGTGGCGTGAGGGGTGCGCTGAGGCTCGCGGACGACCAGCTCGCCACCGATCAGCTCGATCCGCTCGCCCGGCTGGAAGACACCTTTGTCGATCAGGTTCTCATACTCGACTCGACTCCATCGGCGTGTACGGACGGACGAGGTATCCATGGCACCAAGGGTAGCCTTGCGATGCGGCAACAGTCAATGTGCGATGGCCGATACACCGCCCCACTGCGTGCCGCCGGGAAAACAGGTTCGGGGCTTTCGTCTGTGGTGGCAGGCCTGACCGAGGCCAGCGAACGGGGCCGTCGTGAAGGAAGCTCTCTCTCTCACGACATGGTCCACCGCCTCGGGTACCCCCGCCGGTGTGATCGTCGGCCCCGTCTCGGTCACGGCTTCTTCCAAGCGATCATTTCACTGCCGCTGACCGTGAGCGTCGTGCCGAGCTTTCATGGTTCACCATTCTGGTCCACGCCCGATCCCCTCCGTGGCTCTTGCGTAGAGGAAGGCCAGACATCCCGCACAGGACTTCGATGAGGGGAGAAGGATCGAGCTCGGCCGGGCCCGTCTGGATCCCGATCTGGACAGATGTGGGCGTAAATGCTCGTCAGAAACATGGGCGTTCCGAAACGCTGGCCCTGCTCGAGCATGAGACGGACGTCCATGAGACTGGTGGTGAGCCGGCTTTCGGGCGTGTACTCGGCCTTGATCATCTTCTCGCCCTTCTGGTCCATGGCCTTCGAGCCGGCCGCCCCGTCCTTCAGGGCGGTCAAGAGGCTATCCAGGTTCATCCCGGCCTTCATTGCGAGCACGAGCCTTTCGGTCAGCCCCACGGCATCCTGCTCGTGCTGTTCATCATCTTCCTGCCGAGGCATCCTCGGCAGCGTGCTCGACCTGCGCCGCGCGGCCGAAATGGGTCCCGCGCGGGCGATGCCTTCCCCAAGCCGGTAATCGTCCTTAGTGATCCCCGTCCCCCGCGTAAGTCAGAACGCGCTCGCAAGTCGGAGGGAGACCCTCGGGCGCCATCCGGCAGCGAGGAGTTGGCGGCGCGGCGACGGCTCGGGTTCAGCCGCCCGGAGTATAGGTGATGCGGTAGATGCGGCCGGCCTTGTCGTCGGAGACGAGCAGCGAGCCGTCGGGCATCACGAGCACGTCGGCGGGGCGTCCGGCAGCGATATGGCCCCGGAGCCAGCCCGTGGCGAACGGCTCGTAGGACACGGCGCGGCCTCCCTCGACCTTGACGAAAGTCACGCGGTAGCCGATTGGCGTCGAGCGATTCCAGGAGCCGTGCTCGGCGATGAAGATCCCGCCGCGGTACCGCTCCGGGAAGAGGCGCCCGGTATAAAAGCGCATGCCGAGCGCGGCGACGTGCGGGCCGAGGGCGCGGGCGGGCGCGGTGAATTGCGCGCACGCGCGCCCGGCATTGTGCTCGGGATCGCGGAGGCCGTCGCCGTGGCAGTAGGGGAAGCCGAAGTGCTCACCCACCCGCGTCAGGCGGTTCAGCTCATCGGGCGGCTGCTCGTCGCCCAGCCAGTCGCGGCCGTTGTCGGTGAACCATAGCGTGCCCGTCCCGGGTTCGAAATCGAACCCGACGCTGTTGCGGACGCCTCGCGCCACGACCTCTGGCCGCCCGCCGGCGAGGTCGAGCCGCGTGATGCTGGCGTGGAGCGGACCCGGCGGCGTGCAGACATTGCAGGGGGCGCCGACGGGGACGTAGAGGCGGCCGTCGGGACCGAAGGCGATGAACTTCCAGCCATGGTGCCGATCGGATGGATAGGCATCGGTCACCACCTCGGGCGGCGGCGGGTGCCGGAGGTCGCGCGCGACGTCGCGGAAGCGCAGGATCCGGCCGACGGCGGCAACGTAGAGGTCGCCGTCCCGGACGGCGATGCCGCTCGGCATGTCCAGCCCGCTCGCCAGCACGTGGACCTCGTCCGCCCGGTGGTCGCCGTCCCGATCCACCACCGCGTAGACCTTTCCCTCCGAGCGCGAGCCCACGAAGACGATGCCCGCGGGGCCGAGGGCCATCTGCCGTGCGTTCGGCACGTCGGCGGCGAAGACGGTGATGCGGAAACCCGGCGGCAGCGTGATCTCGTTCATCTCGGCGGCCGCCCCGGGGAGGAAGCCGGTGAGGTACCCGCGGTACATGCAGCCGACCACCACCGCGGCGGCCAGCCCGACGAGGAGGACGCCGAGCTTCACGCGGCGCAGGCGCATGCCCCATTGTGCCTTGGCACGGCGGTGTCGGCCACAGTAATCATGGCCCTTTTTCGGCTCTTGACGCGGGCGGCTGGACTGCGCGACACTCCTCGCCGCGGACAGGGCAAGGGCGAACGGTTGCGCGCGTGCCTGTGCCGAGGGGGTGCATGGCGTCGGTGAGACATGTCAACATGGCAGCCGACGACAACCGGCCGGTCGGCAGTGCGTCGGCCCGTGCCGCTTCCGCCACTGCTTCGCCAGCGCAACGCTGGAATCAGGAGGATCCTCATGATCAACCGGTCATCGACCCTGCGCGACCTCGCGCTCGCCGCAACCCTCGGTTGGCTTCTGATGGCGCCGCCCGCCTTCGCGCAACCGACGGGAGACCAACCGCGGGCGCAACCCGGCACGCCGCCCGCGGTGTCTGACCCGTCAAAACCGATACCCAGTGTGCAACCGGAGCCGACTACCGTGCCGGGGCGGCCCGACATTCCCAACGCCGAAGTCAACGCGAAGCTGCGCAGCGTGCCGCCGCCGCCGTTCCCGACACCCGAGGACAAGCTGCCGATTCCGCAGCTCAAGCTGCCCACGGGCTTCAAGATCGAGGTTTATGCCAGCGGCATCGCGAATGCGCGCTCGCTGCGGCTCGGCGATAAGGGGACCGTGTTCGTCAGCAACCGCCTCCTCGACAAGGTCTATGCCATCGTCGACCGCAACGGTAAGCGCGAGACCAAGGTCATCGCCGCCGGCCTGGACCGGCCGAACGGTCTCGCCTTCCACAAGGGCTCGCTCTACGTTGCGGAAGGGACCCGGATTTCCAAGCTCGAACAGATCGAGGACCACCTCGACAATCCACCGAAACCCGTCGTCATCTACAGCGATTTTCTCAACCATCAGTCGCACGGCTGGAAATTCATGGGCCTGGGGCCGGACAACAAGCTCTACGTCAACGTCGGCGCGCCGTGCAATATCTGCGAGCCGCCCGCGACGAACGGGCAGATCCGGCGGATCAACCTCGATGGCAGCGGCGCGGAAGTGGTCGCGCGCGGGGTGCGCAACTCGGTCGGGTTTGACTGGCACCCGCTGACGAAGGAACTCTATTTCACCGACAACGGACGCGACTGGCTGTCGGAAGACCTGCCCGAAGACGAGTTGAACCGCGTCACCCGGACCGGCCAGCATTTCGGCTTCCCGTACTGCCACCAGGGCACGTTCACGGACCGCGAGATGGGCTGGGGACGCGCGTGCGACGAGTTCGAGAAGCCGGTCGCCCTGCTCGGCCCGCACTCGGCCGCACTCGGCATGCGGTTCTACACGGGCAAGATGTTCCCGGCCAAGTACCGAAACGCGATCTTCATCGCGCGCCACGGCTCCTGGAACCGGACGAAGAAGATCGGCGGCGACGTCGTCGTCGCGCATCTGAACAAGGACGGCAGCGTGAGGTCGTGGGAGCCGTTCCTCACCGGCTTCCTCCAGAACAACGAATACGTCGGCCGACCGGTCGACGTGCAGGGCATGAAGGACGGCTCGCTGCTCGTGTCCGACGATTACGCGGGGGCGGTCTACCGTGTGAGCTACGGCAGCGGCAAGATCGCGTCTCGCTGAGCCCCTGGGGTCGGGGACGGATCGCCGCCCTCGGTCTTCGTGTGCGTGGGCGCGCGGGCGAACGCGGGCGCGCGTGCGTATCCTCGTCGCTACCGCTCTCGTTCTGCTGTCGGCGTCGGCGGCCGGCGCGGATTCGCTCGAAGCGCGGCTCGCTCCCTGCCTCGCCTGCCACGGCGAGAAAGGACAATCGGCAATGCCCGAGGTGCCGTCGCTCGGTGCTCAACCGACCTTCTACCTCACCGTCCAGTTGTTCATGTTCCGGGAACGGCTGCGCGTCGTCGACCTGATGAACAGGACGACGCAAGGGCTCAGCGACAACGATTTGCGCGCCATGGCGGATGCCATTGCGAAGCTGCCTCCGCCTCCGCCGGCTGGCGGCCCCGCCGATTCTGCTCGCATGGAACGGGCCCGGGCGCTCATCGAGGAGCACCGGTGCAACTTCTGCCATCGCCGGGACTATTCCGGCGAACAGAATGCACCCCGCCTTGCCGGCCAGCGCGAGGACTACCTCGTGAAGGCGCTGCGGGAATACAAGAACAATACGCGCCGCGGCTACGATGCCGCGATGGCGGATGTCCTTTATCCGATCAGCGACGAGCAGATCCGCGAGCTGGCCTACTTTCTTGCTCGTCTGCCCTGAGAGACGAAAAGAAGGGCGAGAGGCTACCTTTGTACTAACACGAGCTGTATCGAGCGCTGGACGTTGACTGCTCGGCGCGGGGTCGTTATGGTGAGAGGGTGACACCGCCCGTGACGCTCAAGCGCTGGACGCGGGCCGAGTACGACCGACTCGTCAACCTCGGCGCGTTCCTTGGCGATCCTGTCGAGCTGATCGGCGGCCAGCTCGTCGTTGCCGAGCCCCAGGGCAGCTATCACGTCACGGCGGTGGGCACTGCCGACGACGTGCTGCGCGCGGTCCTGCCGGCTGGCTGGATCGTGAGGACGCAGGCGCCCCTCGCGCTCGACGACGAGTCGGCGCCCGAGCCGGACCTCGCCGTGGTGCCCGGCGCGAGGGCCGACTATCGTGACGCCCATCCCGGGCGGCCGGCGCTCGCCATCGAGGTGGCGGATTCCAGCCTCGACTTCGACCGTCAGCACAAGGGCAGCCTCTACGCGAGAGCCGGCGTGGCGGACTACTGGATCGTGAACCTGGTCGATCGGGTCCTGGAAGTGTACCGCGATCCTGGGCTCGACCCGTCGGCGCGCTACGGATGGCGCTACAGGTCGGTGGAGATGCTGGCGCCGCCGGCCATCGTCCGGCCGCTCGCCATTCCATCGGCGCCGATCCGCGTGGCCGACCTCCTCCCGTAGCGACGGCGGGACGAGCCGACTGCCGCACCAAGACGGGGCGCACCTGATCAGCGCGCACACCCTGCCGAAAGGCATCCTCGGCGGCCTGCTCGACCTGCGCCGCCGCCGTGGCCCCGCCGCGCCGAGCCGGACCGCGGTCGGCTCGGCCTGACGAATCTCGGCCGCGCCGTGGCGGTTGGCGGCCTGCCGGCGCATCGTGTGCGGCCGCACTCTGCACGAATTACCCGGTCGAAACGGGACGACGCCAGTGATGCCGCCGCTCAAGTGGTCAATTTTCTGGGTGACCCCTCGTTCGGCATATGTCCAGGCACGGCCCATGCAGCATTTTCGCGGAGGTTCCGGTCGGCATGAACGTGTTCAGCACCGTTGTGGTGCTGTCGAGCAAGAAGCGTACCGAGATCTCGGACATCACGAGGCTCGTGAGGGATGCGGTCAGGCAGTCTCCGATCTCCTCCGGGATCGCGGTGGCCAACACCCTGCACACGACCTGCGCGCTCTTCGTCAACGAGTTTCAGGGCGCGCTGATCGAGGATCTCAAGGCGCTCGCCGAACGGCTGGTGCCCGAGCAGACCGGCTACCGCCACAACGATTCGCGCGTCTCCGACTGCGAGCGCGGCAATGCCCACGCGCACCTCCGAGCCGCCCTGTTCGGGCGGAGCATCGCGGTGGGCGTGTGCGCCGACGGGATCGTCCTGGGCCAGTTTCAGTCGATCATCTTTGCCGAGTTCGACGGGCCCCGGAAGCGCGAGGTCATGATCCAGATCCTCGGGGAGTAGCGCGATCTACGGGCCGGATCGGGCCGCGAGCCCGGGCACGAGATCGCCGCCCGCCTCGACGGTGAGCGTCGAGCCCGAAAAATCACGCGCCGGGTCGATCGGCTCCGCGGCGCCGCCGAGGTGCCGGGCGAGGAAGGCCTCGGTGACGGCGCGGAAGGCGATGTGGTTTTCCGGCCGGGCGAAGCCGTGGCCCTCGTCGGGGAACGTGATGTACGTGACGGGGACATTGCGGCGGCGGAGCGCCGCCACCATCTGCTCGGACTCGGCGCGCGTCACCCGCACGTCCTCGAGCCCCTGCACGATCAGGATGGGCCGGAAGGCGCGGTCGATGTGCGTCAGTGGCGAGCGCTCCCGGAGGAACGCGCGGCCCGCCTCCGTGCCCGGATCGCCGACGCGCTGCTTCCACACGCTGAACCACGTCTGCCAGTACGGGGGAATCGCCGCCATGAAGGTGAGGAGGTTGGCGATGCCGAAGATGTCGACGATGCACGCGAAGGTCTCGGGGGTCCGCGTGGCGGCGGTGAGCGCCGAGTACCCGCCGTAGCTCGCGCCGTAGAAGCCGACGCGCGCGGGGTCAGCGAGGCCGTGCCCGACCGCCCAGTGCACGGCGTCGATCAGATCGTCGTGCATCTTGCCGCCCCACTCGCGGTCCGCGGCCGTGACGAAGGCCTTGCCGAAGCCGGTGGAGCCCCGGTAGTTCACGCTCAGGACGGCGTAGCCGCGGTTGGCGAGCCACTGATGCGTGGAGTTGAAGCCCCACTCGTCGCGATAGTAGGGGCCGCCGTGGATGGTGAGGACCATCGGTGAGTTCCGCGCGCCGGGGGCGGGGAGGGTCAGGTACCCAGGGAGGCGGAGGCCGTCGCGGGCAGGGATAGTCACCGGCTCGAGCGGCCGGAGTGGCACCCCCGCGAGCTGCTTGCGCACCGGGAAGAGGGGGCGGAGCCGCCCGGCCGTCCGGTCGTAGAACAGGTATTCCGGGCTCGCGTCGTCGTGCTCGACGTAGACCAGCAGCTTCCGGGCGTCGGCGCTCACGCTGCCGAAGTCGATGTCGCCGGGCACGGCGGCGCGCAGCCGCTCGAGGTCGGGGGCGAAGCCCGGATCCACCGCCTGCCACCGCGCGCGGGCGGCCATCCCGCCGACGGCGAGGGGCCGGCGGGTGAGGGGATGGAGGACGAGGTTCTTCAGATCGGCGTCCCCGTCCCGGGCCAGCACTCGCGCGCGCCGCGTCGCGAGATCGAGGGCGACGAACGCGGCCTTGTCGCGCCCGCGCGAGTCGAAGAGGTAGAGGGTCCGGCCGTCCTCGCTCACGTCGCGGAGCCGGGTGGTGTCGATGTCGCCGACCGGGATCGTCAAGAACTGAACCCAGGCGCCGCTCGGCCGCCACGCGAGCGCCTCGACGCTGCCGTCCGCGAGGAATCGGAGGCCGAGGCGCACCCGGAACGCGCTGTCCGTCATGATCCACGCGAAGAGATGGTTCTCGAACACGAGCGTCGACCGGCCCGTGACGAGATCGACGCGGTGGATGTCGAAGAAGCGCTTGTCCCGCGCGTTGTGCGACACGAGCATCTCGCGCGGGAAGCGATGGCTCACCTCCTGCACGAAGGCGCGCACCCCGCGCGCGGGCGTCAGCGGCACGACGGCACCATCCGCCACGTCGACGCTGGAGGCGCGCCAGTTCTCGTCCCCATCCCGATCCTGGAAGAACACGATGTGCCGGTTGGTGAACGCCCACTGGAAGAAGTTGCCGATGGGGCGGTCGGTGGCGCGGGTGACGGGGCGCGCGGCGGCGAGGTCGTTGAGCGGCGCCACCCAGAGGTTCCGCACGCCGTCCACGGGGGCGATGTAGGCCAGCCACGCGCCGTCCCAGCTGAGCCGCGCCCACGAGATGTCGGGATTGCCGAAGAACACCTCGCGCGGCACCAGAGGGCGGGCCCCGGTCTGCGCCGCGGCCCTCGATCGAGGCGGCGCCCCCGGCAGCAGGATGCCGGCGGCGGCGCCGGCGAGGAAACGACGACGGGAGACCGAGCGCGCCATTGCCGCACCGTAGTCCCTGGCGCCGGGGGATGTCAACGCTGCGCCAATCGCCTCACCGCGTCCTCAAGAGATGCACGCGCATCTGGGTGCGCCGCTCATCGATGAATTGACCCCGCCTGCCCCGGACACCCTGATGTCACGCGGTCAGGGACGGCGCTCGGCGAGGACGAGCCACTCGAGCCCCTGGCGACGCTCCGCGCAGGCGGTGGGCGGGGCGCTCTCGACGATGCGGAAGTGCGGGGCGAGCACGCGGAGGATCCCGGGCTCGGAGACGGGGAACGGCGGCCCCTCCTCACCGTCGCGCAGCGGGTAGAAGCAGCCGAGCAGCGTCCCCCCGGGTCGCAGGATGGCGTGCATGACGCGCGCGTACTCCTCGCGCCGGCGGGGGTCGATGGCGCAGAAGCAGGTGTATTCCCACACGCCGTCGAAGAAGCCCGCGTACGCATCGTCGAGCGTGAAGATGTCCCGCTGCTCGAAGCTGACGGCCACGCGCTCCCGCTCGGCGAGCGCGGTGGCGAGGGCGATGGCGGGGGCGGCGAAGTCGAAGCCCCACACGCGATATCCACGGCGGGCGAGCAGGCGCGCGTCGTGACCGCGGCCGGCGCCGGGGACGGCGACCTTAGCGGGACCGGGGACACTGGCGGTGAAGTGGCCACCCGCGTCGAGCCACGCCGCGAGCGCCGGCGCGGGCATGCCCAGCTCCCAGCCATCGTTGCCGCCGGCGTAGAGGTCTTCCCAGAACGCCGCGCTGCTCACGCCCGGGCGACCGCGCTCCACTCGAGACCCTGAAAGTCCGGGATGGCGGTCTCCGCGCCCGCCGCGCGGAGCTCATCAGCCGTGTGCGCCGTGGTCACGCCGATGGCACGCATACCCGCGCGCTGCGCCGCCTGGACGCCGACCAGCGAATCCTCGAAGACGACACAGGCCGCCGGGGGCTCGCCGATTCGCCGCGCGGCTTCCAGATACACGGCCGGGTCGGGCTTGCCGAGCCGCACATCGTCCGCGGTGACGATCACGTCGAAGTAGCGCCGGAGCCCCAGGTCGCCGAGCAGGATCTCGACGTCGGCCCGCGAGGCCGATGTGCCCACCGCGCGCGGGATCGAGGCGCGGGCGAGGGTCTGCACGAAGCCCCGCGCCCCCGGGACCGACTGCAGCCCCCGCGCGGCGAACCCCGCATAGAGATCGCGCTTGCGCAGCGCCAGGCGCCGCGCCTCCGCCGCGCTCACGTGGCGCCCGAGGAGCAGGGGCACCGCCTCCTCCGCGGGGCGGCCGATGGTGAGTCGCCAGAACTCCGGCGGCACCGGCGTCACTCCCAGCTCGGCGAGCAGCGCGCGCCACGCGTTCCGGTGATGGGCGCCGCTGTCGATGAGGACCCCGTCCATGTCGAAGATGCACGCGTGGGTCATGCTGAAATCATCATACCGGAGCGTCGCCGAGGATCTGAAGCGAAGCCGGCGGCAGATGATGGATCAGTCAGGTGTCCGGTACTGGGGCAAGTTGCGAGTCAGACGAGGCACGAGGGAGCCCGCGACGCGAGGCGTACTCTCTGCGCGTTGAGCGTCGCGGGCGACCGAGTAACGAAGTATGGCGAAGCAAATTGACCCAGTACCTACTTCAGGCGGTAGAGCGGCGCCAGGACATGGAACGTCTCCCGCGCCGCGCGCGCGTAGTCCCGCGGTGTCCAGCGCGCCGCTTCCTCGGCCGAGACGGCGCGGCCGAGGACGAGCTGGCCGTCTCGCCGGCGCGTGAGCTCCTCGACCAGCCGCGCCACGTCATCGGCGGGCAGGTCCGTGAGAATCGCCGCGGGCTCGTCGTCGTGCTCGTTCTTGAACCAGGCGAGCCCCTTGGCTCGCCGGAGCACCGGCACGAGCTGGGGGGCGTGGCGCTTCCAGGCCGTGGCCCAACGCTTCTTGTCGGCGTGCTCGGGGCCGGCCTCGAAGAGGAAACGCACGGCGCCGCGGGAGACGGCCAGCTTGAAGTGGCAGTGCTTCTTGTACCCGCGCTTGTCGCCGGCGAAGGCCACCCATGTGTCGCTCGGCGGGTTGACCGTGCGGCGGGCATGCTTGGCCACATGCACGAAGGCGGGGCCGCCCCCGACGCGCGTCACGTCGGGCGCGAGGTCGCGCCCGGCCGCCTCGAGCTTGGGGCGGATCCGGGTCTTGATGGCCTCCATGCGGGGCAGAAAGCCGGGGATGTCGAACACCTTGAAGTCGGCGGCCGTGAAGCCGGGGAATGACATGCTGAACCTCCCGCGTTAGGCGTGTTTCAGATGATCAGCGGCCGGCGCGTCATGGGTACGTGACATCCGGATCCAGCGGGAAGATCGGCCGCCGGATGCGCTCGAAGGCAAAGCGCGCCAGGTTGGACGAAGAGAGACCGGGCGCATCCACTTCGATGATCTCCCTCGCGAGGCTCTCGAAGGCCGCGCGGTAGTGGATGGTGGACTTCACCACCAGGATCTTCTCCGCCACCGGGTCGAGGCCCACGAAGCGAAGCATCTCCGGGTCGAGGGTTTGCCACCGGTAGGAGATGAGTATCACCTTTATGTCGTCCACGTCCAGCACCGCCGTGGTCCCGAGGCGGCCGGGCAGGCCCCGCATCATGGGGCCCTTGTGGATGAAGCGGCCGTCGGAGAGCGTCCGCACGGTGCCGGTCACAGCGAGTGGCGCGCCGTGGCGGTGATCGACCTTGCCTCCGATCTCGAGGGTGACGCGAGCGCCGACGCCCGCCGTGACGCACACCTGGACCGCCGCCCGGTCCCAGAGGCAGGCGACGACGGCAGACCGCGCGCCCACGCGCACCAGCTCGCGCAGGATCTCGGTGCCGTCGCCGGCGGCGCCGCCGCCCGTGTTGTCCGCCATGTCCGCGAGCACGATCGGTCGCCCCGAGGCCGCGAGCGCTCTCGCCACCGCATCCTTCACGGAC
>Ga0070707_100006159_pt1 | contig 11173 bp, 10 predicted proteins | sample KBSK5502metaG_FD_65468 | JGI IMG/M metagenome (GOLD analysis project Ga0070707, IMG submission 65468) | Corn, switchgrass and miscanthus rhizosphere microbial communities from Kellogg Biological Station, Michigan, USA - KBS K5-50-2 metaG | ecosystem: Host-associated > Plants > Roots >... | reverse complement strand
TGATCGCTGTCGTAGCCGCGATGCGTCGCCAGATCGAAGGCGATCGACAGACCCATCTGCCCCGCCTTCAGATTGTCGCGGTAGAAGCGGTTGGACTCCTCCGCCGTCGAGAAACCCGAATATTGCCGGATCGTCCACGGCCGGTTGGCGTACATCGTCGCGCGCGGGCCGCGCAGATAGGGCGGCACGCCGGGCAACGCCTCGCGCCACGGAAACCCGGCCGCCTCGATCGCCTCGAGATCGGCTTCGGTATAGAGCGGCTTGACCGTGATGCCCTCCGGGGTCTCCCGATCGAGGCCTGCCGGCGGCTTGCCCTTCAGCTCGGCCGCGGCGAGCGCCTGCCACCGTGCGGTGTCGGGCGACGATTTGGCCTCGCGGCTCGCTGGCTTGGCTTTTTTGGCCATCGGGATCTCCGGCGCAAAAGCGCGCCCATTCCGCTACCCGCGATTATATGGCTGCGCCTGCCGCCGCGTCCAATTCCTGCCGCCGCGTCGCCGCAGGGCGGGAGCGGGGTTCGAAGCCAGTAGCGCGGTCGTTTCGCTGGGCATACGCCTCAGCAAAAAAAGGGGCGGGGTCAGCTCGAATTCACCCCTAGAACAAAACTCGCCACCGCCAATCCGCCCAGCGCCGTCCGGACAGCGTGGAGCCGGTTCCATTTCGACAACAGCGCCCGAGCATCGACGCCCGCGTTTGCCAGATCCGTCGCCATCAGCACCTTGTTGGTCGGCAGGATGCCAAGCAGCGTCCATGGCCAATTGGCCACCATCAGCAGCGCCCCGACCAGGAACGGCACGGTCCCAGTCGCCCACCAAGCCAGGAGCCCGAGCAGAAACCCGAGGATAACGAGGCTCGCCTGCATCACATAACCGCGTTGGTAGGCGAGCTTCCATTCGGCCAGCAGCGAGCGGTCATCTAATCCGAGGCGAGCCGGCTGTTCGGCATAGTTGATATAAAACGCGGCACCGGTGAAGACCGAGGCGGCGACAAGGGCGAGGTGGCCGGCAAGCATTGAAAAACCTGATGTCCCTCAGAGTTCTGCTGCTGGCGCATCGCTCAATCCGGGACGCAGCGTGTGCCGCAGCACGATGGCGCTGGTCAGCAACAGCACGGCGCCGCCCTGGTGCGCGGCGGCGAGGGGGATTGGCACGACGAGCAGCAGGGTCGAGACGCCGAGGCCGAATTGCAGGGTGACGACGGCGAGAAGGCCATGCAAGGCAAGCCGTCCCGGGCGGGGCAGGGCGGTGCGAGATCCCGCCAGCCACAACGCCAGGACCACGGCGGCCGTAATCATCGCCAGTGCCCGATGGTCGAACTGCACCGCCGCGATGTTCTCAAACCAATTGCGGACAAACGGCTGCAGCTGGGCATAACCCGCCGGCACAAAGCTTCCGTCCATCAGTGGGAAGGTGTTGTAGACGAGACCGGCATGCAGCCCGGCGACAAACCCGCCGGCAGCAATCGTCAGTGCGATGAGCGCGATAAGCGCCTCTGCGGCGCGCCGCCAGCGCCATTTAACCCCCTCTCCCCCACCGGGGGAGAGGGTTGGGGTGAGGGGGCGACTGGCGGTGTCTTCGCGGACACCCTCACCCGGCTCGCGCCTTTGGGCGCGCGCCACCCTCTCCCGCGGTGCGGGAGAGGGGCTTTGCAGCAGGCCGAGCGCGATCCACAGGGTTGCGGCATAGATCGCCAGGGCCAATGCGAGATGCGCGACGAGGCGGTACTGGCTGACAGCGACCCGCTCGGCGAGCCCGCTCTCGACCATATACCAGCCGAGTGCGCCCTGCGCCGCACCAAGCGCGAAAATCCCGATGAGGGGCCAGGTGAGGCGGCGCGAAATGCGGCCGCGAGCCAGGAAATAAACGAACGGCACCGCGTAGGCGAAGCCGATCAGCCGGCCCCACAGGCGATGCACATATTCCCACCAGTAGATCGTCTGGAACTCGGCGAGGCTCATGCCGTGATTGACGAGCCGGTATTGCGGGATCTGCTGATATTTCTCGAACTCGGCGGCCCAGGCGGCGGCCGAGAGTGGTGGCAGAACGCCGGTCACCGGCTGCCATTCGGTGATCGACAGCCCCGACAGGGTCAGCCGCGTGATGCCGCCGATCACCACCATCAGGAAGATCATGCCGCAGCAGACGAAAAGCCAGGCAGCCACGGCCCTTGAACTTGACGCGGCGGCTGCCCTGGCGTGATCGGCGGCCGGTTCAGCTATTGCGGTCGGAAGCGACACGCCGGTCCTGTCGGGAAATCCTGATCATCGCCTCAGCAAATGACAGAGCGGCGCGACCAAAACAAGAGCGCGATCCGACACAGCTCCGAGGAGAAACGGTATGTCATTCCGGCGCAGGCCGGGATCCACCGGTCAGAGGCACGTGCGGCGGGCGAGTGGGTCCCGGCCTTCGCCGGGACGACACCTTGAGAACGCGCCGGCTTAATGCAGCGTCAGCGCGTGCTTGACGTGGCGGAAGCGGGCCGGGCCGGTGCGGCTGCTCTGCCGCACATTCACCGAATGCAGCTTGCCTTCGATGTTCGCGCTCCAGAATTCGAGAAAGCGCCGCAGCTCGGGATAATCCGGCGCGAGATCGAATTTCTGCCAGATGAAGCTCTGGAGCAGGGCGGGGTGGTCCGGCAACCGATAGATGATCTCCGCGGTCGTGAGCCGGTACCCCCGAAGCTGCAGCTCATAGGCGGTCACGTTGGCCTCGTTCGGTCGTTATCATTGCACCGAGGAAACAAGCATCGTTGCATTATCGCTCCGAAGCAATAAGAAAACCTAAAGAAAACAACTCGTTAGCAGCCTATACCCGACTCTGCTGCCAAATCGGCTCGGGGCTCCGGTTGTCGCCTTGAAGCCATCGCGCGCTGGTTTAAATATTGAGGCCGTGAAACTGTTCGTCCGGCGCCCTGTTTTGCCGGTGGCGCGTGTGCTGTGTAGGGTCCTCACCACGATGAACCGGGTGTTCTCCGCCTTCGTCTTGATGAGCGGCGTCGCGGCGTGCATGCCCGCGGCTGATTCCGCGCTGGCGGCGGCGCCGATCCCCGACAACGGCGGCGCCCCGGTCCCGAGCCTCGCGCCGATGCTGGCCCGCGTGACGCCGGGCGTCGTCAACATCGCGGTGCGCGGCAAGGTGCGCGCCGAGAATCCGCTGCTGCAAGATCCGTTCTTTCGCCGGTTTTTCAATCTGCCGCAGCGGCAGCAGACGGAGGAGCGCGAGACGCAGGCGACGGGCTCCGGCGTCATCGTCGATGCCGCGCAAGGCTATGTCCTGACCAATGGTCACGTCGTCGACAACGCGACCCGCATCGAGGTCACAACGAAGGACAATCGCCGCATCACGGCGAAGCTGGTCGGCCGGGATACCGAGACCGATATCGCGCTGCTGCAGATTCCGTCGCAAAACCTCGTCGCCGTGCCGATGGGCGATTCGGACCGTCTGCAGGTCGGCGACTTCGTGCTGGCGGTCGGCAATCCGTTCGGCCTCGGCCAGACCGTGACCTCGGGGATTGTCAGCGCGCTCGGCCGCAGTGGCCTCGGCATCGAGGGCTACGAGGATTTCATCCAGACCGACGCGTCGATCAACCCCGGCAATTCCGGCGGCCCGCTGGTGAATTTGCAGGGACAGGTGGTCGGCATCAACACAGCGATCCTGGCGCCGGGCGGCGGCAATATCGGCATCGGCTTTGCCGTCCCGATCAACATGGCGCGGCGCGTCATGGACCAGATCGTGCGCTATGGCGAGGTCAAGCGCGGCCGCATCGGCATCGCGATCCAGGATCTGACGCCCGAGCTCGCGCAGGCGATGAATACGAAGCAAACCGTCGGTGCGGTCATCGCCCGCGTCGAAGCCGGCTCGGCCGCCGAGCAGGCCGGGTTGAAATCCGGCGATCTGGTTGTCGCCGTCAACGGCACCGCGGTCCACAGCGGGACCCAGCTGCGCAACATGATCGGCCTCGCCCGGATCGGCGATCAGGTCACGCTGACCGTCGACCGGCGCGGCTCCGAATATACCCTCCCGGTGCGCATCGATCCGGCCGGGACAGCGGCGACGGCGCGCCAGCGCGCTCGGCCGCAATAAGCCGCGGCAGGCTGATCGGCTGATGGCAGTAGAAACGCCTTACGAGGTGCTTGGCGTCAAACCGAACGCCAGCGCTGACGAGATCCGCAAGGCCTACCGCAAGCTCGCCAAGGAATTCCATCCCGACCTGAACCCGGGCAAGCCGGCCGCCGAGGCGCGCTTTAAGGCGGTGTCGGCGGCTCACGAATTGCTGTCGGACCCCGAGAAGCGGGCGCGCTATGACCGCGGCGAGATCGACGAAAGCGGCGCCGAGCGGCCACGCTACTCGTACCGGCCGCATGCCGAAGGCGCGCAGGGCTGGAAGTACCAGCCGGAAGGCGAGGCGGATATCGGCGATCTCGACGATCTGTTCGCGATGTTCGGGCGCGGCGGCGGAGCCGGGAGCGCGCGTGGTGGTCCGCGGGGCGGCGGCCGATCGGGCGAAGGCTTTTCGATGCCCGGCCCCGATCGCCATTACTCGCTGACGATCGACTTTGTCAGGGCGGCCACCGGCGGCAAGGAACGCCTCGGGCTGTCGCCCTCGGAATGGCTCGACGTCACGATCCCGCCCGGCATCGAGGAAGGCCAGATCCTGCGCCTCAAGGGCAAGGGCGGCCCCGGCTTTGGCGGCGGTCCGCCGGGTGATGCGCTGATCGAGGTCCATATCGCGCCGCATCCGTTCTTCCGGCGCGAGGGCGAGGACATTCATGTCGAGCTCCCGGTCAGCTTGGCCGAGGCGGTGCTCGGTGCGCGCGTGCCGGTGCCGACCGTGACCGGCCCGGTGACGATGACGATCCCCAAGGGCTCCGACACCGGGGCGCAGCTGCGGCTGCGCGGCAAGGGCATTCATCGTCGGCGCCAGGGCAAGGAGGTAACCGGCAATCAGTACGTGACGCTGAAAGTCGTGATCGGCGCCACCGATGATCCCGAACTGGCGAAATTCCTCGAAGACTGGGCCGAGAAGCATCCGACCGATCCGCGCCACGCGATGGGGCAGGGCACGGCGCAGGGAGCAGCGGCGTGATCGGCGTCGACGAGTTGGTGCGCCGCTTTGCCGAGCTGAATTCCGTTGAGCTCGCCCGCTGGATCGAGAACCGCTGGGTGATGCCCGAGCACGCCGCCGAGAGCGAAGGCGAGCGCTGGGTGTTTCACGAGGTCGATGTCGCGCGGGTCGAGCTGATCCTCGACATCCGGCGCGAATTCGCCGTCGACGACGAGGCGATGTCGCTGGTGCTGCGACTGCTCGACCAGGTCTACAGCCTGCGGCGTCAGATGCGCCGCCTGTGCGACGCGCTCGAACAGCAGCCGCCCGAGGTACGCGACGCAATCCGCCGCGCCCTGCCCACGGCTCGCCGCGACAGCGCCTAACGGGAGCGCCGGCCTCTGGCCGGCATGCCGGCCAGAGGCCGGCGGTCCTTATCCTTCCCTACAGCGTCTGAAATCTTGCGCGGGCGCCGCGCTCGATGCCGGCGGCGATCAGTCCCTCGATGTCGAGGCGGTGGCGGATCAATTCGAGGACCCGCAACTCCTCCTGGCTCGCTTCGCCATCGGCAGCCGCGACATCGCAGGCGATCGCATAGGCGGTTTCGCGCAATTTTGGTGGAAGCGCCTTCTTGATCGCGGCAAGCCCGTGCTCGAGCCCGTTCTCGCGCCCGAGCAGCCGGCTGCATTCCTCGAGCACCTTTCCCAGCTTCTCGTGGTCGAAATCGCGGAACACCGGCAGGTCGCCAACGATGTCGCCGATGATCTTGAGCTCGGTCTCGGCCATGTCGCGGTCGGCCGCCGACACCATCATCATCGTGCAGATCAGCGCGCCGTGGGGATCGAGCATCAGGGCTCCTTTCGCTCGCAGGTCGCCGCACAGATCAAAACGGCGCCGGTTATGTCAAGCAGGATCGTGCAGGAAGCCCGCGGTCGCCTCCGCCGCCTCGACCAGCGGCACGCGCAGGATCGGCACGCCGGCCGGGAAGGCGGACAGCAGCCGCGACGGTAGCGCGCGGTCGAGGATCACAAAAACACCGCGGTCGTCGGCGCGCCGCACCAGCCTACCATAAGCCTGGCGCAATCGCAGGCGCGCGATGCGGTCGTCGTAGGACGCGCCACCGAACACCGGTTTGCGGGCGCGGTGCAGGATGTCGGGGCGCGGCCACGGCACCCGGTCGAACACGATCAGCCGCAACGAGCGGCCGGGGACGTCGACCCCGTCGCGCACCGCGTCGGTGCCGAGCAGGCAGGAATCCTCTTCGGCGCGGAAGATGTCGACCAAGGTTGCGGTCGACATCGCATCGGCATGCTGGGCGAGCAGCAGGAGGCCGCGTTCCTCCAGCATCGGGGCGATGCGCTCATGCACCGCGCGCAGCCGCGCGATCGCCGTGAACAGACCGAGCGCGCCGCCCTTCGACGCGCTCATCAGGGTGGCGAAGGCGGCCGCGATCTGGCCGATATCGTCGCGCGGAATGTCGGTGACGATGAACACCCGGGTCTGCGCCGCGTAATCGAATGGCGAGGCGATGCGCGCGCCGTCGGGGGTCCGCGGCAGATGCCGTAGCCCGGTCGCGGCTTCCGCCGCGCGCCATGCCAGATCGGGATCGGTTTCGCCATCGGTCAGCGTCGCCGAGGTCACGACGAGGCCATGCGCCGGCTGCGCCACCGCCAGCGCAAACGGCTTGCCCGGATCGATCCAGTTGCGGTTGACCGCGACATCGGTCTCGGCGTTGTCGCTGCGATCGAGCGCCAGCCACTCGACGGTGTCGGGACCGGGCGGCTCGGCAAGGTCGCGCAGCAATTTGCTCCACGAGGCGAGCTGCATGTCGGCGCGGCGTTCGAGCCCGCGCACCGCCGCTTCGAGCCGCTGGCGCAGCCCGGGCTCGGGCGGGTTGTCGGGGTCCTCGAGCTGACGCCGCAACGCTCGCGACAGGCGGCGCAGCGCGACGGCCAGGCGGTCGAACCCGGCGGCGAGCCGGATCCCGGCCTCGACCAGGCCATCGATCGGCGGTCGCGCCTCGGCCTCGATGCCATAGGGTGAATCGCCCTGGGCGCGCGCTAGCACCTGCCGCCGCACCAACGCCAGAAAGCCTTCCGCACCGGGCAGACCGCGGTTCTCGCCGACCCGCTGATGCCAGCCATCGGCCGGCAGCGCGCGGGCCGCGACCAGCGTCTCGAGCAAGGCCTGCGAGCCCTCCTCGTCGGCTTCGACGAGATCGCCAATCCGCCGTTGCAGGCCGCGGGCGCGCGACCGGCCGGTTTCGGCGCCGAGCAGCCAGCGCCGCAATTCGCGCCCCTCCTGGCCCGACAGCCGCACCGAGAACGCAGCATCGGCGGCTTCCAGCAGGTGATGCCCCTCATCGAACACATAACGGGTCGGCACGCTCGCATCGTCGAGCCCCCCGAGCGCCGCCTGCGCCATGACCAGCGCATGGTTGGCGACCACCAGCCGCGCGTGCCGCGCCGCCCGCACATTCTTCTCGACAAAGCAGCGGCGGAAATGCGGGCAGGCGGCATGGATGCACTCGCCGCGGCGGTCGGCCAGCGCGTTGATCCGGCCGCGCCCGATCAGCTCGGCGAGCCAGCCCGGGAAATCGCCGGCGACGAGATCGCCGGCCGCGGTGGCGCCGACCCAGCGGGCTATCAGCGCCAGCGGCGCTGCGCCGGGCGAGGCGCGGCCGAGCGCCGCCCGTACCGCTTCCTCGTAATTCAGCAGGCACAGGAAATTCTCGCGGCCCTTGCGGACCACGACCCGGCGGCGCTTCTGCACCGGATCGGGGTAGAGGCGGTCGAGTTCACCGGCGATCTGGCTCTGCAGATTGCGGGTATAGGTCGAAATCCACACCGCGCCCTGGTTGCGCTCGGCCCACAGGCTGGCCGGCGCGATATAGCCGAGCGTCTTGCCGACCCCGGTGCCCGCTTCGGCAAGCACCGCCTGCGGCTCGTCCGGGCGCTGCCGCGGCGCAAACGCGGCCGCGACGGCGGCGGCGTAGTCGGCCTGCTGCGGCCGCGGCTCGGCGCCGACGCCGAGCAGGGCGGCGAGACGGCGCCGCGCCTCGTCGGCGCCGACCGGATCATTGCCCGGCGGCGGGGGCGGGGCGCGCTCCTGCCATTCGTCGAGCCGCTCCCAGGCGCGCAGCCCGATCCCGCGGCGTTGCGCGCCGGGCTCGGCCGGCGGCAATGCCGCGAGCACCGCCGGACCCCAGGGCCAGCCGGCCTGGGCGGCGATCTCGGCAATCGCGCGAACATCGGCGTTTCCTTCCGCTGCGAGCTCCTGCAGCAGCGCCCGCGCGGCGGTGGCGAGGGCGACGCACCCTTCGGCCATGTCGCGCGGCAGCACGAGACCGAGCGCGGCGGCCAAGCCGCGCGGCGTCGGCACGCAGAACTGCGCGGGCCGCACAAAGGCGAACAATTCGAGCAGGTCGAACGCGGCGAACCTCGCGATGTCGAGCCGGCGCGCCACGGCGCGCGCATGGCACACCATCGGCGTCTCGCCACCCTGCACCGGGTCGAGCCGGGCGCGTGCTTCGGCCGGCGACAGCGCCTCGATCTCGCCCTCCGGCGACAGCCACAGCACATCGCGGAACCCGGCGACCAGCGCCGGCACGCGCGGCACGAGAACCCGATCCAGCGCCTCGGCGGCGACCGTCACGAGGTGAAGCATCCAGACGCGCGTACCACCCCACCCCGCGTCCCGGCGAAAGCCGGGACCCACCTATCAGAGCCTGAGACAGCTGAAGAATGGGTCCCGGCTTTCGCCGGGACGCCGAGGTGGTAGGCTGGTGCCATGACCGGGATGATCTATCACATGTGCCCCGCCGAGACATGGCAGGAGGCGGTGCGCACGGGCGTTTATCATGGCACGGCGGATGACCGGCGCGACGGCTTCATCCACTTTTCGACGGCGGCGCAACTCGCCGAGAGCGCGCGCCGGCATCGCGCCGGACAGGCCGGGCTCGTGCTGATCGCCGTCGAATCGGCTCGTCTCGGTGCGCGCCTCAGATGGGAGGCGTCACGCAGCGGCGCGCTGTTTCCGCATCTCTACGGGCCGCTCGACCCGGCTGAGGCGGCCAGCGTCCGCCCGCTGCCACTCGGCCCCGACGACGAGCACATCTTCCCGCCGCTCGATCCGTAGCCTTTCGCTACTCCGCCGCCTCGCGCCGGCTGTCGGCCGGGTCGCGGAAGCGGGTGCGCAGCGCGTCCCACTCATCGGCGCCCCATAGCTGGAAGGTCTCGCGCACCGTCATCTCGCGCACCGGCGCGGGATGCCGGTGCGTCGTGCGCAATTCGTCGAGCATCTTCTCGCAGATGCCGACGACGTTCTTGATCAATAGCCCCGGCACGATCGCCAGCTTGTAGCCCATGCGCTCGGCCTCGCGCAGGTCGAGATCGGGGGTCTTGCCGCCGCGCACGACATTCAAGAGGCACGGGCCTTTGACCAGGCGCGGCACCGCGGCGACCTCCTCGGCGCTCTGCGGCGCTTCGACAAACGCCATGTCGGCGCCGGCAGCGATCGCCGCATTGGCGCGCGCGATCGCCTCGTCGAAGCCAGCGACGGCGCGCGAGTCGGTGCGGGCGATGACCAGAAAATCCGGGCTGCGCCGCGATTGCGCGGCGGCCCGGATCTTGGCCACCCAATCCTCGCGCGGCACGATACGCTTGTCGTCGAGATGGCCGCATTTCTTCGGGAATTCCTGGTCCTCGATGTGGATGCCGGCGACCCCGACGGTCTCGTATTCGCGCACCGTGCGCACGACGTTGAGCTCGTTGCCGTAGCCGGTATCGGCATCGGCGATGACCGGCAGCGCGACCGCTGCCGCGATGCGGCCGGCATTCGCCACCATCTCCGACATCGTGACGATGCCGAAATCGGGATAGCCGAGGGTCGCGGCTGTCCCCGCGCCGGTCATGTAGACCGCCTCGAACCCGGCGCGCTCGATCAGCCGCGCGGTGATGCAGTCATAGGCGCCGGGCGCCACCACCATGCCGTCCCGCCGCATCAATTCGCGAAACCGCGCCGCCTGCGTCATGGTCTCCTCCCGTTGGCAGAAATTCTCGAGAGTCTAGCAGCGTTGCGCAGCGTGATACACCCGCGCGTCAGGCAGCCCCTCACCCCAACCCTCTCCCCGCAAGCGGGGAGAGGGAGTCGTGGCGGCGCCGCTGTAAACCCTCGCCCCGCTTGCGGGGAGAGGGTGGCAATGGAGCTCCCTTGGGGGCGACAGCCCGAAGGCGGGTGAGGGGCTGGCGGGGCCCGCGCTTTGCTTTCCGCCTGGGCATCGTCAATATGCGGCCAACGAAACGCCGTGAGAGAGCCGCGCCATGACCCCAGAATCCGCGCGCAACATCGAGTTTGTCGCCAACACCGATCTGAACGGCCGCGGCGACGGCGTGCAGGTCATGGTGCATAAGGGCCACGCCTTTGTCGGCCATATGTTCAGCGACGGTTTCACGATCGTCGATGTGCGCGACCCGAAGCAGCCGCGCCCGGTCAACTTCATCCCGGCGCCGCCCAATTCCCGCGCCTTTCACCTGCAGACCCACGGCGATCTGCTGCTGACGGTCAATTCCCCGAACATCTGGGTGTTGCAGGGCTACAGCGACCCGAACGACTACTTCAAGGCCTCGATCACCGAGACCTTCACCAAGCGCGACAAGACATTCACCGCCGGGCTGCGGGTGTTCGACATCTCGAAACCCGCCGAGCCGCGCGAAATCGCCTTCATGCCGGTCGACGGGCTCGGGCTGCACCGCCTGTGGTATGTCGGCGGGCGCTATGCCTATGCCTCGTGCCATTGGCAGGGCTTCACCGATCATGTGCTGGCGATCATCGACATGGCCGACCCGACCCGGCCGGAGGTGGTCGGGCGCTGGTGGCTGCCGGGCATGCACCAAGCCGGCGGCGAGACCCCGACCTGGAAGGGACGCCGTTACGCGCTGCATCACGCGATCGTCGCCGGCAACTTGGCTTACGCCGCGTGGCGCGACGGCGGGATGACGATCCTTGATGTCGGCGATCCGACCGCGCCAAAACTGCTGAGCCACCGCAACTGGTGCCCGCCGTTCGGCGGCGGCACCCACACGCCGTTGCCGCTCCCCGACCGCAACCTCGCGGTGTTCGCCGACGAGGGCAA
>Ga0070707_100006156_pt1 | contig 11182 bp, 13 predicted proteins | sample KBSK5502metaG_FD_65468 | JGI IMG/M metagenome (GOLD analysis project Ga0070707, IMG submission 65468) | Corn, switchgrass and miscanthus rhizosphere microbial communities from Kellogg Biological Station, Michigan, USA - KBS K5-50-2 metaG | ecosystem: Host-associated > Plants > Roots >... | reverse complement strand
CAAGCTTCGGCTCACCCTGGAGATGCTCGGCGAGTGGACGGTCAAGCTGCGACTCAGCGGCCCGGTCCGCGATCAGCTGATCCTTCACTACGACTTCGACCGGACGGGCGCGTCGCGGGTCGGGCGCTGATCGGCAACTGGTGAACAAGGGCCAGATGCCTCGGCTCACCGAGTCCAGCTGCTCCTCCTTTGAGTCACCCCGCTGACAGATAGTTCAGCTCAGGAACTCGCCACCCGCGTAGCCCCGGTCGGAGCAATCCAGCGAGGCGCGAAAAGGGCGAAGGCGCCCGCAAGAACTGCCCAGAATATGCTTACACCGACAAGCGATAACCAGCGGAACTCGGCCACGAGCTCCGGAGCCATTCGCACTGCATCCGGGCTGTTCGGTAGGAAGACGCTCATCGCCCCGACGTATCCAGCATAGAGCACGCCAACGAGGCTCCCGCGCACACGGGGACGTTGCCAGCCACGGCCGAGACGCCCGAGGTGACGGTAGGCAACGGCACCGAGCAGCGCGCCAATCACCGATAACGCGAGGAACGCGAAGTACAAACCCTGGCGGTAGCCGACCGTCTCCGGATTCCCCACCCCCGGGGGATTCGCCGGATACTTGAAGTGGGGGAACACGCCCAGTGTCCAATAGCCCACCAGGGCGAGGCCGAGAGCCTGGACACGGGTGTGCGCTCCGGCTGCTTCTCCTGGCAAGAGCCAGTAGGCAAGACCGAAGAGCGTCCCCCAGGCCCCCCCGAACAACAGGAAGCCGACGATCACTCCTACTCGCTGGACTCGGCGACTAAGCAGTTCCTCACGCTTGGGCTCTCCGGCTGCGGACCGGAGAGCCCCTTCCAGGTCGATCGCTCGCTGGACGACCGGCTCCGTGGCGAGCGAGTGAAAGACCCCGGCCGCAAATCCCGCGAGAAGTCCAGCGACTACGCCGGCCGAGAGGACTGCCCCCAGGCGGCGTCCGCCCAAGGATGACCTCCCGGGACTAATGGCAGGGGAAGCCGGCTACGTGCCGGGCGTCGTGGACCAGCTCGTGGAGGAGGTTCTGGTCGAAGGCGACCTGCCCCTGGACGAGCGAAAGCAAGTGTCCTTGATCAATCGCTCCCAGGTAGAGCGCGAACAGGGCCGCGGCGACCGCGACGAGCAGTGGGATTGGACGTTCCAGAGCTGGACCGACCAGGTAGGACATGCTCCCCTCCTTCGCTGCCGACTCACCGTGACGTGGCTGGCTCAGTTCGAGTGACCTTCGGGCACCCCGCCGGTAGACGGGTCTTCGTCGTAGGGCGCCGGAGCTGACGCCAGCTCCGAGATCTTGGCGTCAAGCACGTCTGCTACTACGAGGCCCTTCTCGCTCAAGAGTTTCTCGAGGGCGCAGAGCCAATGCTCGTAATACCCCATGGTCGCGCCCTGGCCCGGGTCGGCCGACGCGCCCGGCGAGGCGATTTCAGCGATCAGATGGTCTTGGAACTCCTGCCATGTGTAATACCTCTGCTCGAAGAGCCTCAGCGCCATGGCAAACGCGCGGGCTTCCCAGGGGGCTTGGAAGACAGGCTCTCCGTCCTTCGAGGGGATGCGTGCTACCGCTCCAAGATCAGGGATTCTCGACATCCGCCGTCTCCCCTTCTTGCCTGGGTCTTCTTCTTCGCGGGAGCTTACACCTTGGCCACCCCGATCATGGCGTCCCGAGTGACGATGTCGGCGAGCTCATCTTCGGTCATGTGCTCCGTTCCGCGGGGTCGCTCGGGGATCACCAGGTAACGGACTTCGGCGCTGGTGTCCCAGACCCGAATCTCCACATTCTCAGGCAAGTCGAGACCGAACTCGCGCAGCACCCCTCGGGGATCGCTCACCGCGCGGGCACGGTACGGGGCACTCTTGTACCAGACGGGTGGAAGCCCCAGCGTGGGCCAGGGGTAACAGGAGCACAACGTGCAGACGACGAGGTTGTGAACGTCGGGAGTGTTCTCCAGGGCGACCATATCCTCTCCTTGCACGCCGGAGAAGCCGAGCTCGGCGATCGCCGCGGTCGCGTCGTGGAGCAGTCTCGCCCTGTACGCGGGATCGACCCAGGCGCGCGCAACCACCTTGGCGCCGTTCCTTGGCCCAATCTTCGTCTCGTAGCTCTCGACGAGAAGATCGATGGCCCGCGAGTCGACAAGACCTTTTTCCCGGAGAAGAGCCTCCATCGCCTTCACGCGAAGGGCGGGCCCAGTTTCTGGAGCGAGATGATGTTCTGCGCTCATGGCAGCGGCCTCCATTGATCGTCCCGGTTCGTTCGGTCGCGCACCCCCCTTAGGCCGGCTCGAGATAGTCCTCCCAGAGATCGATGTAAAGACTTGCGCGCCGATCCGCCGTGGGGCCCCACAGCTCGCTGGTTTCGAATCGGACGTTGTAGACGTGTTGTGGCTTCTCGCCACCACCATGGGCACTGGTGTCCGGAAACACGAACACCCCATGATCCTGGTGGATCACTCCGCGCTTGCCACGAACGTACCGAGGAAGACGGGTGTGTCCGATCGGATTCATGTTGCGCGCCACGACGCGGTCACCGGCTTTGAACCGAGGCGCCACCGCCTCATCCGCGCGCCGCGTCGAAGCACCGGTCTTGACCACCGTCGGAACCATGTCAGGAGTGAGCAGAGTCATCGGGATCCCCCCTTCGCGAGTGCGGCCCGCTCAGCCTCGAGTTCCTGCTCCTTGATGACCCCCTTCTCGACCAGGAGGGTCTCCAGCGAGTGGAGCCAGTGCTCGTAGTAGCTGGAGGTCAGATACTCCGCGGGATCCATCCGTTCGATCGCGTGGCGGAATTCATCCACGTTGTAGTGTCCTCCAGCGAAGGCCGCGATGAACAGCCCGAACATGCGCCGCTCCCAGTCTGCATGAAAGACCGGCTCGTCCTTCTCTCGGACGATCCGGCCAATCCCGTGCATACCGCCCAAGTCATGTATCCCGTTCATAGCCCACCTCCACGCTGGGGCCAGCGTCGGACCGAATCTTTCCTGACCGCGAGGGTTGCCGCTTGACCGTCCTCGATGGCGCCGAACTGAACCTACGGTCCCTCTATAGAACGGCCGCCCGACCAAGTCAAGTAGGATACTCCGAGGATACTCCGCGACGTTCGAGATCTTCTCAAGACGAGCCCGGCTCCGAGGTTCAGCGATCAGCCCCGGCATTCTGTCCCCTGACCGGCGACCATCCTCCGCCGAGCGCCCGGTAGAGGCGCACGATCGCGTTCAACTCGTCGCGCTTGAGATCGGCGAGATCGAGCTGGCCGGCGAACAAGCGCGCCGGCGCAGCCCGTCCTGCAAGGCGGCCTCGTCCATCGGCGCGATGGCCAGGAGGACGTCGTAGGCGAACTCGCGACCCAGCACCGCCCCCAGCTGGGCCACCTCCTTGGCCGCCCGCAGCTGGTCGAGCCGGGCCATGAGCGAGTCCTGCAAGGTGTCGGGGGTGGACACCGTGGAGAGCGGGCCCTTGAGATCCAAACCGAATGATCCATAGTTCATTCTCCGTGCGCCGGGATAGAACCGGCAAGATGTTGCTTCCGAGGCGATGACGGCCGTCACCTCTCGTGTCGCGTGCGTGTCGCCGAAGTCGATCTCAAGAATCCGACATCCCCGTTGGTGATTCTCGCTATGCGCGAGGCGTGTGTTTCGACAGGAAGACCTTGACACGCGCGCTCGCCGACGCCAGGGCCGCGCCGGTCTTCCGCTCCCGGACGAACTTGCAGTTCGGGAGCAGCTTCGCAAGCTCAGAACGGGCGCTTCAAGACCCTCACCACTTCGTCGCCGAAGTCGATGAGGCGGTCCCGGACCGTCTCCCAGGCGGCGGTCGCGCCGTGGCCTACCGTTCTGCCAGCGCGGCCGATGACCCGGCCGGTGCGCTTCGCCCCAACCGTGACCGTCTTGGCGGCCGCGTCGGTGCCTTCCACGATCGTGTGACCGATGTCCGACACCGTCTCGCTGATGCCTTCGCCGACCTTCTTCGAACCACGTTCCACCTGCTGCGTGACCGTGTCGACCTGATCACCGTCGGCCGCCGCGGCCGGCGAGCCTGCCAGGATCAGAGTCACTGCCAGGGCGATGAGGTTGGCGATCATGGGTCTCGGCATGGACGCCTCCATTCGCGGCGAGTCGGGCGCACGCGCGTTGATGGGTTCATCGTACAATCGCGCTGCGTCGGGGGACGCCTGAATTTGTGCGTCATCCGCTGTTCGCGACGGTGGGCCTGAAGGAGCGCCCGATCCGCCCCTGGCGGTCGAGGACCTCGTCCCGGTGCTGGCAGCGGCCATGGCGGACGGGCGACTCGTCCACGAGACCGTCGCGGTCACCGGGCCGGAGACGCTGTCGCTGGCCGATTAGACCTCCAGTTCCACCGGCTCCGCCTCCGGCGACGGGGCCATGCGTGGCAGCTCGAGGTCCGTCCGCTCGCCGTTGAGCTTCACGATGCGCGCCGGCGTGCCCACCACGGTGGAGCGCGGGGGGACGTCGTGGTTGATCACGAAGGCGTTGGCCCCGATCCTGGCGTGATCACCGACGCGGATGGGGCCGAGCAGGATGGCGTTGGTCCCGATGAAGACGTGGTCGCCCACGCTGGGGTGCCGCCGGCCGCGGTACTTTCCCGTCCCGCCCAGCGTGACGTTGTGGAATATCACGCAGTGATCGCCGATCGTCGCCGTCTCTCCGATCACCACGCCGGCGCCGTGGTCGAGGAAGAAGCCCCGGCCGATCCGCGCGCCCGGGTGGATCTCGACCCCGGTCCAGAAGCGCGCGAGCACGGACAGCAGGCGCGCGACCAGCCGCAAGCCGAGCCGCGCCCGGAGCCAGTGGGCCAGCCGATAGAGCAGGATCGCGTGGAGCGGCGTGTGGCAGAGGATGATGTCGAACCAGCCATGAGCAGCGGGGTCGTTCCGCTGCACCGCCCGGATGTCTTCCAGCACCGTTGTGATCATCGCTCCCTCCTGGAAAGAAAAAGACGCCCGCGACCACAGGTCGCAGGCGTCACGTTGTTCCTGGAACTCCGCGCCAGACCGTCAGCCGCTCCTAGACACGCTCCTTTTCCGGGCGCCTCGTACAGATGCAGTCCCGGCACCTGATGCCAATGGCCGACAGTGCGTGCGTCATCCTCGTACCGTGACCATGATATGTCGGGCCAACCGGTCGCGCAATGGGTCCTCCGCAAGGCCGAGCCGCTTGACGCGGGGCGTCTTTTGCGTGATCCTCGGGCGCGTCGAGCGACTCGCGGAGCAACGGATCGATCAATCGAACGGGTGCACTGCTCGTCGGCGAGACGATCGTGGATGCTGACCTACAGCGGGCTATCCAAGAAGGTAAAGGACTTGGCTCTCCGCAGGGGACACATGACCCGGTCGGGAGGCAGGCCGGCGAACGCCGTGCTGTTGAACCTGATCCGGCAGGGCCGGGTCTTTATCGGCGTGATCACGCTGATGCTGCTGGCGGGGATGATCAAGCCGGAATTCCTTGCCCCGAAAAATATTTCCAATGTCCTTCGCCAGAGCGCGGCGCTGGGTACGGTCGGCATCGGACAGACGATCGTGATGATCGCTGGCGAATTCGACCTTTCGGTCAGCGCCATCATGCAATTGGTGACGGTTATCGTGGCCGAGATCACCCGGGGACGCAACGACCTCCTGCTGCCCGCGGTCGCGGCGTGCCTGGTGATCGGCATGGTGATCGGATTCGCCAACGGGTTGATCATATCGAGACGCAAGGGGTCCTCCTTCATGGTCACGCTCGCTATGGGCCTCGCCGTGACTGGAGCCCGCCTGGTCTATACCCGAGCCGCTCCGAGCGGGACGCTGCCCTCGGACCTCCGTCCCCTGAGCCAGAGTGATATCCTGGGTGTCCCCTTCTCTTTGGTGCTCCTGCTGGCGCTGACCTCGATCGTCTCCATCGTGTTGCGGAAGACGACATTCGGGCGCTGGCTCTACGCGTGTGGCGCTAATCGCGAAGTGGCTCGTCTTTCCGGTGTGCCCGTAGCGTCGATACCCGTCATTGCCTTTACCATCTCCGGTTTCCTCGCCGCGCTGGCGGGATTGGTCCTGGCCGCCTATATTGGCTACATTGATCAATGGTTAGGCGGGGGCTACGATCTGGATTCAATCGCCGCCGCGGCGATCGGCGGCGTAAGCCTGGCTGGCGGCAAGGGCGGCGTGTGGGGGACTCTGGGGGGCATGCTGCTGATCCGGATGCTGATGAATTTCGTGGTGGTGGCCGGTCTTCCGATCGAATACCAATACGTTGTCCGCGGCGCGGTGGTGATCCTGGCGGTGGCGCTCTACGCCATGCCGTTGAGCAAATCGTGAGGTGGTGACGCGGTTCCGACGCGAGCCCGAACAGTCTCCCGGGGACAGGACGCGGGGGAAGACGGGTGAGGAGATGTGGCCGGGGCGGCCACCGCCTGCGGGAACCGGAGGTGATGTGCCGAACGAGCACGCCGGGCAACGTGATCGGGACGGAAAACGGACCATGTGTTCACACTGAGGTGACGACAATGGTTTCCACAACCGAGAAGCGCGTAACAACGCTCGTGAGAGACTGCATGTCCCGGCGCGATTTTATCAAGGCGGTCGGGGTGGTAGGGGGGGCCGCGGGCGTCACGCTCATCCTGCCGACGAAGGCGCCGTCGGCGCCGACGGGCATGGTCGACACGTCGAAATACAAGAAGAATCCGCCATGGAAAGCGGGTCGCTCGGGCATGGGAGAGGTGAACTCCTGGCAGGTGATCGCGACTCTGCACTTTACCTACGGGGTCCAGACCAAATACAAGGGAATGTTCGGCGACGTGTTCTATGCCGCTGCGAAGTTCGATCCGGCGAAGCAGGTCGGGGACCTGGAGGATATTCTGACCCACAACATCGACATACTGTTCTGCCAACCTGTCACCGGAGGCAACTGCGTGGCCCAGATTGAGCAGGCCATGGCCAAGGGTATCCCCGTGATTCTGCCGGGCGCTCGCGCCTATACCGACAAGTATGTGAGCTACCTCGATCGTGACAACCCCGGTGTGGGCCGCATCTATGCCGAGTACATCGGCAAGAAACTCGGCGGCAAGGGGAACGTCGCCATCATGATGGGACTTGCGGGCAACACGTACGCGGAGGATGTCCTGCGTGGTGTCCGTGAAGGCATGGTCAAGTACCCGGGCCTGAAGGAGGTCGGATTGGTGTACGGCGCCTGGTCGCCGGTTCAAGGCAAGACGGCAATGCAAGGGCTTCTGGCGAAGGGCGTCAAGATCGATGGGATCATCAATGACGGCGGCAACATGGGCATCGGCATCGTTGATGCCTACCTAGATGCCAAGCAACCCATTCCACCGATGTGCGGCGATGACGGCAATGGCTGGCTGCGCAAGGCGAAGGAGAACAAGGTCACGTTCCTCGCGGTGCAGGGTGGAGCCGAGCAGTATCTCGACGCGGTCGACACGGCGGTCAAGGCCCTGAGGGGGGAACCGGTGGCGAAGAACGTCCTCGCGGACATCATCACCTTCGACGAGAGGGATGTGGAGAAATACTATCGTCCGGATTTGAACGACCAGTACTGGACCATCAACAAGCTGCCCGAGAACCTGATTGCCGCGACCTACAAGAAGAAGTGAGCCGCGTTGTGAATGGCTGCCCCGCCGGAGGACTATTTCACGAACCTCGGGAGTGTCGTTCGAGGGAAGGTTAAGTGGAGCCCGTTCTGGCGGCGAGGGGGATCACGAAGCACTTCCCCGGCGTGCTGGCTCTGAATCATGTGGACTTCTCGTGCACCACCGGTGAGATCCACGCGCTGGTTGGCGAAAACGGCGCGGGCAAGTCGACCCTGATGAAGATCTTGGCCGGTGTGTATTCGCCCGACGCTGGCGTGCTCGCCATCAAGGGAGAGCCCGTCAAGGACTTTACACCGGAACGCGCCCAGACATTGGGTATCGGGACCATCTATCAAGAGCTGAGTCTGCTCCCCTATTTGACGGTGGTTCAGAATATCTGTCTCGGTCGAGAGAAGAGAACGCGGCTCGGAATGCTCGACTGTCGGGCGATGGAGCGTGAGGCGGGCGAGATTCTCCGGCGGCTGGATGAGCGCATTGATGTGAGATCGTTGGTCGATCGCCTGAGTCCCGCACAGCGGCAAATGGTCGAGACGGCCAAAGCTCTTTCCCGTGACCCCGATATTCTCATCATGGACGAGCCCTCCTCGTCCCTGGACAGGAACGAGCGCGAGCAGCTGTTCTCGATCATGCGCACTCTGCGCGAACGCGGCACCGCGATCATCTATATCTCCCACCGCCTCGAGGAGATCTTTGAGATCGCCGATCGCGTGAGCGTGTTGAAAGACGGGAAACTCATGGGCACGTGTCGGGTCTCCGAGATCGACCGAAGCGGCTTGATCCGGATGATGGTAGGGCAGGAGGTCAAGGAGACGGGCGCTCGTGAGCTCCGTCCACACGGAGACCCGGTGCTGGAGGTGAGGGGGCTGAGTAGACCGGGAGCGCTCCACGATATCAACCTGGTCTTGCACCGAGGGGAAATACTGGGGGTCGCGGGGCTGATCGGCTCCGGGCGAACCGAGCTCGCCCGCGCCATGTTTGCCGCCGACCCCGTCCGTTCAGGCGCCGTGCTGCGGCACGGACGACCGCTGGTGTTGTCCAGTCCACACAGGGTCATCGACGCGGGCATTGCCCTGATCCCCGAGGACCGAAAGCGGGAAGGGCTTGTCCTCAGCCACTCCCTTCGCGAGAACGTGGCCTTGCCCAGCTTGAGCCAACGCCAGCGGTGGGGCATCGTGGATGGAGTCGCCGAGCGCACGGTCGTAGAGCGCTCCGTCAAAGAGCTGGCTATCCAGACCCCCGGGATCGAGCAAGAGGTGGTCTACTTGAGCGGCGGCAACCAGCAAAAGGCGGTCCTGGCGAAGTGGCTGATTGCTGGACCGGACGTGATCCTGCTCGACGAACCCACACGCGGGATCGACGTGGGCGCGAAGGCCGAGATCCACAGCCTCCTTCGGCAGCTGGCGGATTCGGGCAAGGCGATCATGATGATCTCGTCAGAGATCCCCGAAGTCCTTCAGCTCAGCGACCGCATCCTGGTGATGTCGCGCGGTCGAGTGGCGGGAGAGCTGAGTGCACGCGACGCGAGCGAAGAGCGCATCCTTGCGCTGGCGTACCAAGAGGCCACACCCCATCCTGAGACCGACGCGGAATCTCCGCTGGGAACGGGGCGATCCTCCGTATGGTTGGTCCGTTCAGGTCGCGCCCGGGTGCTCGGACCATTGACGAAGGTTGGCTGGGAGGAGAGCGTTGTCGTTCTTGTGCTGGCGCTGATCGTTCTTGTGGGAGCGGTCGGATCCGATCGGTTCCTCACGACGGCGAACCTTGCCAATCTCCTACGCCAGTCCGTGATCCCCATGTTCCTCGGCATCGGGCAGACTCTGGTGATGTTGTCGGGTGGGATCGATCTCTCCGTGTCGGCCATCGTCACGCTGACCACGGTCTTCACGGCGGGCTTCACGGCTGGCAGAGATGAACGGTTGTTGGCCATCGCTGTGCTCTGCCTGATGATCGGCGCGCTGATCGGTGCCGTGAATGCTCTTACCATCATCAAACTCCGGGTCCCGCCGATCATCGCCACGCTGGGCGTCATGACGCTCGGGCAAGGCGTAGCCCTGATCTATACACGCGAGCCCATCGGACTCGTTCCGCCGGCGTTGAGCTTTGCCGCCCACGGAATGCTCGGACCGCTGCCGGTGTCGTCCTTGGTCCTGGCGCCCGCCCTCGTGCTGAGTCTGGTCCTCCTCCACAGGACCGCGTACGGGTGGCATCTCTATGCAGTCGGCGGGGACGAGGAGATTGCCCGGTTGTCCGGTATCCGCGTCGAGCGCGTGCGCGCCGTCGCGTACGTCGCGTCGGGTGTCCTGGCCGCGGCGACCGGCCTCTACCTGACCGGCCGCATGGGCAGCGGGGACCCCACCGTGGGTCCAGGCTTGGAGCTGGACTCGATAGCGGCGGTCCTCCTCGGGGGAACAGTCCTTGGCGGCGGACGGGGCGGAATGGCCGGAACGATCCCGGGCGTACTCGTGTTGGTGATCCTCAGCAATGTGTTCAATCAACTGGCTGTCGATACCTGGTACCAGCAGATTGCCAAGGGCGCTATTATCGTTCTCGCCGTGACGGTCTATCGACAGAAACGGTAGACGCGCGACGATTCGTGGACGGGGACAATTCCGCGGGAGGAACATCATGGCGACGCATGACGAATTGAGGGCTCGCAAGCTGGCGCGCATCACTGAGATGCATCGGCTGGATCCACAGCGCACCGCGCTCCTCGTGATCGATATGCAGCGCGGGTTCATGGATCCGGATGCGTCGATGCTGGTCCCTGAGGCGTGGGACGTTGTCCCCGCCATCAAGAAGATGGTGGACGTGTGCCGTGGTGTCAAAATCCCCGTCATCTTTACCGAGTTCGTCGCCGCGCCCGAAGTTCCCAGCCTGCGCGAGGACCCGTTTGGACCGGAGCATATGGTCCCGGTGCCCGGTGGACCGACCGGCTGGGGGCGCCGCTCGGGCAATTGTATCGTGGGGACCCACGGCCCTGAATCTCCCGATACGATCGAGGAGCTGAAACCGCTGCCGGGCGAGCTGGTGGTCGAGGGCTTCAGTGTCGACAAGTTCTACGGAACGAATCTGGATCTGGCGCTGCGCGGCCAAGATATCCGCTACCTGATCATGACGGGTATCATGGCCGACATCTGTGTCAACGCAACTCTCCTCAGCGCGACGATCCGCGAGTACCGCGTCACGGCGTTGACCGACTGCATCACCACGATCTGGCCCAATATCCTGGAGGCCGTGTTCGATATCTGGGGGCGGAAGTTCGCCCGGTTGATGACATCGGACCAGTGTATCGCGGAGTTGGAAGAGCAGCGACATGCGCTTCGCTCCGAACCGGGCCGGCCGGTGAGCATGGCTCCGGCACCGTATGCATCGGCACCCGCCCCTGCACCTCACCGGTGACGCGCCGCCGAAAGGACACGTCATGCAGATCGTAGACTCCCATACTCATATTCTTGGCGCCGGTGGCAGCGCGGATAGCCGACGGTTCCTCCAGGACCTGTGCCGCGGGCATTTTGTCGCCACGGGGCTTCTGCCGTCCACGCAGAAGCTGACGGAGGACGACTGG
>Ga0070707_100006155_pt1 | contig 11182 bp, 9 predicted proteins | sample KBSK5502metaG_FD_65468 | JGI IMG/M metagenome (GOLD analysis project Ga0070707, IMG submission 65468) | Corn, switchgrass and miscanthus rhizosphere microbial communities from Kellogg Biological Station, Michigan, USA - KBS K5-50-2 metaG | ecosystem: Host-associated > Plants > Roots >... | reverse complement strand
TTATAACGTCACGTCACCACCCGGCGCAAATTCATGGGCAACATATGTGCATTTTTCCACAATGGGAACACCAGCCAACGATAATCTCTGGACTCATATCACAAGAACTGCACTTGTCAGTCTTCCAGCCATGACTGGAGATCGATTTGCTCGCTTTGTCAATTCGTGGCCTTCTACGGTACCCCATGCATTTCAATATGCAACGACGCAATATGCTTGGAGCATCGGCTATTGCTTGTTGATCTTATGTTCTATAAGTCTCGCAATAGCCGCACTAATAAGAGCGCATCATCAGGAACACACCGGGAGGGACATACGGGCTCAACATGTAGCTCGTCTCTTACTTGGATGTGCTGCTATCCTGACGATTGTGTTGTATGTAAAGGGCCCTGCAACGCTCATCGACGACTATAACGGTGCTCGTTACCTTAGTATTCTCTGGATCTCGCTGCCTGTTGCTCTTTGGCCTTTGTGGCGTGGATTACGGTACATTCAATCATTGCCACTGTGGTTCAATGTCTGCAAGATGTCATTCTTCGCGGCGCTATGGGTAGGTGTCGGGATAATATTGCTTCTCAGCACGATTTACACTGTTCAGGAGATACCACAAGCGCAGGCAGGGGATCAACAACTTACCCGGCTTACCACAACGCTTGAACGTCTCCATGTGACACGCTTCTACTCAGAATATTGGACCTGCAACAAAGTCATCTTTGCTTCCCAGGAACAGTTGATCTGCGGTGATACCTGGGTGGAGAATGGCACATTTACGCATGGCACTGATCGATACATGCCGTATCAATGGATTCTCAAGGCATCTTCAAACCCTGCTTTTGTGTATCCAGAGAATGACAATAACCACATTCAGACATTAAAGAACCTTGTTGCACAACAACATATCGTGTACCATCGGGTTGATGTGGCTGGATATGCGATTTTTTTGCTGGCTCGACCATTACAGCACACAGGTTTGTGAGAGGCTTCTATAAAATATCCTAAGTTCGAGATATATCTCTCACATATACTCATCTATTAAAATAGAGAAACAGCAGTGGCCTGAAAGGACTTGCCGACTAGCTATGGGCACAGAAAAAGTCACAATTGAGCCTTTACACGCTCTCTCAATGCCTGCCCAAACACGGAGGGAACGCCGCTGGTTAACATCCCTGAGATCACCGCTCTGGATGTGTCTCCTCCTCGCGGTGACTGTACGTATATGGTTAATCATCCATACACACGGCGTTATCGCGGGTGATGAAGCGATGGTGGGCATACAGGCCGAACATATTTTGCGAGGTGAACATCCCCTTTATTATTACAGTCAGCCCTACTTGGGGAGCCTGGAGGCGTATTTCCTGGCTATTACATTTGCCATTGTTGGTCCCTCAGTAGCAGCTCTGCGCGCTACAGCGATGATCGTATCGCTTGCGCTCGTCTACCTTACCTGGAAGTTTGCCGGAACGCTGGCAGATGAAGCACAACTTTCACTGCTCGCTAGGCGCAACTTTAGAACTATTGCCACGCTTGTCGCCGCCTTGCCGCCTCTTTACGACGCTGTGTTGGAAACGCGCACCATGGGATACACTGAAGCATTTGTAATCATGCTCTGGCTGCTGTTTTCTGCCTTCCGCCTGACAAAACGCTGGCAGGCCGGAGCTCCGACGCGTGAACTTGCGCTGCGCTGGGCAGGCATCGGCTTTCTGTGCGGACTTGGCTTCTGGGCTGATCCACTGGTCGTTTATGCAGTTGCTGCAATTGGGTTGTGGATTGGATGGTATTGTATAGCAGGGATAGTAAAAACTTGGCGTCAGAGGTCGGCACAGTCGATCCTTCTAAAGGGCATACTCCTTTCTGGGACAGCCATCCCGGCAGCTCTCATTGGAAGCGCGCCAGCCATCTACTGGGGTGCTTTTCACTCCTGGGCAAACATCCACTATATTTTCACCAATGGGAGCATGGTACATCAGCATCGTCTCACGACAATACTTCAGGTACAGAATCTCTACACAACCTGCCTGGCACCACGCGTTCTCGGAGGATCATTACCTACACAACCAGATGTGACCATGAGAAACCCACAATTAATGACCTTTGGCCTGGGAGTAAGTGCAATTTGCCTGCTTATCGTCATAGGAAGTATTGGACTCTCTTTTTTCTGGCAGCAGCCAACGCTTGTACGCACGCGGCAATTGACGAGCCTGCTGCTGCTCTTTGTAGCATGTACATCGATCGTATATTGTCTCTCCTCCATTGCTGTTGCCAGCCTTTATGCCGGCTGCGGGTCGTGGGATCTGACGGGGCGCTATGTTGTGCCTCTTGTCATTGCACTACCATTCTTTATCGCCGCTGTCTTCGCCCTACCTGCAATGAGCTGGCAAGCAAGAAACGCGCAAATAAATGGGGAGGGAGGCGATGCGGAGCGCATATCGCCTGCACAAGTGCAGTCAAAGCATCAATGGTGGCCAAAGGTGGCGCAGGGCTGTTTCGTAGTCGTGCTCGTCATCTATTTCTGCACACAAATCTATGCCTACGCAAAAGCTAATGCAGGCTACACCTACCAAACGTCCGGCTGCGTGGCGGCTCCGGCGGACAGCGCTCCAGTGATTGACTATATGCGACGCCAGCATATTCGTTATGCCTGGGCAACCGGCTGGATCGCAGACCCGCTTACGTTCAAGACCAACGGTACGATTACGGTTACAGAACCACATGGCCGTATCAAGGCTGATGGCTATGCAGTTGAACATGCAGATCGTCCCAGCATTCTCCTGCTGGCAAAACATGATGTAAATCCACCACTATTACATGCGCTGGATGCTGAGCATGTCACGTACCGGGTAGCACGCTTCCCTTCAGAGCCGGGGTTCGACATCCTGGTATTGACACCGCTGAGTCGCACTGTCTCACCATTTGAGCCCGGCCTCGCTCGTATATTGCAACCATTGTTTGACGGCTGCTACTAACAGCTAGCCTGCCTCAGGCTGATAGATCACATACCCATCAAGGACCATGCGGCGGGAGCGTTTTTTTAATAGCACCACCATATTGGCCACGGCAGTAGCCTCAGCTGAATGTAGCATACATAAGCGGCGTGGGGCTCGCTATCTACTATCAATTTATATGGCTCGTAGCAATTGATGCATGCATCGGAATCTGAATCCAGGACGCTACAGATAATCCGCTCCTGGCTCTGGAAGACTACGCGATCAAGGTGCAATCCAACCTGCAACAAACTATGGTGGTACCAAGCAACCATCACTTCGTCTTAATGCTTGCTTGATATCAATTTGAGTATACAAACAGATAAGGGGAGAAGAGTGTAAGAAAATGGAAAGCAACAAGGAAACGGGAACAAGTGAATGGCTTGTATTGTTCTCCTTAATGGAAGGATAGTATCAGGAAAAAGAAACGTCCTTCGACCGTGATAGATCGTATCCCCTGTTTGTTATATGCAAGAGTTGTTTGAATAATTCCAACAAGAAGGAAACAAATATGAGTGATCTAAAGAACATGCCGGAAAGCTACTGGAAAGAGAAACTAACGCCTGAACAGTACAAAGTGGTACGCCAGAAGGGAACAGAGCGGCCTTTTAGCGGGGCACTGTACTACAATCATGAGGCGGGGATGTACAATTGTGCTGCTTGTGGTCAACCGCTCTTCTCCTCAGATGCCAAATTCGAATCGGGAACGGGCTGGCCTAGCTTTGATGATCCCGTCAACAGGGAAAACGTCGAACTGCACGAGGACAATTCGTTTTTCATGAGGCGAACCGAGGTCGTTTGCAAAAATTGCGGAGCGCACCTGGGCCATGTCTTCGATGATGGTCCGCGAGAGTCAACGGGCAAACGCTATTGTATCAACTCTCTCGCTCTGCAATTCGATCCGGAGGAAAAGGGCCAGGAATAAAGGGCATTTTTCATACTAAAAGTGTACAATAGTAATCATTAGAAATCATTCAAGAAGAAATATACGTGATCAGCGCAAGCAGAAGGGAGCAGAGATCACCATGGCAATTGAAAAGGCTACATTTGGAGCAGGATGTTTTTGGGGCGTTGAGGCTGAGTTTCGCCAGGTAAAGGGAGTTGCCTCAACAGCTGTTGGTTACGAGGGTGGAACGTTCCCCAACCCGACGTACCGCGATGTGTGCACAGACAGAACAGGACACGCTGAAGTGGTAGAAGTGGACTATGATCCGTCCCGCGTGTCCTACGAGGACCTGTTGAAGGTGTTCTGGGAGAACCACGATCCGACCACGCTCAATCGCCAGGGGCCAGATGTCGGCACCCAGTACCGCTCAGTCATCTTTTATCATACGCCCGAGCAGCAGGCAGCGGCCCTGGCGTCGAAGGAGAAGTTGCAGGGCTCTGGGAGGTACAGGCGGCCGATTGTAACCGAGATCGTACCAGCATCGACATTCAACCGCGCGGAAGAGTATCACCAGCAGTACTTAGAGAAGCGCGGGTTGTCCCACTGCAATCTCTAAACTGAACTCCGCAAAACAATGACATGACCCGAAGCAAAGTTTTAGAACGAATGGTCTAAAGGCTAAAAAGCACCCAGAACTCATGCCCAAGAACGAGCAGATATTCTGGGTTTCTTTTTGTCCATCAATCCCAGACGGGACCCAGCGGCCTTTTTGCCCTTCATACTTCACCTCAATGGTAGGGATAGTAGAGGCCAACGCCGCCGATCCACTCATATTGTCCGCCTGGGAATATCTGGACCACTCCTGTTTCCCCGTTCCAATTGGTATAGGGCATCTCTGCGGAGAGCGCCGGACCATGAAAGCGGCCAAGCAGGTAGTCGGTCAGCCACATAGTGTAAATGCCGGTACCTGTTCTGACAGTCGGGATAATAGCGGTAAAGATCGCCTTGGCCGCTGCGAGCTGAGCAGCGGATGGTTGTGGCGGTGGGGTCGGTGGGTTTTGCACGTGTGCCTCCACATAACTAATCAATTGATTCATCGGATAAGTAGGGCCAGGACAGCGTGCGCGGCTGATCGGGTCGAGTGTATTATGGCCCTTGATATGCGACGGGGGAATGCCGAATTTCTGGCACAGCCACAGGTTGAGCGTAAAGGATGCGTCAATCTGTGCCTGGGTCATGACCTGGGAGTTGTCGCTGGTCCAGTCTTCGTGCTCAATGCTGATCGTACAGAAGTTCAGATTGCCGTATTTGCTGGCGAACGAGTCCCAGTAGGGATCATGGCCTTGCTCAAGACAACAGTTTCCCCAGGCTCCATCGACCAGGTGAACGACCTGGATCACGCTGCCATCACGGCCAACAATAAAGTGGGTGGAGTGTGGAAAGTTTGGATCTGCAAATGAATTTGCCACATCCGTGGCACTACAAAATGATCCACATGCTGTTTTGTGATCAACTATCGACAGCTCGGAGCCAGCAAGGCCATCGAGTTTGCCTCCAAAGAAGTTCTGCGGTGTGAACATATCAATTGCTGGTCCGTATTCAGCTCCCATGCTGTCCTCCATTCTTACCATCGACAGGGACGGTATTGGCGGCTACTTGTGCTAGTGAGGTGGTCACGGTGGGCAACACCGTCCCTAAAAATTTTGTTTGCAGCTTCAATCCCAGAGGGGACCCAGCGGCCTTTTTGCTCAGGTCAACGGCTTGCTGTAAATTCATCGACTCTTGTTTCAATTGCAGCACAGGCATACTTTACATCGATTTTGCGGAAACGGCTTGCTATAAATTCATCGACTCTTGTTTCAATTGCTACCTCCATACTATAGCATCAGAAGACAAAAAATGCAAATATTAGAGCAGTTGGCAGAAGCGCTGGAGCACTTAGCCCAAGCGCTCGGGCGCATCCATGAGCTCGAAGGACACCTGGCCAAAGAGAGTCACAAGAGTAGTAAACCGCCGTCGAGTGATGGGCCAGGACGAAAGCCTCGAGGCCCTCGCCAGCGGAGCGAGAGGAAGACAGGAGGGCAGCCAGGGCATGCTGGGCACAGCTTGCTGCAGCGAGCCAATCCTGATGAAGTGCTGCGTCACCGCCCGGTGGTTTGCGTCCACTGCCAGCAGCCAGTGGAAGGAGTGACAGGGCAGCTGAAGGACCGTCGACAGGTCCACGACTTGCCGGAGGGGCGGCACCGATTTGTACAATGCTTTAGAGCTTCCACCAGGTTGGCATATGCCGCTTCTTCCCTGGGGACCATCATACAGAATAGCGGCATACACATCGTTTTGATTATCAAAGGCAAAGCTTGGGTCTGAGGTCGTTACGTCCTTCGCGAATCCCGGCAGGACACCTCCATCCGTCCAGGTGCAGCCGCCATCGAAGGAGGAGTAGTATCCGATCTGAAATTTATAGTGGGCAGGGCCGGTGAATAATTTAGAGCGCCGACGAGGTTAAGCGGGTTCTCCGTATTCTCGGCAAGCATAGGCTCACTGTGAGCAAGGTCAGTATCACGGCTTACACGAACATTAGCGAATGGCGGTTGAGGGCGCTGCCCAAGCTTGGCACAGGTACCCCCTCCAGAGAAGGTGTAAGCAGAAATTGGAGTTGATGTTGCAGCTAGCTTGGTAGTATTATTGTGTGTAGTAGAGTCACAGGCTGAAAAGCCCCGCCAGCAGGAAAGCGACAACTAGCAAACAGAGCTTGAAGCGCTGTGATAGATTATACATGTTTCAGACTCCTTTTTTGGATAGAACAGCCCCGCATTTCATTATATATAGAGCAGGTTCAAGACGCACTGGGCATATAGAATTTTTATATCGATTGTATTCTTTCTCTCTAAGAAAGACGTGGAATATAGCAAAGCATTGCAATTGCCATTAAGAGTACAATAGAACAGATAAGTTCCACCGTCTCATTCGTTAGAATGAGTAGAGACGGCGGTTCGTTAAGCTAGAGTTATAAGGAGTAATGCATAATGAGAAGATCAGCTCGGTTAGATCGCTATAAACGCTTTGTTGGGGAAGATTTACTTTCTGAAATTTATCATATCGCAGAGTCTCTGGCCGGTCTGCATATACTTCACGTTAACACAACTGCTCAAGGTGGGGGGGTGGCGGAACTCCTTCATGCACTCATCCCGCCCATGGAGGAGCTTGGAATCAGACATACCTGGAAGGTGGTCCCTTTAGATGATGCCTCTAACCAGTTCACGGCACATGTTGTCGATCTGCTGCAAGGCATTGAACACGGGGTCATCTCTGAAGAAGATAAGCGTGTGTTCCTTGATAAATTACGTGTTACACCGGTTTTACGTCGTGCAGAAGAAAACCAGGCTGATATCTATTTCATCCATGACTTTCAACTCGCGCCGCTGGCAAAAATATTTCCATGGATGAGACCGGCTATATGGATGTGCCACGTAGATACAGCGAGTCCAGACCCCAATGGCAAGGCATACATTGAACAGTTTCTCGATGTCTATAGCGTCTATGTATTTAACACACCGCTATCGGTCTTCAAAGACCTGCCGCCACAGAAAACGCATGTGATCACGCCGACTATAGATCCTTTCAGCGAAAAGAATAGATTCCTCACACTAGAGGGGGGGATGCAGATACTGGCTCGTTGCGGTATAGACACGACGCGTCCCCTCATCACACAGGTTTCAAGGTTTGGCAATTGGAAAAATCCCTGGCAGGTGATTGATGTGTATCGCCTGGTGAAGCAGCAACTTCCTTCCGTCCAGGTAGCGTATGTAGGTGCTATGGAAGCTGCCGACGATATCCATGCTATGGAGATCTTCAAAGACATACAGGCTAAGGCGGATGGAGACCCAGATATACACCTGCTGTATGATCCTGCTGTGATCAAACACCCGGAAGTGAACGCATTTCAACGCTATTCGAGCGTCATCCTGCAGCGCTCAATCCGCGAGGGTTTTGGGTTGACTGCAACGGAAGCAATGTGGAAATACCAGCCGGTTATAGGAACCTCCGCCACCGGCTTACGCACGCAAATCATCCATGGGCTTAATGGCTACATTGCCGACGACACAGAAACGTGTACAAAGTATACGCTCAAACTCATTCGGGACAGCGACCTCCGGCGTAAACTCGGCAAACAAGCACACCTGCGCGTCAAGGACAATTACCTCTTGCCTACAATGATGCTGGAATACCTTGGTGCGATCGAGAAAGCTCTGGGGACATGGGGCGCTGCCGACCAGGCACTAGGGGACATGGATAGTGCGGCTTCGTCTTAATCCGTATGTTGTGCCTGCTCTTTGCCTTCATGAGCCTCTTCAAAGGCTTCGCGTGTCTCTTGCGCCAGGAAGATCAAGAACACCAGTGCAGCTACGTTCTCAGCCCACCACCAGTGGAACAGAGCATTTAAGAGTAGCCCGAGCAGGACCGCTCCCGCCATGTATCCGCAGGTCAACGAGCTTGCAGCGTCGCCACGTAAAGCCCCGCTGTCAATGCGTGCTGCAATTCGTCGTTTGGTGAATGCAAGCCCAGGCATCACAAGTACCGCAGCCGCAGAAATAAGAATACCCACAAGCGAACCCTCCGGTTTCGCATGCGTGACGAGACCATACACCGATGTTCCCAGGACATAGAGGCAGAGCAAGCCAAGCGTCACACCAACCACCCAGGCAGCCTGATGTTCTGCACGCTCCGCCCGTTCTGTATCGCTGTCCCTTGCCTCCAAGGAGAGACGCCAGAGCAACACTCCTGCACTTACCAGTTCAACCACGCTATCCAGGCCAAACGCTGTGAGCAAGGCACTTCCTGCAACTATTCCTGCGCCAATGGAGACAGCTCCTTCAATCACCATCCAGATCACGCTAAAGACCTCGACACGTACCCCTGTACGTACTTGTGCTGCTCGACTTGCTTCTACACCCATCGTATCTCTCTTTCTTGAGAGCATTTCTTCTCTCAGTATGGAACTATGTGATGATATGGTATCTGCTGTTCACGAATGCGTCAAGGCGCTATTGCGGCGGTATCCGTTACTACGCGAATCTCTCTACACAAAAATATGAACTTCTAAGCGTTTATTTATAAGCTGGACAAAATTCTTAGACTTAGAGAAGGAAGGTAAGAGACATGGTAAATCCACCCCTTGGTAAAACGACTCTAGCAGAAAGCGCCATAGGAGCCCCCGCACTGGCTAATGTCAATCCGAATACGGATCCTTTGGCAATGGCCTGGACTGGAACCGATCAGACACACCATCTCAATGTAATCTATTCGAACGACGGAAGTACCTTCAGTGGGAAAGTCACGCTGAATGAGACAAGCATCGATGGTCCAGGCCTGGCTTTCGGTAATAGCAACGGTTTCATTGCCTGGACAGGAACCGATGGAACCCACCACGTCAATGTAGGACGCTCATCCAATCCGACGACCTTCGCAGGATTTAACAAGGTCACCTTGAACGAAACCAGCCCCTACGGACCGGGCCTGGCGTTCGGCAACAACCAGGTATTCCTGGCCTGGACTGGCACAGATGGGCAGCATTCACTGAATGTCATCTCCTCCAGCGATGGGATCACCTTTAGCAACAAAGTCACCCTCGGCGAAACGAGTGGAGCCGGACCTGCGCTCGTCTTTCTCGACAAACTGTACCTCCTCTGGAGCGGCACCGATGTGAACCATAGCTTGAACATCATGCAGTCGACCGATGGGGTTCATTTCACAAACAAGATTACCTTAAGTGACAGCAGCGATTTTCATCCAGGTCTTAACGTAGCAATCAGCGGGTCATACTACCTCGCCTGGACGGGACGAGATGCGGCGCATTCCCTGAACACACTTCACAACGCTGAATTCTCTTCAGGTCCGACTAACCTGCAATTCAAACAAACCTTCAGCGAGAGCAGCATAGCAGGACTAACAGTGGCCCCGCTTGAATTCGGACATGAGATCTTCGTTGCATGGACAGGATCAGATACCGGGCATCATCTCAATGTTGCAATAATTGGCACTGTCCTTGGATGATCAAAGATGGAGTAGCGAAGCTACTATAGAGGATTCGAGCTATAGCGGAACGATAAGAGCGGTAAGTAGAGGGTATTTCCGTCTGGAATATCTTCTGAGGCTCTGTCAAGCACCCCCGCATAGAATGCGGGGGCTTGTGAAGCGAACCGACTTGCCATCGGGGAACCAGCAAGGGCAACAGCAAAACTAGCTTGTCCAAGCTCCGTCAGGGGCGTTTGAAGGAAGCTGAACGATCTGGGCGTGGCAGCCCACGGCAACGAGCGAGACGCCTCCCTAATCCCGCTCCTCTTGGGTCGTCAGCAGCGAAGGGAACATAGTCACTCGAAAGAGGTTTATCACTCATGTTTGTACCCGTAGTCGATCAAGACCAAAAGCCGTTGATGCCAACCACGCCATCCCGCGCCCGTCGCTGGATCACAAGCGGGAAGGCCACGGCGTTCTGGAAAGGGGGGATCTTCTGCGTGCGGCTCAACGTCGAGCCATCAGCACGGGAAGTTCAGCCCATTGCTGTGGGCATTGACCCCGGATCAAAAAAAGAGGGGTATAGCGTCATCGGAGCCTCGCATACCTACCTGAACATCCAGGCCGAAGCCAGGGATGGTGTCAAAAAAGCGGAGGAACAAAGCACTCGACAGCGCCGAACGCGCCGGGGGCGCAAGACCCCTTGCCGCAAGCCACGTCAGAATCGCCATCAGAGCAAGAAGAAATTGCCGCCCTCGACGAAAGCGCGATGGCAATGGAAACTTCGGCTGGCGCGGTTTCTCTGTCAGCTCTTCCCGGTGAGTGTCTTCGTGGTGGAAGATATCAAAGCGAGAGCGAAAAAGAGGAAGCGCCACTGGAATCAAAGCTTTTCTCCCTTGGAAGTGGGCAAGTTGTGGTTCTACGCCGAACTCGGTCAGTTCGCGCCTGTTCAGACCAGGCAGGGCTATGAAACCAAAGCCTTGCGTGACCAATTAGGGTTCAAAAAGACCAGTAAGAAGCTGGCCGAAGTGTGGGAGGCGCATTGCGTTGATGCCTGGGTGCTGGCGTATAGCGCTGTAGGCGGCAACACCATGCCCGATAATCGGCGATTAGTCTGCATAACGCCACTCAACTGGCATCATCGGCAGTTACATCGCTTTGAACCGGAGAAGGGTGGCAAGAGGAAGCCTTATGGCGGCACCCTCTCCCAAGGCCTCAAGAGGGGAACGCTGGTGAAGCATCCCAGATGGGGCAAAGCCTACATAGGTGGCACCATGGAGAGCAAACTGAGCTTACATGA
>Ga0070707_100006153_pt1 | contig 11182 bp, 9 predicted proteins | sample KBSK5502metaG_FD_65468 | JGI IMG/M metagenome (GOLD analysis project Ga0070707, IMG submission 65468) | Corn, switchgrass and miscanthus rhizosphere microbial communities from Kellogg Biological Station, Michigan, USA - KBS K5-50-2 metaG | ecosystem: Host-associated > Plants > Roots >... | reverse complement strand
CAACACCGACACCGAGGCGGTGGCCCAGATCCTCGGCAGCCCCTACGCGGTGGTGGGGCTCTCCGACGGGGGCGCGCACGTGCAGTTCAGCTCGAACGTGAGCAACGCCACCCGGCTCCTCGGATACTGGGTCCGGGAAAAGAAGATCATGTCGCTCGAGCACGCCGTCCGCCGCCTCACGTTCGATTCGGCCAGCGCCTTCGGCATCTACGATCGCGGGCTGCTCCAGCCCGGAATGGCCGCCGACATCGTCGTCTTCGATCCCGATACCGTAAAGCCGGGCAAGAAAGACATCGTGCACGACTTCCCGAGCAAGGGCTGGCGCATTCGCGAGCTGGCGGAGGGGATCCACTACACCGTGGTGAATGGCGAAATCCTGCTCGAGAAAGGCGCGCCCACCGGGCGCCACCCGGGGCGCGTGCTGAAGAACGCCCTCTACCAGAGCCGCGCGTGACGGCGGCAGGCACCGGCCTGGGCTCCACGCGAATCTCCGCGGACGGCCCCGTCGATCTCCCCTGGCTGCACCCCGAGTGGGAGGACGGCGTGCGCACGATCACCCGCGAGAACGCGGGACAGTTCTACGGACTGATCTGACGAGGCCGGCGGATCCGGCGCGCGGAGGAGCCCCGCGCGCTCGCCGTACCCTCGACCCGACCGACGGAGGACGACACCATGAGACGCCTATCCGCGGCCCTGCTCCTCCTTCTGTTTCCGCTCGCCGCCGCCGCGCCTGCGGTCGCCGCCGAGGGACAGCTGACCTTTGCCGTCCACATCTCGCTCGCCCCGACCTGGTTCGACCCGGCCGAAACCCCGGGAATCGTCACGCCATTCATGATCCTGTACGCCCTCCACGACGCGGTCGCCAAACCCATGCCGGGCAAGGCCATGGCCCCGAGCCTGGCCGAGAGCTGGACCGTCTCGCCGGACGGCCTCGTGTATGACTTCGTCCTCCGTCGCGGGGTCAAGTTCCACAACGGGGAGACGATGACTGCCGACGACGTGAAGTTCTCCTTCGAGCGCTACAAGGGCGCCGCCAACAAGACGCTGAAGGACAAGGTGCGGTCGGTGCAGATCGTCGACCCGCTGCGGGTGCGGTTCGTCCTCAAGGAGCCGTGGCCGGACTTCATGACGTTCTACGCGTCACCGGCCACCGGCGCCGGGTGGGTCGTACCCAGGAAGTACGTCGAGAAGGTCGGCGAAGAGGGCTACAAGAAGGCGCCCGTGGGCGCGGGGCCGTACCGGTTCGTGTCGTTCAACCCCGGCATCGAGGTCGTGATGGAGGCCTTCGACCAGTACTGGCGGAAGTCGCCATCGGTGAAGCGGCTGGTCTTCAAGTCGGTGCCCGAGGAGTCCACACGTCTGGCCATGCTGAAGCGCGGTGAGGCCGACATCGTGTACTCCATCCGCGGCGTGCTCGCCGAGGAGCTTCAGCGGACGCCCGGGCTCACGCTGAAGCCGACCATCCCCCACGGCGTGCAGTGGCTGAACTTCGTCGATCAGTGGGACCCGAAGTCGCCGTGGGCCGACCGGCGCGTGCGCATGGCGGCCAACCTCGCCATCGACCGCAAGGCCATGAACCACGCGGAGACGCTCGGCTTCTCGCGGATCACCGCGAGCATCATTCCGCACACCTTCGAGTTCGCCTGGCAGCCGCCGCTCTGGCCATACGATCCGGCGAGGGCGAAGAAGCTCCTCGCCGAGGCCGGCTACCCCAACGGCTTCAACGCCGGCGAGTACTCGGTCGACAGCGCCTACGCGTCGGTGGTCGAGGCCATCGTGAACTACCTCGCCGTCGTCGGGATCACCGCCACGGTGCGTCCGCTCGAGCGGGCCGCGTTCTTCACCCAGTTCAAGGAAAAGAAACTCCGAAACCTCGTCCAGAGCGGGAGCGGAGCGGCCGGCAACGCCGCGACGCGGATCGAGGCCTTCGTCGCCGCCGACGGCCTCTACACCTACGGCAGCTACCCGGACATCGAGGGCCTCTACCGCGAGCAGGCGGTCGAGCTGGACCCCAAGCGCCGCGAGGCGATCCTCCTCAAGCTCCAGCAGCTCATGCACGACAAGGTCGTGTTCGCGCCGATCTGGGAGCTGGGCTTCCTCAACGGGCATGGCCCCCGCGTGGCCGAGTCCGGTCTTGGGCTGATCGCGGGCCACGCCTACTCGGCCCCGTACGAGGACCTGAAGCTGACGGCGAAGTAGTCTCGAGACATGGCTGGGCCTGTAGGAAAGGGAGGGAGCACACCATGCTGATCGTCGACGCGCAGATCCACATCTGGAAGAACAACAAGCCGACGAACCCGAACCACCGTCAGGTCACCGACTTCACGGCGGACGACGTGCTGAGGGAGATGGACGAAGCCGGCGTCGACGCGGCCGTGATCCATCCACCGGGATGGGATCCCGATGCCAACACCCTCGCCGTCGAGGCCGCGCGCCAGCATCCCACCCGCCTCGCGATTCTCGGCAATTTCCCGCTCGATCGGCCGGAGAGCCGGACGCTGGTCGACAGTTTGAAAAGCCGGCCGGGGATGCGCGGGCTGCGCTTCGCGCTGCTGCAGCCGCACCAGCAGACATGGCTGACGGATGGAACCGTGGACTGGCTCTGGCCCGCCGCCGAGCGCGCCGGACTACCGATCGCGCTCCTCGGCGCCAATCTCCTGCACGTCATCGGCTCGATCGCGGACCGTCATCCGGGGCTCAAGCTCATCATCGATCACTTCGGGCGACCCGACGCGGGCTGGACGAACCTTCCCGGCCTCGTCGCGGCGGCGAAGCACAGAAACGTGGCGCTGAAGGCCACCGGCGCCCCGAGCTACGCCACCGAACCCTATCCCTATCGCGACATCCACGGACACATCCGGACGCTCTACGACGCCTTCGGTCCCGAGCGCATGTTCTGGGGGACCGACATCACGCGGATGCCGTGTTCGTGGCGGCAGTGCGTGACGATGTTCACGGAGGAGCTGCCGTGGCTGTCGGCCACGGACAAAGAGCTGATCATGGGGCGCGCCCTGTGCGCGTGGCTCGACTGGAAGCTACCGGGGTGACGGCGGTCGCGGACCGGTCATCGCCCTGGTGTCACCGCGGAGTCAGCCGGGACGTCGCGGGCCCTCGCCGTCACCGCCTGCCCGGCGAACGCTCTCGAGGACGGCGAGCATCTGGCGGTGCAGACGCGGATTGGCGCTCACGAGATCACCCTGGTGAATGTCGGCGGGGCGACCGGTGAAGTCCGAGACCTTGGCGCCCGCCTCCTCGAGGATGACGATCCCGGCGGCCATGTCCCACGGCCCGAGCCGCATCTCCCAGAACCCGTCGAACGCGCCGGCGGCCGTCCAGCAGAGGTCGAGTGACGCGGCGCCGACGCGGCGGATGGCCTGCGCCTTCATCAGGAACTCGGCAAAGTAGCCGAGGTTCACCCGGCGCCACTCGAAATCGTAGGAGAACCCGGTGCAGAGCAGCGCCGCCTCCAGCCGCCGGCACGCCGTGACGCGGATGCGGCGGCCGTTCCGGAAGGCTCCGCCGCCGCGGCGCGCCCAGTAGATCTCGTCGAGGAGGGGAGCGTACGTCACGCCCGCCTCGATGCGGCCGTGACGCTCGTAGGCGAGCGTGACGGCCCACGCCGGGAAGCCGTGGGCGTAGTTGGTGGTCCCGTCGATGGGATCGATGTACCAGCGGTGGGGGGAGTCGCCCGCCGCCCCCCGCTCCTCGGCCATGATCGCGTGGTCGGGAAACTCGCGTCGGAGAGCCTTGACGATGATCTCCTCGGAGGCGTGGTCCATGTCGGTCACGAGGTTGCCGCCGCCGGCCTTGAAGCGGATGGAGCGCCGCCCCGACCGGTTCTTCTTGAGCATCAGGCCGGCCTGTACGGCGATCCGACGAGCGAAGTCCAGTTCGCGCATGAAGAGCCTGCGTTGTCCCCCCGCACCATGTCGTACGATGACATCCTCGCACGGAGGGTGCTGTGATGGCCAACGACCTGATCTCGCTCCGGTCCGCGCATCTGCCCAGCGTAGATCCTGAGCCTCGACGCAGAGGGCGCGCGGGATCGCGGGCACGTCGCGTCGCGGCTTGACTCGCCGTCCCGACGGCGGTAATGGTCCTTCCGTCACTGCCGCGGGCGCAACACCCGGGAGCACGCAATGGGGCGGGCTCACGGGCGCGTCAAACTCAGGGAGGAGAACGATGCCGCACTACCTCAGTGACGACGAGCTGAAGCGCACAGCGCCGGCCGAGGTGGCCGCCTACCGAGGTCCGGTGCCCACCCAGATCGTGTCGAACGGCGAGTACAACCCGCTGCCCCAGACCCGGGAGCAACGCCGCGTGGAGGCGCGGGTGAAAGCGCTCGCCGGCGACCTGGCCCCGCGCCACGGGTTGAGCCGCCGCCAGTTTCTGGCCTCGAGCGCGGGCATGGCCGCGGCCTTCCTCGCCATGAACGACGTGTTCGGCCCCGTGTTCGAGGTGAGCCGGGCGGAGGCGGCCTCGCCGGGCGTGGCCGACATGCGGGCCCAGGCGCTCTCCGGACAGTTCATCGTGGACGCCCAGACGCACTTCGTCCGGGACGACTTCAAGCAGGAGGGGCTGCTCGACCTCGCCAAGTACGCCAAGCAGAACTGGAATCCGAAGCTGTGGGGCGAGAACACGCTCGCCCGGTACAAGTTCGAGAACTACGTCAAGGAGATCTTCGTCGACAGCGATACCAAGGTGGCGTTGCTCTCGGGGGCGCCCTTCGACGATCCGAGCTGGGACCTCCTGACCAACGACCAGATCGTCGCCGCCCGCGCGTCGATCAACAAGATCTCCGGCTCCCGCCGTCTCCTCGGCCACGCCGTCTTCACGCCGAAGAAGCAGGGATGGATGGAGGAAGTGGATCGCGCCATCGCGACCCTCAAGCCCGACAGCTGGAAGGGTTACACGATCGGCGACCCGCTGTTCCCCTCCAAGCTCCAGTCGTTCTGGTGGCTCGACGACGAGAAGCTCGTGTACCCGTTCTACGAGAAGGCCGTGAAGTCCGGCATCACGACCGTCTGCATCCACAAGGGGCTCCTGCCCGCCGACTACGAGACGACATGGCCCGGCGTCTGGGAGTACGCGACGGTCAGGGACGTCGGCAAGGCGGCCAAGGACTGGCCGAAGCTCAACTTCGTCATGTACCACGGCGCGCTCCGTCCGTTCATGGAGAAGCCCGACGCGGTCCTCGCCGAGTTCGAGCAGACCGGACGTATCAAGTGGGCGACCGACCTCGCCGAGATCCCGACCAAGCTCGGCGTGAAGAACGTGTACGGCGAGGTGGGGACGGCGTTCGCGACATGCGCCGTCGCGAACCCGCGCTTCGCCGCGGCCTTCATCGGCACGCTCGTCAAGGGTCTCGGCGCCGAGCATGTCATCTGGGGGACCGACTCGCTGTGGTACGGCTCGCCCCAGTGGCAGATCGAGGCGCTGCGCCGGCTCGAGATCCCCGAGGACATGCAGAAGAAGCACGGTTTCAAGCCGCTGGGTCCGGCCGATGGCCCCGTGAAGCGCGCCATCTTCGGCGGTAACTCCGCGCGTCTGTACGGTCTGCGCGTCAAAACTGCCGAGCACGGCATCACGACCGACAAGATCGCCGCGATCAAGGCAGAGTATCTCGCCGCGGGAGGAGCGCGCACGAACGCGCGCTACGGCTACGTGGCGCGCGCGAAGACGTAGGGAGGCGCGCGCCGCCGCCGAAGCGCGACGGGCACCCCGGCGGTCGCCGGGGTGCCCGTGCTGCTTGATCTTGGTGCGGCCGAGCTCGTCATCGCTTCTCGCGGCGGCCGGCGTGGTCGCTCAGCACATGAGCCAGTCACCGTACGTGCCACGAATGGGCTTGCCCTCGGCGAAGCGTGAGAGGCGGAAGGTGACGAGGTCGGGATGCGCGCCCGGCCCCTCGGTGACGAGGGCGGCCATCATGTCGCCCACCGCCGGCGCGAGCTTGAAGCCGTGGCCCGAGAAACCCACCGCGACGTAGCTCCCCTCGGGGCCGACGCGGTCCAGGACGGGGTGCCAGTCGGGGGTGACGTCGAAGCAGCCCGCGTAGCCGCGCGCGATGCGCCCCTCGGCGAGCACGGGGAACCGATGGCTCACGCGCGTGAGCGCGTCCGTGGACTCGTCCAGGCTCACGCCTTCCTTGTAGCGGTCGGGATCGGCCACATCGTGGGACTCCTCGGCGTCGAGGCCGCCCACGAGGATGTGCTCCCCTAGCTCCGGCCGCGTGTAGATATTGGTCACGAAGTCGTAGACCATCGGATGCGGCCGCCGCGCCGCCTCCGGCCAGCTCACGATGCTGATCTTGTGGCGGCAGACGGTGATCGGGATCTGAAGGCCCACCATGGCGCCGACGCGCGCGCCCCACAGCCCCGCGGCATTGACGACCCGCGGCGCCTGGATCGGCCCGCGGCTCGTGTGGACGCCGGTGACACGGTCGCCCTCGCTGAGGACGCTCAGTACCTCCGTGTCCTCGAGGATGCGCACGCCGCTCGCGCGCGCCGCCCGCGCGAAGCCCTGGGCCGTCTCGGCGGGATTGCAGTACCCGGAGTCGGGCTCGTAGCAGCCCGCCACCAGGTCATCGGTGAAGAGCCGCGGCTCGATCTCGCGCATCTCGGTGGGCGCCACGAGCCGCGTCTTTATGCCGACTCCCCGCTGCAGCGCCACCGAGGCCTCCATGGGCTCGCGCATCCGCTCGTCCACGCCGAGGAGATAGCCGGTGCGCCGGAAGCCGCACGAGCCCCCGCCCGTCAGCTCCTCGAAGCGCTCGAAGACGTCGAGCGAGTAGCGGATCATCCGGCAGGTCTCGACCGTGGTGTAGTGCTGGCGGACGCAGGCCGAGCTCTTCCCGGTGGCGCCCGAGGCGACGGAGCTCTTGTCGACGACGACCACGTCGCGGACGCCCCGGGCGGCCAGGTGAAACGCGATGCTCGTCCCCGTGACCCCGCCGCCGACGATCACCACGTCCGCCGTGTGCGCCATGGCCGTCATCGGTCGATCCTCCTCATTCCGTGCCGTGACGGACTCGAGTGGTAAGGACAGCGCGAAGGGACCGCACAGCTTGGCGTCATTATCGCCACGGCCCCCGCGTTGTCAACGGCCGCGCGCGCCCGATTCGGGCTATCGTGACCGGCCGGCGTAGCGACGACGGGCTCTATCGTAACCTGGGGTGGCGCGGGCTCGTGAGGCGGCGAAAAAGCATGCTACTCTTCGAGCGTGAACGGCCGCGGCTCCGTGGAAGCTCGATCGCAGATGGTGCTCGTGGCCTTTCTCCAGGCGCAGAATTGCTCGAACTATCCTGCCTCCTGGCGCCATGCCGAGAGCGCGGCGGACTTCCTCACCCCCGCGTACTACCAGCGCATCGCCCGCACGCTCGAGGACGCGCGCTTTCATCTCGCGTTCTTCGACGACCGTCTCGCCCTGCCCGACCGCTACGGCGACGACTTCGCCGAGTCCGTCCGTCACGGCATCCGCGTGGTCAAGCTCGACCTGATCCCGCTCCTGACGGTCATGGGCCTGGCCACCCGGCACCTCGGGCTAGGCGGCACATACTCGACGACCTACTACGAGCCCTTTCACGTCGCGCGTACCTTCGCCACGCTCGACCACATGATCGGCGGCCGCGCGGCGTGGAACATCGTCACCTCGCTTAACGATTCGGAGGCGGCCAACTTCGGCGGCGAGACGCACCCCGAGCACGACCGCCGCTACGACCGCGCCGACGAGTTCGTGGAGGTCGTCCTCGGGCACTGGGACAGCTGGGAGGACGACGCGATCGTGCTCGACCGCGCGCGCGGCCTCTTCGCCGATCCCGCCAGGGTGCACCGCCTGGATCATCGGGGCAAGTGGTTCCGGAGCCGCGGGCCCTTCACGGTGCCCCGCTCTCCGCAGGGCCGGCCCGTGCTGATCCAGGCCGGGCAGAGCGGGCGCGGCCGGCGCTTCGCCGCCCGCTGGGGGGATCTCCTCTTCGTCATCTTCCCCGGCCTCGCCTTCGCCCAGCAGGCCTACCGCGAGATCAAGGACGAGGTCGCACGCGTCGGACGCGACCCCGAGCGGGTGCGCGTCGCCCCCGCCATCTACTGCATCGTCGGCGAGACGCGCGCGATGGCCGAGGACAAGGTCGCTTACATCGAGCAGCTCGCGCATCCCCTCGACGCCCTCGTGCTCCTGTCCGAGGTGCTGAACTACGACTTCGCCCAAAAGGGCCTCGACGAGGCGTTCACGGATGCGGAGCTGGCGGGCCTCGGCGGGCTCCAGGCCCTCCGCGACCGCGTGGTGCGACTCTCCGGCCAGGCGAACCCGACCACGCGCGACTTCGTCCAGCACAGCGGCCGCGGCACGCTCGCCGAGATGCCGCGCTTCGTGGGCACGCCGAAAGACGTGGCGGACGGGCTGGAGGAATGGTTCAACGGACGCGCGTGCGACGGCTTCGTCCTCGCCGCCACCCACATGCCCGGGGCCTACGAGGACTTCGCGCGCCTCGTCGTGCCCGAGCTGCAGCGGCGCGGGCTGTTCCACCGCGAGTACGCGGGCACCACGTTGCGCGAGAACCTCGGCCTGCCGCGGCCCGCGCGAGGCGATTGGGCGGGCTAGTTTCCCGGCGACTCGCGCACCGTCACGGGATGCGGCAGCGGGCCGGCCCGTCGCGCCGGGCTTGTCTTGAGCCGCGCGCCCCTGAAGAACGAGAGCCAGAAATTCTCATCGAGGGGCGCCAGGCGCGTCGGATCGGCGAAGTGCGCGGCGAGGAAGCCGGCCCTCGCCCGAACCGCGAAGCTGTAGAAGTGCACGAGCCCGCCCGGCACGAGCCGGCCGTTGAAGACGATGTCGAGCGGCAGGTGCAGCGCCATGCCGAGCACGTACCCCCACAGCCACTCGCGATTGGTCAGCCAAGCCAGGACGACCAGCGCGGCGAGCAGCTCGTAGGAATGCAACGGCAAGACGACGCGTCGCACCCGGCCCGCGAGGTAGTACTTGAGGAAGGCCGACGGACGCCAGTCACGCTGGCGCTCGAAGACGACGTAGTCGAAGATGTGGTCGACGTCGATCAAGAAGCCGCCGGCCGCGAGGCCGGCGACGAGGCCGACGCTTCCCGTACCCGCGTACACGGCGGCACAGGCAATAGTCGTGGTGACGAGATGACCGCCCGGACTCATACGCTCCTTGTCAAAGCAACCAGAGTGCCAGGATCATCCGGCCGCAAGTACCTGATTTGTCGCCTGATGGGAACAGGGATTCACACATTCGGGGCCTCAAAGTGGAAGTGGATTGCAAAAATTTGCTGCTCGGCCGCGGTCACGAGAGCGCTGCCGCTGACCCGGCCGGGGCCACCCTCGGCGCGACACCGGGCTCCGCGCGCGTCGCGCGACGGAACACCCCTCCCGTCCAACGCATCGGCCTGGTACGAAGACCAAGGTTTCCTTGGTACGAATACCAATACTTTGCCCCGTCAGGCTTCCGGAGTCTCAAAGAGTCGAGCGCTTAGCGTGAGCGTAATCCAGGCATCCTATGTGCTTAGCCTGCGGCATGACCGGCCCGCCCGCGCTTGGGAGCACGCCTCGGGAAGACCAGCGAGCGACGCGGGAATCCGTCCGCCGCGTCCCCGTCCCCTCGTGGAGGGACAAGTGACCATGCGCGTTCTCATCGTCGATGACGACGAAGTCTTTCGGCGTCCATTGCAACGGACTTGTTGAGGTAGTCCAAACCCAACCAAAGGGGGAATACGATGCCGGGTCAGGATCAGATTCCAAAAGACTTCCGCCGCGTGGTGGTTGCCGCCGCCGTAGGGAACATCATCGAATGGTACGATTTCTACATCTTCGGGAGCTTGGCCGCGATCCTGTCGGTCAAGTTCTTCGACAAAACCCACCCGGTGGCGGCGCTGCTGAGCACGATCGCCCTGTTTACCGCCGGTTTCCTGATCCGCCCCCTGGGCGCCTTCTTGTTTGGATGGCTGGGTGACCGGGTGGGCCGCAAATATACCTTCATCGTGACTCTGTCCGGAATGGGCTTGGCCACCGCCGCCATCGGTCTGATACCGACCTTCGCGTCCATAGGCGTTGCCGCGGCCTTCATTCTATTCGGCCTGAGAATGATCCAGGGGTTGTGCCTGGGCGGGGAATACGGTGGCGCGATCACATACGTTGCCGAGCACGTCTCGGACGAGCGCCGCGGATACTACACCGGATGGCTCCAGACATCCCCGACGCTGGGCATCGTCGTGTCCCTTGCGGTGATCGTTGGCACTCGGACCTACCTGGGGAACGAGGCCTTCACCGATTGGGGCTGGCGGATTCCGTTCCTCATCTCGTTCCTGCTGGTGATGATGGCCATCTACATCCGGCTGCAACTGGGGGAGACCCCGATCTTCCAGGAAATGAAGGCCAAGGGCGGGATGGTGCGAAACCCGTGGAAAGAGGCGTTCCTGAGCTCCAACATCAAATACATCCTCGTCGCCATCGTGGTGTTGATCGGGCAGGGTGTCGTGTGGTACAGCGGCCAGTTCTGGGCCCTCTATTTCTTGCAAACGGTGAAGAAGCTCGACGTGCTGACCTCCAGCTACCTTGTCGGCGCGGCGTTGCTCATCGCGACGCCGACGTTGATTCTATTCGGATGGCTCTCCGACATCATCGGCCGGAAGCCGGTCATCCTGGGGGGAATGTTGCTGGCCGCCCTGACGTATTACCCACTCTATGCGTGGCTCGGTCAGGTCACCAATCCCGGCGCTGTCAACTATCCGATCGCCATCCTCATCATCTTCATCCTGGTGTCCTACGTGGGCATGGTGTACGGGCCGGTCGGAGCGTTCCTGGCCGAGTACTTCCCGAGCCGGATCCGCTACACGTCCGTTTCCGTGCCCTACCACATCGGCAACGGCTGGGGCGGGGGCTTGGTGCCGTTCATCACCTCCGCCGCATTTCTGTCCACCGGCAGCGTCGGCTATGCGTTGATCTACCCCATTGTGGTGCCGGCGGTGTGTTTCCTCATCTGCCTGTTCGTGATGCCGGAAACGCGCCACATCAGCATCTGGGAGCCCGGGAAGCGCCAAGCCGCCGTTCGCTCGTAATCTGGTCACCCCCCCCGGGCGGGGCCTCTCCTGGCCTCGCCCGGGGTTGTCCGCGCCGCGCCCAACCGACGAGTGTTTCCATAAGAGCCCCGTCGCGAGCGTCACCCTCACGAAGGC
>Ga0070707_100006152_pt1 | contig 11183 bp, 12 predicted proteins | sample KBSK5502metaG_FD_65468 | JGI IMG/M metagenome (GOLD analysis project Ga0070707, IMG submission 65468) | Corn, switchgrass and miscanthus rhizosphere microbial communities from Kellogg Biological Station, Michigan, USA - KBS K5-50-2 metaG | ecosystem: Host-associated > Plants > Roots >... | reverse complement strand
GGCCAGCTCGCCGCCCTCATCGGGAAGAGCGTCGCCCTCACCGTGCAGACGTCTGCATTTCCGGCGCTCGCGGTGGGGGCGACGGTGCTTCGGGTCGGGCCGCCGGCGATTACCTACAAGGTCCATCACCGGATGCAGCTCGGGGACGGCGCGCTCACGAAGGCGCTCCTGGCATGGGCGTGACGTGGGCTTTCGCCAAGTCGATCTCGCGGCGCTTTTTCGCGACACGGGGCTCCTCCTCACCTTGGGGCCCTCGAGTACCTACGGCTTCGTCGATCGCGTCGGGGTCGCGGCCGTGAGCGGCGTGGGGACCGCGGTGGGGGCGCTTCGTATTCGGCTCACGATCGAGACGGGGACCCTGACCGGCCTCGTCGCCGGCGCCCTGGTCACGGTCGGGACGACGAGCTATCGCGTGCGCGAGATCCATGCGGTCGGGGACGGCGCCACGACCGAAATTCTCTGCGAGAGGGGCTGACGTGACGATCGTCGAGGCGGTGGTCTTGAAGGCCATGGAGAAGCTCAACGCGGCCGGGAAGCCGGGCACGGTGCCTGCGACCGAGCGCGTCCGGACCTTCGCCATCCCGACCGAGGCGCTTCCGTCTTCGATCATCTATCCGATTCGGATCCCGGTTCTCAATCCCACGACGCCGCGGCGCGGCGCCGTGCAGCTCGGGATCGCCTTCGCGGTCGAGGTCCGGGTGAAGGGCGATGGCGTGAGTTCGCCGGATGCGCTCTTCCTCCCGATCTTCGACTGGGTCATCAAGGCCCTCTGTAACACCTTTGAGCCGGGGCTTTGGACCGATGTGGAATTCGTGGATTGCCCGATCGAGTACGGCCAGGCCGATTTCGCGTTCTCTCGCGCGTCGATCGAGCTTCGGGCCTTGTCGCAGATGAAGACCAACGATGCGAGCGCGGCGGCGTAGCAACGTTCGCTTGGACCCCCGGGCGGTTGGCCCGGACATGCCGGGCGTAAGGGCCCGCTGAGGGAGGGTGTAGACGATGACTCCAGGACAGGGATTTTCGGTCGCCGCGATCGGAGACGGGACGAAGCTCTCGGTGGGGCGCGGGCGGGTCTTCATCGATCGCCTCAACACGAGCCTCGCGCTCGTCGGGGCCAAGTTCTCCGGCACCGTCGATGCGCTCGGGCTCACGCCGAGCTCGAGCTTCGCGGAGAAGCGAACGATGGTCGATGCCACGAACGCGCTTCTCGCCCGGGTCGAGACGGAGCGAACGCTCGAGCTGAGCTTGACGCCGGCGGAATGGAAGAAGGACATGCTCGCGCTCGCCCTTCTCGCCAATACGCCCGCCGAGTACACGCAGGTGGCGACGCCCGTCGTCGGTGAGGTCCTGACGACGAGCTCGATCAAGGACAGCTGGTATTGGCCGCCCTCGGGCAAGCGGAAGCTCACGGCCTACGCCGTCAAGGTCTCGGCCGTGACGAAGACGGAGGGTACGGACTACGAGCTCGATGCGGAGACGGGGGCCGTCTACATCAAGTCCTCGGGCTCGATCGCTGACGCCTCCACGGTCACGATCGACTACACGCCGACCGCGATCACGGCGGGCTCGGGCCTCACGCAGATCAATATCGGCACGGCCGGGACGATCCTCGCCCAGGTCCGCTTCGTGGCGGAGCCGATGACGGGCCCGATCCACGAGATTCTTCTCTACAAGGTCCAGTTCTCGGCCCAGGACATCATCTCCTTCCTCGGGCAGGAGTTCGGGACCTTCAACCTGACGGGCACGCCGCTCGTTTCGGCGACCCCGGTCTATCCGAATTCGACCTACGGCGTCGTCTTCCAGCGGTAGCGACGGAATGCGTCTGCTCCGCTGGCTTGCCGGCCTCTGGGCCGGGAGGGGGCGGGATCGGCGGGGGAGCAATCCCCCGCCGCCCGTCCGGATCGAGAAGGGCCCGGTCGAGAATTACGGCGATCGCGCCTTCCGCGTCATCACGAACGGAACGGCCGAGCGCGATCACTACGTCATTCGTCTCTCGGGGCGCGCGGGGCTGCGCCAGGTGGAGATGCGTCCGAACGAGCCGCTTGAGGAATTCGGGCTTCGGCTCCTCTACGAGCTCATCGATGCCGACGTCATCTTCGAGGTGATGGGCGGGCTCCTCATTCCCGACGAGATCGAGGACTCGGAATGGTCGCCGGCCGTTGCGGCCGCGACGGCGCTCCATCTCCGCCGCTGCCAGGGCGAGGCGAAGGAACGGATCAACTCGCACATCGCCAAGTTTCTCGAGGATTTTTTCGGGCGCGAGATGGGCTCCATCGTGACTTCCCGCATTGCTTCGGGAAGGCCCCATCCGGAGCGCGCTCACCGGAGGACCGCTTCGGCGAATGGAGCGGCCTGATTCGTGAGGTCGCGGAGCACGACCACGACCGCGCGATGCACATCTTTCGGCGCTGGCCTCTTCGCGAGGTCCTCGCCTGCTACACGGCACGGCGTCAGGAGCACGCCCTCGAGGCCTATCGCTTCGAGGTCTTGAAGTACGTGATTCAGAAGGGCTACGTCCGCGGCCGTCTCGAGCGGCCGCCGGTCCCCGGGATTCTCAAGGAGGCCAAGCGCGATGGCTGACGAGGACGTCAAATATCGATTGTCCGCCGAGGGGCTCGCCGACGTCGTCGGCGCCTTCCGGAAGGTCGCGAGCGAGGCGAAGAGTTCCGGTGCCCAGGCCGAGAAGGGCTTCGGCGGTTTCGGTAAAGGGCTTCAGGGGATCACGGGACTCCTCCAGGGCGTCGCCGCGGCTGTCGCGGCCGTGGGCCTCGCTCGGCTCGTCGTCGATGCGAGCAATGTCGGAGAGCAGCTCGACAACCTCCACAAGCGGTTTCAGCTCAACTTCGAGGATCTCAGCGCGCTCCGCGTCCTCGTCGAGCGGACGGGCGGAAGCTTCCAAGAGCTCGCGCCCGCGCTGACGAAGTTCGTTTCGGACACAGCCGCGGCCTCGCGCGATCTTGGCGGCGAGGCGGCGGACAACTTCCGACGGCTGGGTCTCTCGACCAAAGAAATCGCCAACTTCGCGAAGCAGGATCTCGGCCGCCGGCTTGAGACCGTGGGGCGAGCCCTCGTCAAACTGCCGGAAGGCCCGCAGCGCGCGGATGCCGCGATCGCCGCCCTTGGGAATCGAAGCGCGAAGCTCATCCCCATCCTCGAGGCCGTCGGAGAGCAGGGTTTCGCGAATCTTCGCCGAGAAGCCGACCGAGTCGCCAATCTGTTCGATGAGGAGATGGTCGGATCCCTTGCACGCCTCAATGACGTCTTCGACGACACGAAGAAGGTCGTACAGGGGCTCGCTGCGGAATTCTCGCAGGGCCTTCAGAGGCCTTTGACCGGCGCGGCCGAGATTCTCATCAAGACGGCAGTCGATGGCAAGGACGCCTGGCGGCAGCTCGGCGAGGCCGTCGGGAACGTCATCGCGGCCTACGTATTCGCGCTCGATGAGCTATGGGACAAGTGGGCGACCTTTTGGACGAACGTCGGTGCCGTCACCAATTTGGCCGCTCGAGGAATCGGGGCAGCGCTCCGCGGCGAGGCGCGGGAAGCCGCGATCTTCTTTGATCTGATCCGGATTCGAATCGAGAGAGAGGCGTCGGCACTCGAAGATCGCCACTTTGCTCGTATCGTTCGCTTTCAGCAGGCGAGCGAGAGCGCCGCCAGGCCCAAGGGGCCGGATGCGGATGCGGCCGCCGCCGCCGCGGCAGCCGCCGAAGCATCGGCGCGCGCCAGGGCCGCCGCAGCAAAGGCCGGGATCGACGCCGATCTGTCGCTCCAGAAGGCCACGAACAAGCTCCTCGAGGATGAAGCCTCGCGCACCCTGGACCTTACGAAGGAGGGGCTCAAGACCCGCCGCGAGGAAGACGCGCGCTATTACTGGTGGGCCCTCGAGGCGACCCGCACCTACTTCGCTCGGCGGCGGGAGCTCTCGATGGCCGGCATCGATGCCGAGCTCACCGCGCTCCGGGCCCAGCGGAAGATCGCGGCCGGCGAAGGCGAAAAGGGTCTTGCCGACATCGCGAAGATCGACGGGAAGATCAAGGAGCTCGCGATCGCGCGCGTATCGCAGCTCGCCTCCATCAATGCCGACGAGGACAAGCAGCTCAGAGAGATTTCGGACAAGGCCCTGGATGCGCGTTTCGAATCCGCCGAGCGTTCCCTCACGGACCTCGGCCGGGAGCGGGCACGGATCGAAGACGCCGCTCAGGCGGGGCTCATCTCCCAGGTCGCGGCCCAACTCCGGATCAAGGACCTCGAGATGGAGCGCGTCGAGCGGCTTCGCGCGATCGCCGACGAGCTGATCCGCGCGGCGGAGGGCACGGGGGATCAGGCGCGGATCCAAGCTGCGCTCGACTTCTCCTTTGCCGTCGATCGGATCACGCTCTCCCTCGAGGCTCAGAATCAGGAGCTCCGGAAGCTCGGCACCGAGGGGATCGCGATCGCCCAGCAGGAGCTCGAGCATTTCCTGGGGCAGGGGATCCGCGAGGCGCCAACCTTCGAGGCGGCCCTCGTCGGAGCATTGAAGGCGGTCGGAGTCGCCGTCCAGGACCTCCTCGCCAAGTTCATCGCCTTGAAGATCGTTGGCGGGCTCGTAGGGCTCTTCTCCAAGTCTCCCGGCGGGACCGGCGTCTTCGAGGGGGTCCCGGGCGGCCCATCGAGTCCGGCCCGCGGCTTCGCCCGTGGGGGGCGCGTCCCTGGGGCCGGCGGGCGGGATTCTCGATGGATTCGTGTGACGCCGGGCGAGTTCGTGATTCGGCCCGAGGTCGTTGGAGCGAACATCGGGCTTCTCGAAGCCATCAATGCCGGAAGCGGGATCGCGCCCCTCGCCTCCCCGCCAGGGCATTATGCCGGAGGCGGCCTCGTCGATTCGACGCTCTCCGGTCCGACCGGCGTCAACTTCGCCGCGGACCTCGGCCTTGAGCCTGGGCTCGTGGTAAAGCACCTCGAGAGCTCCGAGGGCGAGCGCGCCATTATCCGCGTCATCTCAAGGAACCGCCGGGCGGTCGGCCGCGCGATCGGAGGCGCGTGATGAGCCTCCCGACCGTTTGGGCGGTCGAGCCGAACGCGGCCGAGCCGATCATCGAGAGCTACGGCTACCTCACGGACATCATCCCCGGCTATCGCGAGGGGATGGAGCAACGAGTCCAGCTCCGCCGGCATCCGACCGGGTCGATCGAGTTCGCCTTCCTCTCGACGGACCTTTGGGAGGCTCAGCGGACGGCCGTTCTCCTCCAGCGCCGGCGCGCTCAACCCTGGATCGTCCCGCTTTGGCAGTACCGCGCGCGGCCGACGGCCGACATCGCTCCCGGGGCCACGGAGATCGCCATCGTCACGGCATCGATCCCATTCACGGATCCCCTGGGGCTCGGGCCCTATGCCGTTCTCTGGCGCGATTCGAGGTACTTCGAGGTGGTTGCCTTGAACGCGATCTATCCGTCGCGCCTCGAGCTCGCCTCGCCCGTCGTTGGGACCTGGCCGGCCTCCTCGGTCGAGGTTCTGCCGGCGCGCGTTGGGCGGCTCTATCGAAATCCCTCGACCCCTTGGCTCACGCGGAGCGTCCCGACCGGGCGCGTCCGTTTCGATTTCGAATGCTGGAGCGACGACAACATCGTTCCGGTTCTCACGGACGACTATGCGGTTCTCGGCGGGCAGGTCCAGCCAGTCTAGGAGAGGTGGAGAATGAAGCGGATTCTGATTGCGCTCTTGGCTTTCGCAGCGATCGCGCCCGAGATGGCGGGGGCATATAGCGGCGGTGGAGGAGTGTGGGCCACAAAGACCGGGGAGTTTGTCGCAAAGAATTTCCCGGGCGACTCGACGGGGGTGAAGTCAGCGCTCTCCTGGGTCTCAACGGGCGGCAGCGTTCGGGCCGCTGGCGACATCAGCTTCAAAGGTCCGATCACGATTCCCTCGGGCGTCGAGCTGAGCCTCGGTCAGGCGACGTGGACGTTCGATGGGAGCCTCGGAATCCTGATCTCATCGAAGGCGACGCTTTCGGGGCAGGGCTACGGCTCGTCGATCATCAAGGCAGCGAACACCTTCAACGGGCGCGCGCTCATCATGAACGCGGACACGACCGGGGGGCAACAGAATTGCCGGATCGTGAACCTGCAAGTCGAAGGAAACAAGGGCGGTGGGGCCCGGGTCGACGCCGGGATCAAGCTGAAGAAGATCTTCGTCGAGACGGTAGTCCAAGACGTCCTCGTCAACAACTGCACCGGCGTCAGCCTTCGGCTCGATGGCGGTTCTTTTGGCCCGGTCTACGTTCGGAATGTCTGGCTCAATAACGGGAACGACGATGGGCTTCTGCTCGACGGGAGCGGCGGTCAGATTGGGAGCCCCTTTCTATATGGCCTGACGATCGAGCGATGGGGTACTGGTAAGGCTGCGGTGCGATTCGATGGCGCCAGCGGCGGGAGCGCCTGCATCGGAGGGGTGCTCGACGGGCTCTACATGGAGGAGGCGAGCGACGTCACCGCCGATGGTGTAGTCGTGAAGAATTGGTCCAACCTCTCCGTTCGGAACGTCTTCACGAACGGGGCCGGGCCCATGAATTACGGGGTCAGGATCACCGGGCAGCCGACCTCTGCCGTGTTCGGGGCCTACAACTGCACGTTCCAGAACATCTACGCCGGTAACGATACGATCCTCTTCGACCAGGTCAACAACATCGCCTTCACGACCGCGAACGGCCGCGGCGTCTATGAATATCGGACTCCATCGAAGTCCTACAACTGGGGGCCGATCGTTGTCGCATCTGACTCCCTGCGCATCGGGAAGACGCTCCAGATCGGGCTCCTGCCGTTCGCTGGGCTCATCAGCAACGGAAATGGGACGCTCATCTACTGCTCGGATTGCACGAAGGCGACCCCGTGCGCCAGCGGCGGCACGGGCGCACTCGCGAAGCGCGTCAATGGCGCGTGGGATTGCAATTGAAAGGCGGGACCATGCGTAAACTCTTCGGACTCACTATCCAGGGCCTGGTCCTCGCGGCCCTTCTGATTGCAGCACCGCAATTCGCTCGTGGTCACGCCGGCGCCGGCGCCGTGGCTGCTATGAAGAACGGCGATTTCACCGTCCGTTACTTCGGCGGCACGCAGACGGGCATCGACTCCGCCGTGACTTACTGCGCTCCCGGCGGGATCGTCACGATGGGCCCCGGTCTCGAAGCCCTGAATCCGACCGGGCCTATTCCGGCCGGAGTTCTCGTCCAGCGGAACGGCAACAACGGATGGAACCTTCGCGGCAATGGTGCGACGGCCATCGTGCCGCGTCTCGGGCCCGCCAGCACGACGACGACCGGCGGGGCGATCCGAATTGTGGATGGGGTCACGTTTCCCCTCAGCGTTGCGGGCGTTCAGGCGGCGATCGATGAAGTGAATACCGTCGGATCCGGCGAGGTGTGGGTGCCGGCCTCGGCAAACATCCTCATTACGAACACGCCTATCAAGCTCCGCAACAAGGTGAAGTTGAAGGGCTTCGCGCAGTATGAGGGGCTTCCTACCTTCCGCGCGGATGCCACGACCAACGTCCCCTTCATGATCGGCAACTTCGATACGACTGGGGCGCAAAACAATTGCTACATCGAAAACATCCAGGTCAAGGGAGGCTGGAGCCTTGGAGGTCGCGTCGACGCCGGCATCAAGCTGAAGCGGCTCTTCGTTGGCAGCGGAATGCGCGACGTCCTGGTCAACGACGTGAGCGGTGTCGGAGTCCGTATCGAGGGCGGCGGCGGCCAAAGCATCGGACAGTTCGAAGTCACCAACCTCAACGTCCTCAACGGCGGCGACGTCGGGGTCCTTGTCTTCGACGGCGCTCGGAATATTTGGTTCAACGATCTGACGGTCCAGCGCCCGGGTCGGAATACTGCCTGCCTCCGCATCGATGACAACAATTCGGCCGCTGCATCGGTGGGCGTCCGGGTGAACGGGTTCTATACCGAGATCACCGACACGATGAGCGTCGGCATCGATATCAAGGGTGCGTCGGGGGTCGAGATCGACAACTACACCGCCTCCGTCCCCTCGGGCCGCATGCGTTCCTGTGTTCGGATCGCGAACCCCAACAACAACAATCATAATCGCTCACCGAGCGGTATCACAATCCGCGGCATGACGGCGTTCTGCGACACCCTGATCGAAGACCTCCAGAACAGTCTCGTCTACACCGTCGGCCCTGGCAGCCTCGGCAATCCCTATATGTTCGTCGACTGGTACTCGACACCGCTTTTCAAGGGCACGACGTCGACGAATGGCTACCGCGCTTCGGGTCAGAAAATCGGGATCCAGCCCGCGAAGCGCGGACCCGACATCGCGAGCGCGGCGACGATCGTTCCTCACCTCGATGGCAACTATTACGTCCTGACGGGGACAACGACGATCACGTCGATCACTGGAGCGCCTTACTTCCTCTACAAAATGACGGTCTTCGAAGTCGGCGGCGCGCTCCAGCTCACCGATGGCGGCAATCTAAACCTCAATGGCAACTTCGTGGGGAACGGGACGGGCGGTATCGACACGCTGGTCCTGATATGGGACGGCACCAACTGGAACGAAGTGGATCGAAGCCTCAATTGAAAGGAGCAGAGCGATGACCAACGGCGAGCTGTACGAAGACGAGTGCCCATGCTGCGAGTCGAAGCTGACGCTGACGTCGGCCCAATACCACGGCGTGGATCCAGTGCCCTGCAAGGACCCGAAATGCGGGCACAGTGTCAAGCCGCAGTCCTTCGACTTCGCCGCACGCGCGGAGATCAAGCGGCGCGAGGCCGAGGCTCAGGCCTAGCCGATGACTCAGTATCAGGGGCTCGATGTCCTCGAAATCGACGCGGATGGATCGTTTGCACGTTTGGACGATCATGCGCGCGGGATCGAGGGCATCGGCGCCGATACGGGTCGTCGGGAGGTGGACGACGTCGCCGGCGAGACCGGCCTCGTCCGCGAGTATGCCTGGACGGGGCTCGGGCTCGCGGACGTCGCCGAGCTCAAGGCTTTCATGGACGCACGCCGCGGCCGCGCGATTCCGTTTTGGCTCCCGAGCACGCTCGAGGACCTGACCTTGAACGGAGATCACCTCGCCGCGCATTTGTTCATCGACATCCCGACGATCGGGTACGCCTCGAATCTCTTTCCCTACACTGGCGCGCGGCGGCATCTCTTCTTCCGGCCGATCGCCGGCGGGGCGAGCGTCTACCGGAAGGTCATCAACGCGATGAACAACCTGATCGGGACCGAGAGCCTCTTCCTTGAGGCGGCGCTCGGCGTCGATATGCCAAAGAGCGGCTGGATCGTGGGATTTCTCCGATGCTGCCGGCTCGAGGACGATGAGCTTTCGATCAACTGGAGGTCCCGCGGCTATCAGACGGCGCGGATCCGCGTCCGTGAGCTTCCCCTCGAGGCGCCGCTATGACCCTCGACGCGCGCGAGCGGAGCCGAAACAGCGGAAACCCGGTCGAGTGCTACCGGATCCAGCTCGGCTTGACCGTCTGGAGGGTCACGTCGGCCGATCTCCGTCTTACGATCGACGTCGCGGGCGAAGGCGTTCGCGCCTACGTCCCCGAGGCGATCAGCCGCGGCGATCTCAGTTTCTCGGAGGAGCAGAATAGCGGGGTCGTCGAAGTCTCTCTACCGCGGTGGCACGAAGTCGCGCAGCTCTTCATCGCCATCACGCCCTCCCAGCCAGTTCGAATCACGATCTACCGCTTTCATCCGGACGACGGCGAGATCGGGATCGCCTTCATGGGGCAGATCGTCGCGGCGACCTTCGAGGGATCGACCGCAAAGCTCACCTGCGCCCCGGGGTCGGTCGATCTTCGCCGCTCGATCCCGCGCCTCCCCTGTCAGGTGCGATGCCCGTGGACGCTCTTCTCGGCCGGCTGTGGGCTCAATGCCGAGGACTTCCGCGAGGACGGTGTTTTGACCTCGGTCGCCGGTGACACGCTTCAGGCGGCCGTCTTCGCGACTCAGCCGGACGGCTACTTCACCCTCGGCTACATCCAGCTCGCCGATGCGACGCGACGCTACATCACGGCGCACCTCGGGAACACGGTCACGCTCCAGGAGCCGGCAATCGGCCTCGTCGCGGGGACGGCGATCGCAGCCTATCCCGGATGCGATCTCCTCGAAACGACATGCGTCGCCAAGTTCAACAACCTCGCCAATCATTGGGGCTTCCGCCGGCTCCCGGTCCGGAATCCCTACCAGGTGGGGCTCTCATAATGGCCTTTTGGGTATCGCTCCTCCTTTGGGCCGGCGTGACGGTCTTCAATCGAATCTTCCAGCCGAAGGCTCCGAAGCCGCAGAACGCCGAGCCCGAGGCCTTCCAGGGGATCACTGTCGAAGACGGCCGGCCCGTCCCGATCCTCGCCGGCACGCGACAGATCAAGAGTGCCAACATCGGTTGGTACGGCGACCAGTCGAGGACCGCGATCCTCGACGGCGGGATCACGGTTGGATGGAAATACTACCTCGGTGCACAGTATCCGATCTGCATCGGCCCCGTCGATGCGATCGAGGATCTGCGTTGGAACGAGAAGCCCATCGGGACCGGCATCTCGGCCGCGACCGATGGCATCGTTTTTGGCTTTGGCGCGGGCCCCTATTCGACCGCGCACATCGCTCCCGGCAACTACGGCGTTGGCGAAGCGCTCGCCCTCGCCTGCGAGAACGCGATGAAGGCGACGATCCCCGGTAATTGGAAGGTCACGTTCGGCTTCACGATCGTCGCCGGACGGAACAGCCGCATCGTTTGGGGGCTTCGATACTCCGGCGTCTATCGGAAACGTACCGCGTTCATTCCCGCGGGAAGCTACACCGCGGCCGGGCTCGCGACGGCCATACAATCTGCCATGCAGGCGGTCGAGGACCAGGTGCTCCCCGGGGACGTCCCGAACGAGCCCGCGATCGTCACCTGCACCTACTCCTCGAGCCGATTCCAGCTCAGGATCGACGCCGCGGCGGGGGGCGGCTTCGGATATGAGCAATGGGCGCTCTTTGGGGCCGACGACCCGACCTTCATCTACGCGAGCACGATCAACTCCACGATCGGCTATCGAATGGACATCTCGCGCGTCGGGGTCACGACTCTCGCTCCCGACTTCGACGTCCTCCTCACCCGGTTCCTGTTCGCCTACGGAGGGACGACCGGGAAGCTGAAGCTCACCGACGCGGGCTTCACCGCGGCGACGATCC
>Ga0070707_100006151_pt1 | contig 11183 bp, 10 predicted proteins | sample KBSK5502metaG_FD_65468 | JGI IMG/M metagenome (GOLD analysis project Ga0070707, IMG submission 65468) | Corn, switchgrass and miscanthus rhizosphere microbial communities from Kellogg Biological Station, Michigan, USA - KBS K5-50-2 metaG | ecosystem: Host-associated > Plants > Roots >... | reverse complement strand
CCCAAGCACCACGGGGGCGCCAAGCCCCCGTCCGTGACCGCGACCACGCTGCCGTCGCCGTCACCGTCGCTATCGGTGCCGCCGACGCGGGCGCCGAACCCCGAGCCATCGCCGCCGCCGCGCACGCACTCGCCCAGCCCCACGCCGTCCCCGCCCCCCTCTCCCGGCACGCTGACGGCCTCGCCGGCCACGGTGGTGCTGAGCCAGCCGCCCACGGGCGGGTCCTACAGCGGCCAGTTCACGCTGACCGCGCAGGGCGGCCAGGTGTCGAGCTTCACCGTTGAGGATCCGGCCCCGGCCGGGGACCTGACCATCTCGCCCTCGTCGGGCGGCGCGATCCAGTCCGGCGGGTCGGTCACGATCACCGTGACCGTGGCGTCGGCCACCGGCCTGGCCTACGAAACGGACCTGACCATCGTCCCCGGCGGGCTGACCGTCATCGTCCAGTACCCGCCCGCGGGCTGAGTAAGCCGCCGCTAGCCGAATTCGGCGCGCAACGCGGCCGCTGCCTGCGTCATTGCGGCCAGCTTGCCGAACGCGACGTCGCGGGGGAGGTACTTCATGCCGCAGTCCGGCGCCAGCACAAGGCGCTCGGCGGGCACGTACGGCAGGGCCCGGCGGACCCGGGCGGCCACGTCCCCGGCGCTTTCCACCGCATCGTCGCCGAGGTTGAGCACGCCCAGGATCACGGTCTTGCCCTCCAGCGCGGCCAGCACCGAGCAGTCCAGGCCCGACTGGGCCGTCTCGATTGAGACCTGGTCGCAGCCGGCGGCAGCGAGTTCGGGGAGGAAGGAGTACCCGGACGGGCGGTCATGGATGATCGCCGCGTAGCCGAAGCACAGGTGCACCGCAGTGGTGCCGCTGACGCCGGCGAGCGCCTTGTTGATCGCGGCGACGCCGTAGCGGCGGGCCTCCTCCGGCCGCGCCTGGAGGTAGGGCTCGTCCAGCTGGACGATGTCGGCTCCGGCCGCGAACAAGTCCCTGACCTCCTCGTTGACCGCCTCGGCATAGCCCAGCGCGAGGTCTTCGACGGACGCGTAGTAGTCGTTCTGCGCCTGCTGGGCCATGGTGAACGGGCCGGGCACGGTGATCTTGACGGTCTTGCTGGTGTTCGCGCGCAGGAAGGCCAGGTCCTCGGCCTCGACCGAGTGCCGGCGCTTGATGGGCCCGGTGACCCGCGGCACCGGGTTCGGGTGCCCGCTGCGGTCCAGCGCAGTGCCGGGGTTGTCGATGTCCACGCCGTCGAGGGCGGTGGCGAACCGGTTCGAGTAACTCTCCCGGCACATCTCCCCGTCCGTCACGATGTCGAGGCCCGCCTGTTCCTGGGCCCGGATGGCGAGCAGCGTCGCGTCCCGCTGCGCCTCCTCCAGGTGCGCGGGGTCCACGCGCCACAGTTCGGCAGCCCGGACCCGCGGCGGGAATCGGTGCCGCAGCCGCTCCCGGTCGATGAGCCAGTCCGGCTGGGGATAGCTGCCAACGAGCGACGTGGGAAAGAGCACGGTCAGGAGTCCGGGTTGTCGGTCCGGCCCTGCTGCTCGGCCAGGAAGCGCTCGAACTGTGCGCCGAGTTCCTCGGCGGTGGGCATCGCGGCCTGGTCGGCCAGCAGGCCGTCGGCCGAGGCGGCCTCCATGAAGTCGTCGTACTGCCGCTCGAGCGCCTGCACCAGCTCGGTGATCTCCTCGGACGTCTCGACCTGGCGGCCGATCTCCTCGTCGGTGCGCCGGGCCGCGTCCCGCAGCGCCTCGTCGGGCAGCGCCAGGCCGCTGGCCCGGGCCACGGACTCCAGCAGCGCCACCGCGGCCGCGGGGTAGGCGGCCTGCGCGAGGTAGTGGGGCACGTGCACGGCGAAGCCCGCCGCCGCCCGGTTGTCCTCGCCGAGCCGCAGCTCGAGCAGCGAGGCCGCGCTCCCGGGCACCTGCAGCCGGTCCACGATCGGCCGGGATCCGGCCACCAGCTCGGGCTTGGTCCCGTGGGCGGTCACCCCGAGCGGCCGGGTGTGCGGCACGCCCATCGGGATGCCGTGGAACCCGATCACCAGCTCCGCGCCCAGCCGGCTGCTCACCGCGGCGACTGCGCTGATGAACCGCTCCCACTCGTGGTCCGGCTCCGGACCGGTCAGCATCAGGAACGGCGAGCCCGCGCTGTCGCGGACCTGGTGAATGGCGATCACGGGCGCCTCGTAGGACTCCCAGTGGTCTTTGTTGTAGTTCATCGCCGGCCGGCGCGACCGGTAGTCGATCAGCCGGTCGACGTCGAACGTCACCACGGCTTCGTGATCCAGATTCCCCAGCAGATGCGCGGCGAGCAGCCGCCCCGCCGCGCCGGCGTCGATGAATCCGTCCAGGTAATGCAGCAGGACCGCTCCGTCCAGCGTCGGCGCGTCCGGGGCAACCTCGTAAAGGTTCCCCGCCTCCGGCACCATGCTCACCGCCTCCTACGCCAATGGCCTCGTCGCAGTGGTAAACCACCGAAGGCCGGCCGGCAATCCCGCGAGCCTGTGCGCCACGGTACCCGCGCCGTCACGGTGGTGCGAGCCCCGGCGCGGTCCCGTGCTGGCCGCGCCGGGTCAGGCCTGGCCGTCCTGCTCGCTGGGACCGGCCTGACCGCCCTGCGCCAGCGAGACATGGGCTAGGGCGCAGGTGACCTTGGCCACAGGCCGAGCTGATTCCGGAAGTTAGTTGTAGGTTCACAAGTACAAGGATCCTGTTTACCAACGAGGACTCGTGCCGGAACTCAGCCGTCGGCGGCGCCTGCTCGTCCTTGCCGTCTGCTGTTCCAGCCTGTTCATCGTGGGGCTCGACAGCACGATCGTGAACATCGGGCTGCCGGCCATCCAGCGCGGACTGCACGCGCCGCTGTCCGGGCTGCAGTGGACCGTGGACGCCTACACGCTCGTGCTCGCCAGCCTGCTGATGCTGGCCGGTTCCACCGGCGACCGGATCGGGCGGCGGCGCACGTTCCAGGCCGGGCTGGCCACCTTCACGGTCGGCTCCGCGCTGTGCAGCCTCGCGCCCGGGCTCGGCTGGCTGGTCGCGTTCCGCATGCTGCAGGCGGTCGGCGGGTCCATGCTCAACCCGGTCGCCATGTCGATCATCGCGAACACGTTCACCGGGACGCGGGAGCGCGCCCGGGCTATCGGTATCTGGGGCGCGGTGTTCGGCCTCAGTATGGCGCTGGGCCCGGTGCTGGGCGGCGCGCTGGTCGCCTCCGCCGGGTGGCGGGGGATCTTCTGGGTCAACGTCCCGGTCGGGATCGTCGCCCTCGTGCTGACCGCGCTCGTGGTGCCCGAGTCCCGCGCCGAACACTCCCGGCGGCCCGACCCGGTCGGCCAGGGGCTGATCATCGTCATGCTCGCCTCGCTCACCTACGCGATCATCGAGGGGCCGCGCCACGGCTGGGGATCGGCGACCATCCTCGGGCTGTTCGGCCTCTCGGCGCTGGCCGCGGCGGGCCTGGCCCTCTACGAGCCGCGGCGCGCCGAACCGCTGCTGGACCTGCGGTTCTTCCGCAGCGCGCCGTTCTCGGGGTCGGTGCTGATCGCCATCAGCGCGTTTGCGGCGCTCGGTGGCTTCCTGTTCCTCAACACGCTGTACCTCCAGGACGTGCGCCAGCTTTCCCCGCTGCACGCGGGCCTCTACACGCTGCCGATGGCGGCGATGACGGTGCTGCTCGCGCCGCTGTCGGGGCGGATCACCGGCCAGCGCGGGCCGCGGGCGCCGCTGCTGGTCGCGGGCGTGATGATGACGGGCGGCGCGCTGCTGCTGGCGGGCGCCACCGCCGCCACGTCGGTGGGCTGGCTGCTGCTGGCCTACGTCACGTTCGGGATCGGCAACGCCATGGTCAATCCGCCGATCACCGTCACGGCGGTCTCCGGGATGCCCCGCGCTCAGGCGGGCGTGGCCGCGGCGGTGGCGTCGACCAGCCGGCAGGTGGGCGGGACGCTGGGCGTCGCCGTGGCCGGTTCGGTGGTGGCCTCGGCCCTGCACGGCCCGCTGCGTACCGGTTTCACCCAGGCCAGCCACGCCGGGTGGCTGATCACCGCCGGCTGCGGCGCGCTGGTGTTCGTCGTCGGCCTGGTCACCAGCGGCCGCTGGGCGCGAGGAACCGCGGCGCGGACCGCGAGCATGCTGATGACGGACGAGCCCAGGGTGCCGTCGGCACCCCGTGACCGGCCAGCGCGAGCCGGTAACCCGTGACCGGCCCGCGCCGGTAACCCCAGCCGGGCGGTGACCAATCCAGGTGCCGGTGGGTGACGAATCCAAGTAACGGCCCGTGAACCCCCCTCCGACCACGCCACGGGAGTGCCGCGCGTTTGTACTGGTTGTGGCAACGAGTACAAAGGATTTTCCTGGTTGTGGCAACCCCAGGCCCAGGTCAGCGCGCTGACGACACTGGACCAAGGGACAGCCTACGGAACCCGCCGCCGCGGTGGCCGGGTCTGCGGGAGGACGCCGGGCCGCCGCCTAGGAGGAGTAGCAGTAGGAGTCGCTGGACGCGTCGCCGCCCTCAAGGCGGACCTGGTGCGCGCGCCGACCGCGGAACGCCTCGCCCTCGGGGAAGAAGCGCTCGTCGAATGCCATCCCCCCGTTCTCGCCGGTGTCCAGCTTGACCATCCAGGCGCCGGTCCCGTCCGGGTAGAACTGCCCGTCCCACGCGCCGTACAGCGAGTTGGTGAAGTAGACGCGCTTGCCGTCCCTGCTGACCTCCACCATCTGCGGCCCTCCGGACAGCGGCTGGTCCGGCCGCGCCGGGTGCGGCACCCGGCCGACGATGCCGCCGATGCGCACCGACCCGGTCTCGCGGGGGTGGAAGGGGTCGGTCACGTCGTACTGCTTCATCTCGCCGGTGCCCCAGCACGACACGTAGAGGAACTTGTCGTCCACCGACAGGGCTATGTCGGAGACCAGCGGCGGCACCGCACCGAAGCCCTGCAGCAGCGGCGGTAGCTGCTCGGCCGGGGCGGGCTCGGCCGGGATGGAGATGACCTTGGTGGCCGCCCACTGCCCGTCCTGCTGGTGCCAGAGCCAGATCGAGGCGGACAGGTCCTCCACGCTGACCACCACGCCGACGAACCCGTACTTGCGTGCCGGGTCGTGCGCCGGGCGCAGCTCCAGCGCCATCTGGTGCTGGTCGCCGAGGTCTACGGTCTGCACGTGCCGCCGAGCGCTCATGTCCCAGAAGTGCAGCCGGTGGCCGTACTTGCGGCCGAGCAGGAGTTCCGGCACGACCCCGTTCTCGATCATCGACGGGGTGCCCCACTCGGACGTGACGATCACGTCGTCGTTGATGTGCCACCACACGTCGTAGGCGAAGTACTGGTCGCCCCGGTCCTCCTCGAACTGACCGAGTACCTCGAACGAGGAGTGGTCGAGTAGCGCGACCCCGGCGGGGCCGTCGGCGCCGTTGCCGCCGCCCAGGCAGGACACGTACAGGTAGCCGGGACCGCAGTGCACGGTGTGCGGGCGCGAGTAGTTCGCCCGCTTGCCCAGTTCCTCGGCGCCGAGCACCTTCACCACCTGGGGTGCTGTGGGGTCGGGCTGGGTGTCGAGGATGTAGATGCGCGACGACCGGATGCCGGGGACGACCAGGTAGCGCCGGTCGCCGTGGGTGTGGGATCCGGTCGGGCAGAGCGCACTCGAGCAGGCGTTCCATCCGAAGTGATGCAGTTCGTCGCCGGTGTGCGGCAGTTCGGTGAACCCGATCACCGAGCCGTACCCGGCGGAGGCCGGGTCGGTGTCCACCACCGCGATCCCGTCGGGCAGGTCGGCGGGGTGAGCGTCGGCAGGGTGTGCGAAGGTGGCCACGTAGGCGAGCTTCTCCGGCGGTCCCGCCGCCGCGTCGGCGGGGGAGCGGTAGAAGGTCGGGTCGTGGTGGTGCTCATCAGCCATGGCGGCACCCCTTTCACCAGTAGTCCCTGGCGAGTCTTCGCCTCGCCCGTCACTAAGTCAACAGCCCCCGCTCACGCTGGTCCCAGGCGTCAGCGGCGGGGCCGCCCATCGATCCTGGCGACCTCGTCGGGGGTCAGCGTGAAGCGGAGCACGTCGATGTTGGCCGCGATCCGGTCCGGGTGCGAGGACTTGGGGATCACCGTGATGCCGTGCTCGAGGTGCCAGCGCAACACCACCTGCGCGGGCGTGACGTCGTGCGCGGTGGCGATGCCGGTCAGCACCGGATCTTTCAGGTTGGCGCCCTTGAGCGGGCTGTACCCCTCCAGCGCGACCCCGCGCTCCCGGTGCCCGGCCAGCAGCGCCGGGTCGTGGCGGGCCGGGCTCCACGGGATCTGGTTCACCGCCGGGGTCACCCCCGTCGCCTCGGTCAGCCGGTCGATCTGGGCGAGCGAGTAGTTGCTCACCCCGATGGCGCGGACCCGGCCCTCGTCCCGCACGGCCAGGAACTCACGCCAGACCTGGCAGAGCTTCCGCCCGGCGGGCGGCCAGTGCACGAGCCACAGGTCGACGTAGTCGGTGCCCAGGGCGCGCAGGCTCGCGGCGATCGTGGCGCGCTCGCGCTCCACCCGGCTTGACGGCAGCTTGGTGGTGAGGAACACCGCGCCCCGGTCCAGGCCGCTGTCGGCCAGGGCGTGCCCCACCTCGGACTCGTTGCCGTACATGGTCGCGGTGTCGATGTGCCGGTAGCCCGCCGCGAGCGCGGAGGTCACCGCCGCGCGCCCCGCCCGGCCGCGCAACTGCCAGGTCCCGAACCCGATCATGGGCATCTCGACGCCGCCGGGCAAGGTGGTTACCGGCACTGCCACCGCCTCGGTCATGTGTTCAGTCTGCCCCGCGCCCGCCGGTCACACCACCACGGTGCCCGACTTGGCTACCAGGCCGGCGAACAGTTCCATCAGCCGCTTGGTGACCGGCCCCGGCCCGCCGTCCGCGATGGGGCGCGCGTCGATCGAGATCACCGGCGCCAGGCCGCCCATGGTGCCGGTGACGAACACCTCGTCCGCCGCGTAGAACTGGCTCAGGCTGAAGTCGGCGACGTCGAACGGCAGGCCCGCCTCCTTGGCGAGGTCCAGCACCGCACCCCGGGTGATCCCCTCCGGGCAGGCAACGGCCGCCGGGGTGCCGAGCCGCCCGCAGGAGACGAGGAACAGGTTGGTCGCGTTGGTCTCGGCGACGAAGCCCCGGTGGTCGAGCATCACCGCATCGTCGGCGCCCGCGGCGTTCGCCTCGATCTTGGCCAGGATGGAGGGCAGCAGGTTGTTGTGGTGGATCTTCGGGTCGAGGCAGTCGGGCGTCGGCCGGCGCACGCTGGAGGTGATCAAGCGGATACCGGCCAGGTCGTAGACCGGCGGCTTGTGCTCAGCGAGGACGATCAGGACCGGGCCGCTGGTGTTCAGCCGGGGGTCCATGCCGCTGGTGAGTTTCTCCCCGCGGGTAAGCGTGAGCCTGATGTGCACGTTGTCGGTCATGCCGTTGGCGAGCAGCGTCTGCTTGATGTGCTCGGTGATCTCCTGGTCGGAAGGGACGGCCGCGAACGCGAGCGCCTTCGCCGACCGCCGCAGCCGGGCCAGGTGCTCATCCAGCCGGAAGATGCGCCCCTGATAGAGGCGCAGGCCCTCCCAGACCGCGTCGCCACCCTGCACCGAGGAGTCGAACGGGCTGACGGCCGCGCGGCTCCGGTGGGCAAGATGGCCGCCTACGCTGACGATCACGTCGCGGTTCCGCTCGTCGAAGGCCTGGAGCACGGGGTTCCTCCGGGGTCGTGTCCGGCAAACGTCAGGGCCCGGACGCCGGGGTGAGGCGGCGCGCGTGCAGCCGCGAGTAGTAGGGCCGGCAGCGTTGCGCCAGAGCGGCCAGCCCCGGCGTCAGGGACTCGGCGGGCGCCCGGTAGGGGCCGAACCCAGTGGACGCCCACACACTCTCATACCAGTGCTGCCCCCATACCCCGTCGGTCTCCCGCGGCCCGGGCGGCCAGGACAGCATGGCCTCGGTGAATGGGATGGACAGCGCCGCGCACAGCGCGCGCAACATCCCCGCGGGGTTCTCCAGCAGGTCCCGCGAATCCAGCACCGGGCCTGGATAGGCCTCGAAGATCTCGGCTTGCTGCCGAATCCCGAGATCGTCCATGGTCGGTTCCGAGCGCACCTTCGCGTACGAGGCGAGCAGCTCGTCCGGATTCCGGATCAGGTAGGCGTGCCGCAGCGGCGCGAGCGCCGCCCGGTCCACCTCGGGCAGCAGGTGGTGCGTCATGTGCTTGCCGTAGAAGACGCTTTTGCCAGGGGGGAGCGGCGTGTCAGTGAGGTCGTGGAGCACCACGCGCCAATCGTTCGGCATGCTGGACAGAATCTCGTTACGGGCGGGATGGCTGATTCCGGTCCTGGACAGGTAGAACGCGTACAGCGGCTCGTCGACCACGACCGTGTCCTCGCGGTTGCCGAACGACCGCATCAGCGCGGTCGAGACCGTGCGCGGGCCCGACCACATGGCGATCCGCGCGGCGGGCTGCGTCAGAACCTCACCACCGAGCGGAGCACCTGGCCGCGCTGCATCTTGTCGAACGCCGCCTCGATGTCGTCCAGCGTGATCGTCTCCGTGATGAACTTCTCCAGCGGCAGCCGGCCCTGCAGGTAGAGGTCGGTCAGCATGGGGAAGTCGCGTTCCGGCAGGCAGTCGCCGTACCAGGACGACTTGAGCGCGCCGCCCCGGCCGAACAGGTCAAGCAGCGGCAGGTCGACGCGCATGTCCGGGGTTGGCACGCCGACCTGCACCAGGGTCCCGGCCAGGTCCCTGGCGTAGAACGCCTGCCGGTAGGTCTCCGGCCGGCCGACCGCCTCGATGACCACGTCGGCGCCGTTGCCGCCGGTCAGCGCCTGGATCTCGGCGATGGGGTCGGCCTCGCGCGAGTTGATCGTGTGCGTGGCGCCGAACTGCCTGGCCCAGTCCAGCTTGACCGGGTCGACGTCGACCGCGATGATCATGCGCGCGCCCGCGAGCCGCGAGCCGAGCACCGCCGCGTCGCCGACGCCGCCGCAGCCGATGACCGCGACCGAGTCGCCGCGGGACACCGCCCCCGTGTTGATCGCGGCGCCGAGGCCGGCCATCACGCCGCAGCCGAGCAGCCCCGCCACCTCGGGCGGGACGGCCGGGTCGACCTTGGTGCACTGGCCGGCGGCGACCAGGGTCTTCTCCACGAACGCGCCGATGCCCAGCGCGGGCGACAGGGTCGTGCCGTCGTCGAGGGTCATCTTCTGCGCGGCGTTGTGCGTGGCGAAGCAGTACCACGGCCGGCCGCGCTTGCAGGAGCGGCACTGCCCGCACACGGCTCGCCAGTTGAGGATGACGAAGTCACCGGGGGCGACGTCGGTCACCCCGGCGCCGACCGCCTCGACCAGGCCGGCGGCCTCGTGGCCCAGCAGGTAGGGGAAGTCCTCCCCGATGCCGCCCTCGCGGTAGTGCAGGTCGGTGTGGCAGACGCCGCACGCCTGCACGGCGACCAGCGCCTCGCCCGGCCCGGGATCCGGCACCACGACCGTGGTGACCTCGACGGGCTGTCCCTTCGCTCGGGCGATCACGCCCCGCACAGCATGAGTCATTGCGCCATCCTTCTAGAAACACATGCTTTACGCCAAGCCCGGGGCTGGCCGGGGAGTGGCGCCCAAGCTCTGCGCCCGGGGCTGGCCGGGGAGTGGCGTCCAAGCCCCTGCGCCCCCGGCCGGAGCGGCCTTCACGCCCGGCGCCCAGCGGCCGGAGCGGCCTTCACGCCAGGTGCCCTCCGGCGGCATTTTGGATACAACAACCTATATGCTGGTGATATTGACGCGGGGGAGCGGACTATGACGGTCGATGCGCAGCGCGAGGGAACCCGGCTCATCCGCCCCGTGGAGCGGCCGACGCCGTTGCGCCAGTCCGTCTACGAGGCGCTGGTGGAGCTCGTGATCGCCGGCCGGCTCACGCACGGGCAGCACCTGGTGGAGACCGATCTCGCCCGGCAGCTCGGGGTGAGTCGCCAGCCCGTGCGCGAGGCGTTGCACCGGCTCGAGGCCGAGGGCTGGGTCGACCTGCGCCCCAATCAGGGCGCATTCGTGCATGTGCCCACCGGCCAGGAGGTCGACCAGCTGCTCGACGTGCGGGAGCTGCTCGAGGTCGAGACCGCGCGGCTGGCGGCGCGGGGGGCGGGCGCCGGCCAGCTGGCGCGGTTGCGGGTCATCTGTCACGAGGGCGAGGCCGCCGTGGAGGCCGGCGACACCGAGCGCGTCGTGTCGGTGAACAACCAGTTCCATGACGCGCTGGCGGAGATCGCCGGCAACGCTGTCCTCGCCGAGCTGAGCGCGATCGTCGGCCGCCGGGCCCGCTGGTACTACCGGCTCGTGGCGCCGCTGCGCGGGCACGACTCCTGCGCCGAGCACGTCAGCATGGTCGATGCGATCGAAGCGGGGGACGCGGACCAGGCGGCCGAGGTCGCCCGCGATCACGTCGAGCGCACCCGGAAGGCCTACCACCGCCCCGGCTGACCATCATTTCCATGATCATGAAGGGATTCTCCATAACAGGAGGCTGTCGCGTAACTGTCATGGCCCGCGTTGAGGTTATGGGCGGGCCGTGGTTGTGGATGGGGGCTGGTGCTGGGGTGGCTGGTGGTCAGCTGGCCGGGGCCAGCCTTGTGGCGGGGCGGCGGCTTGGGCGCGGATGGCTTTGAACAGGTGGAGCCGGCGGGTCAGGGGAGGCGGACGACGCTGACCGGGTCGGGGGAGTAGGGGTCCTGCGAGTTGTCGATCAGCTCGATCTCGCCCCGGTCGGACAAGATGTGGAACGTGCCGTCCGACCGGTACTCGCGGACCACGGTGGTCGTGCCGTCGGCGTGGGTGTACCGCTCCTCGGCGTAGGCGTCCGTGGCGTGCTTGCTCGCGTCCACGGCGGGCTCGTCCCGCCACACAAACCGGTACGGCGCCAGCGGCAGCCGCAGCTCGTAGGGAAACGGGTCCGTCACGTGGCTCCTCCAGCGGCGGCCTCGCTGGCCAGCGCCGCGAGCTCCGCCCGCAGCCGCTCGGTTTCGCCGGGGCGGGCCAGGTCGATGACCTCGGCCAGCGCGAACGTGCGGCCGCCCGCCGTGCCGTTGCTGAGCAGGACGGGCGCCGCCTCGGTGTACACCTCGAACCGCTTGCTGGCAGCCCGGGGCCCGATGGCGAGCACGTACCGCAGCACCGCCTGCCGGTCCGGCAGGTATCGCTGCTGGTG
>Ga0070707_100006150_pt1 | contig 11184 bp, 11 predicted proteins | sample KBSK5502metaG_FD_65468 | JGI IMG/M metagenome (GOLD analysis project Ga0070707, IMG submission 65468) | Corn, switchgrass and miscanthus rhizosphere microbial communities from Kellogg Biological Station, Michigan, USA - KBS K5-50-2 metaG | ecosystem: Host-associated > Plants > Roots >... | reverse complement strand
CCGCTTTCTTCCTTGAGGTCCCGGACCTCGACGGCAGCTCCCATCATCCTCAAGACGTCGAGGACGCCGGTCCGCGTGGGGTTCAAGCCTACGCCGGCGACTGCCAGGTCGGAGCCGGGGACCAGCGCCGCCGCGACGAGGAAGAAGGCGGCGGACGAGAGATCTCCAGGCACGCGGACCTCGGTGCCGCTGAGCGCCTGGGGGCCCCGCAGGCGGACCGTGAGGCTGCTTCGAACGACCTCGGCGCCGAACGCGCCGAGCATGCGCTCGGTGTGGTCGCGGCTCTGCCGCGGTTCTTGGACCACCGTGTCCCCGTCCGCAAAGAGCCCGGCGAGAAGCAGCGCGGATTTCACCTGGGCGCTCGCCACGGGGGTGGCATAGGTGATACCGCTGAGCTCCCCCCCGCTAATCGCCAGCGGTGCGAGCCGCCCGCCCTGACGTCCGGAGATCCTGGCGCCCATTCGGCGCAGCGGCTCGGCAATCCGATCCATCGGCCTGCGCCGGATCGAGGCGTCTCCGGTCAGTACGCTGTGAAAGCGCTGTCCCGCGAGCACGCCGGCGAGCAAGCGCAGCGTGGTCCCCGAGTTGCCCACGTCCAGGATCTCCTCGGGCTCGCGGAGCGCGCCTCCCGGGATCTCCAGCGCGCCCCCGCGGTCGTCCATCGCAACGCCCAGGACCCCGAGGCACCGCAGAGTCGACAGGCAGTCCTCGGCACGGAGGAATCCCCAGATCCGGGTCGTGCCGTGCGCGATCGCGCCGAGGATCGCCGCCCGGTGAGAGATGGACTTGTCGCCGGGGACCCGCAGGACGCCCCGCAGCGGGCGTCCCGAGGCGACTACGAGCGGGCGAACGAGGTCACCGGCCATGCTCGGCCGGCGTCACGGCTTGGAGGTCAGATCCGGGCGGAGGCGCTCCGCGTCACGGAGGTAGATGTGCTCCACCTCCCCCGCGGTCTTCGTGGTATTCACGAGCATGAGCACGCGCACGCACCGCGGGAGGGCGCCGGGGACCGGCACTTCCTGCGCGCACATCAACGGAACGTGCGTCCAGCCGGGAAGCCGCCGCCCCGCTTCGGCGGGAAAGGCCGCGTTCAAATCGGACGTCACGGTAAACACGACGCCGGCGATGTCGTCCGCCTCGACCTCGTTCGCCTTAATCATCTGCTGGAGCAGGTCGTAGGTGGCGTCCAGGATCGCCTTTTCCGTGTTGGCGTCGACCGTGACCGCCCCCCGCACCCCGCGGAACCGCATCGTTAGCCTCCCGGCGTCCCGGTCATGGTGGCCTGTTGCTTCGACGGGCGCTCAGGGCTTCCTCCGCGGCGCCCCGGCGCGCCGCCGCCGAGCCGCGCGTGGCGCACGCGGTGGGGCTTGCGGCGCGGACTCTCCCTGCGCCACCAACGCCAGCGCCGCGCGCAGGCCCAGCAGGTAACTGTGCACGCCGAACCCGGCGATCTGGCCCTTCGCCACGGGGGAAACGACCGAGGTGTGCCGGAACGCGTCCCGCGCATGAATGTTGGAGAGGTGGACCTCTATCACCGGCAGTGAGATCGACGCGATTGCGTCGCGGAGCGCGAACGAGTAGTGGGTCAGGGCCCCCGGGTTGATCACGATGGCGTCGTATCGCCCGCGCGATGCGTGCAGGCGGTCGATGATCGCGCCTTCATGATTACTTTGAAATGTGTCGACCGAGGCCCCCTCCGCACGCGCCAGTGCCCCGAGCCGTCGGTCGATCTCCGAGAGCGTCATCGCGCCGTACACCGACGGCTCACGCTCCCCGAGCAGGTTCAAGTTCGGCCCGTGGAGCACCAGGACCTTAACCACCGGCAAGCACCTCCTCCACGAGCGCAGGTGGGACGTCGTCGCGGATGACCGTGCGCCCCAGCGCTTCGGGCAGCGCAAAACGGAGCCGGCCCGCGCCGGCCTTCTTGTCATACGCCATCGCCGCCTGGATCCGGTCAGGGGCGGGCGCCTTCCCGCGCGCCAGCGCCCCGAGCCGAACGGGCAGGCCGAGCGCGGTCAGCGTGCGGGTCTGACGATCGACGAGGACCGCATCGCAAAGACCGAGCCGAGCGGCCACCCTGGCCTCGAGCGTCATGCCGACGGCGATGGCTTCGCCGTGGGTGAGTCCTCGGTATCCCGCCGCCGCCTCGATGCCGTGACCGATCGTGTGACCGTAGTTGAGCACCATGCGGCCGCCGGCCTCCCGTTCATCCCCGGCCACGATACCGGCCTTGTACGCCGCGCACCGGCCGACGATCCAGGCCAGCACGTCGGGCTCGCGGCGGAGGCATGCCTGGGTGCGCTGCTCGACGAACTCGAACAGGAGCGGATCCCCGATCACGCCGGTCTTGACCACTTCGGCCATCCCGGATCGCACCTCGCGGAGCGGCAGTGAACGCAGGGTCCCGATATCCGACAAGACGAGCGCGGGCTGGTGTACGGCCCCGATCAGGTTCTTTGCGCGCAGGTTGATCCCGGTCTTCCCGCCGATGCTGGCGTCGACCTGGGCGAGCAGCGTCGTCGGCACCGACACCCAGGCGATGCCGCGCAGGAACGTCGCGGCGACGAACCCCCCCAGATCGCCTACGACGCCCCCGCCGAGCGCGAGTACGGCCGCGTGCCGGTCGAACCGCGCATCGATCAGCGCGTGATACATCCGTTCGGCCATCCGGAGACTCTTGCTCGACTCCGCCGGCGGAACCGTGAGCGAAACCACGTCGTAGCCGGCCGCGCGCAGCCGGTCCGCCAGCGCGCGGCCGTACAGCACGTCAATGCGCGGATGCGTGAGCAGGGCGAGGCGGCCCCGGATCCCGCACCGCTGCACGTACGGGGCGGCGTCCTCGAGCACGCCCTCACCGATCCAGACGTCGTAGCTTCGCACGCCCAGATCCACCCGCACGCACGCGGGATGAGGATGAGCCGTTCCGGCGGCCCCGTTCCGCGCGCGCCCCCGCACAAAGGCGACCACGCGGTCGGCCACGGCTTCGACCGACAGCGACGAGGTCTCGATCAAGAGATCGGCGGCGCGGTACAGCGGCGCCCGCTCCTCGAGAAGGCGGCGGACATTGCCTTCCGGATCATCCCCCAGCAACGGCCGGTCCCCGCCGCCGCCGGCCCTGGCAAGAATGGCCCGTGGATCCGCGTGGAGCGCGATGACGAGCCCGCCCCGGCGGAGGCGGTCCATGTTTTCAGGGCTGAGGACGACGCCGCCCCCCGTCGCGATGACGCAGCCGCTCCGGGCGGCCGCGTCCGCGACCACGCCTGCCTCAAGCCGGCGGAACGCGGCCTCGCCCAACTCCGCGAAAATCCGGGGAACCGGCCGGCCGGCCTGGGCCTCGATCAACGTGTCGGTGTCGATGAAGGGACGCCCGAGCCGGGAGGCAACGAGCTCGCCAACGGCGGTTTTGCCCGTAGCCATGAACCCGATCAGCACGACGTTGGCTTCCATCGGCGCGCCTATGATGGGCCACGCTGCGGGCCGGCGCGGACCCACCGCTGGTGGGCCTCGTACGCGGCGCGCATCTGATCCAGGCTGTCTGCACCAAACTTCTCGAGCATCGCGTCCGCGAGCACGAACGCCACCATCGCCTCGCCGATCACGCCGGCGGCGGGGACCGCGGTCACATCGCTGCGGACGACCGCCGCCTCCACGCGTTCTTTGGTCACAATATCCACCGAGGCGAGCGGGCTCCGGAGGGTGCTGAGGGGCTTCATCGCCACCCGGACGACGAGCGGGTCCCCGGTCGTCATGCCGCCCTCGGTCCCGCCGGCCCGGTTCGTGCTGCGGTAGAACCCGCGATGAGGGTCATAGAAGATCTCGTCGTGCGCCGACGATCCCGGCAGCCGCGCCTCCTGGAACCCTTCCCCGATCTCCACGCCTTTGATCGCGTTGATCGACATGACGGCCTGTGCGAGCCGGCCGTCCAGGCGCCGGTCCCAGTGCACGTAAGAGCCGAGCCCGATCGGGAGACCGGTCGCGACGACCTCGAACACGCCGCCGAGCGTGTCGCCGTCCTCTTTGGCTTTGTCGATGGCCGTGATCATGCGGGCCTCGGCCTCCGGATCGACGCAGCGCAGCGGGGATTCCTCGGCGATCTTGGGAATGTCCTCGTACCGCTCGGGGCGGCGGGTGATCGCGATGCCGCCGAGCTCGACCACGTGGCTCGCCAGGGTGATCCCGAACTGCGCCAGCAGCACCCGGCACACCCCACCCACGGCGACGCGGGACACGGTCTCGCGCGCGCTCGACCGCTCGAGCACCCGGCGCACATCGTCGAGATGGTACTTGAGCGCGCCCGCGAGGTCTGCGTGCCCCGGCCGCGGCTGCGTGAGCGGCGGCTCGCTCTTGCGCCAGTCTTTGTTCCCGATGTGCATCCCGATCGGCGCCCCGATCGTCAGGCCGCCCATCACGCCGGCATAAATCTCGACGCGATCCTGCTCGATCTGCATCCGGCCGCCGCGTCCGTAGCCACGCTGTCTGCGCGCCAGTTGTCCGTTGATCTCGTCCTCGCCGAGGGGCACGCCGGCCGGCATGCCTTCGACCACGACCAGGAGACCTCGGCCGTGGGATTCTCCCGATGTCAGGAACCTCAGCACCCGCGCACCCTGGGTCCGTTCATGTCGCGGACGCTGTCTCCGCAGGCAGCCCCACCGCGTCGCGCATGACGCGCAGGGGGGCGGCCCGGCCCGTCCAGATTTCAAACGCCCGGGCGCCCTGGTACACGAGCATGGGGAGGCCTCCGATTGTCCGGCACCCCACGGCGCGGGCCGCCCGGAGCAGCGCGGTCTCGTGCGGATTGTAGATCATATCCATGACAAAGAGCCCCGGATGCAGCGCCTCTGCGGGGACGGGCGACAGCTCACGCTGCGCGCCGCCGACGGTCGTGGCCTGCACCAGGAGCGTCGCCTCCCTCAGCGCCGCCGTGACCGCGTTTCCATCGAGGGGGACCGCATCGACCGCGCAATGGAACCCGCGGCGCACGGCGTCGGCCAGCGCCGCCGCCCGGTCCCAATTCCGGTTGATGATGGTCACCGCCGCCGCCTCCGCGCCGGCCAGCGCGAACGCGGCGGCCCGGGCTGCACCGCCCGCTCCGACGATCGCGGCGTGCTGTCCCTTCATGGTGAGTCCGCCGTCGCGCGTGAGCGCGTCGAGCATCCCGCTCGTATCGGTATTGTGCCCGCTCAAGCGGTCACCCTCGACCCGGATCGTGTTGACCGCGCCGATAATGCGCGCGTCATCCGTGACATCGTCCAGATAGGCGAGGACGGCCTCCTTGTGCGGGACCGTGACGTTGACTCCGGCAATCCCGAGCGCGGGCAGTCCCCGGAGCGCCGGCTCCAGGCGGTCACGGGTGACCTGAAACGCCAGGTAACACCAGTTCAGCCCCAGCGCGGCAAACGCCGCGTTCTGGAGCCTGGGCGAGAGGCTTCCCCGAACCGCGTCCCCTATAACGCCAACGACCGTTGTCGTTCCGTCGATCCCCGTATTCCCCTCCACGCGTCCCCCCAATTATAGGGAACGACCCGCCGGCAGCACAAGCCGGCGGGGCCTGGACAGGTATCGGCCCCCGTGCCAGAATGTCAGATGGCCGAGATGCCCCACCGAGCGGAGGACGCGGATGAAATACGAGGGCCAGGAGTACTTTGAGATCGAGGTGGCCGGACTCCGCCGGAAGCTCCCCGTCGTGCCGATTACGGATTCGCTTTGGATCGCAGCATTCGTCCTCTGGGGAGATGTGGAGCTGACCAACGCCTGCGCCCGAGCCATCGCCGCCCGGCTCCAGCCCATGGAGTTTGACTACGTCGTCTCGATCGAAGCGAAAGCCCTTCCGCTGGTCCACATGGTGGCCACGTACCTCTCCGACCCCATCGCCGGACGGTACCGGCCCTACATCGTGCTCCGAAAGAGCGTGAAGGGCTATATGAAACGGCCGCTGACCGTCACGGTAAAGTCGATCACGACCGCGGCCCCGCAGTCTCTCGTCCTCGATGGACCCGAGGCCGACCGGCTCCACGGGAGCCGGGTCGTTGTGGTCGATGATGTCGTGAGCACCGGAGGCAGCCTGCGAGCGTGCGAGGAACTGCTGGGTCAGGTCGGCGCCCAGGTCATCGCGCGCGCCACGGTCCTGCTCGAAGAGGGTGGGTACGAGAACCCCAACCTGATTTCGCTGGGGACGTTGCCGATCTTCACGAAGTAGCCGGTGCTGCGCCTGCTACTCGGCCGCGGCGCGCTCCTCTGCGACGTCTGCGAGGTGCGCCGTCTCGTTCATTACCCGCACGACTTTGTGGATGCCATATATATCCACGATGTTGATCCCGGCGTTGTCCTGGCGCATCCGCCAATACGACCTCAAGGGCGCGTCGAGGGCCGAGAGCAGCACCATCTTGTTCACCGCCCCGTGCGCCACGACCGCGATGGTCGCATCGTTGTGCCTGGCGAGGATCTCCTGCATCGCCCCAAGCGCCCGCGTCTGCACCTCGTGGAGGGACTCGCCCTCGGGCGGTACGACGTGCTCGGGATCGCGCCGGCGACGCGCGACGACGTCGCCAAAGCGCTGGGTGATCTCCCCCTCGGTCAAGCCCTCCCACACGCCCAAGTCGATCTCGTGCAGATCCGCGACCGGCACGACGGAAAGCCGGTGGGGCACGGCGATCACCAGGGCGGTGTCCCAGGCGCGGATGAGCGGACTGCTGTAGATTGCCGCGAGCGGCACAGCGGCAAGGACGCGAGCCAGACGCGCGGCCTGAGACCTCCCGAGGGGACTCAGGGCGCTGTCCATGCGCCCCTGATAGCGCCCCTCAGCGTTCCAGAGGCTCTGGCCGTGACGCACCAAATAGACGCGGTTCACGGGGCGATCAACCGTGCCCGGTCATCGCGAACACGCCAGGCGGGCGAGGTTATTCCTTTCGCTGGAGGGACTCCAGAACGGTCTGCGAGGACGGCTCCGAGGCCAGCGAGTGGGGGCCTTCGAGATCCGAGTCGCCCGCAGTGTGGGGTTCGGCGGTGGCAGCCGCCGGAGCCGCGCCGTCCGTCGTCGGGAACGCCGGAGTGACCGGTTCGGGGGCGGGAAGCGCCGCCGGCTCGGTCGACGAAAACGCGTCTTCCGTCTTGTGCACCTCCTCGTGCACCTCTGTGGCCGCCGCGCTGAACTGCTCCTGGGCGTCCCGCACCGCGCTCCGAAAGTCCCTGATCGCCCGGCCCATGGCTCCCCCGAGCCCGATCAGTTTCTGCGGACCAAAGATAAATAACGCGATGATCAGAATGATGAACAGTTTCTCTGGGTTATCGAACATCGCTCGCGCCCTCCGGAATCACCATTCTACACTACGTGGGCAGCGCCATGAAGGGTCGGGCGCTCCACGCCGTGGCCGTCCTCCGGGCGGGGCTACCTCGAATGGGATAAACGGCGTCGTTGTGGCGCGTGTTTCCGGCTGTTGGCGATAAAGCGCTGGTAAAAGCGCTCGACCGTCCTGCGGTTAATCCGGAAGGTAGGCGAGCGGTGTGGCCGGATCGCACCGCTAAACGTGCGGGGGATGTGGAGCAGCTCGTGGATCAAGACCCGATCCTGTTCGCCAGGCGGAAGGCGGCTGAACTCGGGTTCGATGATCTCGACGACGTACGCGGGACGTGTGCCGAGCACCTGTTGCCAGAGCGTCGGCAGCCCCCAGATCCGAGCCCACGCCTCCGAGGTCGAGCCGTATCCGCGGACACAGAAGATCCGGGAGGGGTCGACGTGGGTGAACCCCAGGGCCCCGATGATCTTCCGCAGCCGAGCGTGGGTCTTAAGACACTGATTCCAGTACATGGTGGAACCTCGATCAGCGGGACGCAGCCTCGCGAGGAGCCGTCCGCGCAAGTTTGAGCAAGAGCAACGCCTGACCGCGATGATAGCCCAGGTGCTCGATGTAGTGGAGCAGTGACCACAGCTTGGTCGGGCGGCGCGGCGGCGTGCCCGTCGTGACCGATGGCGCGGTCTCCGCCTGCAGATCGGCGATCGAGAACGGGGTGAGGACTTGACGCGTCAGTCGCCGGGCCACGTCGACCGCGTGCACGACGTCCGCCCGCCGCGGCTGATCATGCAGGAACTCCTGTTCACGCGCCCGCTGGCTGGGAATCCCGCCGATCGCCTCGCCGATCCAATAGCGCTCACTGCCGGCGAGATGACGGAGGAGGATCGCCACGGAGTTGAACTCCGCCCCCGGCGTCCAGTGAAAGCGGGTCTCGTCAGCCCCGGCCGCGTCCCGCAGGAGCCCCTCCCACATCTCGTCGAGGTGTGCTACGAGTGCCTGCACCACGGCATCCATCGCGTTGCTCCTCCTTGGACTCACCGGATCGCGGCGAGAGCCTCGCCGGTCCGCGCATTGAGAGATTCGGCCCGGCGCGCATTCCGCCCTCCTACCTTCGCCGTGCGGCAAGGACCGTCCCTGCTCCGTACGACCACGCGTCATGCGGCGCGCGCGGCGCACCGGCGGCAGGGAAACACGCCGCTCTGGTGAAGCCGTGCCAGCGGAGGTGAGCGCGATGCCGCAGGTCCACATCAATTACGGAGCGGTCGTGGTCGCGGCGCTGGTGTCCATGATCCTCGGAGCGATTTGGTATGCGCCGCCGGTGTTCGGGAACGTCTGGATGCAGTTGATCGGCAAGAAACCGGAGGATCTCCGGAAAGGGGCGATGCCGCAGGCTTACGCGATGATGTTTGTCGCCGCGCTGGTCCTGTCGTTTGTCCTCGCCCACGTCATCCGGTGGGCCAACGCGACGACGGCGATCGGCGGGGTGAAGGTCGCGTTCACGATGTGGATCGGGTTCGTGCTGACGACGAGCGCGGGAGGATTCATCTTCGAAGGCCGGCCGGTCAAGCTGTACTGGCTGGTCAACGCCTATCAGGGTGTGACGCTGGTGATCATGGGCCTCATCCTGGCCGTCTGGGCCTGACCCCGGCCGGCCATCCTACCCGTCGGCCGTGTCGTCCGAGACGACGATCGGCGCCATCGCCGACACGCGATCGCCCTCGTCGAGCCGCTGCAGCCGCACGCCCTGCGCCTCTCGCCCCAGGGCTGAGATATCCTTGACCAGGAGGCGGTTCACAATCCCCTGCGCGGTGATGACCAGCAGTTCGTCCTGATCATTGACCGCCCGGATCGCGGCGACACCGCCTGTGCGCGGGGTCAGGCGGATGCTTCGAACGCCCGAGCCGCCGCGCCGCTGCAAGCGGTACTGGCTCAGCAACGTCCGCTTCCCGACCCCGAGCTCGGTCGCCACCAGGAGATAGCCCCCCTCACCGCTGATCGCCATGCCCACGACGGCGTCGTCCTTGCGCAGGGCGATCCCGATGACCCCGTGGGCCGCACGCCCCATTTCCCGTACGTTGGCTTCTTTGAAGCGGATCGCTTGCCCGCGCCGCGTGGCCAGAATGATCTCTTCCTTCCCGTCGGTGAATCGCACCGCGACGAGCTCATCGTCCTTATCCAGGGAGATCGCGACGATGCCCGCGCGCTTCGCATTGATGAACTCCATCAACCCCGTCTTCTTCACGAAGCCCTTCTTGGTGGCGAAGAACAGGAAACCGGCGTCCTCGAAGGACCGGATCGGGATGATCGCGTTGACCCGCTCGCCCTGGGCGACGTTGATGAGGTTGACCAGGCTCGTGCCCTTGGCCGTTCGCCCGGCCTCCGGGACCTCGTAGGCCTTGACCCGGTACACTTTCCCGCGGTTACTGAAGAAGAGCACGAACGCGTGGTTCGTGGTGACGGTCACCACCTCCACGTAGTCCTCCTCCTTCGTCCCCATCCCCACGACGCCGCGGCCGCCGCGGTGTTGCCGCCGGTAGGTCTCGAGCGGAAGCCGCTTGATATACCCGTTGTGCGTGAGCGTGATCACGATGTCCGCGTCGGGGATCAGATCCTCCTCTTCCAGCTCCGCATCCTTGCCGGTGATCCGTGTCCGCCGCTCATCGCCGAACCGCTGCTTGACCTCGACCAGCTCCGCCTTGATGATCCCAAACACCTTGCGCTCGTCGGCCAGCACGTCCTCGTAGTGTGCGATCGCTTTGATCAGCTCTTTGTACTCCTGATCGAGCTTCTCGCGCTCGAGCTGCGTCAGCCGCTGGAGCCGCATCTCCAAGATCGCGTCGGCCTGCAGTTCGCTCAGCTTGAACTGTTTCATCAGCCCCGCCCGGGCGGCCGGCACATCTTTGGCCTTGCGGATCAGCGCGATCACCTCGTCGAGCGACTTGAGCGCGATCTTGAGCCCCTCGAGGATGTGTGCGCGCGCCTTGGCTCTCCTGAGCTCGAACTCGGTGCGGCGGGTCACGACGATCTTCCGGTGGTCCAGATAGTGCGTGAGCATCTGCCGGAGCGTCAGCACCCGTGGGACCCCGTCCACGAGCGCCAGCATGATCGCCCCAAACGTCGTCTGCATCTGGGTGTGCTTGAACAACTGGTTCTGGACGATCTGGGGGTTTACGTCGCGGCGGAGCTCGATCACGATCCGCATGCCCTGCCGGTCGCTCTCGTCGCGCAGGTCGCTGACGCCACCGAGCTTCTTGTCCCGGACCAACTCCGCGATCCGCTCGATCAGCGCGGCCTTGTTCACCATGTACGGAATCTCGGTCACGATGATCGCAACCCGCCCGCCCCGGAGTTCCTCCATCGTCGCCTTGGCGCGGACGGTGATGCTCCCACGTCCTTCCATGTAGGCCTGCCGGATCCCGTCCCGTCCAAGAATTAGTCCACCGGTCGGGAAGTCCGGACCCTTGACGATCTTCAGGAGGTCCTCCACCTCGAGCTTGGGGTTGTCGATCAGCGCGATCAGCGCGTCCAGCAGCTCGGCGAGGTTGTGGGGCGGGATGTTCGTCGCCATCCCCACGGCGATCCCGGCGGCCCCGTTCATCAGGAGGTTGGGCACCCGGCTCGGGAGGACGACCGGCTGCTCGAGGGTCTGATCGAAGTTGGGGGTGAAGGGCACGGTCTCTTTGTCGATGTCGGCCAGCAGCTCCATCGCCATGCGGGGCAGACGCGCCTCGGTATAGCGCATTGCCCCGGGCGGGTCGCCGTCGACGCTGCCGAAGTTGCCCTGACCATCGATCAACGGGTACCGGAAGCTAAACTCCTGGGCCATCCGCACGAGGGCTTCGTAGATCGGGACGTCCCCGTGCGGATGGTACCGGCCCATCACATCGCCGACGAC
>Ga0070707_100006146_pt1 | contig 11191 bp, 8 predicted proteins | sample KBSK5502metaG_FD_65468 | JGI IMG/M metagenome (GOLD analysis project Ga0070707, IMG submission 65468) | Corn, switchgrass and miscanthus rhizosphere microbial communities from Kellogg Biological Station, Michigan, USA - KBS K5-50-2 metaG | ecosystem: Host-associated > Plants > Roots >... | reverse complement strand
CGTCGTCTGCGCCGGCGAATGCGGGGCTCGCGATGCGCGCGGCGAGGCCGGCCCGCGCCGCGGTGCGCAACGCGCCCGCCTCGTCGGCGCCTTCGGGAAGTGGGAATGCCGGCAGGATCGGCTTGCGCTGCTGCGGGATGAAGGCGCAGCGCCGGGCGATCACCAGCGTGTTGTCGCAGGCTTCTGGCAGATCGGCGAACAAGGCGCGCATTTCTTCCGCCGAGCGGAAGAAATGCTCGGGGGTCAGCCGTCGCCGATCGTCATCGGCGACGATGCGGCTCTGAGCGATGCACAGCAGCGCATCGTGTGCCTCGTAGAAATCGCGGTCGGGGAAATAGGCGTCATTGGTCGCGACCAATGGCAGATCATGGGCATAGGCGAGATCGACCAGCCCGGCCTCGCACCGCATTTCCTCCGGCAGGCCGTGACGCTGCAGTTCGATGTAGAGCCGGCCGGGAAAGATGTCCCGGAGCGCCAGCAGCGCCTCCCCGGCCGCCTCCGTCTGGCCTTCCGCAAGAAGCCGTGCGATCGGACCGGCCGCACCGCCGGCGAGACAGATCAGCCCATCGCTCTCCAGTGCCAGGTCGGCGAGCGCCACGGCTGGTTCGGCACCGGCCTCGCCGTCGAGAAATGCTCGGCTGACCAGGGCCATCAAATTGCGGTAACCGATCTCGCTCTGCACCAGCAGCACGATGCGGTCGGACTCGGCCGCGTGTCCGTGCCCGTTTCCATTCGAGGAGCGGCCGTTACGCGCGCCGCCATTGGGTGCGAGGGCGATCTCACAGCCGATAATCGGCTGAACCCCCGCTTCCGCACAGGCAGTGGCGAATTCGAGAGCGCCGAACAGATTGCCGCTATCGGTGATCGCCACCGCCGGCATCGCCTCGCCGCGGCATAGCTGCACCAATTCCTTGATCTTGATCGCACCGGCCGACAGCGAGTAGGCGCTATGGACGCGGAGATGGATGAAATCGGCGAGCGGCATATCGGTTTTCGACCCTCGGACGCACCATCAAGATGGCACGACCGGGCGGCGAAAACACGATCCTCTGTTCATCGCAGGAGCGCGCCACATTCCCGTATCGCGTGCGAGTTCGGTCTGCCAGCTCAGGTAGAATCGCCGGAGCACTATGGCTGGGCCAAAGGCGGCTCCGGAGCCTCGCTATCGGGCGACAGATCAGGGTGGGTTAGCTCGAAGCCGATCGGGAGCTTCTCGATGCCTTCCCAGGGCTTGGCGGATAATAACCGGTTCACCATCCCGACCATGTGGTCGAACAGAGCGTGCTTCTCGCTCTGCTGAGCGACCGCGATGCGGAAATCCTGAAACCCCTCATCGAGCAGCTGGACGTGCCGTATGCCGCCATGGAGCTTCAAGCGCAGAAAGAAAGCGAGCTGCTGTTTGGGAAAGGACTCCGCGTCGCGGTCGAGCGTCAACGCCATCGCGAAGCGCCAGAACCCGTCCGCCTCCCGCGTCAGCAGGTCGGCATGCGCCTCCGGCTGCACCGCGACCGGCACTCCATCCGGAATTTGGAATGACAGCAATCTGACATAGGGCCGCCGCGTCTCGTCTTCCGGGTCAGTATAGGTTTCTGGCGCTCCGATATATTCCCTGAACTCGTGAGCGAGCTGCTGCGCGGCGACAAGCGAGTTGCGGGCATATTGCCGATAGGTTTCCTGGGACGCGCGGTAGGCGATCTGCAGTTCCTCGAAGATGCTCATCAATGTGCTCCTCGATAGATCCCGGAGGCTAAATTGCGGCACGGAGCCTGCCGTCCTCCAGCGCAACGGTGCGGTCGAGACGGCCGGCGAGTTCGAGATTGTGGGTCGCGATCAGCGCGGCGAGACCCTGGGCGCGCACGATCTCGATCAGCGTGTCCATAACGCTGGCGGCGGTGGTGTGGTCGAGATTGCCGGTCGGTTCGTCGGCCAACAGGATCTTCGGATCATTGGCGAGCGCCCGCACGATCGCGACGCGCTGCTGCTCGCCGCCCGAGAGGCGCGCCGGACGGTGCGTCAGACGCTCGGCGAGCCCGACCCGGCCGAGCAACGCCTCCGCCTTGCGGCGCGCCGCGGCGCGAGCCACCCCGGCGATCATCTGCGGCAGCATGACGTTTTCGAGCGCCGAGAACTCCGGCAGCAGGTGGTGAAACTGATAGACGAAGCCGAGCGCGTGACGGCGCAGCATTGTGCGATGATCATCGGACAGGGCACCGCAATCGCGGCCTTCGATCAGCACCGCCCCGCCATCCGGCCGCTCCAGCAGGCCGGCGACGTGCAGCATCGTCGATTTGCCGGCGCCCGAGGGACCGACCAGCGCGACGATCTCGCCGGGTGCGAGCGCGAGATCGACGCCGTTCAGCACCGCCAGCTCGACCGCGGCCTGACGGAACACCTTGCGCACCCCACGCATTTCAAGCGCGGATGGTTGCGAAAGGCCCGTGGTTTCGCTCACACCGCTCAGCCGCTCTTACCGGAACTGCGTCGTTGGAGCGCGTCCTTCGAGACGCGCACCGGCTTTCGCCGGAGCGCTCCTCAGGATGAGGTATGCTTTTGATGGCATTAAGAAAAAACCTCATCCTGAGGAGCCGGCGAAGCCGGCGTCTCGAAGGACGCAAAGCGTCGATCCAACCACGCGAGCGACATCATTCGTAGCGCAGCCCCTCGACCGGATCGAGCCGCGCCGCCCGCAAGGAGGGATAGAGCGTCGCCAGGAACGATAGGGCCAGCGCCATGATCACCACGGTCGCGACATCCGCGGTCTGGATATGCGCCGGGATGCGGGTGAAGAAATAGATCTCGGCCGAGAACAGATTGACCCCGAGGACGCCCTGCACGAACTGGCGGATCGGCTCGATATTCTCCGTGAACGCCACGCCCAACACGAACCCCGCCAATGTCCCGACAATGCCGATCGAGGCGCCGCTCAGGATGAAGATGCGCAACACCATGCCGCGCGAGGCGCCCATCGTGCGCAGGATCGCAATATCGCGGCCCTTGTCCTTCACCATCATGATCATGCCGGAGATGATGTTGAAGGCGGCCACCAGGATGATCAGGGCGAGGATCAGGAACATCACGTTGCGCTCGATCTCGACCGCGCTGACGATGCTCGAATTGGCGTGCTGCCAATCGACGATGCGGACATGACCGCCGAGCGCGGCGGCGATCGCCTGACCTTGCTGGCTTGCCCGGTCGGCGTCGGCGACAAAGACTTCGAGGTCGCTGACCGCATCCGGCAGGCGGAAGAATACCTGGGCGGATGCGAGCGGGACGTAAACAAAGCTGTTGTCGTATTCGTAGAAGCCGACATTAAACAAGGCCGCGACCCGGTAGGTCTTGAGCCGCGGCATTGTGCCGAAGGCGGTATCGGTGCCCTGCGGCGAGATCAGCGTCACTGGATCGCCGGCCTTCACTCCGAGGCGCCGCGCCAGGCGTTCGCCGATCACGACCCCGTCGTCGCCAAACTCGGCGAGCGAGCCGGCGACGATATGGTCGGCGATCAGCGCGCGGTTGCGGATGTCGTCGGGGCGGATGCCGCGGACGATCGCGCCCGAGGCGGCGCCGCTCTCGCCGGTCGCCATGACCTGGCCCTCGATCAACGGCGTCGCGCTCACCACTCCCGGCACCTGCCGCACCTTGGCCGCGACCGCGTCGAAATCGGTCAGCATCCCCGCCTCGCCATAGACGCCGAGATGGCCGTTGAGGCCGAGGATGCGGCCGATCAGATCGGCGCGGAACCCGTTCATGACCGACATGACGATGATCAGCGTCGCGACGCCGAGCGCGATGCCGAGCAGCGAGAAGATCGCGATGACCGAGACGAAGCCTTCCTGCCGCCGCGCCCGCAGATAGCGGAACGCGACCATCCGTTCGAACGCGCCGAAGATCACGTCGCGAACCGCTGCACGACGCTGTCGACCGGCAGGTCCTGGCGGGCGCCGCTGCGGCGCTGCTTCCATTCGATATGGCCGGCGGCGAGCCCGCGCGGCCCGACGATCAGCTGATCGGGCAGCCCGATCAGATCCATCGCGGCGAATTTGGCGCCCGGCGACTCGTCGCGGTCGTCGTACAGCACCTCGACCCCAGCGCCGCGCAATTTGCCGTAAAGCCCGTCGGCGGCGCCGCGACATTTGTCGTCGGCCGGGCGGAGGTTGATCAACCCGAGGCGGAACGGCGCCACGCGTTCCGGCCAGATGATGCCGGCGGCGTCGTGGTTAGCCTCGATAAGCGCCCCGACGAGGCGCGAAACGCCGATGCCGTAGGAGCCCATTTCGAGCGGCACCTCGGCGCCGTCGGGGCCGGTCACGACCGCCCCCATCGGCTCTGAATACTTGGTGCCGAAATAAAAAGTTTGGCCGACCTCGATCCCGCGGCCCGTGACCAGTTGCTCGGCCGCGACCGGGCAGGTCTCCGGCTTGTGAATCTCGCCCGTCGCGGCGTAGAGGCTCGTAAAGCTCTGGAAAAATGGCTCGAGATCGCCGTCGTAGTCGATCTCCTTGGCAAGGATGTCCGACAGGATGTCCGTCTCCAGCCAGCCGCGGTCGCAAAACACCTCCGACTCGCCTGACTCGGCGAGAATCTGGAACTCGTGGCTGAGGTCGCCGCCGATCGGGCCCGTATCGGCGCGCATCGGGATCGCCTTCAGCCCCATCCGCGCAAAGGTGCGCAGATAGGCGACGAACATCTTGTTGTAGGAGTGCTTGGCGCCCGCTGCGTCGAGGTCGAAGCTGTAATTGTCCTTCATCAGGAACTCGCGCCCGCGCATCACGCCGAAGCGCGGGCGCACCTCGTCACGGAACTTCCACTGGATGTGATAGAGATTCTTCGGCAGGTCGCGGTAGCTCTTGATCGAGGCGTGGACGATCTCGGTGACCTGTTCCTCGTTGGTCGGCCCGTACAGCATCTCGCGCTCGTGGCGGTCCTTGATGCGCAGCATCTCCTTGCCGTAATCGTCATAGCGCCCGCTTTCGCGCCACAGCTCGGCCGGTTGGATCGTCGGCATCAGGATTTCCTGCGCACCGGAGCGGTCCTGCTCCTCGCGCACGATCTGCTCGACCTTTTTCAGGACGCGAAGCCCTAGCGGCAGCCAGGAATAGATGCCGGCCGACGATTGGCGGATCATGCCGGCACGCAGCATCAGCCGGTGCGAGACGATCTGCGCCTCGCTCGGGTTCTCGCGAAGCAGCGGCAGGAAGTATTGGGATAGGCGCATGGCTCCTCGCCTGGGCAGCAAGCTCAATCTAGTAACGGGGGTACAGCGAAAACACTAGCCGGTGCAAAAAACCGCGTGACCGCCTGCGGCATTTTGCGTACTATCGCGCCACAAGCAAAATGCACAGGCAGATGGCCTGGCCCGAGTTTAGGGAGGTTCTGGCCCGCTGGAATCCCGAGTTCCAGCGAGAAAAAGACGCAAGGATTCGCTGGCAGGGCTTCGTGCCCTGCCTTCTTTTTGTGCATATACCTGACAGCAGAGCGCGGCCAAGCGCTGCGTCGGTTCTATCAATTGTTTTACCGGCGGCTGGGATTATGGTGCAGCCCTGCGCCGCCACCGATTTCAGAGGCAAGACAGATGCAGCACGGCTGGCATTTCTTTATGAACCCGGGGCCGACCAACATCCCCGACCGCGTTCTGCGGGCGATGGACCGCGGCACGATGGATTTCACCGGGGCGCAGTTTCGCGCGATCTCCGAAGAGTGCTTCGCCGGGCTGAAACGCGTCTTCAAGACCGAGCACACGATCCTCGCCTATGCCGCGTCCGGCCACGGCGCCTGGGAAGCGGCGCTCGTCAATCTGTTCTCGCCGGGCGACAAGGTGCTGCTGGTCGAGAGCGGCTTCTTCTCGTTGAACTGGGGCTTGCGCGGGCGGGCCTTTGGACTCGAGGTCGAGACCTTGCCCAATGACTGGCGCCGCGCTTTCGATCCGGCAAAGCTCGAAGCCCGGTTGCGCGCCGACCCGCAGCACCAGATCAAGGCGGTGCTGGCGGTGCACAACGAGACCTCGACCGGGGTCGCCCACCCGATCGCCGCGATGCGCCGCGCGATCGATGCCGCCCAGCACCCGGCGTTGTTCCTCGTGGATACGATCTCCTCGCTCGCCTCGTTCGATTTCCGGATGGACGAATGGGGTGTCGATGTCGTCGTGGCCGGCTCGCAGAAGGGGCTGATGCTGCCGACCGGCATGGCCTTTACCGGGATTAGCGCGAAGGCCATCGCCGCGGCCGCCCAAGCCAAGATGCCGCGGGTCTACTGGGACTGGCGGCGGCTGATGGGGGAAGGATCACAGGCTTATTGGAACGGCACGGCGCCGGTGCATTTCTTCTATGGGCTGCAGGAGGCGCTGCGCATGCTCGAAGAGGAAGGGCTCGACAATGTCTTCGCCCGCCATCATCGGCTCGCCGAGGCGACGCGGCGGGCGGTGCGGGTGTGGCGGCAGAATGATGGGCCGGAGCTTTTCGCGGTCGATCCCGGCGCCCAGTCGGATTCAATCACCGCGGTGCTGGTGCCGGAGGGCTACGACGCGGACAAGGTCAGGCAGGCGGCCCTCGACAAGTTCAACGTGTCACTCGGTGGCGGGCTCGACCGGCTGCGGGGCCGGGTGTTCCGCATCGGCCATATGGGCGATCTGAACGAGCCGATGGTGCTGGGCGCGATCGCCGCGGTCGAGATGGCGCTCGACCTGATCGGCGTCCCGCATGGCCGCGGCGCCGTCCAGGCCGCGATGGAATACCTCGCCGGCCAGGGTTAGAGCGACGCGGTCGGTTGCGGCGTCGAGTTGCCACCGCTATATACCGCCGCGGATTTGAGGATGGTGCGATGAAGGAAGGTATTCACCCCGATTATCACGAGATCACGGTCATGATGACCGACGGGACGAGCTATAAGACCCGTTCGACCTACGGCAAGGAAGGCGACACGCTGCGCCTCGAAATCGACCCGAAATCGCACCCTGCCTGGACCGGTGGCCAGCACCGCCTGCTCGACACCGGCGGTCAGCTCGCTCGCTTCAATCGCCGCTTCCAGAATTTCGGTCCGAAAAGCAGCCAGTAAGCTGCATCGGAAGCCCGGCTGGCACTCGCCCTGGCGAAGTGCCAAAATTCCTCTTGAACCCGTCTCCGGGCTGCCTATCTGCACCATTGTGCGGTCGCCAATGCGGGACCGTGCATTGAAACCGGCGTCCGGCCCTCGGGCGGATGCCTCAACCCATGTTGCTCACTGGAGGATATGGTCATGGACCGTTTCGATTTTTCCCCGCTGTTCCGTTCGACGATCGGCTTCGATCGTCTGGCGCGTCTCGTCGATGCGGCAACGCATGTCGACAGCTCTGCTCTCTCCTACCCGCCCTACAACATCGAGAAGGTCGGTGAGGACGCCTATCGGCTGACGATGGCGGTGGCCGGGTTCTCGCGCGACGAGATCGACATTGTCGTGCAGGAGAACACGCTCTTTGTCACCGGCAAGGCGCAGAAGGAGGATGCGAACGGCCGCTACCTGCACCGCGGCATTGCCCGGCGCGCGTTCGAGCGGCGCTTCAGCCTCGCCGACCACATCAAGGTGACTGGCGCGAGCCTCGACAACGGCTTGCTGCATGTCGATTTGGTGCGCGAGGTGCCCGAGGCGATGAAGCCCCGCACCATCAAGATCGCCGGTGGCGAGCCGCAGCAGCCGCAGGTAACGCAGCAGAAGGCGGCCTGATCGGCAACGCCGAACCGCCTCGCCCTAAAATCGAAGCGCCCCCGGCTTTCCGGGGGCGTTTCTTTTGGGATCCGGGCTATTCGCTAGCGCGACGATCCTGCGTCGCCGGCTTGCGGCGGGGTAACGGCCTGCTGCTCGGATTGCGGAGACGGGAAGCCGACCAGCGGCGCGAACAACTGGCGCAGGATGCCAGGGGTCAGCACGCTCAGCGGGTTGACCGCGACATCCGGATTGTCGCTCGAGCCGCTCAGCCGGTAATTGGCCGCGAACAGGCCCTGCGAACCGCCGCCGAGCAATTGCCCGACGATCGGAATATTGCCGAGCAGCGAATTCAGCGCATAGGCGGGCGCGACGGTGCCCTCCAGCTCCAGCCGATCGCGTTCGATATCGAGCCAGCCATTGGCGGTGATCCCCAGCGACTCGCCGAAGGCGAGCAGGTTTTTGATCGCCACGCGGGCACCGTTATAGGTGAAATCGCCGCGCAACGTGCTGAACGGCAGCCCGGCGCCCGACAGGGCACCGACAAAGCCGGTGAATGACGGCAGAGCGAGAATCTGGGCCATCACCGGCGCGCCGACGATCGAATAATTCTCGCCCTCGATATGCCCGTACAATGTCTGCTTGCCCGCCGGCCCCGAGAACTGCCCAGTAATCGTGAGCCGCCCGCCGACGACGTTGTCGGCAATACCAAACAGCTTCAGCGTCGCCCCCAGATCTTCCGACTGCAAGGTGAAGCGCCGCCCACCGCCCTCGCCGAGTCGCAGTGCGAGTTTTTGGCCGTTCGGCAATTGGCTGTCGAGCCGCGCGGATTGCCAGACGCCGCCACTGCGCAACAATTCGGCGGCGACCTGGCCGATCTCTTTATGCGGGCCGAGGATCAGCCGGTCGATGCGCGCGGTGACGGCGAGCGGGATCGGCGAAGGCGCACCGGTATCGCTCGCCGCCTCCTTGACGAGGCGTCGGCCGTCGATACGGACGGCGCGAATGTCGGCGTGCCAGCCGCCGCCGGCGCGGCTCGTGACGGTGCCGCTCAGATCATTGTCGCCGGCGATGAGGCGGTGGATGTCGATCCGCTCGACCTGTTTGCCCCCATCGGAGGCGACAATCGCCATCCGGCCATCCAACCCGGGGGCCTTGACCTCAACCTCCGGAATGCGGGTGATCCGCTCGTGCTCGAGGTCGATGACCAGCCTCGCGGCTGCGGGCGCGCCCGGCGCCTTCCTCCATCCTGCCTCGTCGATCGCCAACGCGGCGCCGCGAAGATCCAAGGTTGCGACGGCCTGGGCCCGCGTCGGATCAAGTTGGGAATAGGTCACATCGACGCCGACTGGGCCATTCCAACGCCCAGGCTCAAAGTCGAGATTGAGCCGACGCCGCGCCTCGGTGTCGAGCATCATCCCGATGCGGTAGACGGCGCGGGGCCCGCCCGCCCGCAACCGGAACGGAACGTTGGCGTCGAGCTTCGCCGGGATGCCGTCGAGGCGTGCCGTACCTTGCGCGCGGGCGCCGGAGCGGTCGAGATCGAGCGTGATGTTGCCGTCAGTAAGGTTGCGCTCCATCGCGACCTTGGTGACCGAGACGCCGGACATCGTCGCTTTCGCGCCGTATTCGATCGCGTCCAGCTTGAGGCTCGCGAGCAGCGGCAGTTTGAAATGGAGCGCCACATCGGCATGACCGCCGATCCGTGCCGGCTCGATGTTGGCGGCGCGGGCGTAGTAGAGCGGCTTGGAATCGATGGCCTCCAGCGCATCCCGCATCGGCCCGCTGACCGGAAGATCGATCGTCAGCCATTCGACCGCCGACCCGATTTCAGTGATTTCCAACGATCCGCCGGCGATTTTGAGCCCCTTCAGCACACCGCCCGTCGGCAGAAACTGAAGGCGCTTGTCGGCAAAAATCGCGGTGCCGTTGACATGCCGCGCCGGCGGCAGGCCCGAGAGATAGGTGAGCGTCAGATCATGGTACCGCAGTTCGCCCTGGGCATCGCGCAGTTCGGCGGTATGCGCGATCGGGTCGATGTCGAGTGCGAGGCGTGCCGAAGCCTCGTCGACTACCCCGTCCCGGACGTTCTCGAGCACCCAGCGCCGCGCCCCGGGGCTGAAGGCGTGGGGCCACAGCGCATCCAGGCGTTCCGACGGCACATGCTTGAGTGCCGCGTTCAGCTTACCCGTGACGGTACCGCTCGGCGACGCGTCGCGAGCCGCGGCAATCAATTCAGGCGTGACGCCGCCGAGGGTTCCACCCAAGACGAGTTCCGTGCCGGCGCCGAGGTCGAGCGCAAAGCTTTCGAGCTGGATCTCGGAGGTTTCGGGGGCATAGACCGCGTGCATCTCGCCTTTCTCGACGGCGACAATGCCCTTCGGCAACCACTCGCTCTGCAACTGGCCCTTACCCAGGACGAGATCGAGACGCGAACCCTGGGCAATGCCCCGGTCGAGGTCGATCCGGGTCCGCAGCGTGCCCGAAACCGGCAACTGCAGGTGCTGCAGCTCGGCGAGTTCGGGGATCAGCGGCGGGATCGCGGTCGGCTCGAGCCCGTCGATGGACAGGTCGAGATCGAGCACATGCCGCTCGGCGAAATAGCGGTATTGCGCGTGCAGCTCAGGCATGCTGAGGCCCATCGGCACGGCCAGCGAAAAATCGCCTCTGATGCCCTTGCCGCTGCGCTCGACGGCCACATCGACCCGTTCGATGCGCCAGCTCTGCCAGGTGCGCTGATCATCGACGATGACCGTCGCCCCGCGGATGCGAACTCGTTGCAACAGACCGAGAGGGGCGTCGGCCTGCCGCGCGCCGGCCAATTGCTGGAGCATCTGCGGCCCGAGATCGGAAGCGGCGTCGTCGGGGCTCGCGAGCCGTGCCGTTATCGCCCCACCCGGGTCGCGCGCGAGATGAATGACCGGGCGTTCGATGACCAGTTGCGTTGGCATCAGCTGGCCATGCAACAGCTCGCGCAGGCCAAAGCTCGTCGCGATTTCGGGCAAGCGTGCCAGCGGCCGGCCATCCGGCTGTGACACCCGCACGTCTCCCGCCCGGAGGTCGAGGTGACGGGTCGCGCGATCGATGCCGAGATGGACGCCGCCGATCACGACCCTGAGCCCGATCCCCGAACGCTCGAGCCCAGCCGCGACATAGGGAGCCAGCCAATCCAGCGCGATCGGCCCCTGCATCAGTCGCCAGATGACAAAGCCGGCGACGAGAATCAGTACCGCGGCAACCGAGCCAAGCCATACAACGCAATGGTGCGCGCCGCGCCCCACCCGGCGCGCCACCGCGCGGCGAGCAGCCCGTCGGCGCGCCGTTTCGGCTTCATCCGGCCGGTCTTGACCGAGTTCGGCCGGCGCGCGAGTGTCGCCAGCCTCTCCGGGATCGCGCGATGGGATCGCTATTGGACCTCTCCCGCCCTGATGCCGCGCTGCCGCGGCCAGCCGATCCTCGGCTGTGCGAGCTGGGCTTCGCGGCCTGGGAAGCGACGCTTGCCGAAACGCCCGACAACAGC
>Ga0070707_100006143_pt1 | contig 11193 bp, 9 predicted proteins | sample KBSK5502metaG_FD_65468 | JGI IMG/M metagenome (GOLD analysis project Ga0070707, IMG submission 65468) | Corn, switchgrass and miscanthus rhizosphere microbial communities from Kellogg Biological Station, Michigan, USA - KBS K5-50-2 metaG | ecosystem: Host-associated > Plants > Roots >... | reverse complement strand
ACCGCGGCTGCAATCGCGCCTAGGGCAATCCAGATTCCCAGGGCCAGCCATTCGTATGCAGTGAAGTGGCCGGGCACTGCCGGGACGATTTTCATCAAGATCATGCAGAGTCCCACGAGTAATCCAAACATAGCCACGCTTCTTTCGGCTATGGAGAGCGGGATGCCGCCGGATGGTGCTCGGCGCGCGAGGGCTAGACAGGCCGCGCAGGCGGCTGACCAACCGATGGCGCAGGCGACGGAGCCGACCTCGGTAATCGGAACCAGAATAGCGTCTCCCAGGAGCATGCATGCAGCAGTGGCAAGCCCGACCAAGAACACGGCGAGAGATGGAGTCTGATAGCTAGGGTGAATCTGCCCGGCACGAGTGTGGACCATGCCGCGGCGTCCCAAGGCAAAGAGCAAGCGACTGGCGGCGACGAAGTTTCCGTTGAAGCATTTGAACAGCGACAACAGGGCCGCGGCCAGGATGATGTTAACGATCCAGCGGGCGCCTAGTGCGCGCTGGAAAGCGACTGCAGTCATAAATTTTTCGCCGATCAACTGGTGCCAGGGAGCTACGAAACTGACGGCGGCGACGATCACGCCGTAGAAGACGGCGCCGACGACAATGGCCATCCAGATGGCACGGAAGAAGCTGCGGGCGCCGAATTCTGGGCTGGCTTCCTCGGCGGCTTTTCCTACAGATTCGAAGCCTGTCATGAAATAAGGAACGATTTGGATAACAAGAAAAATGGATACAAACGGAGTGTGCGTGAACAACGGGGGAAAGTTGCGCGGCGATCCGCGGCTCGCACCCAGGGCTATAAAGAGGATGAAGAGTGCCAGAGTGCCGAAGCTCGTCCAATTTTGAAACGTCGCGCTCAGCCTAACGCCGCGGTAGTTAAGGACGGTGAGGAGCGCGGTAAGAACGAGGCCAATGACCAGATGGGGAAGAAATATGGGACGGCTGGCGATGCGATAGAGTTCCACGGAGTCGAGCGCGGGGAAAATGTAGCCAGCGATACGGCCGACGGCTACAGCCTCCCACGGACAGACGATGAAGTAGGCGAGGGTCATCATCCATCCCGTGGCGAAGCTGACGGGGCGGGGAAAAACCGCCGAGGTGTAGGCGACTTCGCCAGCGGCGTCGGGCATCGCCATCACCAGCTTGCCGTAGACCCAACCGATGGGAAATAACAGCGCGCTCCCTATGGCGAAGCCAAGTACTGTTCCCAGAGAACCGCCGCGCAAGAGCCAGTCGTCCATGATGACGAGCCAGCCGACGCCCACCATGGTCCCCCAGCCGAGGGTGAAGTAGTCGGTGACGCGCAGTTTGCGGGCGAGTTGGGGCATGGTTAACGCAAAATGTTCAGAAGAGGCAGATCATCTCGTAGAGCAGGTTGGCCGCGAGCAGCGACGTTATTTCGCCGTTGTCGTAGGGCGGCGAGACTTCTACCAGGTCGCATCCGACAAGGTTCTGTCCTTTCAAACAGCGCACCAGGTCGAGGATCTGCGCGCTGGAAAGTCCACCGACCTGGGGAGTGCCCGTGCCGGGAGCGAATGCTGGATCGACGACGTCAATATCAAGAGTGAAATATACCGGCTTGCCTCGGAATTTCTTCAGGACGCGCGCGACGGATGCGGCTCCCGAGCGGTGGATTTTCTCCGAAGTAATCACATGGAAGCCCTGCTCGCGGCCGAAGCTGAAGTCACCTTGGGAGTAAACTTGGCCCCGTAAACCCGCCTGCAACACGCCGCCTTCTAACAGAAGACCCTCTTCGACCGCGCGGCGGACTGGTGTTCCGTGCGAGTGCGGACTGCCGAAGTAACCGCTCCAGGTGTCGTTGTGGGCGTCGAACTGGACCAGGGCTACGGGTCCATGGCGTTTGTGAATGGCGCGGAGAATCGGCAGAAGGATGGAGTGGTCTCCGCCCACGCAGACGGGGCGTGTTTTCTGGGACAAGACCGCACTTAACTGATCAGCAACGCGGCGGAACGTGTCTTCGATCGAAAGCGGGTTGAGCGAGAGGTCACCATAATCTGCGATACGCCACTTTTTGAACGGATTGCAGTTCAACACAGGATTCCAGGGACGAATGATGGAGGACTGTTCGCGTACGTGCCGAGGCCCAAAGCGGGCGCCGGGACGGTAAGTGGTGCCGCCGTCGAATGGGATACCGATGAGCGCTAGATCGAGTTCGCCAGCTCGAGGGATGTGCGGCAGACGCATGAAAGTGGACAGCCCTGAGAAGCGAGGGTAGACGAGCGCGTCGGTGGGCTGAGGGTGCGGCTTGGCAGATTTTTTCGATGGCATCGGGCTGCGCGATTATAAAGCACTGCCGTGTATCCGCGACTGACTAATGGCTCCCACAAAAACGATCAACCACTAAGGGCACGAAGTTTCATGAAGGGCTTGCTCGTCGGGAATTCCCCAGGTGCCTGACCCGCGCTCCGGTTGACGCCGGCTCTTCAGTCTCCTACCATGCCCCGCAGGGAGTGGGCGCTCTTCACTTGCTCGGCCAGACCATCTTGCATTACCACGTCATCGAAAATGCTGGACGGTGTAGGGATGGGTATCGTGTAACAAGGCCGGGGACACGACGCTGCATCGTTTTGCTGCTCTGAAGTTTCTGCCGGAAGAATTGGCGAACGACCAGCAGGCTTTGGCCCGTTTCCAGCGCGGGGCCGCTTCTGCCCGCAGCCATCCCAATATCTGCGTGATATACCAGATTGCCCAGCACGAAGGTCATCCTTTCATCGTCATCTCAGCCAGACGAACTGGACGATGGTTAGTAGTGGGGAGTGACCTACGCACCTACTGCAGCTTCTCGTACTCCGCCTTGGCTTGCTTCAAGGATGGGGATTTCGGGATCGGCGTCTTTCCAGAGTGTGAGAAAATCTTTATAGGCGGCGAGTGCCCGGACGCGGGCGGAATCGGCATCCGCTCCCTGCGATGTTCTCGACTCCAAGGCGTTGGCACAAGCCACTCCCAGATGCGCCAACGCTCCCGTCCGGCAGTTCCAGACGATGCCGCTGTGGTGGAGAATCTTCTGAAACTCGCCGGCGGCAGCGCTGCCCTGTCCAGCGGCTAGGTATGCCTCTCCACGTACATACACAGGATAGAGGCAAGAAATATTGGAGACGAACTGAACTTGCCCTAGCTCGTCTAACATATTCTGCCATTCGGTTTTCCGCCGCTTGTTTATCGGCCTCCCGCTATCGAAGGATAGCCTCAGCCCTTGGATGTTGAAAATAGGATTCACAATTACTCCCCCCTAGGATTCGATGCCCGTGTGGTTGAGTCAGCCCAAGTGCCGGGGGACGTAATTCGGTTTATGTTTCCATACTTTAGGCCCTCAAAACGGGTGGTTTTACGGCGTTTTGCGGCGAAGGTCAGTTTCAGGTTCTGTCAATCTCATCGAGGATGCTATTCAGTTCATCCATGCCTCTCGAGGCAACGAGACCAGACAGCCTGGCATACTGTCTTGCAGTGCGTCACGCGGGACAAGGGGAAGGGTATTGGAGAGGTAAGATCTCAGTCCTCCGCACCTCTGAGCCACCATTACAGAACGTTTATGGGTGGGTCCTACCCGGAGCGCTGATTGGCACGAAGACCGAGCGCTGCGAGAGTGCATTCACAGTATTTTGATTGTGAAGTTAACGCTGATCTTGGCTTGCGTTTCGACCGGCTGCCCATTTTGTAAATACGGCTTGAAACGCCACTGGCGTACGGCTTCCGCCGCGGCCGAGACCAGTATGGGAGGACCGCTCAGCACGCGCAGGTCACGGATGCCTCCGTCGGCACTGACGAACGCCTGAAGCAGCACGGATCCCTGAACCTTCATCTGCCGGGCCAGCGAGGGATAGAACGCCTCTACGGCTTGGGGTAGTGCCTCAGGCTGATCGGAAGGTATCCGCGTCCGCTCCGCAGCACTCGTGGCCGGACTCCACTGGAACGCCGTCGAGCCCGCGGCCCGAGTGCCCGAGTTCGGCGGCATCTCAACCTTCACCGAGTTGTTGCCAGGATAAAGGGTGCGGTGTGTGTCGCCGGCCACTACTTCCACTTCCATTGGCGGAAGCTCAGTACGCGTGGCCGCGATGACGGTCCGGGCGACCGCGGTCGGGGCGGAACTCTTGGCAGCAACTTCGTTCTTCGTCTTGGCAGTTGGAGCAATCTTGGCCGTGGGCGCCGGATTCCCGATGGATGGTGCTTGCGCTACTCTGGTCGGAGCTGGGGAGGTCTGGTCCACGTCCGTGGTCTGGTCTGAACCGAACCAAGTTGTGTAGTCCTTCACCACAACCACGGCAAGAGTGACCAGCAAGATGACTAGCGTAATGAGCATCCTGCGACGGCTCTTGTTTTCCGCTTCCGGCCTTTGCATCAGCTCCGCCATGTCTTGCCTTTTCCTGTCTGCTGCCCAGATCTCTGAACGTCCCCGCTAAGGGTTTCCTTCGTACGTAAGATGTCACGCTTTGGGGAGGGGGAGAATGGCACCGGGGGGCGACAGCCATAGCACAAAAGGGGAATACGATTCGAAAGGGCTTTCCAAGCCAAGGCTTGCTTGCTATCGCGGGCGGCGCACGCAAGATGTCTGCTCTTGACTCAGGGCCTGGAGAGACTCGCAGCCCATGGCGTTCAGCGCAAGAAAGGGCATCGAATACTGCTGATTTCGAAGGCCGAAATGCATGGCAACCAAGAAATGGTCACGAGAGAGCCTAACCCATTCGTGCCGTACCTGGCATCCCTGATCATCCTAAGCGGCTACCGCAAAACCGTCCACTCCCATCGATAGCACGGCGAGTGCAAGGCGCGAGGCGGTACCCTATTGCTGGTTAAGCTCGGCCAATGGAACTCGCGCCGAAGCGCCTGACCCCCATACTTCGGTCGAGCAGCCGAACTCGCCGCCCGTGGAAAACCTTTTCCTCCCCCTATGGAAATGTCCTTCCTCGTCCCACCCATTACTAAGTTTCAACGGTAATCGGAAAGTAATGCTCAAGGTAACCTCTAGCGAGACAATCCCGCGCCGGACCGGCCGACTCACAATCAATGCAAACGCGACCTAAGTGCTTTTAACCACGTAGATTGCGAGTGCAAGCTGTTCATTCTGGAGCGATCCTCACTGTTCGTCTTCAATCGCAATCCGCCCTGGCACTGCGTTTGCTCTTCTAGTTGACGACTTCCCCCTCGAACACGATGTCGACACTTACGCACACGCTAATAGTCTGGAACCTGTTCGTTGCCTGCTGTTTTGCGCAGACACCAGCCTTCAAGGTGTTGCCGTGGAATAACCACACAGCCGCGGTGTCGCTCACCTTTGATGACGCGAGACCAGTCCAATTGGATGTCGCGGTTCCTGAACTTAACAAACGCCATCTGCGCGCAACTCTATTTGTCACTGTGTCAAAGCTCACTCGGTTGGACGATTGGCGAAAGGCGCACTTGCAAGGGCATGAAATTGGCAACCACTCCGTGAGTCATGAACACGCGAGCGAGTTAACCAAAGCAAGCGAGGAGATACAGGTAGAGGACGCAAAACAGTTTCTCGAAAGCAATTTCAAATGCGGCGTTAACATCTTTGCCTATCCCTACGCCGAGCTTTCGCCGGGCCTGCAGTTTTGGGTGAAAAAATATAACTTCGCGGCCCGCGGCTGGCGAGGCGATGGCAATCTGCTCTATGTTACCTCGGATGCTGAGCCCGATTGGTACAACCTTCCCAGCCAACCAATTTACACAAAGTACGATGCTGCAGTTTACAAAGGCTGGATCGGCCGGGCAATGGCAATGGGAGCCTGGACTACGATCCAAATTCACGGAATTGGTGATCCCTCCACCGGCTTTGAGCCCATCCCTCAGGATAGGTTCCTCTTCCTTTTGGACTACTTAAAAAGCCAGCAGGACGAAGGGTTATGGATCGCTCCCTTCGGAGAGGTAGCCGCGTACTTACGTGCGCAAAAGATCCTGGAACAAGTACAGTCGCAGAATTACAAAAACGACCAGAAGTTCACCTGGGAAGTTCCTTCTCCGTTCCCGCGTGGCGTGGTTCTCAAAGTAAAACCAATTGGCCAGGGTCATCAGCATCTTTATCAGAGCGGACGCGAATTACATCGGAACGGTAGTGGGGACTATTCGGTCTCGTTCGACCTACGCGAGCTAACCGTCGGGGGTCAGTTGTGAAGAGACTTTGCGTCATCCTCCCTGCAAAAGACGAACGGCTCGGTATACGTAGATCGCTCAAGAGCATTCTCAATGCTGGCATCCTGCCACTGGACGTCTACGTTATCGATGACGGTTCGAGCGACGGAACCGGGGAGATCGCTCGCTCCTTCGATGTAAACGTTCTACGAAACCCGAAGAACATAGGCAAGGCGAATAGCCTTGCCAGAATCGCCTCAGCATTCGACTTAGCTCGCCGGTACGACTACATCTGTCTGATGGATGCCGATACGGAGGTTTGCAATACCTACTTTCGTGTAATCAAGGAGAGTTTCAGAGATCCATGCGTGGCGACCGTGTGCGGGCGGGCGAAAAGTGCCCCGCACAACTGGCTCACAGCTTATCGCTGCCTTGCCTACTGGATGTCGCACTCCATTTACAAAGTGGGGCAAAGCAATATGGGAGTGATTACCGTTACGCCCGGCTGTGCCTCCAGTTTTCGCGCGGATGTATTCCGGCAACTCGAGTGGACGCACGACACCATTGTCGAGGATATGGATTGCACGATTCAGATTCACCGCAAACAGCTGGGAAAGATCGTATATCAACCACAAGCTATTGTTTCAACGCAAGACCCGCGCACCTTACGTGACTATGTGAAGCAGATGTATCGCTGGCATACCGGAGCGTGGCAAGTCGGACAGAAATACGCGATGCTTACAGGGCTGAGCAAGATTGATTGGGAATACAAATTACTTATGGGGGAGGGTTTGTTTTTCGCAGCCCTGCTTATGTCGTTCCCCCTCTGGCTTAGTCTGTATCCGCGATTTGCACTTTATGCGGTCGCCTCTGATCTCGCCGTTCTCATGATGCTGTCATTGGTTTGCAGCGTATCCGATTGTCGAGCTGACGTCTTCATCAGCTCTCCGTTGTATGGGCTGATGCGTTTTGTGGATTGTTCCGTGCTGCTCTACACGTTTTGGAAGGTTGTGGTCAGAAAGAAGCAGGTGAGCGGATGGTTCGCCGTCAAGAGGTATTGATCCCAAAAACTATGAACAAGTGGCTATTCACATTCGTGGCCGTTCTCATATCGGCGGGTGTATCGCCGGCGCAACAAAGTGCCGCGCCTGCGCTACAAAGGAGTTTTGCCGACACCATCGGATTGCCGGGACAGACCTGGACCACCATGGGTAATCTGAGTCCAATCGAACACAATAACGGTTACTTACAAACCTATGTCGAGCAGACTGCGACGGTGTTGGCTGCTGACTCTGACTCGATTACTTTAACGCCGTACTTCTCCCTGGGCGTGGTTCTCGACACTAAAGGTTATCGCTGGAATAACAAAGCCCAACCTCGAGTCGGCATAAGGCTAAACAAGTTCTTTCACAACGGCGTCGTGAGTGTAGGCATTGCGTACTCCTATGAGAATCGTTTCAACGGCATGACCAGCAGCGGGCCTACGCTGTATGTTCAGGACTGGTTCGGTTGGCAGTCGGCATTTCATAAGGCAAGTCGTTTCCCGGGATCTTCTTGGGTAGCGGTCGGCAACCTATCTCCCGTCGAACGCGGCAACATCATCGGCCAGGGATATCTCTCACAGGGGATTGTCGCCAAGAGGTTTCCGGGGTTCTTACTTGTACCGTACGGCGAGAGCACGGTGTACCGCGACAGCCACGGTTTCGATTGGGACAACAAGGCCACTTATGGCGGGGGAATGAAGGCCATCATCCCGCACGGCGAACTTTACACAGAGATTGGTGCAGCTTATCTGCGTGAAAATCGCTTCAATTCAGGCAACTCTGCATCAGGCCTAACCGTATTCATGAATTGTTCGTTCCAGTGGAATCTTTTAGGCCGAAAGGCAGGTAGATAGAAGTGACATATCTTGGCTTTGGAAGCGTCTCCGGCATTATCCACCTTATGGCCAGACTCTCTTCTGGAGGCTGCGCCATTGCGATTGTGACTGTGTTGCTGGTGCTGTGCCAATGAAGGTATTCGCGCTGACGTTAGCGCGGAAAGATCATCGGCAAGTTGGAGTGGAAGGACCGTATATGGAGCATTTGTTATTCAGTTCAATTCCAAATCCGCAATCGCGCTGGAAACCGTTCTTGACCAGTTGGAGCGTTCAAGCGGTCGTGGTGGCTTCTCTGGTAACAGTAAGCGCGATGTTCCCGCACACGGTCGCCCAGGCCCGCCGGTTTGCTGCCACAAGGCTCGTGGCCTACGAAGCACCGCTACCGCGCGAGTTTCAGCCCCGTCCACGCTTAACCTCGAGACAAGTGAAGCTCCAACAGTTGCCGGCACCTGCAGCCGCACCCATAGTCCTGTCCCGAATTGAACGCAGTGTACCGAAAAGCGAAATCGGCGCTCCTGAAATTAGGATGACGGCCAGGATGCCCGACATTCCAACCCCTCCAACAGCCAAGGTCATTGCGGAGAATACCTTTGGCACGGGGAAGGTGGAAAGACCTGTCACCACCAACCAGGCACAGATGGTTGAAACCGGCGGATTTGGCGACCCCAACGGAGTCACTCCGCGTGACAACCGGGGCCCCGCCAACATCGCTGCCTCCGGTTTCTCCGATCTGCCCACTGGATTCGGACATGGCAAGGGACGGGGAGGACAGATGCCAGGCATCGTGGCTGCAACAGACTTCGGAAACGGTATTACTGGTGATCACACAAAGAGTGGTGACAGCGTTCGGCACTCAGGTTTCACTTCTTACGAAGCGTCTAGCTCTTCTAGGAAGGTAGCAGCTGATGCCGTGCGAACCATTCCGGTCGAGATCATCTCAAAACCCAAGCCTGACTATACGTCCGAAGCCCGCGAACTCAAGATTGACGGGGAAGTTCGGCTGGAGGTCGTGTTCACAATGGGTGGACAGGTCCACGTGATCAAAGTGGTGCAGGGACTAGGACACGGCTTGGATGAACAGGCAGTGCGGGCGGCAGAACAAATCAAGTTCAAGCCGGCATTGCATGAAGGGCAAGCAGTGGACTCGACCGCGGTGGTACACATCGTTTTTCAACTAGTTTCATAAGGAGCCGTACATGCATTATTTGAAAACAGCTTTCCAACTACTGATAGCACTGTTGATTGCTAGCGGTTCCAGTGCCGCCGAAAACCCGGTGTTGTCCTCGATTAGCCTGAGCTCTGCCACCGTGGTCGGGGGGAACACTGTTCAGGCCACAGTAACGCTCGACACAGCGGCTCCTTTCGATTTGTCGGTGTCCCTGGCGGCGGACCCTTCCCGCACCGTCAAGTTACCGGCGAGCGTAACCATTCCGGCCGGTTCGACCAGCGCGACTCTTACCATTACAACACTGCTGAACAAGAGCGCTGTGATCGGCTCTGACACTAAGGTCACGATTTACGGTAACTACGGCGTCACAAAGAACTCATCCTTCATTGCGTTAGCACCGGTCTCATTTGATCGAATGGTCGACCAGGTAGTGGAGCGTGAACGAGCACTGGTAGCGACTCTGAAGCACATGCATCCGCTGGCGGAAACCTACATCCAGAACTTGCAAGAAAACAAAGATCACGATGTCACTCCGGTTAGCGATCAGTATTTTCTCGGTCGCCTCGACATGAGCGAAGGCCCGGTAGATGAGCTTTTCGAAAAACAGCCATCTGGAGGATTCCGAAGCCACTTTATGAATCCTTTCAAGGGCATCTTCGCCCACAAGTTCCTGCCGGCCGGCTTTGCGCAAATGGTGATGCTCGACATGGACTTCCAGAAGAGCAATTACTACTTCAACTTCGTACGGCAGGAATTGCTTGGAGAGGTGCGCTGCATCGTCGTTGACGTTCAGTCCCGGAACGCAGAGGCCAAAGGGCTCTTCATGGGAAGGATTTGGGTAGAGGATCGGGACTTCAACATCGTCCGTTTCATAGGGACTTATTCCTCTCACTCCCGCGAGGGCTACTACTTGCACCTTGATAGCTGGCGCCTGAATCTGCAACCGGGAATTTGGCTTCCGGCGTACGTTTACACCGAAGAATCAGGAAGCATGCCCAGCGGCCCCACGATTCACGGCCTGTACTTCAAGGCCCAGACGCGACTTTGGGGATACGACGTCGAGCAGATGAAACGCAGTCAAGAGGTAACTCAAATCCATGTTGATAGGGTAAGCGATCAAAGCGAATCGGGGAGAGACGCCGGTCCGGTGGAAGCCGCCCGCATTTGGCAGCGGATGGCGGAAGACAACGCCGTGGACCACCTGCAAAAGATTGGTCTGCTCGCCCCTCTCGGCAGTGTAGACCAGGTTCTGCAAACGGTCGTCAACAACCTGATGATTACGAACAAGCTGGAAATCGTTCCCGACGTCCGATGTCGGGTACTGCTAACGACGCCGCTGGAGTCCTTTACCATCGGCCATACAATTATTGTGAGCCGAGGGCTGTTGGACGTCCTTCCTGATGAGGGTTCACTGGCGGCGGTTCTTGCTCATGAGCTTAGCCATGTTGCACTAAATCATCGGGTTGATACCAAGCTGGCCTTCAATGACCGCTTTTTCTTCCCCGATGAAAATACCTTCCAGCGTTTGCAATTTACTCGTGGTCCGGCCGACGAAGAGGCCGCCGATCGCAAAGCCTTGGAAATCCTCGGAAATTCTCCATATAAAGACAAGCTCGCGTCTGCCGGACTGTTCCTGAAAGCGTTGCAAGCCCGCGCACCACAACTTCCCAGCCTGATAAGAGCTCACTTGGGCAACAGCTTGGGCAATAAGAAGGATGTCCGTTTGTCTAGCCTCGTCGGTTCTGCTCCACAACTTGAGCCCACGAGTATCGATCAGATCGCGGCTCTCCCTCTGGGCGGCAGGATCAAGCTGGACCCATGGAGCAACCGGCTGGAGATGATGAAGATCAAACCCGTGGCGCTGCTCTCTCAGCAAGAGAAGATGCCCTTTGAAGTCACGCCTTTCTTCCCCTATCTGACAAGACTTTCGGATTCCGAAATCGCGGCACTCAAGTAGTTCAGCACCCGATTTCAATGAGAACTCAGCCGTCCGGAGAAAAAGCTATGAAAGCCTTTGTGCGCATTCTTGTAT
>Ga0070707_100006142_pt1 | contig 11194 bp, 10 predicted proteins | sample KBSK5502metaG_FD_65468 | JGI IMG/M metagenome (GOLD analysis project Ga0070707, IMG submission 65468) | Corn, switchgrass and miscanthus rhizosphere microbial communities from Kellogg Biological Station, Michigan, USA - KBS K5-50-2 metaG | ecosystem: Host-associated > Plants > Roots >... | reverse complement strand
CTTCTACCGGAACATCCGGTACCTGCGGTTCGTGGATCGTTTCGGCCGCAGGGGGTCGGCGGCGGTCGATTACCTGGGAAACCTGGCTGAGCTGGCGGGCCAGATCCTTACGGGGAGCGTCTCTCGCCCGTTCTATAGCGCAGAGCTCCTGCACCAGATGGACGAGATCGGCGTCAAGTCCGTCTCGATTACCGGGATCACCGCGCTCTTCACCGGTGGGGTGCTGGCGCTCCAGACCGCGTATTCGCTCGCCGCGTTCGGCGGGAAGTTCTTCGTCGGCCGCGTCGTCGCTCTGTCTCTCGTGCGGGAGCTCGGGCCCGTCCTGACGGCGCTCATGGTCGGCGGCCGCGTCGGCTCCGGCATCACGGCGGAGCTCGGCTCGATGGTCGTCACGGAGCAGGTCGACGCTCTGCGCGCCATGGCGATCTCGCCCGTGCGGCGCCTGGTCGTGCCGCGCGCCCTCGCCACGGTTCTCATGATGCCTGTCCTGACCGCGCTCGCAGACGTGCTCGGCATCCTGGGAGGACTTGCGATCGCGGTCGTGGAGCTACAGATGACCGCACAGGACTACCTGACCAGCATCTGGAACCAGCTTCAGATCTCCGACATCTTCAGCGGGCTCGGCAAGACTTTCTTCTTCGGTTTCGAGATCGCGCTGATCGGTTGCGCCAACGGCCTGCGCGCACAAGGGGGCGCCTCGGCGGTCGGGCTCGCCACGACCCGAACGGTCGTGTTCGCCTCGATCTGCGTGCTCATCTCCGACTTTTTCTTGACGAAGCTTTTCTTCGCACTATGAGCACGGTCCCCGCAAACGCCCCGCAGAAGAAGGCCCCTCACGCTACTGGCGAGACGATCGTCGAGTTCCGCGAGGTCTGGAAGCGGTATGCCAGCCGCGAGGTCTTAGCCGGCGTCAACCTCCAGATTCGCAAGGGTGAAGTCCTCTGCATCCTCGGGCCCTCCGGCACGGGCAAGAGCGTGGCGCTTCGCCACATCAATGGCCTGACCAAGCCGGACGACGGGGATGTTCTCGTCTTCGGAACCTCGATCGTGCCGTTGTCCGAGGAAGAGCTCGCGCCCGTGCGCCGCCGCCTCGCCATGCTCTTCCAGGGAGGCGCGCTCTTCGACTCGATGAACGTCGAGCAGAACATCGGCTTTCCCTTGAAGGAGCACACGATCAAGTCTCCGGAGGAGATCGCCCAGCTGGTCGCGGACAAGCTTCAGATGGTCGGGCTGCCGGGCACGCAGAAGAAGATGCCTTCGGAGCTCTCCGGCGGGATGCGCAAGCGGGTGGCGCTCGCGCGATCGATTGCGCTCGAGCCGGAGATCATCCTCTATGACGAACCCACGACGGGGTTGGACCCCCTCACGTCGGAGAAGATCGCGCAGCTCATCGTCGACTTGAACGTCCGGCTTCAGACGACTTCCGTCGTCGTGACGCACGACATCGTGACCGCCCGGACCGTCGCGGACCGTCTCGCGTTTCTCCATCAGGGACGCTTCCAGTTCCTCGGCACCTTCGACGAAGCAACTCGGACCGGCCACCCCGTGCTGCAGGAATACTTCCGGTCGATGGGCTTCCCTTGCGGCACTGGCACCTTCCCCGCAGTGAGAGAGAATTAGATTAGATTTGTGAGTGGTGATTTGTGATTAGTGATTTGAGGCCTCGCCTCACGCCCTACGCCTCACGCCCGAGCCGAGTGAGCCATGGTCGGTGAGCCGCAGGTCGGCCGCCGCTTTCGCGTGGGGATCGTCGTCCTGGTCGCGCTAGTCGCCGTCATGATCGGGATCTTCATGGTCGGCCGCCGCGCCAATCTGTTCCGCAAGAAGCTTCCTTACGAGACCCGCTTCGACTCCGCGGCGGGACTGGTGCCCGGCAACCCGGTGCGTTTGAACGGCGTCACCGTAGGCAACGTGCTCGAGGTCAAGCTCTCTCCCGACCCGGCGGACCGGAGCGTCGAGGTCATCTACGACGTCGACCGCCGGCTTCAATCGCGCTTACGCGCCGGCACGCGCGCGTCGATCAAGACCCTCGGCCTGCTCGGCGACAAGTACATCGATCTGGACGGGGGCAGCGCCTCCGAGCCGGAGATCGAAGTCAACGGCGAGATCAAGGCCGCGCCGGGGGCGGGAATCGAAAAACTGCTCGAGGGTGGAGGCGACCTTCTCACGGATCTTGCCGCGATCGCGAGGTCGTTGAAAAACATCCTCGGCCGCACCGAGCAGGGAAAGGGATTTCTCGGCGCGATCACGAGCGAGAGCCCGGAAAGCGAGCGCCTGGGCAACAGCCTGAATGCCACGCTGGCGTCCTTGAACGCCATTCTTCGCAAGGTGCAGGAAGGGCACGGCCTGGTCGGCAAGCTGTTGATCGACGACAAGTATGGCCGCGAGACCGGCGAGGCGCTGCGAGGGGCGATCCACTCGGTGCAGAACGTCTTCGTCCGCGTCGACGAGCAGATGCGGACCAATACCGGGGCGATTCCGGCGCTGCTCGGAGACCCGGAAGGAAAGAAGAAGGTCTACCAGCTCGTGGACAACCTGTCCCAGGCGGCCGTCTCGCTGGCCGCCGTAACGAAGGATCTCGAGAAGGGAAACGGCGCGATTCCTCTCCTGTTGCGCGACGAGCGGTTCGGCAAGGAATTCACCGGGAACCTGCGCCGCTTTTCGCAGCACCTCGACTCGATCGGGCGCAAGCTCGACGGAGGCCAGGGCACAGCCGGCAAGCTCATCAACGATCCTTCCGTCTTCGACGCGGCCAATCGGCTGATCGTCGGCATCGACGAGTCGAAGCTCCTGCGCTGGCTGATTCGCAATCGGCAGAGGGCCGGCATCAAGAAACAGTACGACGAGGAACACGGAAAGGCTGGTCTGCCGGCTGAGGACAACGAAGAGCCACAACTCACGCCGACCCCGACCCCCACTCCGCGCGCCCATCGATGAGGAACCCAGGCGGGGCGCTTGGCGGGCGCTGGGCGCTGGGCGTGGCCCGAGTCCGGCGGCGAGCCGAGTGAACGTCCTCGTGACAGGAGGGGCCGGGTTCATCGGCTCCCATCTCGTGGATCGGCGGCTGGCCGGCGGCGATCGCGTGGTCGTGCTCGACGATTTCAACGACTTCTACGACCCGGCGGCCAAACGGAGGAACGTCGCACCGCACCTCGGGAAAGCGGCCTTCCGCCTTGTGGAGGGGGATATCCGCGACCGCTCGCTGGTCTTTCGTCTCTTCTCGGAGGAGCAGATCGACGCCGTGATCCATCTGGCGGCCCGGGCGGGAGTTCGCCCCTCGCTCGCTCTCCCGGTTCTCTACGAAGAAGTGAACGTGGTCGGCACGCTCCATCTGCTGGAGGCGGCGATCGCCCATGGAGGCCCGCGGTTCCTGTTCGCCTCCTCCTCGTCGGTCTATGGCGTGAACGCCAAGCTCCCTTTCTCCGAGCAGGATCCGATCGAGAGGCCGATCTCTCCCTACGCCACGACCAAACGCGCCGGCGAGCTGCATGTCTACACGGCCCACCACCTGCACGGCCTGGCGGCGACCTGCCTGCGCTTCTTCACCGTCTACGGCCCGCGTCAGCGGCCGGAGATGGCGATCGCCAAGTTCATTCGGTCGATCGACGCCGGACAGCCCATCCCCTTCTACGGCGACGGCGGATCGAGGCGGGACTACACGTACATCGACGACATCGCCGACGGCGTGGAGGCGGCGTTGGGGCTCACGCGGGGCTTCGAGATCGTCAACCTCGGAGGCGCTCGACCGGTCACGCTTTCCGAGCTGGTCGCCGCGATCGAGAAGGCCGTCGGCCGGAAGGCACGCCTCGACCGCCAGCCCGAACAGGCGGGAGACGTCCCGGTGACCTTCGCTTCTGTCGAAAAAGCGGAAAAGCTTCTACACTTCCGCGCCCGCGTGCCGTTGAGCGAGGGCCTGAGGAGGAGTGTGGAGTGGTACAGAAGCCAGAAGAAGACGAGTTCGGGTTGAAGCCGCCCCCTCACCCCGCCCCTCTCCCGGGGGGAGAGGGAGTGGATGTTGGCGGTAGCTTCCCCCTCACCCCGCCCCTCTCCCAGAGGGAGAGGGAGTTCTTGCGCCGGCGCTCCCGCTTCGCGGGGCGCCGGAACTCTATTTGGAGTTGCGCCGCGACAGGCCGCTTCTTATGAATATTTGTATGGTCGGCACCGGGTACGTCGGTCTGGTCACCGGGGCGGGGCTCGCCGACCTCGGCATGAGCGTGATTTGTGTCGACAGGGACGAGGCGAAGATCGCCGCGCTCGGCCGTGGAGTGATTCCGATCTACGAGCCGGGGCTCGAGGAGCTCGTCGCCCGCAACGAGCGCAAGGGGCGCTTGCGCTTCACGACAGACCTCAAGGCCGGGATCGAGAGCTCGGTCGCGATCTTCATCGCCGTGGGGACCCCGCCCAACCCGGACGGCTCTCCAGACCTGACCTTCGTCCGACAGGTCGCGGAGGCAGTGGCCCTCCATATGAATGGCTACAAGCTGGTCGTGACCAAGTCCACGGTCCCGATCGGCACGGGAAAAATGATCGAACAGATCCTGCGGGAAAAGAATGGAAAGTTCCCCTTCTCTGTCGTCTCCAACCCCGAGTTCCTGCGCGAAGGATCGGCCGTAGGAGACTTCCTCGAGCCCGATCGCATCGTGATCGGAGCCTCCGACGCCCGCGCGATCGAAATCATGAAAGAGATCTACAAGCCACTCTTTCTGCGCGAGACGCCGTTCGTCATTACCGATGTGGCTTCGGCCGAGCTGATCAAATACGCCTCCAACGGTTTCCTCGCAGTGAAGATCTCCTTCATCAACGAGGTCGCTCATCTTTGCGAGCTGATGGGGGCCGACGTCGAAGCGGTGGCGACCGGCATGGGGCTCGATCCGCGGATCGGCTCACGGTTCCTGTTGCCGGGACCCGGATTCGGCGGTTCCTGCTTTCCGAAGGACACCGCCGCAGCGGCCGACCTTGCAAGACAGCACGGACAAACGTTCGAGCTGATCGAGGCGACGATCCGGGTCAACGCCGCCATCAAGGCCCGGATGATCGAAAAGATCCGGCGGGCAGTCGGCGACGTTGCCGGACGGACGGCCGCCGTGCTTGGCCTCTCCTTCAAGCCGGAAACCGACGACATCCGAGAGTCACCCGCGCTTGCCGTGGTTGCCGATCTGCTGCGCGCAGGCGCAAGGGTGCGAGCCTTCGACCCCGCGGCAATGGAGGGGACGCGCGCGGTCTTCCCGGAGTTGACCTATGCGAAGGACGCGTACGACTGCGCCGCGGGCGCGGATTTTCTCGTGCTCACGACGGAGTGGAACGAGTTTCGGGCCCTCGATCTCGAGAAGATCGGCGGCGCCCTCACCTCGCGCACCCTGATCGATCTTCGCAACGTCTACGATCCCAAGGAAATGCGCGCAGCGGGGTGGAATTACACGAGCGTGGGGAGGCCGTGAAGAGAATTTCGAATTTCGAATTTCGAATTTCGAACCTGGTTTGGAATTGGGGGCTCAAGACTTCCCGCCCTTTCCAATTCGCAATTCGCAATTCGCAATTCGAAATTGGCGCGTCGGGAGCGCGCTTCTGATGCGCGTCCTCGTTACCGGAGGCGCGGGATTCCTCGGTAGCCACCTCTGCGACCGCCTCCTGGCCGAAGGCCACGAAGTGGTCGCAATGGACAGTCTCCTGACCGGGAACCCCCGCAACATCGCCCACCTCGAAAAGGAACCGCGTTTCCGGTTCGTGAAGCATGACGTCACCCGCTACATCCAATGGAACGAGCCGCTCGACGCCGTTCTCCACTTCGCGTCCCCGGCTTCGCCGATCGACTACCTGGAACTCCCCATCCAGACGCTCAAGGTCGGCTCGCTCGGAACGCACAACGCTCTCGGGCTCGCGCTGGCCACGAAGGCCCGCTTTCTCCTCGCCTCGACCTCCGAGGTGTACGGCGACCCGCTCGTGCACCCGCAGCCGGAGACCTACTGGGGAAACGTCAACCCGATCGGGCCGCGGGGCGTCTACGACGAAGCCAAGCGGTTCGCCGAGGCGCTCACAATGGCCTACCGTCGCGCCCACTCCGTGGACACCCGGATCGTACGGATCTTCAACACCTACGGAGAGCGAATGCGCCCCCGTGACGGGCGGGTCGTGCCAGCTCTCATTTGCCAGGCACTCGCCGGAGAGCCGATGACGGTCTTCGGTGATGGCTCGCAGACGCGCTCGTTCTGCTACGTCTCGGACCTGATCGAAGGGATCTATCGCCTCTTGCTCTCCGGCGAGCCCGATCCGGTCAACATCGGCAATCCCGCCGAGCTCTCCGTCCTCGACTTCGCTCGGACGATCCAGAAACTGACGGGGACCAAGTCGGAGATCGTGTTCAAGCCGCTTCCGGTGGACGACCCGAGGGTCCGTCAACCCGACATTTCGAAGGCGAAGTCAAAGCTCGGATGGGAGCCGAAGGTGCCACTGGAAAAGGGGCTGCCGAGGACGATCGAGTACTTCAGATCTCTAGACGCCGCCAAGTAACTGCGGCTATCAGCTTTCAGCTGTCAGCTGTCAGCCGGACACGGCCCTCGGTTTGGCTGAAAGCTGAAAGCTGAGAGCTGAAAGCTACTTCCCGTCGTTCCCAATCGCTTCCACCGGGCAACAATCCATCGCTTCCTGGCACTGCGCCTCTTCCTCGGCGTCGGCGGGCTGCCGGAAGACATAGGAATATCCCTTCTGCTCGTTGCGCTGGAAGTTGCCCGGCGCCGTCACGCGGCATACGTCACAATCGATGCATTGCGTATCGACGTAATACTTGCCGGAGACGTTATCGACGAGCTTCTGCGAGGGATCGGCCACAGAGAGAAGGTATCAGGTGTCGGGGGTCGGGAGCCGGCGATCGGTGTTCGGTGTTTCCCGATAACCGCTAACCGATAACCGAACACCGGCCCCGCACGGCTTACCTAACACCGGCTTAAGTTCCGAGACTCCCCATCGCCACACGCTAGACTCCCGGCGATGCCCGGCCGATGTCGTCTGCTCGCCGCGAGTCTGTTCATGGCCTGCGCCGCCTGCCGTACGGACCCTCTTCCCGTAGTCGATCCCAAGAACCGCGAGCTCGAGGCGGGGCGCCGCATCTACAACGAGAAGTGCGCCTCCTGCCACAACCGAAACGGCAATGGCCGCACGATCACCGCGGGACGGTTTCCGTACGCCAACCTCATCGATGGAAAGTGGCGGGGCGACGGCTCTCCCGCCTCGATCGACCAACAAGTGCGGCGCGGTCACGATCCGATGCCGAAGTTCGAGGGTAAACTGACCGACGAGGAGATTCGGGAAGTCGTGTCCTACGTCGTCGAGCTGGCGCGGGCGGGCGAGAAAGGCCAAGCGCGAACCGTGAAGGGCGCTCGGCCTTGAAGCGCCGAATTCCTCTGTTCCCGCTGCCCGGAGTCGTGCTGTTGCCCGAGACGCTTCTTCCCCTTCACATCTTCGAGCCCCGGTACCGTACGATGGTCGCCGATTCGCTCGTCGGCGATCGAATGATCGGCATGGCCATGATGAAGCCCGGCTCGTCCGCTCAGACGGAGCGACCTCCGATTTACGAAATGGGAGGCGCCGGAGAGATCGTGGAATCGGAAGAGCTCCCCGACGGCCGTTACAACATCGTGCTTCAAGGACGCTTTCGTTACCGCGTCTTGCGGGAGGCGTCGACCAAACCTTATCGAACCGCGCAAATCGAGGAGATCGCCTCAATCCCCTTCGCCGGCCCTGATGAGGCCAGTCGCGTGATCCGCATGGCCGAACGCCTCTTCGCGGCGGTCCAGCCCGAGATGGAACTGCCGCCTCTTCCGGAGGAGGAGTCGAGCGCCGAGCGGATGGCGTCCGAAATTGCGCTGCGCCTGCGTTATTCTCCCGAGGAGCTGCAGACGATCCTCGAGACCGACTCCATTCCCAACCGCTTCGGCGCGCTCATCGGTCGCATGCTCGAATGGCAGCGGCGGATGCGGTTCCTGGCCCCGTTTCGGCCGAGGGAGCTGGATGTGACGAGAAACTAGCTCTTCGCTTTCAGCTGTCAGCTATCAGCCAGACCGAACCCCCGCCGATAGAAGCTGAGAGCTGAAAGCTGTGAGCTGAGAGCTAGTTCTTGCTGGCGTTCATCGCTCGATCGTGTGCCCAGCTCTTGATCGACTTGATCTGCTCATCCATCGTCACGGATAGAGGCACGGACGCCGTGATCATTCGGTGGAGGTCCTCCTCCGTCAGCGCCCGTGTCTCCGAATAGGCATCGATCATCCCCGAGACCACGACTTGCTCGATCTCGGCGCCGTTCCAGCCCTTGGTGGCCTTGGCGAGGAAGACCAGATCGAAGCGCGCGGGGTCCGCCCGGTTCTTCTTTAGGTGGATTCCGAAGATCTGCTTGCGCTCCTCTTCGTTGGGAAGATCGACGAAGAAGACCTGGTCGAAGCGGCCCTTTCGGATGATCTCGGCCGGCAGGAGGTGGATCCGGTTGGCGGTGGCGGCGACGAAAACGAGCGCGCTCTTCTCCTGCATCCAGGTCAAAAAGCCGGAGAAGATACGCGACATGGCCGCGTCACTTCCTTCGCGGTAGCCCCCCACTCCCATCTCGATCTCGTCGATCCAGAGGACGGCGGGCGACACCGCTTCTACCGAGCGCAGGGCCCGTAAGAACGTCGCCTCCGGATTCTCCGTTCCGAAGACCGCGTTCATGTCGAGCCGGAACAGCGGAAGGTTCCAGAGCGTCGAAATCGTCTTGACGCAGAGGCTCTTGCCGCACCCCGAGATTCCCATCAAGAGAAGCCCTTTCGGTATCGGAATGCCGGCGTCGAGGGCTTCCTTGGAAAACAGGGCCTGCCTTTTCTTGAGCCATGCCTTCAGGACTTCGTAACCTCCGACGTCGTCGAGCGAGAAGCGCGGAGGCACGAATTCCAGCACCCCCTCCTTTTTCGACATTTGCTCTTTCTCGGCGAGAATCTCCAGAAACGCGGGCTCGTCGAAGACCTTCCGCTGGGCGAAGACCTTGGTCAAGAGGTGGCCGATCTCGTCGGCCGTCAGGCCCCGCATCGCCAGCGCGAGCCGCTTGACGGCGGCGTCGTCCAGACCTTCGATCGCGGTCCGACGTCGGGTCGTGCCGTCGATGATGCGGATGATCTCTCCCTCATCGGGGAGCTCGTACTCGACGACGTAGATCTCCTTCTTTGCTTCTTCCGGGATGGCCAGACGAGGCGAGACGAGCAGAACGTGGCGCCCGCGGTCTTTCAGACCGCGATAGAGATCGCGCAGGCGGCGAACGATCTCCGGGCGGCCGTTGGGCGACGTCGGGAAGTCCTTCATCACGTAGAAGCCCTTCCCCGAAGCCTGGAGGATCGCCTCCAGCGCCTTCAAGGGATCGCGCGTGTCCGCCACCGGGATGCCGTCGACTAGGAGCCCGTCCACGACGGACCAGCTTCCGCACGGAACCGCCTGCCCGAAGAAGGTCTTGGCAAGGTGCTGGGCCAGCCGCTCGACTCGGGACTCCTCCCAGGTTTGCACATAGATCAGGGGATGTCCGCCGACGAGCGCTCGGCGGATTCGGTCCATTCCCTTCAAGGGGGCGGACACGGCCGGCGTGGCCACTGTGCTCATTTTGGATTCATTGTAACCGGGGTCGTCTCCCGACTTCTCGTACAATCCTCCGCCATGCCGAATCCGGAGCACGTCGCGCTGCTGCTTTCGTCCGAGTGGAACGCCTGGCGCGTTCGAAACGCCAACGTGACACCCGACTTGACCGGGGCGGAGCTGTCCGGCAGGGACTTGAGCGGCAGGGATCTCAAACGTGCGGACCTCTCGCGCGCTAACCTCACGGGGGCAACGCTGACGGGAACGGATTTCACGAGAGCGTCGCTCGATGAAACGCGGTTTTCCGGTGCGTCCGCCCCGGGTGCGATCCTGGAGCACTGCCGCCTCGATCAGGCGGATCTCTCCCGGATTTTCTTCGCCGGCGCCCGCTTCCGGCAATCGTCGCTGCAAGGCTGCTCGCTCGTCGAGACCAACTTCGCCGGAGCGGATCTCTCGCTGGCCAAGCTCGAGGGGGCGGACCTCTCTCGCGCGAACCTGGCCGGCGCCAATCTCTCGGACGTCAACTTCCGCGGGGTAAAGACGACCGGCGCCCAGTTCGACGGCGCGGATCTGACCCGTTGTCTCTTCGAGGGAGTGGCGGCAGTGCGAGGGTCCTTCCCCAACGCCAATTTCGAGTCGGCCCAGATGAAGATGACGGATCTCTCGGGCGCCGACCTGCGCCGGGCCAAGTTCGTGAAGGCGAACCTGCGCCAGGCCGCCCTGAACTCCGCCAACTGCGAAGGCGCGGATTTCTCCGACGCCGATCTGGAGCTCACGTCGGCCGTGGAGGCGAACTTCACCGGAGCCCGATTCGACCGAGCGAAGCTTCGCAAGATGGAGCTCCGGCGCGCAATCTTCTTAGATGCCACCGGTAAGGATGTGACGTTCGCCGACTCAAAGCTGAGCGAGGTCGACCTTCGCAGCGCCCGCTTCGAGAGCGCGAACATGCAATCGGCCGACCTTTCCAAGGTCATCCTGACGCGGGCGAATCTGAAGCCCTATTCGTTCGCCGGGGCCCGTTTCCCCGGCGCCGACTTGTCCGAGACTCAGGGGGAAGGAGCCAACTTCACGAAGGCCGACCTCTCTCTCGGCACCTTTCGTCAGGCGATCTTCAAACGCGCGAACTTTTCCGACTGCCGCGCCTTCGACGCGGACCTTTCGGGCACGCTGTTGGTCGGAGCGAACTTTCGAGGAGCGAACCTCCAGGACGCCGACTTGCGTTTCGCCCGGGCGATCGGCGCCGATTTCACCGGAGCGACGCTGGTCGGCGCCGATCTGGCCAACGCCGATTTCTCCGAGGCAATCTTCAAGGGGACCAAGGTCTGGGGCGCCACGGCGCGCCGGGCAAAGCCTCCCGGAGGGAAGGGGTTTCTCTTTTCGATCTCGACGATGTTCTCGAAGGCCAAGCAAAAAAAGACTCAGGCGATCGGCCAGAAGGAGAAGGCGCGCTCGAAGAGGATTGCTCAACTGGAAGCCGAGGCGGACAAGAAGGCGCCGCACCTGACCGGAAAGCGGTAAACGGGAAACGGAAAACGGAAAACGGGGAAACGAGAATAAGGCTGCTGTTCGTTTCCCGTTTTCCGATTACCGTTTCCCGGCCGGCTTCGGGACC
>Ga0070707_100006141_pt1 | contig 11194 bp, 9 predicted proteins | sample KBSK5502metaG_FD_65468 | JGI IMG/M metagenome (GOLD analysis project Ga0070707, IMG submission 65468) | Corn, switchgrass and miscanthus rhizosphere microbial communities from Kellogg Biological Station, Michigan, USA - KBS K5-50-2 metaG | ecosystem: Host-associated > Plants > Roots >... | reverse complement strand
TGAAGGCCTCGAAATTTTGCCCCGCCTGGAGTTCAACGCGAACGGCGTGCGCTACTCGGAATTCGACGTCGCTCCGCTTCTCGCGCGCAAGCCGCAGGTCGCGCTCATCGACGAGTTGGCTCACACGAATGCGCCCGAGAGCAAATTCCCGAAACGGTATGAAGACGTGCTCAGTGTGCTGCGGTCCGGAATCTCAGTGATCACGACGCTCAACGTGCAGCATCTCGAAGGCCTCAATGACGTCGTCCGGCGGCTCACCGGAGTGACCGTGCGTGAGACGATGCCCGATGGCATTCTCGAGCTCGCCGACGATGTCGTGCTCATCGACGCCAGCGCGCAAACATTGCGAGACCGCCTCAGAGCCGGCAAGATCTATCCCAAAGAGAGAATCGACGCAGCTCTCGGATCGTTTTTCCGTGTTGAGAATCTCACGGCGCTGCGCGAGCTGGCGCTCCGTGAAGCGCTGCGCACGCGTGCAATCTCGCGCCGACGGCGCACGGTTTCCGAGATTTTTCTCGGCGTCGCTGCGCGGGAACGAGATACGGGTCTCATCCAGCGCGGAGCGCGCCTTGCCAAGCGGCTTGATGCGGACTTCAGCGTTATCCACGTGGCACGTTCTCAGGCGGCGGCGCAGTCAGCGCCGGTGGAGATGCTGCGCGAAACCACTCGCACGCTACAAGGCCGTTGGATATTCGTGACCGACGAGAACCCGGCCAAAGCGCTCGTTCGCACGGCGTCGGAGCGGCCGGGCTCAACGCTGGTTATCGAAGGCGTGCGCACGAAGATACGCTGGCTCGGACCGAAATCATTTGCCTACCGGGTGCTTGCAAGCGGCGCGCAGGAACTGCTTGTCTTCGCGCCGACACCAATGACGCTGTGAGCGCGAAAGTTAACCTGGTGAACAAATTCTCTACGCTGGCCATCATTGGGGTTGCCCTCTGCTGCCTCGGCCCGCTAAGGGCGGAAGGTGCAGCGCCCCAGCTCGGCGAGATCAAAGGGACCGTGTCCGATCCTTCGGGGTTTCCGATCGCAGCGGCCACTATCTATTTTGTGGCAGGCGAGACGCGCGAGTCGACGCCGAGCGATGGCGGCGGTTATTTCTCCCTTTCAGCGATCCCCGCGCAGACCTATACCGTTACCGCCGAAGCGAACGGATTTACCGCGCTGGGAGCCCGGCTCGTCGCGGTTGCTCCAGGTGTGGTGACGAGACTCCACCTCGAGCTGGCCCGTGCCACTACCGGCAGCATCGCGACGCTTGGTACGGTCACGGTCAACGGCCGCCAGAGCATCTCGACCTCACCCTCATCGACCGCCAACTTGGACCCGCAGCGACTGGCGGCGCTTGGAATCCAAAACGTAACAGACGATCTCGGCCAGCAGATCGCCGTCACGATGACCCGGCCCGCTGGCGGAGCCCCCGGCCTGCCACAGACAGCGAGCCTCCGCGGCCCCGATCCTTCCGAGACGCAGATCGAGGTCGACGGGCACGTCGTCAACAACGCGAACACCGGCGACTTCGATCTGGAGTTGCTCGATCCGTCCGAATTCTCCAGTATCCAGGTCGTCTATGGGATCGAACCGACTTCGCTCGCGGGAGCGAACGTGCAAGGCGGAACGATCAACTTCCATACCCTCGATCCGACGCCCCAGGACCACGGCCTCGTGCGTCTATCGCTCGGGAACTTCGACACGTCGGGTTACACGCTGCAGGCCACCGGAACGGCTGTCCAACGCCTGGGGTACGCGCTCTCGTTCCACCACTATTTCAGCGCGGGTGCCGTCAACGATTACCTCGTCTCATACCAACCGAATCCGAGTTCGCCCGCAACAGCCACCAGCACGATTGGCAGCGCGATCAATGCGACCTCGATGCTGGGGAAGCTGCGCTATTCCTTTGGTACTGGGGATGGCTTCATCCAAGCGACGTATCGCAACACGGCGGCATACCGAGACCTATCGGCGCCGCTCAGTTTTCCGAGTGACCCCGCGCAGATTTCCCCCGGAGCCTTGTTCACTGCATTTCCCGGAGCATCGGCGTTGTCTCTTTCGCCAGCGTGGAGCCTCGACGCGCAAGTTCCCATAGGACGTCGTGCCCCGTCTGGGATCGCTTCGGCTACGCTGACCGCGCGCCACCTCACGAACATCGCCGACCAATCAGCGCCGGGAGTGCCAACAGGGTCGAACCCGTATCTGCTCGACGACCGCGATGTGTCGAACGATAACCTGGCGGAGTACACTCGCTCATTGCCGGATGGCACACTCAGTCTGCTCGCGGAAAATCGATCCGAACGGTTGACGTTGCCCGCGTCGGCGCCGTTCGCTCCTGATCTTCTCGAGCAATCGCAAACGCAGCGTTCGTATGCGGCGCGTTATGAATCGAACCCGACCGCGCATTTCCGCTATAGCATGGCGATGTGCTATAGCCGTTACGACACTTTTGGTACGAGCATTGACCCACAAGTCGCGGTCACCTGGACGCCGACTGCGGACAGCGTCGTCGCAGCCTCCTTCTGAACCGGGTTTGGCGCGCCGCTGCTGACCGAGCTTGCAATCAACCCCGATCTCACGGCGGAGCGCACGAGCGAGTATGAGTTGAGGTACCAGACCGCTTTGGAGATGCCCGACTCGCACCGATGGCCGAAATCGATCTATATAGCACCAACTTGCGCAACCCGATCTTCTACGTGCCGAATCCAAACGCGGCGCAAGGACAGTTTACTTTCATCAGAAACTTGGCGAATGTAATCTACCAAGGCGTTGAGGTGAGGGCGGACAAACCACTATCGCCATTCGCAATCCTGCACGCGTCGTACGGCATCAACATCGCATATCCGGTGAACGATCCCTTCGCATTCGATCCGTCAGCGCCAAACGTCGTCTCTGGTCAACAGTTCCAAGGCATCCCACCCCACAAGGCGCTATTGTCTGTGCATGGCCGCGCGAGCGAAGGCTTCGCGTACGCGTTTCGCGCCGCGTACGAAAGTTCGAATAACGAATTGAACCGGCCAGCGTACTGGTTGTTCAACGCGAGTGGCGGAAAGCAGATCCGCGATACGCAACTGACGCTTGGTGTCCAAAACCTCACGAACCGGTTCGCAGATAAGTTCACGCTGATCGGACGAGGGCCGAGCTATCCCACCCCAAGTGGGCCGGTCACCACAAACGCCTATTCCTTGCCGGGGTTGACGCTCACATTCACTATCACGCAGCACGTGTAGCTGTGTCGAGGGATTAGCGTCGACGAGCGCAAACGCAGATGAACGGTCGACGCATCAGTCGACCGCTACATTGGGATGATGGTGGAATCGGAAGACACAACGGACTTCCAAACGGAGCCGGAGGATGGGAAACCTCCTTCGGGATGCGCTCAAAGTCGGCGAACTCTCTGCTATGGGGCGTGACAACGCCGAGCCAAGCTCCGACGAGGAGAAGGTGTAGAGACTGGACGGGCGCGGCCTACGTCGTCAATTGGGCGATATGGTCAAGGCACAGTCCGGACCACAAACGGATGCGGTGGCGAAAGCCATAGTGGTGCGAAAATCCGTCGCCCGCGAGGGCGTCCGGGTTCGACTCCCGGTCATCCCACTGTGACAAGACGCCGGAAAAGGGCCATGTTGCTCATCCCGTCGCCCTTGCTCATCCCGTAATCCCATTGCAGCGACGGATCTTTAGCTCCATCAAATTTTCCAACGCATCGGCAAATCTGTGTGCCGCGCGCGGATGCATGCTCAGGAATAGCGTCGGCTCGATGAGTTCGCATTCGATGACGAGCGGCTCGCCGCCACCATCAAGCACTAAGTCGACACGCGCGTACAACGCCGGAGTCGGAAGAGCTTGCATCGCTTTGACGGCGACTGCAATTTCAGCACCGGTCGCCTCAGCGGGAGTCTCGCCGGCCTCCCCGGTTGGCAGCAAAGGTTGAAATGCGGTCTTACGCGCAGCATGTGAATAGGTCCCGTCGATGAACATGAGCGTTCGCTCGCCGTAGTCTTGGACGGATCTCAGGAAGGGCTGCACCATGACGTCGTGTTCGAGAAGCAACTCGTCGAGGTGCAATTGATCCTCTGCGCTGCCGGAGACTCGTCTGACACCGAAAGTCGATAAACCAATAGCAGGCTTTACAACCGCCTCCGGCCATCCGGCTCCTGTGAGCGTCTCGCGCAAGTCTGCTCGTGCCCTCGCCTTCAGCCAGAGCGTCGGCACGACCGAAACGCCTTTCGAGGCCAGATCCCTCAGGTAGCTCTTGTGAATGTTCCAGCGCACGAGCTCCAGCGGATTGTACAGCGGGGCAACGCGTGCGACGGACTCGGCCCACGCTAAAAACGCCTGATACCGCAGATTGTAATCCCACGTCGAGCGGATGATGACCGTACCGGCGGCGGACCAATCAACGCCAGGGTCATCCCAAACAGCTGCGGCCACGGCGTACCCGCGCTGAGCGAGGACGTCCACGGCAAGCCGGTCGTCCGCATCGAGGTCCGGCATTCCCGAATACGAGACAAAAGTAAAGTCAGTCATCCGCTTTCATTAGAATACGTCTGTACGGGCAAAAATTGGGGCGGCACGCCCGCCGCCCCTAGGGTCTCAAGCTTTAAGTCTGACCCGACTTTTGCCACCCCTTTTCATGTTACGCAGGCTGGGGAGCCTTGACTGCGGTCGACGCGCCCCAGAGCATGATGACCCCTGACACGACATGCAGCCAGCGGTCCCATCCTGCGATCGGCAAGAAACTATCGATTCTCGTCTCGATGGGGCTGATGAAACCTAAGATTCCGATGACCAACAGGATGATGCCAAAGAGACGCAGATAGCGAGCCGCGCTTGCGTCCGTCCCCGCCATCAGAAGTCCGGATACGCCGATGACGAGATGCACGATGTTATGTGCCAGGTTGATATAGAAGAGTCCTAAGAGCGGCGCGGGCGTCATTCCGAACGTGCCGCCCGCGAACGGCAGAAATCCGAGGACGCCGACGATTGTATAAATGATGCCGAATGCGAGCGCGATGGTCTTTGCCATGCTTAACCTCCAAACGGTCATGCCGGCGAGCATAACGCTCGCCGCAGGATCGAACGATGTTTACGTCAGACACGCGGGCGCACCTCTCGTCAAGAACGCACCGGACCCGCAGTGCGGACCAAACGCTCGAAATCGTCGCGGTCGACGTTGCCGCCGCTTGCAATGATCCCGATGCGCTTCCCTTGCAACGGGAGTCTGTGAGCAAGTGCAGCCGCCACGGCGACAGAACCGGACGGCTCCAACACGAGGCCAGCGTCATCGAACGCTGCGCGCATGGCGGCGCGTATCTCGTCATCTGAAACGGTGACGACGCCGCTCGCCAATGCGTGAACGATCGGCCACGTCAGCTCTCCAGGCGACGGTGATCGCAAGCCGTCAGCTATCGTTTCGGGATCTGCGATGGTTTGGCGCTCACCTCGTTCAAAGGAGATCTGCCAGTCGTTCCCGGCCGCCGGCTCAACCCCGTAAATGAGCAGGTGGGGCCGCTCGTGTCGCGCGGCGACCGAACAACCCGCGAGCAGTCCGCCGCCGCCGAGCGGCACGAGCAGTGCGTCGAGGCCAGGTACCTCTTCAAACAACTCGAGCGCAGCCGTTCCCTGCCCAGCCATGATGCGGTAATCGTCGAACGGCGGAATGAGAATCGCATGCGTTCTCGCGGAAATCTCGTGGGCGATTGCCTCGCGGTCCTGCGTTTTCCGATCGTAGGGGATGACGGTGGCGCCGTACTCGTGCGTTGCCGACAGTTTCGTCGCGGGGGCATCAGCCGGCATGACGATGGTTGCATCGATACCGAGCAACTTGGCGGCGAGCGCTACGCCTTGGGCATGATTCCCGGACGAGAACGCGACCACTCCGCGGCGGCGTTCGTCGGCGGATAGCTGCGCGAGACGATTATACGCGCCGCGAAACTTGAAAGCGCCGCCTCGCTGGCTGTTCTCGCATTTTATGAAAAGCGCGTTGCCGGCACGAGCGTCGAGCCCGTGCGTGTGTACCACCGGCGTTCGCTGCGCGATGCCGTGCAGGCGCAGCGCCGCCGCGCGCACGTCGTCAATGGTCAGGGGAGATATGAAGTTCGTCGTCCGCTCCGATCCTCTCGATTGGGGGGCACTCGATCTCTGGGTAGAGCGCGCCGCTTGCAGTATTAATGATGAGCACGCGCTCGCGCTCACCAATCGCTCCTTGACGTCGCGCCTGCGCCACCGCGGCAAGCGTAGCGGCTCCCTCCGGACACGCGAGCACGCCTTCCGCACGGGCGAGCCGCTCCTGATATTCAAGAATCTCATCATCGTCCACTGCGATTGCGCTCCCACCCGTTTCTTTGAGGATGCGTAGAACGAGAAAATCGCCGATCGCCTTTGGGACGTTGATGCCGAATGCCACGGTTGACGCGCCATCCCACGGCTCGGACACATCTCGCTGCTCGCGGAATGCTTTGACGATAGGGGCGCAGCCGGAAGATTGAACTGCAAAGAAACGCGGCAACTCGGAGCCCAGCAAGCCGATTGCTTGAAGCTCGCGAAACGCCTTATACATGCCGATGAGTCCGACGCCGCCGCCGGTAGGGTAGACGATGACATCCGGGAGGATCCACTCAAACTGCTCGGCGATCTCGAACCCTAAGGTCTTCTTGCCTTCGATACGATACGGCTCTTTGAGCGTTGATGCGTCGTACACACCGTTTTTGGCGCAAGCTTGCGCCACCAGCCGGCCTGCATCGGTGATGAGCCCGTCAACCAGGACAACCTTCGCGCCCGCTAGCACGCACTGCGTGCGATGGATGCTCGGAGCCAGCACCGGCATCACGACGGTCGCCCGCATCCCGGCGCGCGCCGCATACAACGACCACGCGCTGCCGGCATTGCCGTTACTTGGCAGCGCGAACGTTTGGACACCGAGCTCGCGGGCGCGCGAGATCCCCACCGCAGCGCCGCGAGCTTTGAAACTGCCGGTCGGCAATGCCGCCTCGTCTTTGCAGAAAAGCTCAGTGACCCGGGCGCTCTCGCCGGCGCGACGCAACGGCAGAATCGGAGATGGCCGCTCACCCAGTGTGACGATTGCGTCGTCGCGGCGCACAGGCAAGAGCTCTCGAAAACGCCACAAATCATGTGCCCGGCCAGCAAGAGGTTCGCGGCTAAGTGATGTGGCCGCCGCTGCGAGATCGTAGCGCGCGAGCAGCGGCGCCCCGCAAACGCAGCGCTGCTGGACGCGGTCCGGATCGTAGGTGCGCGAGCAACGCGAGCAACCAAGTGTCAAAAGCGTGCTTGTGGCCATAGCCTGTGAACATACCTCACGGGACGAGGGTATGTTTGGAAAAATCCAGAAACCGCCTCTTCCTGCGCTGAAAGGTTAACCAACCCAGAGTTTGGCATGCCAGTTTCTGATCGTCGTATTCTGAAGTATCAGTCAATCGCCGTTGACATCCGCGATCGCATCGCGCGAGGATCGCTGAAGCCGGGGCAACAGCTGCCTGCATCGGCGAGCCTCGCGAAGCAGTATGGCGTCGCGCTCATGACCGTTCGCCAAGCACTAGCTTTGCTCGAGCAGGAAGGCACGGTCGAGGCGCGCCACGGTGCGGGCACCTTCGTCGTTGACGGGCCGCGGCGCAATCACAAGCGCTTCGGCAAGATACTTCTCGTTGAAGATGAGGAGACGCTATGCGAGACGGTCGCCGCCGCGCTGCGCGAGTACGGCCATAAGGTCGACGTGTCGATGACCGGCCGCGACGCACTCGCGCGCCTCAAGACACGCGAGCCGTACGACGCGATCGTACTCGACCTGCGTCTGCCGGACATGAACGGGTTGGAGATTGTCGAGCACATCAAGATCAATCGTCCGTCGCTCGGTCTCATTGTCGCGAGCGGATACCTCGAACAAGAAGACGTTCTTCGCACGGCGGAGCGCTGGCCGATCATGATGCTGCGCAAACCGTACGCTGCCAGTGACCTCATCGACCGCCTGAACATGCTGCTGCAGCAGCGACGCGACTACGTCCGCGTGTAACGAAAAACCAATTCGCCGTTGAAAATTGTCGTCGCTGTCAAACAAGTGCCGGATACGAGTGCGGAAAAGGCACTTGACCCGAAAACCAAACGCCTGAACCGCAGCCGCATCGAAAACGTTCTCAACCCGTTCGACGAGTACGCAATCGAAGAGGCGTTGCGCCTCAAAGAGTCCATCGGCGGTGATACAACCGTCACCATCCTTACGATGGCGCCCCAAAGCGGCACCGACATCGTGCGCAAGGCGCTTGGTATGGGCGCCGACAACGCTGCCATGCTGTCCGATGACGCAGTCGGCGGCACGGACGCTATGGGAACTGCGTACCTGCTCGCGCTGTCGCTCAAGCACATCGGATTCGACCTCGTGCTCAGCGGCACGCAGAGCACCGACGCCATCAACAGCGTGGTGCCCGCCGCGATCGCCGAACACCTCGGCATCCCTGCGTTAACCTATGCCAAAAAGCTCTCAGTTCAAGATGGTACCGTCGAGATTCAGCGCGAAACGGAAAGCGGGTACTGGCGCGTCGCCTCGCAGCTGCCGGCGCTCGTGTCGGTCACCAAGGGTATTAACGAGCCGCGTTATCCAACGCTTAAAGGCATCATGGGGGCAAAGAAAAAGGAAATCACGATGCTCACCCTTGCCGCAATCGGCGCAGACAGTTCGCTCATCGGCGATGCGGGTGCAAAGACCCAGGTCGATGAGTTCGCCACGGTCGGTGCGCGAGCGCGTGGCGAGGTCGTCACGGTATCCGATCCCCACGAAGGCGCGAAGAAGATTATGGACTTTCTGATCGCAAAGAAGCTCATATAAATGAAGGCTGTAGTCGCGTTCATCGAACACGAAGACGGCCATGTCCGCCGCAGTGGACTCGAACTCGCCACCAAAGCCGCAGACTTGGGAAGAGAGCTGCACGTTCCCGCGAGCGCGGTGGTTCTCGGCACAGGCGCGCAAGATGCGGCCCAAGCCTTGAAGACAACGCCCATTGACACCATCTACACGGGTGCCGACGTACCGGTCGAGCAGCATCTGGGTGACCCGGCTGTCGACGCGCTTGACGTGTTGCTGAAACAGATCGGACCCGCGGCGCTCCTTGTGCCTGCGACAAACGCCGGCAAGGACACCGGCGCGCGGGTCGCGGTCCGCTTGGATGCAGGCGTGATCACTGAGGCGAGCGATATCGTGGTCAAGGATGGAGCGCTCATCGTCCAATCGCCGAAGTTTGGCGGATCGGTCATCAGCACGATCGGTTTTAAAAACTCGCCGTACCAAGTCATCGTCTGCCGCGCGAACAGCTTTGCCGCTCGCACCGAGCCTGGCAAGGGCGATATCGTTTCCCTTCCAGCTCCGCCGGCCAAGCAATACCCGGCGCGCGTGGAGGAGAAGGTCGTCGAGGAAGCCGGAAAAATATCGGTCGAGGAGGCGGGGATCATCGTCTCCGGTGGACGCGGTCTCGGCGGCCCCGAGCACTTCGACATCATCGAAGCTCTGGCAGATGCGCTCGGCGGTGCGGTCGGCGCGTCGCGGGCAGCAGTCGATGCGGGCTGGATTCCGCACGCGCACCAGGTGGGTCAAACTGGGAAGACCGTTACCCCGCAGCTCTACATCGCATGCGGCATTTCCGGTGCAATTCAGCACAAGGTTGGCATGCGCAGTGCAGGCATTATCGTCGCCATCAACAAGGATGGCAATGCGCCGATCTTCGAATTCTGTGACCTTGGGGTGGTCGGCGACCTTTTTCAGATCGTTCCCGAGCTCACGAGGCTCGTGAAGGAACGCAAGGGCGCCGCCTAATCGTTATAATGGAGAGAGGATACACTTTGCCCCGTTACGTTATCGCCGGCCTATTCACGCTGCTCGTGCTCGCCCTTGTGGCGTTCGTGCCGCCGACCGGTGTTTCGGCGAGGCCGAGAGGTCCCGCGCCCAGCCCATCGCCGACCAACTCCCCCACGCCCACGCCGGAAGAGCGTATTGCCACGCTCACCCAGACGGTGAAGGATAATCCTAACGACAAAAACGCACAAGCCGAACTCGGCGAGCTGCTCGTGGAGACCGGCAAGCCGAGCGAGGGGCGCGATCATCTCGAAACTGCCATCCGCCTCGGCGCGAACGACGCGCAAGTGTGGTTCTTCGTCGGCATGGCCGACCGCGAGCTTCAAGATCTCACCGATGCGATCGCGGCATACGAGCGCGCCGAAATAGCCGATCCGGGGAATCAAGCAGTACTGTCGAGCCTCGTCGATGCCTATTTGGCGGCTGGCCGCCTTCAAGATGCACGTCGCATTGCGAACCGCGCGATCAGCCTTCACCCAGCGGAGGCGTTCGGGTACGAAGCACTGGGCACCGTCCAGTTGAATGAAGGTAAGTTCGATGACGGACGCACCTCACTGAACAAGGCGATCTCGATCGACCCCAAGGACGTGCGCGCAAAACTGTTGATCGGCCGGTCGTACTTGGGGCAAAAGAATCCTGATCCGGACAAGGCATTAGCACAATACGAAGCCGTCATCAAGGATGATCCGAAAAACACCGATGCCCTGGCGGGTAAAGCCGACGCGCTGGCGCGCAAGAACGACGTCGCGGGAGCGGTGGCCGTGCTGCAGCAGATCGTCAAACTTCAGCCCGACAGCGTCGAACCCGAGGATGACATTGCGCAGCTCTATGTCGACAAAAAGATGATCGACCAAGGACGCGCGCAGTTCGCTGTGGCGATCAAAGACCACCCGAAGGCGCCCGAGCCGTGGGCGCTCCAGGCAGAATACGACCTGCGGCAAAAAAACTATGCGCAATCGGAAAAAGAATTCGAACAAGCTATCGCACTTGCACCCCAAAATCTGTCCTTGCTGTTCGAATATGGACGACTCGAACTACTCGCCTTGAAGCATTACACCAAGGCCCAAGACGCCTTTTCGCGTATCGTTAACGCGCAGCCGAATAATCCCGAAGCTATTTTTTGGTTGGGCCAGACGTACGCCGCCGAGGGCCAATGGGCGCAGGCCAAGGACGAGTACCAGCAATCGTTCGAGTTGGCGCGCACCTACCAAGGCTTGTTTAATCTCGGGCTGGCGTATTTCAACCTCAAGAACTACAAGCAATCGCGACAGATCTTCGAAGCTCTCGCGGCGCATCAAGACAAGGCTCATCCCGATGCGCAACTATGGTTCTTGCTCGGCGAGACCT
>Ga0070707_100006138_pt1 | contig 11197 bp, 11 predicted proteins | sample KBSK5502metaG_FD_65468 | JGI IMG/M metagenome (GOLD analysis project Ga0070707, IMG submission 65468) | Corn, switchgrass and miscanthus rhizosphere microbial communities from Kellogg Biological Station, Michigan, USA - KBS K5-50-2 metaG | ecosystem: Host-associated > Plants > Roots >... | reverse complement strand
GGCCAGGTCCGGAGGAATCTCGAAACGCTGTCGGCACTGACCTCACAATTGGACAAGGCGCTCAAGGCCCAAACGTAAGTCATTCCACGGCATCCTACCCATCTCGCTCCCATCGGAATGAGTCCCCCGCCGGGACCACGCGCCCCCAGGCCGGGAAGCGGTCGTGGCTGAAGACGGCGGTCGCGCGGTGCGCCGCAATCTCGCCGAATACCCGGGCGCGGGAGGCGCATGAGGTGGCCAGGTCGCGGCCGGCCGGAATCCAGTCCGCGTGCTCGACCTCGCACGGATGGTGAAATAGATCGCCTACGTAATAGAAGCTCTCCCCGCCCGAATGAACGCGCACCACGCAGTGCCCGGGGGTTTCGCCCGGGGCGGGGATCATGGTGACGCCCGGCGCGACTTCACGCTCCGCGTCGAGCAGTTCGAGGAGGCCCGCCCGAGCGACCGCGCCGAGACGGACCGTCAGGTCTGAAGCAGGATCCCGCCGGGCCGGACTCTCCTCCCAATCCTTCCGCCCGATGAAGTGGCGGGCGTTCGGAAAGCGCACGACGTCTCGTCCGTTCCGCTCGACCGTCACGCCCGCAAAGTGATCGGCGTGCGCGTGCGTGATCATCACATGCGTGACGTCGGCCGGATCGACGCCGACGACGGCCAGCCCGGCCTGCAGTCCAGGTGACCGGTGGAGGCCCGGCCATTTTGCCGCGAATCCCTGCTGCCAGGATGACGACGGGTCGTCGCACCCGGGGTCGATGACGATCGAAGCGGCGCCGCAGGCCGCGTGGACGAGATTGAGCCCGAGCGTGAGCGTGCCCCGCGCGGTGAGTTCGGGGATCGCCTGCCGCAGGGCGCCCTCGGGAACCGGGATCTTCGGCGTCCACTCGAGGGTGCCGTCCGAAATCACGGTAATGGGCGCTCCGCCGATCCGGCGACCTGCCACATACTCCGCGGGTGAATTCATGGCGAGTGCGACGCTCCTCTTCCGATGCGGCCGGTCACAGTTTCAACTCCCATCTCTGCCCGGTCAGGTCGTGGCCGAAGCGGTGACGCGGTTCTTCGCGAACGAGGCGAAAGCCTGCTCTTTCGTTGAGGCGTTGAGCGGCGCGAAGCACGCTGTAGGTGCACGCCTCGATCTTCCGGTAACGCGCCTGCCGGGCGAAGCGCATGGCTTCGCTCACCAGGCGCGCGCCGATGCCCATCCCACGGGCCTTCGGTTCGACAAGCAGCAGGCGAAGTTGGGCCACCGCCTTCGACTGATTGACGAGGAAGACCGAGCCGACCACCTCGCCGTCTATCTCCGCAAGCCAGCAGCGCTCTCGCTTCGGGTCGAAGGTCTGGATGAACTTCACGACGACGCCCGCCACCAGCGCCTCAAACTGTTCGTCCCATCCGTGCTCGAGCGCATACACCGCGCCGTGGCGGTGGACGACCCACCCCATGTCCCCCGGCTGGGGGGGCCGGAGGAGGTAGGGCGTCTTGGGCTCAGGTCGAGCGCCGAGTAGTTCCTCGATCGTCTGCATCGCTTCGACCAAGCGGATCTGCTCGACCGGGAACAGGTCGGCCAACATCGCGCCGATCTCGTCGCGCGAGCGGGCGTTGAGCGGTGCGAAGGCCTCCCGCCCCTTTACCGTCAGCGACAAGAGACTCTGGCGACCATCGGTGTCCGAAGGCGTCCTCTCGATCAGGCCGCGCTTCTCAAAGACCTGCAGGATGCGGCTTAGATAACCCGCATCCAACGCCAACTCCTTGCTGAGTTCGGTCGCGGTGGGCCGCGTGCGATGAGCAAGCTCATAGAGGACGCGCACCTGGGCCAGGGGAAACGGGCTCCCCAAGAACCCTTCATGCAACACGCCGATCTTGCGGGTGTAAAATCGATTGAAGCGCCGCACGGCGGCGACGCGCTGATCGAAACTACCCCCGGCCTCCGCTGTCACGTCACGCAGGCCCGGATCGTCCAATGCCGCCCGCGTCGTCCTCGACAACCAGGTGGTAATGTCGGACGCGGCGGTCGAACTGGGTCAACAGCGTAGCGGCTTCATCGGCGACGACGGCATCCTCAACGTCGGCTCCGGCAAACCCTCGGATGGCTTCGACCGACCGCCACCAGGTAATGACGAGGATCTCGACCGCGCCGGAAACCTCTCGCTCGAGGAGCATGGCACCGGTGTACCCAGGCAACTTCCTCACGGTGGGAAGGACGTGGGTCTTCAGATGGTCAACGTAGCCGGGGGCCTGAGCGGGTGTCGCTTGCGCCGACCAGACGCGGGCGATCATCGTGCGGTGCCCGCCGCGGGCGCGCCGGGGGGTTCGTCGCCGATGACGACGGTCCAGGACCGGACCTCCCACCGGGTGACGAGGCGGCTGGACACGTATGGATCGTTCCGGACGAAGTGTTCGACGGCCGATCGATCGGGCGCGCGAAACACGAGCAAGGCTCGATCCGCCGGATCGGTCAGCGCGCCGGCCAGCAGCAACTCGCCACGGCGATGCGCCTCCCTGGCGAGCCGCAGATGTTCCTCGCGATACGGAGCCCTGCGCGACACAAAGTCGTCGACGACGTCGTAAAAGAGCGCGTAATAGTTCACGGTGGCACCTCGTCAAAGACGTATCAGTTGCCCGCATCCCGGCCGAGCTTGATCTCCAGCCTGCGGTTTGCCTTTCCCTTGTTTTCGGTTTTCACGATCCTCAGTCCCTCGATCTCGCCCGCGCGTGCGACGTGTGTACCACCGTCGGCCTGAGCATCATAGCCCTCGATCTCGATGACCCGGATCTGCTCTACGTCCCTGGGCACGAGGTCCCTGGCCAGGCGGACGAGGTCCGACCGCTCGAACTCTTCCCGCGAGACGAACCGAACCAGGATGCGCCGATCCTCCAGGATCACGCGGTTGGTCTCCTGTTCGATCGCGGCGACGCGCTCTTTGCTGAGGTCCTCCAGCGCGAAGTCCATCCGAGCGCGATCGGGATAGATCGCCCCACCCGTCACCCGGGCCCCGAAGAGCCGGTAGACCGTCCCCACCAAAATGTGCAGGGCAGAATGGTATCGCATGATGGCATACCGTCGGTCCCAGTCCAGCACCGCCCGCACGCGTGCTCCGGCCGGTGGGGCAGGGCCGTCCAGCACATGCCACACGGTCTCGCCGTCCCGGCGCATCTCGACCACGCGGCGCTCCTCACCCGGCCAGCGCAGCCAGCCCGCGTCGGCGGGCTGACCGCCTCCGCCCGGATAGAAGACCGTGCGGTCGAGCACGACGGCGCTTGCCTCCGCCGCGGCGACGGGAGCGTCGACTTCTCTCAGGTAGCTGTCGTGCAGGTACAGCAACTCCGTCATCCGGGGCCTCCTGGTCGTCTTCGACGCGCGCACCCGCTCGGGGCGCGAGTTTCCATTTTAGTGACAGTGTCACTTATCTACTTGACAATTGTCAAGTTGTTTTTTGGGCCCCCTCCGCCGGGAGGCCGGCGGGTGCACTATAATGGCGTCGATGGAGCTGGTCCGCTTTGGCCGCCGGCCGTTCGATACGCTTCACGCGACCTTTCGCTGGCGGATTCCGGCCGTGTACAACATCGGCGTCGACGTCTGCGACAAATGGGCGGGCGAGCCCGGGCGCGTCGCATTGATGGACGTCACCGCGGAAGACGCCGCGCCCTACACGTTTACGGAGCTGGCGCGGCGATCGAACCGATGGGCGAACGCGCTGCGGGCCGTAGGCGTTGGACGCGGCGATCGGGTGGCCATCGTGCTGTCGCAGCGGCCCGAGGTGGCCCTGGCCCATATCGCGACCTACAAGCTGGGGGCCGTCGCTGTGCCGCTCGCGGTGCTGTTCGGCGACGATGCGCTCGAGTTCCGCCTGCGGGACAGCGGCGCACGGGCGGTCGTGTTCGACGGCCTGACCGCCCCCAAACTCGACCGGATCCGGCACCGGCTCCCCGATCTGCAGCATCTCATCGCCGTCGACGAGACCGCGCGCGACGTGCCGGGATCCCAAGCGGCGGCCGTGCTTGAGGAGCGCGCCAGTGACGGCTTTGCGCCTGCCGAGACGCGCCCCGATGATCCCGCGCTGATCATGTACACGTCCGGGACGACGGGTCCCCCCAAAGGCGCGGTGCTTCCCCACTCGGCCCTCATCGGGCACCTGCCCGCGTTCGTCCTCTTCAACAACCTCGCTCCCCGCGCGGGGGATCGGCTCTGGTCCCCGGCGGACTGGGCTTGGATCGGCGGCCTCTTCAACGTGCTGTGGGCCGGATGGCACTACGGCATCCCCGTGGTCGCTTTTCGTCAGCCAAAGTTTGACCCCGAGCGCGCCTTCTGGGTCCTGGAGCGTCACGGGATCCGCAACGCCTTTCTCTTTCCGACCGCCTTGAAACTCATGCGGCAGACCCACACAGGCGGCCCCCGCCCCGGGGTGCGCCTGCGATCCGTCTATAGCGCGGGCGAGCCGGTGGGCGAGGAGTTGATCGGTTGGGGCCGCGAGGTGTTGGGGGTGACGATCAATGAGTTCTTCGGGCAAACGGAGATGAACCTGGTTGCCGGCAACTGCGCGGAGCTGCTGCCGGTCAAGCCGGGGAGCTTTGGCAAACCCTATCCGGGGCACGACGTGGACATTCTGAACGAGGAAGGGCATCCGGTGCCTCCCGGGACCCTTGGCGAGGTGGCGGTCCGCCGGCCCGACCCTGTGATGTTCCTGGGGTACTGGAACAACCCCGAAGGCACTCAGCGGAAGTTCGTGGGGGACTGGGCGATGATGGGGGATCTGGCCGTGAAAGACGAGGACGGGTATCTCTGGTTCAAGGCGCGGAAGGACGACATGATCAAGAGTGGCGCGTACCGCATCGGACCCGGCGAGGTGGAGGAATGTCTGCTCCGGCACCCGGCCGTGGCGATGGCGGCGGTGGTCGGCATCCCCGACCCCGATCGCGGCCAGGCCATCAAAGCGTATATCCGCCTGGCCTCCAGCGCGCCTCCTCCGTCAGGGCTGGCGGGCGAGCTCCAGCAACTTGTGAGGGACCGGGTGGGGTTGCACGCCTATCCGCGGAGCATCGAGTTTGTCGACGAGTTGCCGCTCACGACCACGGGGAAGTTGCAGCGCTTTGTTCTGCGAGAACGCGCCGAGCCTTCCCCAATGCCCCGGCAGCCCCTGGCAACCGGTGGGCCGGCGCGGGTATCTGCGCTCCTGTTCGACGTATTCGGCACGTGCGTCGACTGGCGCACCGGCGTCGTTCGCGAGGGGGAGGCGTTTGGTCGCGCGCACGGGCTCGCTGGGGTGGATTGGGCCAAGTTCGCCGATGCCTGGCGCGCCCTCTATCAACCGCAAATGGAGAATGTGCGGGCCGGACGGCGCCCGTGGACCACGCTCGACGACCTGCACCGGGAAAGCCTGGATGTGGTGCTGCGTGATTTTGGGATCGACGGGATCCCGGCCGCCGCCCTCGATGAGTTGAATCGCGCGTGGCACCGGCTTGACCCGTGGCCAGATACGATCGAAGGGCTGAGACGGCTCAAAGCCAAGTATGTCATCGCGCCGAACTCAAACGGCCATGTCGCGTTGATTCTCAACATGGCCAAGCGCGCAGGCATTCCCTGGGACGCGATCCTCGGTGCCGAGATCGCGCGCGCCTACAAGCCGATGCCCGAAGAATACTTGCGCAATGTGGAGATCCTCGGCCTGCACCCCGCTCAGGTCATGATGGTGGCCGCCCACAACGCCGATCTCGTCGCGGCGCGGGCCTGCGGGCTCAGGACGGCCTTCGTGGCGCGTCCTGCGGAGCACGGAGCCGGTCAGACTACGGACCTGAAACCCGATCACGCCTACGATGTGATCGCCCTGGACTTCATCGATCTCGCCCATCAGATGGGATGTTGAATAAGCCCACACGAGTCGCAAGGAGGTCCTGTGATTTATGGATGTTGGTCTGAATGTGGCCAATTTTGCCGCGCCTGATGGGCCGGCGCGGCTTCGCGCGGACTTGGCCCGCGTGGCACGGCGCGCCGAGGAAGCCGGGTTCGGGAGTTTCTGGGTCTGGGACCATTTCTTCTGGGATCAGTCGCCGGTGGGCCCCGGCGTCACCGATCGCGAGATGATCGAAGCCTTCACCACCCTCGGCTTCATCGCCGGTGTGACCACCACGATCAAGCTCGGCACGATGGTCGCCTCAGTGACCTTTCGTCATCCTGGCGTGCTGGTCAAGCAGGTCACCACGCTCGATCTGCTCTCGGGCGGACGCGTCATCTTCGGCATCGGGGCGGGTTGGTTTGAGGAGGAGCATCGCGCACTCGGCATCCCATTCCCGAGCACGAAGGAGCGCTTCGAGCGTTTGGAAGAGACCATTCAGATCGCGCTGCAGATGTGGGCCGACGCCGGGAAGTATGAACAGGCCAAACCGTTTCGCGGGAAGCACTATCAGCTCGACCGCACGTTAAATGTGCCCCAAGCGCTCCAGCGTCCGCATCCGCCCATTTTGATTGGCGGCGGCGGTGAACAGAAGACGCTTCGTCTGGTCGCTCAGTATGCCGACGCCTGCAACCTCAACAGCCGCTTGCCGATCGACCAACTCGTCCACAAGCTGGCGGTGTTGCGCGGCCACTGCGAGCGGCTGGACCGCCCCTACGAGGCCATCGAGAAAACCCTGTATGCCCGCCTTCATGTCGCCCGCGACGGGCGCGGCGGCGCGATGTCGGTCCCGCAGGCCCTCACGTATTGCCGGACCCTCGGCGATCTGGGGTTCGACACCCTGGTCCTGGTGGATGATACCTTCAACATCTACGATCCCAGCGTGCTCGACCTCTGGGCGACCGAACTGCTTCCAGCCATTCACCAGATTCCCGTCGCCGGGCGCTAATCTCGCCGGGACCGTTGGACCCTAGCGTATCTGAAGCAGTGGGTGACGTGATCGTTGACCATGCCGGAGGCCTGCATAAAGGCATAGCAAATCGTTGACCCGACGAACGTAAACCCCCGGCGTTTGAGATCTTTGCTCATCGCGTCCGACTCTCGCGTTCGGGCGGGGACCTCCTTGAGCGACCTCCAACGGTTCTTCTTGGGATGCCCGCCGACGAACTGCCAGATGTACGCATCAAAGCTTCCATACTCTTCCTGCAGCGCGAGGAAGGCCTTCGCGTTCCGAATCACTGACGCTATCTTGAGCCGGTTGCGAATAATCCCCGGGTCGCGAAGAAGCGCCCCCAGTTCCTTCCGCTCGTAGCCCGCGATCTTCTCCGGGTCGAAGTGGTCGAACGCCGCGCGATAGTTCTCGCGCTTCTTCAAGACGGTGACCCAGCTCAAGCCCGCTTGAGCGCCTTCGAGGACCACCAGCTCAAAGAGCCCCCGATCGTCATGAAGCGGCACCCCCCACTCTCTGTCGTGATACGGAACCAAGAGGTCGCCGACCGCCCACTCACAGCGAACCACGGTCATGGTCTGCCCCTTTGCCGAGAATCGCGGCGGGAACGCGCGTGGCGTAGAATTGCCATCCGAAAACGAGGCCCGTCAAGATCAGGTAAAACGAAATCCCCAGGTCTGGACCAGCGGGAATCGGGCTGCCTGTTCTCATCCACGCCCCGATGATTTTCGTGACCAAGCCCAGAGTCAGGAACCACAGGGGGGCGAAGGAGCGCATATATCGATTCCTCCCCCACAGGTACCGGCCCGCCGCGGCGGCGGCGATCACGCCGAAGATGATGTCCTCGGTCTTGCGCGGCCAATCGTCGGGGAGGGAGAGTCCGTGAACGATGCTGCTCGCCAGAATGGCAAACGTGGCGGTCCCAAAGAAATTCAGGCCTTTATTCATCTCCTCCCGAACCGTTAGGGGACGCTCCTCCATCCGAGGTTCAATCGGGGACGCCGCTGACGTGGGGGCCGGAGGGGACGGGCGCGGGGCAGCCACCTCCTTGTCGGTCCCGGGCGTCAGTTCAATCACATTTGGAACGTTGTAAAACCACTTGTCGGCGGCCGCCTCAGCCTGGGCGATCTCGGCATAGACCTCTCCCGATACCACCACTGGTCCGGGATCGCCACTTCGGCTGCCCACCGCTCGCTTATGTCCCTTCCACCCCCAGCCGGCCCCTTCCCGATGAACGGTCGTGATATACATGTAGCCCACGGCGGTCCCTTTTCGATGGAAAGAAAGCGCAGGCATTTCTGCTTCCCCCTCACCATCTGCTCACGACCTTCTTCGGAGTAAGCTTGGCCGTCCGCCCGCTGCCCCCCTCTTGGTAGAATACGTGTCGAAAGCAAAGCCGCAAGCCGATGCTGTTCTGAAAGCTTCTATGGGGAAGGGGTGGATGCGGTGGGCGGGGAGTGGTTCCACAACGTTCGCGAGGGCGGCATTCCCAGAACGCTGGCCGAGGGCGTCCGCGCGCGTATCTTTCCTGGAACGCACCTCATGCTCTCGGTGGTGGAGTTGGAACCGTGGTCAGAGTCGCCCGTGCATTCACATCCGAACGAGCAGTGGGGCGTGTGCCTTGAAGGCGAGTGGATCCGGATTCAGGACGCGCACGAGTATCCTGTCAAAGCAGGTGATTTCTGGGAGACGCCGCCGAATGTGCCCCACGGAGGACGGACGCTCGGCCAGCGCTGTGTCATTCTGGACATATTTGCGCCGCCCCGCGAGGAATACCGCCGCCCCGGCTCCGGACTGGGGGCCGCGGTCAGCAGTCCTTAACGCCGCGCTCATCCGAATCCGCCTGGGGTTTTCGTCTTTCGTCTAGAGAATCTCTCCCAGAGTGCGATAAGGATCGTTTCCGGTATGTTCACCCGGAATCGGCCGCAAAGTGTGGAGCGGTTCTCGACAGAGAGCATCAGATGGGAACAAAGATTCGAGGCTGACAAGAGGTGCGATATGGCATCAAGGTAATGGCCGCTGATCGACGAGGGGCGTCAAAGCGGACCGGGAGGAAGATCGATGAGCAGATTTCCTTGGGCCGCGCTTGCCGTTGCCACTCTCGCGGCCGTCCTGATACCTCAGCCCGTCAGCTATGCACGGACACGCGGTCTTATCATTCAGGTCGATGCGGGAAATCCTAGCGCCTCCGATGCCACCCTGCGGAATGCGACGTCTCCCTTCAAGTCCATCAGCGGCGCGCTCCGGGCCGCGGCCCAGTTGGGCGGAACAACCGCGCCGATCACCATTCTTGTCCATCCTGGCATATATCGCGAGACCGTGATCGTGCAACAGCCGGTCATTCTGCTGGGGCAGGCGGGGGCCGAAATTCGCGGCAGCGATCCGTGGCCGACGGGGTGGACCCTCGCCGGCAACTACTGGACGCACCCGGGGGCGCCGACATTTCAGAGTCATGGCGTATGCGGAAGCATCCAGTGCCTGGATCCCGTGCACGTCTTCTACGACGGCAGGCCCTTTCGCCATGTCGAGGGGACTCCCACAACCGGCCAATTTGCGATCACCCCTGATCGGGTCTTGATCCTCGCCGATCCCCCCGCGGGGCACCTGGTAGAAGTGACCACCCGGCCCTATTGGATCGTGATCGCATCCAGTGGAGTCACCGTCAAAGGATTCCGAATGAGGCATGCCGCCAACGACAGCCAGAGCGGTGGCATTGATGCCGACGGCTACTCGAACATCACGGTGGCGTCTAACACTCTCTCGGACACCCACGGGGCCGTGGTGTCCATTCGCAACGGGAGCAATGCCCGAGTCATCAGCAACGATATCAGCCGCGGTGGGCAGCTCGGTGTCCACCTGTTTGCTGTCACCGGCTCTCTCATCCAATCCAACCGCATCTATACGAACAACATTTATGGGTTCAGTTGGGGATGGGAAGCCGGAGGGCTAAAGGCGACAAGAGCATCCCGTCTCACGATCGATGGCAATGACGTCGGCTCCAACGACGGGCCCGGGCTCTGGTGTGACGGCGACTGTCAAGATGTCACGGTCTCCCATAATCGCGTTCATGACAACACCGGGGCGGGTATTCAGTACGAGATCAGCCACAACGGGCAGATCTCCAATAACGTGGTCTGGAAGAATGGGCTCGCCTATGGCCTGGACACGAATCACTGGGGATGGGGAGCGGGCATTCTTGTGCAGAACTCGAATGGCTGTAATGTCTTTAACAACACGCTGGCGTGGAACAGCAACGGAATCACGGTGCTCGAACAGAACCGCGGGCCCGCCTACCTCGTCTTCAACACGTCCGTACACGACAACACTATCGTGTCGCAGGACGGCCAGGCGGAAGGGCTCGTCTACGCCCTCGCGTGGCTGTCAGACCTTTCTACGTTGATGTATACGTCGTCCCAAAACAATACCGGTTCGTCGAACAGGTACGGCTATTCGGGGGTGGGCGAATCGGCGCCCAGCACGCGCTTCGCGTGGAACGGGAATTATAGCTGGCTTGCGGATTTCAGCACGACGCCCGGGGGAACGGGTGGGAGCTACCTGACCTTGGCGCAGCAAACGACGGTGTTGTCGGCGGCCCAGGTCCCCGTGTCGCCATAATAGGCGCGCGGGCCGCTCCGGCCGTTGCCTGGTGCGGGTCGAGCGCATCGCGCAGCCCGTCTCCCAGGATGTTGAAGCTCAGGCTGACGAGAAAAATCACGATGCCCGGCACGGTCGCCACATACCAGGCGGTTGCCAGCACCGTCCGCCCCTGGCTGAGCATGGCTCCCCATTCGGCCGTGGGCGGCTGAACGCCCAGGCCCAGGAAGCTCAGCGCGGCGGCGAAGACAATCGTCTTGCCGGTTTCAAACGTGCCATAGACGATCACCGGCGACACGGTGTTGGGAAGGATGTGTTGCAATATGATCCTTTGGTTGTTCGCGCCCAACGACCGCGCCGCCTCGACGAACGACCGCTCTCTTAGGCCGAGCACCGACGACCTCACCAGGCGCGCGAAGCTGGGAATCGCGACGATGGTGATCGCCAGCATCGCATTGTAAATCGACGGTCCCAGCGCCGAGACGATCGCCAATGCGAGCAAGATCGCCGGGAAAGCGAACAGTACGTCGAGCGATCGGGTGATGATCTGGTCGATGGGGCCGCCGTAGTAGCCGGCGATTAAACCCACGGCGGTTCCACCCACCGCCGAGAGTATCACCGGAACGATGCCGACGATCAGTGAGATCCGGCCGCCCCACATCACGCGGCTGAGAACGTCGCGACCGAGCTGATCGGTTCCCAGCAGATGACCGACGGTCCCCGGTCGCGACAGGCGAATCCGGGGGTCTACACGCGTCGGATCGTACGGAGC
>Ga0070707_100006137_pt1 | contig 11197 bp, 13 predicted proteins | sample KBSK5502metaG_FD_65468 | JGI IMG/M metagenome (GOLD analysis project Ga0070707, IMG submission 65468) | Corn, switchgrass and miscanthus rhizosphere microbial communities from Kellogg Biological Station, Michigan, USA - KBS K5-50-2 metaG | ecosystem: Host-associated > Plants > Roots >... | reverse complement strand
GACGAGCTCCTCGTGCTCGCGGAGACCGGAGTCCATGTCCTTGAAGAGGACGCCCTGTGACTCCAGCTTCTCCTGGAGCTTGTGGTAGACGACCTCGGACTCGTACTGGGCGCCGACGCCGGCGAGGAAGTTCCGCTCCGCCTCGGGGATGCCGAGCCGGTCCCACGTGCTCTTGATGTCGGCCGGCAGGTCTTCCCAGGTGTTGGCCTGTTCCTCGGTCGGCTTGATGTAGTAGTAGATGTTGTCGAAGTCGATCTGGCTCAGGTCGCCGCCCCACTCGGGCAGCGGGCGGGCCATGAAGTACTCGAGTGACTTGAGGCGGAACTTCCGCATCCAGTCCGGCTCGTTCTTGCGTTCCGAGATCCCGGCGACCACCTCCGCCGAAAGGCCGCGCTCCGACTTGAAGACGTAGTTCTCCTCGTCGTGGAAGCCGTACTTGTAGTCGTTGCCGATCCCGGCGACGATCTCGGTCTCAGGAGTCGCTGCCATCATTCACCACCTCCCGCGGCCACGGCCGGCATAAACGCCTCGTAGCCCTCGGCCTCCAGCTTGTGCGCGAGCTCGGGCCCGCCTTCCTCGACGATACGCCCATCGACGAAGACGTGCACATAGTCGGGGTCGATGTAATTGAGGATTCGCTGGTAGTGCGTAATCACGACTGCACCCATGTTAGGGCCGACGAGGTCCTTCACGCCGCCGGCGACAATTTTCAGCGCGTCGATGTCGAGCCCTGAGTCGGTCTCGTCGAGCACCGCGATCCGCGGCTTTAGCATCGCCATCTGCAGGATCTCGACCCGCTTCTTCTCGCCGCCCGAGAAGCCCTCGTTCAGGTAGCGGCTCGCCATCTCGCGCGGGACCTTCAGCCGCTCCATCGCCGCCATCAGCTCTTCGCGGAACTCGGGAATCGGAATCGGGTCGTCCTCGTCGGCCTTGGCCTTGCGGACCGAGTTGATCGCCGAGCGCATGAAGCTCGTCACCGTGACGCCGGGAACGGCATGCGGGTACTGGAAGGCGAGGAAGAGGCCCTTCTGCGCGCGCTCGTCGGCCTCCATCTGGGTTAGGTCCTGACCGTCGAGCAGGAGCTCGCCCTCGGTGATCTCGTAGGCCGGGTGACCCATGAGCGCGTAGGCGAGCGTCGACTTGCCCGAGCCGTTCGGGCCCATGACCGCGTGGGTCTCGTTCGGGTCCACGGCGAGATCGACACCCTTGACGATCTCGGTGCCGTCCTCCAGCGCGACATGCAGATTTTTGAGTTCGAGTAGTGCCATGATCAGGATGCGGGCGCCGGACGACGTCCCCGCACCACCCATGCTAGCGGGTCTGCCACTGCGCCCGGACGAGGGATGCAGAGGGCTTGTAAAGGCGCCGAATCACGTTCAGAACGAGTGCATGGCGGGCGGCCACGCCGAAGGAGGAATGACGGCCGACGCCAGACAGCCCAGCTTTGGAACCGCGCTGGTTGCGGTGCTTGCCGGCGGCGCGATCAGTTCCTGGATTTCGGCGGCGTTCATCGGCATCGCGCCGGCAACCAGCGTCGAGGCCTGGGCGATCCTGACGAGCATTTGCGGCGCGGTCGGCGTCAAGCTCGTGCTTCGGGTCTTGAAGTTCAACGTGCCATTTGCCTTCGCGGCCGGAGCGCTGATGGCCGGTCGCGTCGTCAGCCTCGCACTCGTCCAGACGATGCCGGATCTCGGCGGTCACACGATTCCGGCATTCCCGACGTATGGGCTCTTCTCGAGCTTCCCTAGCCTCGTCCTCTCGGCCTGGCTCGTCCAGATCAGCGCCGGGCGAACGCGCGTCGTCACTTACTGATCATCTACGCGCTACGCTTTCGTCATGCCTGAGATCGGCATCGCCGGGCTCATCGTGATTCTCATCGTCGCGTTGCTCGTGTTCGGGCCGAAGCGGCTGCCGGAGATCGGCCGCTCGCTCGGGAAGGGCATGCGCGAGTTCAAGGACTCGATCAGCGGCCAGGACGAGAAGCCGGAGCTGCCGCCCCGCTCCGGGGACGAGTCCCCGCCTCCCTCGACGCCTTAGGCAGATGAGCCGGCTCCCGCGGCGCCTTCGCCACGGCGAGGAAGCCACGCTCGTCGAGCACCTGGGCGAGCTCCGCGCGCGATTGATCATCGCGCTTGCGGCGATCGCGATCGCCTTCGCCGTGGCCTACGGGTTTCACGGCCAGCTGCTCGACTGGCTGAACCGTCCGCTGCCGGAGCGGTTCCGCCGGCCCGTGACCTTCAGCCCGATCGAACCGTTCACGACCTCGATCTGGGTGACCCTCTACGCCTCGTTTCTGTTGGCCATGCCGGTCGTGCTCTGGCAGCTCTGGGCCTTCCTCGCTCCGGCCTTCGAGCAGCACCGCCAGCGCTCGATCGCCCTGGTCGTCGCGTTCGCGACGGCGCTCGGCGTGGGGGGCGTTGCCTTTGGCTACTGGGTCGTGCTGCCGCCGGCGATCCACTTTCTCACGAACTACGACTCGACCCATTACACGATCTTCATCCGCGCCCGCGACTACTACCGGTTCGTGACCTTCGTGCTGCTCGGCGTCGCGCTCGCGTTCGAGGTCCCGGTGTTCGTGCTCGCCCTTGTCCGCCTGCGCATTCTTTCGGCGGCAAAGCTGCGCAGCACCTGGCGGATCGGCGTCTTCACCATGACCGTGATCGGCGTACTGCTGCCGGGCGTCGATCCGGTCTCGACCATCCTCTCGGTGATTCCGCTGGTTTCGCTGTACCTGCTCTCGATCGGCCTCGCTTCGTTCCTCGAGCCGCGCTGGAGGTCGGAGGCGCGCGCCGCCCCGTTGCCGGAGTGAAGTACCCGAAGATCGAGCTCCACGTCCACTTGGAGGGGACGGTGCGCCCGGAAACGCTGCTTGAGATCGCGCGGCGGAACGGCTACGCGCTCCCGGTCGATTCCGTCGAAGGCGTGCGTGCGCTCTATGAGTACAGCGACTTCGGGCACTTCATCGAGGTCTTCGTGTTGACGTCGGGTGCGCTCGGCCGCGCCGAGGATTTCCGCCAGATCGTCGTCGAGTATGCGGAGGAGGCCCACCGGCACGGCGCCGTCTACCTCGAGGCGATCTTCTCGCTCGGCCTGTGGCGGGGCCTCGACAGCGACGAGGTCTTCAGCGGCGTCTGCGACGGCGCCGAGGAAGCGCGCGAGCGGTACGGAATCGAGATCCGCCTGACGCCTGACATCGCGCGCGTGTACAGCCTCGATGAGGCGATGCACGTGGTTCGCTACGCGATCAAGTACCGCGACCGAGGCGTGGTGGGGGTGGGTCTCGGCGGGCCCGAGGCCGAGCATCCACCGGAGCCGTATGCGCCTGCCTTCGAGCTCGCTCGCTCCGAAGGCCTCGCCTCGGTTCCCCACGCCGGCGAGCACGCGGGGCCGAGCTCGATCCGAGGCGCGCTCGACGCGCTCGGCGCCCGTCGCATCCGGCACGGGATTAGGGCGATCGACGATCCGGAGCTAGTGCAGGAGCTGGCCGACAGGCGCGTCGTTCTTGACGTCTGCCCGATCTCGAACGTCCGCACGCACGCGGTTCCGTCGCTGAGCCGACACCCCCTACCAGAGCTCGTCGCCGCGGGCGTTGTCTGCTCGCTCTCGACCGACGATCCAGCGATGTTCGGGACCGACCTTTCCAAGGAGTACGCCGCCGCATGCGAGCTCGGGCTCGAGCCCCAGGGCTTCTACGAGGCCGGCCTCGAGGGCGCGCTCTGCGACCAGCCGACACGAGCCACGCTGCGTGAGCTCGGCGAGGCAATCGACTGGGAAGTCGTCCTCCCGCCCGGGGTCGAGGTACCCTAGGGCCCCATGGCGCGAGGAGCTGCACAAGCGCGGCGCAAGGCCGCGAAGTCACAGCCCGGAAGGCGGAAGCAAGCCGCCGCCCGCCGTCCACCGACGATCGAGCAGACGATGTTCTTCCCTCGCCTGCGCCGCCAGGCGAAGTGGGTGTTCGTCTGCCTCGCAATCGTCTTCGCGGGCGGTTTCGTCTTCTTCGGCGTCGGCTCGGGCTCGACCGGCCTCGGCGACCTACTGCGGGGCAACTTCAACATCTTCGGCAACCACGGCAGCTCGACCAACAGCTCTGCCGTGAAAAGCGCCCTCAAGAAGACCCAGGCCCATCCGAAGGACCCGAACGCCTGGAACGACCTCGCGACCGCCTACCAGACGGACGGCAAGCTGCCTCAAGCGAACGCGGCGCTCGAGCACGTGCTCAAGCTACGGCCGAACGACACGGACGCGCTCCAGCGGGTCGCCGGCTTCTACGAGACGAAAGCGTCGAACAAGGAAAGCGAAGCGCGCAATCTTCAGACGCAGGCTCCGCTTTCGCTCGGAGGCGTGCTCGGGGTGTCGACCGCCAGCCAGATCGGCCAGGCGCTGAGCAGTGACCCGACAAGCCAGCAGCTGACGCAGAAGGCTCAGGTCGCCTTCACAGAGGCGACCACAGCACTCCAGAAGGACACGGAGCTCTATAAGCGGATCGCGAAGCTCCAACCGGACGACGTCAACACGCAGTTCCACTACGCTCAGCTCGCCGATCTGACCGGCGATACAACGGCGGCTGTCAAGGCGTACAAGCGGGTAGTCAAGCTGGCGCCGGCCGACCCGGCCGCCAGGGCCGCGAGGCAGCGGATCGCCGTGCTGAGCCCCGCGAAGCACCGGTAGACTCAGGCGTCCTGTCTCAGGCGTCCACGAACCCCGGGGAGCGGATGAACTTCGACATCAAGACGGAGCAGGTCGACGGCGCGTACGTGATCGCCCTGGCAGGCGAGGTCGATCTCTACACCGCGCCCGAGTTCAAGCAGCAGCTGCTGGACGTAATCGCCAGAGGCGCGAAGGAGGTCGTCGTCGACTTCTCGGACACCACGTTCATCGACTCGACCACGCTGGGAGTTCTCGTCGGCGGCGTCAAGCGGCTGCGGACGAACGACGGCCAGCTCTCGCTCGTCTGCAGCGACCGAAACATCACCAAGATCTTCGAGATCACCGGCCTCGACCGCGTCTTTACGATCTACCCGACGCGCGACCAGGCGCTCTCGAAGGTCGGAGCCCCGAGCCAGCCTCCCGCCTAGCGCTCGTGCGCCTCTTCGCCGCGGGACTGCTCTTGCTGGGGGTGGCGGCTTTCTCTGCGAGCTGCGGAACCGGGCAGACGGGGATCGCCAAGGGGGGAGACGTCGGGCAGGGGAAGAAGCTCTTCATCGCCAACTGCGGCAGCTGCCACAGTCTGGCGGACGCAGGGACGAAGGGGACGATCGGTCCCGATCTCGACGGTGCCTTCGCCGGCCCAAGAGCACAGCATTTCCGCGTGAACACGATCAAGCAGGTCGTCTATGACCAGATCTACCACCCCGCCCCCGCGGGTCTGATGAAGCCCAAGATCGTGACCGGCGCGGACGCAGCTTCGGTGGCCGCCTACGTCGCCGCAGTGGCCGGGACGGGCGCGGCAAGCCAGGGAGCCCCGCCGACGCTGACGAGCCCCCCCGCTGGGGGCGGAGGAGGGGGCCTCGCCGCGATGGGCGCGAGGCTCTACGCGAGCCTCGGCTGCTCCAGCTGCCACACCATCACGGGCGCGAAGAGCATCGGCCCGACCTACAAGGGCCTCTACGGCTCGAAGGTGCAGCTCTCGAACGGCCAGACCGTCACCGCGAACGACGCCTATCTGCTCGAATCGATCCTCAACCCCGACAAGCAAATCGTGAAAGGCTTCCCGAAGGGCGTCATGAGCGCGAGCATCCCGCCCGGCTCAGTCTCCATGGCGCACGCGAAGGCGCTGATCGCCTTCATCAAGAGCAAGAAGTAGCCGAGCGATTCCCCGCCGCCCGCCTGTCTTCGCGGCGCGAAGAGTTAGTAACAGACTGTTACTTGGTTCACCGCCTCGCGAACCGCGTGAGTCCTCGGCCTCGCGCCAAATATCCTTGTAACAGTCTGTTACTTGTTGTTGTTCGCGGAGCGGCGGACTCCGCCCGACGCACACGGGCCCTCATGAGCAGACGGCGTCTTCCCGGCGATGAGTCGTCATGGCTCCGGCGGAGCCGGAGCCGGACTCATCGTTGCAATTCTTCGCTCTCGCGTTCCAGATCCACGATCACGTGGCTGATCGGGACCGCGAAGCGCTCGCGGGCGCTGCTGACGACGCCCTTCTCGAGCCAGTTCGACCGGCCTTCGGGATGCGTCGAGATGATGATCTCGTCGGCGCCGAACGTCCGAAGCGCGTCCTCGATCGCCTGCAGCGGCTCGCCGTCGCCGATCTCGCCGCGGGCCCGGATGCCGGCCTCGTTCAGTCGCGCGAGGCTTCGGTCGAGCCGCTCCTGCGCGGCGTCTCGCGCCTCGTCGTCGTCCGAGACCCAGTGCTTGAGCGGCGTGTTCAGCGCCGGCGTCACGACCAGCACCTCGGCTCGCGCGCCCTCGCTGCGCCGCCGAATCGTGTCGCGCAGCGTCTCGCCGCCGACGGTCTCGTTCGCGATCACGAGAATCCGCCGCTCGTTCTCGGGCGTGCGCGACCTGGTCGGGGCGAGGACCCTGGTCCGCCGTTCGCCGCCACGGAAGTAGAGGAAGAGCACGATCGCGCTGAGCACGATGAAGACCGCAAGCCCGAGCCAGCGGTTGATCAACGCTCCCGCGACGATCAGCCCGAAGTAGCCGATCGTCAGCCAGACGAAGCGATATGCCTCGGCCTCGCTGCGAAACGGGTTCAGCGGCACCTGGACCCTTAGAGGACGTACACCGTCGTGAAGACGATGATCCACATCACGTCGACGAAGTGCCAGTAGATGCCGCCGATCTCGACGCCGTGGTGAGCCTCCGGGGAGAAGTGGCCGCGGTAGGCGCGTGTCGTCATCGCCGCGAGGATCGTCAGGCCGACGAGGACGTGCGCTCCGTGCAGGCCGGTGAGGGAGAAGAAGATCGTCCCGAACGACTGGTCGTGCGGGGTGAAGCCGATCCGCGCGTACTCGAGCAGCTGCGTCAGCAAGAACGTCAGCCCCATCAGGAAGGTCAGCGTCAGGCCGGCCTGCAGGCCTACGCGGTTTCCGCGCTTGATCGACTGCAGCGACCAGTGCATCGTGAAGCTCGAGGTCACCAGGATGGCGGTGTTCACGAACGCGACGAACACCGGCAGGTGGAACGGGTGGGGCGGCCACGGCTCGTGGTTGACGACGCGGACGAAGAAGTAGGCAGTGAAGAACGAGCCGAAGAGCATCACCTCGGAGGCGATGAAGAGGAACATCCCGAGCGTGCGCGCGTCGACGCGCGAGCTCTGGTGCGCGACGGGCGGATGCGCAGCGTGCGGAGCTTCCGCCGCGCTCACGTGACAGCCGCCTCCTCCTGGAGCACTACGTGCTCGACCGGCAGATTCGTCGCCCTGTGCAGGCGCTGGATCAGGTCGCGCCGCAGCCACGGCGACTTCGACGGCGCAAAGGTCGAGACGATGATCTCGTCGATTCGCTCGTCCTCGACCGCGTGCGTGGCGGCGGTGAACGGATCAGGGTGCGCGACCTGACCGTGGGCGTCGATCCCGTCCGCCCGCAGAATCGTCAGCGCGCGCCGGAGCCGCCGCTCGGCCTCGGGATGATGCGCCTGCGTCGGATCGCTCTGCGGCGCAACGATCAGGAAGCTCGCAGGCCCGCGCTGGGCGCGCTCGCGGATCCGCGCCAGCAGGGGCTCGCCGATCACGGTCTCGTTCGCGACGACGAGCACGTTCTTGGGGCCGCCCTCCGACTCGAGGTCGACGACCACGTGCTCGACCGGCGTGTCGCCGGCGGCCTCGCGGATCCTGTCGACCACGTTCTTCCGCAGCCAGCCGGACTTCTCCTCGGGGTGGGTGGAGACGACGATCCGGTCCGGCGGCGGCTCCAGCTGCGCGAGCGCATCCTTAACTGCATCCACCGGCGACGTGTCGACGACGAGCCCGTGCGCCGAGATTCCGGCCTCGTGCAGCGCCTCGAGCGTCCGGTTGAGCCGGCGCCCCGCAGCCGCGCGGCGCGTGTCCTCGTAGACGACGTAGCCGCCCGAAGGCGCGTTCACCGGCGCGAGCACGGTGACGAGGTCGACGCCCGCCTCGGCCTCGCCGCGAACCGCGTCGAGCAGCTGCTTGCTAGCAGCGGTCTCGTTCGCGATCACGAGGATGTGGCTCATGCCTTCACCTCTTCCTCCTCGACGACGCGGTCGCCGTTGAAAACGGCGTGCCGCGCGCCAGGAACGCCGTATTCGTACGGGCCGCCGACGACCTGCGGGATCTCGTCGAAGTTGAAGACGGGCGGCGGCGAGGAGACCTGCCACTCGAGTGTGTGCGCGCGCCACGGGTTCGCCGACGCCCGCGCGCCGCGTGCCCAGGAGACGATCATGTTGTAGAGGAAGACCAGCGTCGAGGCGCCGAGGAAGAACGACGCGATCGAGATGAAGAAGTTGAGATCGGCGAAGCGCGGCGCGTAGTCCGAGACCCGCCTCGGCATCCCCTGGATCCCGAGGTAGTGCATCGGGAAGAAGGTCGCGTTGAAGCCGATGAAGGTCAGCCAGAAGTGCAGCTTTCCGAGCCGCTCGTTGTACATCCGCCCGGTCATCTTCGGGAACCAGTAGTAGATGCCCGCGAAGATCGTGAACAGCGAGCCGCCGAAGAGGACGTAGTGGATGTGCGCGACGACGAAGTAGGTGTCGGAGACGTGGATGTCGATCGGGACCGCGGCCAGGTAGATCCCGGAGAGGCCGCCGATCACGAACATGGAGACGAAGCCGAGCGCGAACAGCATCGGCGTCGAGAAGTTGAGCTTGCCCTCCCATAAGGTGGCGAGCCACGAGAAGACCTTGATTCCGGTCGGGACGGCAATCACCACCGACGTCACCATCATCGGCACGCGCAGCCATGGCGCCATGCCGGAGACGAACATGTGGTGCGCCCAGACCGAGAAGCCGAGCACGAGGATCGCCATCAGCGAGAGCGCCATCAGGCGGTAGCCGAAGATCGGTTTCCTGGCAAACGTCGAGATCACCTCCGAGGCGATCCCGAAACCGGGCAGCATCATGATGTAGACGGCCGGGTGCGAGTAGAACCAGAAGATGTGCTGGTACCCGAGTACGTAGCCACCCGCCTCGAAGTTGAAGAAGTTCGTGTGCATGATGTGATCGAACATCGACATGAACTGCGAGCCGGCGATGAACGGTGTCGCGATCACGACCAGCAGCGAGGTCGTGAAGTTCGCCCAGACGAGGAGCGGCATCCGCCAGAAGGTCATCCCCGGCGCGCGCATCGTGATGATCGTGACCAGGAAGTTGAGCGCGGTCATGATCGAGGACGCGCCCGCCCACTGGACGCCCATGTTGAAGAAGACGGCGCCCAGCTCCTGGTGCGTCGAGCAGAGCGGCGCGTAACCGGTCCAGCCGCAGCCGAAGCCGGGGACGATGAAGCTCGAGAGCATGATCAGCCCGGCGACCGGCAGCAGCCAGAACGAGAGGGCGTTCAGGCGCGGGAAGGCCATGTCCGGCGCGCCGATCATCAACGGGATGACGAAGTTCCCGAGGCCGGCGAAGGCCGGGATGATGAAGAGGAAGATCATCAGCGCGGCATGCACCGAGAAGAGCTCGTTGAACACCTGGTTGCCGACGTACTGCATTCCCGGCCGCGCCAGCTCGGCGCGCATGATCATCGCCGTCAAGCCGGCCGCGAGGAAGAAGAAGATCGTCGTCACGAGGTACTGGACGCCGATCACCTTGTGGTCGGTGTTGACGCGGAAGTAGTCGCGCCAGCTGTGCGCCCCGTGACCCGAGTGGTCCTCGGGCCGCGTCGGCGAGCCGATCGCGTAGCGAACCCAGTAGTCGAAACCGCCGATTCCGGCCAGGAAGCCGAACGGAACCGCCGTCAGCTCGACGGTCGTGATCACCTGGCCGTCCCAGATCGGATGCCACCTTTCCGCCCAGCGGACGAGCAGGGTGATCCCGAGCCCGATCCCGAAGAAGAGCGCGCTCATCCACGGGACGCGCAGCCAGCCGGGTGCCAGCAGGCGGCGCCAGCCGTGCGGCGGAGGCGCAGGGCCGGCGTGCAGCTCGTCTCGAGCAGTCGTCGTCGACGTCACTTCTTTCCTCCGGTCAGGAACTGGACGAGCGCGTCGAGCTCCTGCTTCGGCAGCGACTTGAAGGTGCTCGGCATGATGTTCGGCTGGTAGCCCTTCTCGATGTACACGTTCGGATCGACGATCGACTCCCGGACGAACGCCGCCAGCGGCTTCCCCGCCCGCCGGGCGTAGGCGGGCAGATTATCGAGGTCGGGGCCGATCTTCGCGGTCGAACCAGCGGGCTTGAAGGTGTGGCAGGACGAGCAGCCGTTGCTGTTGAAGGCGGCTAGTCCCGCGCCTCCGCCTGATGGCCCTTGGCTCGCGCCTGCGGCCGTCCGCTCTTGCGCTTTCACCCACGCAGCGAACGCCGTCGGCCTCATCACGATCGCCTCCGAGCGCATGAGTGCGTGGCCCTCGCCGCAGAGCTCCGTGCAGACGACCGGGTAGGTGCCGAGCCGCTTCGGCGTGATCACCACGTTGGTCGTGATGCCTGGCACGACGTCCTGCTTCTGTCCGAACTGCGGCACCCAGAACGAGTGGATCACGTCCTTGCTCTTCATCTTCAGCTGGACTGCCTCGCCCAGCGGCAGGCGCAGCTGCGAGACCGTCAGGCCTTCGTACTTCGGATAGCTGAACGACCAGGCGAACTGCTGGGCCAGCACGTTCACCTGCAGGTGCTTCTTGGGGACATGACCGTTCTGGGCGAGCGCGACCGCGCTGACAACCGCGACGGCGGTCACGAGCACGGCCGGCACTGCCGTCCAGGCGATCTCGAGCGTGGTGTTGCCGTGAATCGGCGCGCCGTCGGAATCGTCGTCCGGGCCCGCCCGGAAACGGACGACCGAATAGAGGATGACGGCGGCCACGAGCGCGAAGATGGCGATGCTGATCCCGGTCACGAACCAGAAGACGAAGTCGATCCGGTCGGCCTGTTTCGATGCCGGCGTCGGCAGCCAGGGCACGAAAAAAGCCACCGCGGACGTCACTGCCGCGGCGGCAAGCCCGACTGCGACCAGGCGCACGAGCACTCCCCTGCGCACGATCGCGAGCCTACTGAATCCGCAGGCGAAACGCCTGTTCCGAACAAGCGTCACAAACCCTCGTCTGGGGAGTCAACGGCAACGTCGGCGGCGTCAACGAGGACGCGATCG
>Ga0070707_100006136_pt1 | contig 11199 bp, 11 predicted proteins | sample KBSK5502metaG_FD_65468 | JGI IMG/M metagenome (GOLD analysis project Ga0070707, IMG submission 65468) | Corn, switchgrass and miscanthus rhizosphere microbial communities from Kellogg Biological Station, Michigan, USA - KBS K5-50-2 metaG | ecosystem: Host-associated > Plants > Roots >... | reverse complement strand
CCCTATCGCGATGGGAAGCAGTGAACCCAGCACCGCTCGGCGGCTCTTCTCCTGCAGGCCGCGCGCCAGCGCGAAGAGCCAGCCCATCCCGGGATTGGCGCCGTGGTAAGCCCCGAGCAGCGCGAGCGCTGCCCAGGGCCACAACGCGCTGGTCACGAGTAGCAGTACGAGTCGGACGAGGCGTCGCCACCTTCGAGGTGAACCTGGTGCGTGCGCTGCTCGAACGTGGTGAAGAACCCGCCGTCGAGACTGAGTCCGCCTTCAGGCTTGGCGTCGATCAGCGTGGCCCAGCTCTTGATTCCGTCCGGGTAGAACTGCTGGTCCCAGCTCGCGTAAAGAGAGTTGGTCAGGTAGGCTCGCTTGCCGTCCCGGCTGACCTCCACCATCTGGGGTCCGCCATTGAGCGGACCGCTCGTTGGATGCGCGGCCTTGCGGACGATCCCTCCGAGGTGGACGCTTCCGGTTTTCTTCGGCTTGAACGGGTCGCTGACGTCGAACTGCAGGAACTCGCCTGTACCCCATGCGGAGACGTACAGCCACTGATCGTCGAGCGTGAGATTGATGTCGCTAACAAGAGGCGGCACCGCCTTGAATCCCTTGAGCAGCGGCGGCAGATCGTCGGGGTCGGCCGGCTCCGCGGGGATGTCGATCACCTTCTCGATCTTGTAGGTCGAGCCATCGAGGTACCAGGTCCAGATCGACGCGCTGAGATCCTTCAGGCTGGTCACGACCCCGACGAAACCGTAGGCCTTGGCCGGGTCGTGCGCGGGCCGAAGCTCGAGGACCATCTGGTACTCCTTGCCGAGGTCGATCTCCTGGCGGTGGCGGCGCTTCGGCAGGTCCCAGATGTGGATCTTGTGGCCGTACTCGCCGGCCAGGAGGATCTCGGGATTCACGCCGCCCTCGACCATGTTGGGCGTGCCCCACTCGCTCGTGATTGCCGTGTCGTAGCCGAGGTGCCACCAGAAGTCGTAAGCGAGTTTCTGGGGGCCGCGGTCGAGCTCCCAGCGGCCCTTGACCGCGAACGTGTCGTGGTCGATCACGAAGACGCCGCCCGGAGCGTCACCGTCCGGGTTGCCGAGCGCGCTCACGTAGATCCCATCCGGGCCGCAGTGGATCGTGTGGGGTCGGCTGTAGCCGGCACGGTCGGCAATCTCTTTGGCCTCGATGGTGTGCACGAGCTTGGGGTGCTTGGGGTCCGGCTTGACGTCAAAGACGTAGATCCGCGAGGAACGGAGGCCGGGCACCAGCAGGTAGCGCCGCTCGAGGTGAGGATGCGCGGCGTACGGGCAAAGTGCCGAGCTGCACACGTTCCATCCGAAGTGATGGAACTCGTCGCCGACGTTGGGTGCGTCGACGCGTCCGACCTGCCGGCCGAAGGTCTTGGATTTCGGATCGACGTCGAGCGTTACAAGCCCGTCAGGCGTCTTCCGTGTCGGGTCGAACGTGACCATGTAGGCGAGCGTCTCGACGGGCGCCTCTGCCGCGAGACGCGGCGACGGATAAAAGGTTTGATCGGGTCGCAGAAGTGTCGTTGCCATGCTGTTACAGCGATCCTCCTTCAGACATAGCCGTGCGTCTGGTTCGGACCGAGCCTATGCAGCTGGACGGTTAGATGGTGTGCCGTTCAGCACAGTCACGGTGTGTCGTTCGACACACGTCGCGCTGGCGTTTCCCGCCGGTCAGTCGCGAATCATACGTGTGAGGAGGCGCGACGGCGAAGGCGGTCGCGATCGAGCACGGTGATCGAACCGGCAGATTGGCGGATGTAGCCGAGGTTGGAGAACCGTCGAAGTGCACGGTTCACGTTCTCACGGCTGGCACCCACCATGCCGGCCAACACGCGCTGGCTAAGCGGTAAGTCGATCACAACGCCATCAAATGTTTGCCGCCCCCTCGCGTCGGCCAGCTCCGCCAGCTTTGATGCGACTCGACCCGATATGTCGAGGAATGCGACATCGCCCATGGCCACGTCCTTCCGTCTTATATAGACGCTCAGGCTGGTGATGATTCGCAGCAGCAATTTCGGTTGGGCGGTGAGGAATCGAAGCAGTGGCGCCTTTGCGATGACCAGGCACACCGTCGGCTTCAGCGCCTGGGCATCGGCCGTCCTTTCACCCTCGTCGTCGAAGAGAGAAAGCTCGCCAAACACCTCACCGGGCCCCGCGATGGCGAAAACCACCTGATCACCGCCATCGCCAACGCGCCCAATCATTACCTCGCCCTCAACCACCATGTAGAGGTGTGAGCCGGGATCGCCCTCTCGGAACAGATACGCGCCTCTTGCGAAGCTGCGCCTGCGGGTGGCAGTTCGCAGCGGTTCCAGGTCAGGTGGCGCTAGGCCTTCGAAGATCGGCGCCTTGGTGAGCAGCTCGATCGGGTCCATACCGCCGCCAATGATGCGCGGTGCGCCATATTGTTTTTGCTCAGTCCTCATCGGGAAATGGCTCGTCTCGGGAAGTAGCCCTGTCGAGGGCCGCCCTTGCTGCCAGCAGCGCTTGCTCGACGAGATTACGATCTCGCGGCTGAAGCGCATCAAGGCCCACTTGCTCGAGGGCAGCCACCAACTGAGTCAGTGCCACGCCAAGCTCGCCTTTGTCCTCGCTCATCGTCCTGCTCGAGTCTAGGCTTGCGTGTCGGCGACGAGCGTTTGCGATGTAGTCGACCGGATTGACCTGAATCAGCGCGTCAGGTTGTGCTGTTCGTCGGGGCCGGTGCCGGCCCTTGTTGCCAGAGCGCCCAGTTGCTTCTCACCAGGTAGATCCCGAGCCCAACCAGGGCCAGAGCGTTGATGCCGTGCAGCCCGGCGATCGGAGCGACTCCCGCGAAGCCTACGAAAGCCAGCATGAACTGGAATACCCACAAGAGAAAGAGCAAGCCGGTGAGTACCGTCGTTCTCCTGGGAAGACGGGCACCCAAGGACAGCGCGATGAGCGCCAGGATGGTCAGCGGGACGATGAAGACTCCGATTACTGCGTGGGCCGCGGCAAAGGGGTCTACCTCTTGCTCCGCTCCGCTCGCAGGCCCGGCGTTCGCGATCTGGTTGGCCACCGTCGCGAACCCTGATGAGGCGATGGTGTAGAACTGCGCGAGAAACTCGAACAGCATCAACGCACCGACTGCCGAATAGATCTTGCGGAGGCGGGCGGTCACGGTTCAGGTCTCCTTTTGCTCCTCAGCCTATCGGGTATTGCCGCCCCTCCTGCTCCTGGTGCCAGGCGCGCACCCAGCTCCCACGCGATGCGAGCCCGATGCGGCTATTGACACCGTGGCGGCATGGGCGAATAGTCGAGGTGTCGCGCAACGCCACGGGAGGCACAGAGCTCCAAGAACTCGATTGCACGGAGGAGGAGCCATGGAAGGCACGCTGTACGAGCGACTCGGTGGACTCGACGCCATCACGGCGGTCGTCGAAGACTTCAGGGACCGGGTGGCCGGAGACGACCGGATCAACCTCAAGTTCGCAAGGACGGACCTCGCTCGCTTGAGAAAGATGCTCATCGACCAGGTCTGCGAAGCGACTGGCGGTCCGTGTCGATACAACGGACGCAGCATGAAAGTAGCCCACGCCGGCATGAAGGTCACCAATGGTGAGTTCAGCGCCCTGGTCGACGATCTTGTTGCGACGCTGAAGCAATTCAAGGTCCCCAGCGCGGAGCAAGAGGAGCTGTTGGCGATCCTCGGCCCGCTCAAGTCGGAGATTGTCGAGGTCGATTCGAAAGAGGTTGGAACAGCCCTTCCGGACGCGTTCGAACCCGCGCCCGCTTTGATGAGCTGAGAGTCGGCCGGCGTCAAGGAATCCCCTGTAATTTCGCGCGTCTGACGCCCGCGGTGCGCACTGATGGGCAACGAAGAGACCGCCTGACGCCAAACGTGCGGAATTGAACCTGATCTAATCCGGTCTCGTGGCGGTCGCCGCCTCCATCTCCCACTTCCACGGCGGGTCGGCGCCGGCCCGGGCGCATGTCAGCGCGGCGGCCAGGCAGGCGAAGTCGAGAGCCGCCTTCAGCTCGTCGGCTGAAAGGGTCAGATCCCGCCTGATCGCGTCGTGATCGTGCAGCCAGGCCAGAAGCGCAGCCCCGAATGCGTCACCCGCTCCGATCGTGTCCACGACGTCGACCTGCGGTGCATCGACCCGGATGCGCAGGTCGCGATGGGCGCCGAATGCACCCTGAGCGCCGAGCGTGACCACGACGAGGGAGACGCCGTCGTCCAGGATCTTTTCCGCCGCAGGCTCGTAGTCGACGGCGGGGAAGAGCCACGCGAGGTCACCGTCGCTCGCCTTCACGATCGTGCTCTTGGAGATCACCTCATGCAGGCGTTCGCGGTACTCGTCGTCCGGGGCGATCCCGGTCCTGACATTGGGATCGAGCATCACGACACGACGCTCGTTCTCTCTCCGCACAAGCTCCACGAGCGTCGACGCCATCGGCTCGAGGACGAGGCCGAGCGTCCCCAGGTGAAGCGCGCTCACCTCCGGGCCAAAGCTCTCCGGCAGCATCTCGGGCGTGAGGTTGGAGGCGGAAGTGCCCTGGACGAGGAACTCGTACTCGGCGAAACCTTCAATGTCGACGTCAGCGACCGCGATTGTGGTCGACTCTGGCCCGAAGCTCGCCAGCTGGAGGCTGACGCCGTCGGCGCTCAACTGGCTGCTCAGCTCGTGGCCGAACGCGTCGTTGGAAAGACGCCCCAGAAAAGCGGTAGGCACGCCAAGGCGAGCCAGCGCGCGTGCGGTGTTGAAAGGGCCACCCCCGGGCGCGGCTTGCTGCGTGCCGTCCCCGTTGTGGATCATGTCGATCAGAGCCTCGCCGCAGACGACGATCACGCGATGATCTCGCCCGAGCCGCGCGGAATCATCCGCGTCGGCACCGTGAGCGATTGCGCCGGCGACCGATCTCCATCCAGGCGGCGAAACAGCACACTTGCCGCCGTCCGCCCGATGGCCGCCGGGTCTTGCGCGATGACCGTGATGCCGGGCTCGAGCAGGTCGGCGAGCAAGATGTCGTCGAAACCCAGCAGGGCGACCCGCTTGTGCAGTCCCAACCGCCGCAGGGCGCGGAAGGCGCCGATCGTGATCAGGTTCTGCCCGGTCAGCAGCGCGGTCGGGGGATTCGATTCCTCAAGCAGCTCGGTCGCCGCGGCCTCTGCCTTTTCGATCCCGCGCAGGTCGAGCCTGATCAGCCGTTCGTCGGGCTCGATCCGCTGTTTGGCAAGCTCTTCGAGGTACCCCCGGTGCCGTTCGCCTGCGGTCGCGATCGTGTGCATGTCGCCGAGGTAGCCGATCCGGCGGTGGCCGTGCGCCACCAGGTGCTCGACGCCGCGCTGCACGCCGGCCGCGTTGTCGGTCAGGACCGCGTCGGCCTCAATGGCCCCGGGCGGGCGGTCGACGAAGACGATCGCGGTGCCTGCCTTGCGCTCGGTCAGCAGGTAGCGGTGGTCGTGGCTCGACGGCTGGATGATCAAGCCATCGACGCGCCTGGAGGCAAACGCAAAAACGAGCCTCCGCTCGCGATCCTCGTCTTCATCCGAGCTCCCGGCCAGCACCAGGACGCCTCGCTGCACCGCCACGTCCTCGATCGCCCTGTGCAGGGCGGAGGAGAAGGGGTTGGCGACGTCCTCCAGCACCACCCCGATCGTGGCGCTCCGGCCGTTGGACCGGCGCAGGGTGCTCGCGCTGTGGTTGTGCCGGTAGTCGAGCCGCTCGCACGCCGCCAGCACGCGCCGGGCGAGCCGGGGCGACACGCCAGGCTCGCCGTTGACCACCCGGGAGACGGTTTTGAGGCTGACTTTGGCCTGCGCCGCGACATCCCGCATCGTGGCTCGAGACTGGGCGAAGACTGCCTCGGTCAACGTTTGCCTCCTACGCCGATACGGGCGGCCAAAAGCCGCCGATAAATTCTCCTGTTGCAGTCTAACCGGATCTGTGATAGAACAGACAACGTTGTCTTTATGACAACGTTGTCATGCCCGATTTGAACCCGGGCGATCGGTGGCGTAGTTCAAGGGGAGACGCTCCATGACCGACAGGAAGCTTCGTTTTCCGGACCACCGGGCGAGACCCAGATCCGCCGTGACGCTCGTCGCGGGTCTGGTCCTCGTGCTGGTGGGCGTGGCGTGTTCGGGAGCCGGTGGCGGCGGAGGCGGCGGGGGTACGACCACCATCACGCTCGGGTCGGTGGACAACCCCTCGATGACCGACCTGAAGAAGTTGGTTCCCGACTTCGAAAGCGCGCATTCGGGCATCAAGGTCAACATCGTGACCCTTCCCGAAGACCAGATCCGTCAGCAGGTGACGCAGGACGTCGCGACGCAAAGCGGACGCTTCGACCTGTTCACGATCGGCACTTACGAGGTGCCGCTGTGGGCCAACAAGAAGTGGCTCGAGAATCTCGACCCATACATCGCCAAGGACTCGTCGTACGACCCTGGCGACTTGATCCCCGGGATCAAGACGGCCCTCACCTATCAGAACAATCTCTACGCGGTGCCTTTCTACGGTGAGTCCTCGATGCTCATGTACCGCAAGGACCTTCTGGCGGCCAAGGGGATCACCATGCCGGATCATCCGACATGGGACCAGGTGGCAGCCGCCGCCCGGGCGGTCAACTCCTCGAGCGTCAACGGAATCTGCTTGCGCGGCCTTCCCGGATGGGGCGAGCAGCTCGCTCCGCTGGACACCGTGGTCAACACCTATGGCGGACGTTGGTTCGACATGAACTGGAACGCCACATTGAACACGCCGCAGTGGAAGGACGCGTTGACCTTTTATGTGAAGTTGCTGAAGGACGCCGGCGAGCCGGGCGCGGGCAGCGCCGGGTTCACCGAGTGCCTCAACGCTTACAACAACGGCAAGGTCGCTATGTGGTACGACGCCACAGTGGCTGCGAGCTTCTTTACGGGAGACGCGGCCAAGAACTCGGGCTACGCCTTTGCCCCCACCAAAGTCAAGGACTGGTCGGGTTGGCTGTGGGCGTGGACGCTCGCCATGGGCTCGGCCAGCAAGAAGAAGGACGCCGCATGGACTTTCATGGACTGGGCGACGTCGAAGGACTACGCCAAGCTGGTCGGGACGAAACTGGGTTGGGCCCGTGTGGCGCCTGGAACTCGAACCTCGACATATTCAATCCCCGAGTACAAGGCGGCCTCCGCCGGTTTCGCGCAGGTCACCCTTGATTCGATCTCGCACGCAGACGTGACGCACTCGACGGTCGACCAGGTCCCCTATGTCGGGATCCAGTACGTCGACATCGATGAGTTCCAACAGCTCGGCGATCAGGTTTCTCAGGAATTCGCCAAAGTTATCGCCGGTACTGAAACCGTCGATCAGGCGCTGGCGAAAGCACAGACGCTCGCAACAGCCGCCGGCAAGAACTACCAGCACTGACGTTGGCCATCCTCCGTTCGGTCATGGGGATCGGAGGCGCGCGGGATTCCGCCGCCTCCGTTTCCCGGCGTGATGCCTGGGCGCGGCGGCTGCCCTTGCTGCCGGCGTTCATCTACGTCTTTCTCCTGACCCAGATCCCGTTCGTGCTGACGATCTACTACAGCTTCTTCTCGTGGAACCTGCTCAAACCTGGAAGCTTCCGGTTTGCCGGTCTCGACAACTACGCGAGGCTCGTGACCGACGAGAGCATCAGGACCGCGGTTTGGAACACGGTGCTCCTGACCGTCTCGGTGATCGCGATCTCGGTCATCCTCGGCATGGGCGTGGCCATGCTCTTGAACTCAGAGGTTTTCGGCAAGGGCATCATGCGGACGCTGATGATCGCGCCGTTCCTCATCATGCCCACCGCGGGTGCCCTCATCTGGAAGCACACGCTGCTCAACCCGCTGTATGGGCTGCTGCCCTATCTGTTGAAGCCTTTCGGTCTGGGACGGGTGGACTGGGTGGGCCAGTTCCCAATGGTCACGGTGGTGACCGTGGAGGTCTGGCGGTGGACCCCTTTCATGATGCTGATCATCCTGGCGGGCCTGCAGTCGCAGAACCCTGAGGTGCTGGAGGCGGCGCGCGTCGATGGGGCGAACGCCCTGCAGGCGTTCCGTCGCATCACGCTGCCCCTGGTCAGGCCTTTCATCGAGCTTGGCGCCCTGCTCGGATCGCTGTTCGTCGTCCAGACCTACGACTCGATCTACATGCTGACCTACGGCGGTCCAGGCGAAGACACGACCAACATTCCTTTCTTGCTCTATCTCGTGGCGTTTCAGGGTTACAGCATCGGACAGGCTTCCGCGATCGGCGTGGTCGCTGTGATCATCACGATCATCGTCGCGACATTTGCGCTTCGCACCCTGTTCACCATCTTCCAGGTGGAGGCCAGGCGATGAGGGCCGCCGAAGGGCCGCTCCGGACGAGGCTCTTGTGGTCAGTGGTCGGATGGCTCGTGGTGTTCCTCTTCTTCTTTCCGGTCTTGTGGATGTGGCTCGAGTCTTTGAAGACGGAGACACAGGCAGCCAGCTCGCCGCCGACGATCTTCTTCTTGCCGACCCTGTCCACATTTCAGGAAGTGCTCTCGGGTGACTTCCCGCCGTTCTTCATCAACTCGGCGATCGCGAGCCTGGTCTCGACGTTGCTGGTCCTGGTCCTCGGCCTGCCTGCCGCGTACGCGCTGGCCATCAGGCCGGTCAAGAGGACCCAGGACATGCTGTTCTTCTTCATCTCGACGCGCTTCCTGCCGTTTGCCGCGAGCCTCGTTCCGCTTTACCTGCTGGCTCGCGACCTGCAGCTGCTCGACAACATCCTGGCCCTGATCCTCATCTACACGACGATCAACCTTCCGCTCGGCGTGTGGCTCCTCCGCTCGTTTCTCCTCGAGATTCCGAACGATCTCTTTGAGGCCGCGCGAGTGGACGGAGCTTCGTTCCGGCACGAGATTCTGAACATCGTGGTGCCCTTGATCGCCCCGGGACTCGCGGCGACTTCGCTGATCTGCCTGATCTTCAGCTGGAACGAGTTCTTCTACGCCGTCAACTTCACCTCTTCGGTGGCCGCCACGACGCCGATCTTCCTCGTCGGCTTCATCAGCGGCCGCGGCCTGTTCTACGCGAAGCTCGCCGCCGCGGCCACCGTGTCCAGCCTGCCGGTCTTGCTGGCCGGCTGGATCGCCCAACGACAGCTCATCCGTGGCCTCACCATGGGAGCGGTCAAGTGAAGGCGGTTGTCATCGAGGAGCCCAACAAGGTCACCGTCAAAAAGGTGGAGGACCCGACGCCGGGTCCTGTTGATGCCGTGATCAAGGTCGAGGCGTGCGGCATCTGTGGCACCGACATCCACGTCATCCGCGGCGAGTTCGAGCCGACCCGCTACCCCATCGTGCCCGGCCACGAGTTCTGCGGCGAGGTGGTCGCAATCGGCGGCGACGTGCGCAACCTCAAGGTCGGCGACTTCGTGGCGGTGGATCCCTCGCTGTTCGACGGGACGTGCCGCCAGTGCCGGGCAGGCCGCTTCAACCTGTGCGAGAACTGGAACGGAATCGGCGTCGGCCGGACCAATGGCGCCTGCGCCGAGCTCGTCAGCGTCCCGGCTGCCAACGCGTTTCAACTGCCGTCCGACATCCCGCGCAATTGGGGAGCCCTGGTCGAGCCGCTTTCGTGCGCCGTCCACGGCCTGGACCAGGTGGACCTGGAGGTGGCGGGCGACTACCTGATCTATGGCGCCGGCACGATGGGACTTCTGCTGGCGCAGCTGGCGAGAGACTCCGGCGCGGGCCAGGTCGATATGGTCGACCCGAATGCAGGACGTCACGCGCTCGCCACACGGCTCGGCGCCGACCACGTGGCCGGGTCGGCGACGGACCTGGACAGACCGCAGGGATGGGACGTGGTCATCGACGCGACCGGAGTGGTTCCCGCGATCGAGGATGGTCTTCGACGGGTCGCTCGCGGGGGCACCTTTCTGATGTTCGGGGTCGCGAATACCGAAGCGACCGCAACATTCTCCCCATTTCGCGTATACAACGACGAGATCAAGATCATCGGCTCGATGGCCGTCCTGCACAGCTTCGAGCGGGCGCTCAAGCTGCTGGTGAAGGGCGTCATCGACTGCGAGGCCATGATCACGAATCGATTCGGGCTGGACGACTATTCTTCGGCCATCGACACATTCCTGTCCGGCAAGGGTTTGAAGGTTCAGGTCGCCCCATAACTAAGGTCGCGATCCTCACGCGCGAATACCCGCCCGAGGTGTACGGCGGCGCGGGCACGGCCGTTGAATACCTTGTACGAGAGCTCCGCCACCTGGCCGAGGTCACGGTCGAATGCTGGGGTGCGCCGCGCGAGGAGCCAGGGGTCAGGAGTCATCGGGCGTGGGACGCCGTGGCGGAACCAAAGCCCGAGTCGGCTGCGCTTCAAGCGATGTCGATCGACCTCGCAATGGCGGCGGCCGTGAAGGGCGCAGATATCGTTCACAGCCACACGTGGTACGCGTATTTCGGAGGCCACCTCGCGAAACTCATGTGGTCGATCCCACACGTCATGACCATCCACAGCCTCGAGCCACTCAGGCCGTGGAAGGCCGAGCAGCTGGGCGGGGGCTACGCCCTGTCGCTGTTTTGCGAGCGAACCGGGATGGAGGCCGCAGACGCTGTGATAGCCGTCTCCAGTGGTGTCCGCCAGGACGTGCTGGACTGTTATCCGCATATCGACCCGGACCGCGTCCACGTCATCCACAACGGGATCGATCCGGAGATCTACCGACCGCAGCCGTCGCCAGAGACCCTGACTCGCTTCGGCATCGACCCGGGCCGGCCGTTCGCCTTCTTCAACGGCCGGATCACGAGGCAGAAGGGCCTGCCGCTTCTCCTTGCCGCCACCCTGAAGCTCGACCCGCGCCACCAGGTCGTGCTCGTGGCGAGCAGCCCGGACACACCGGAGATCGCCGCCGAGGTGGACGCCCTCGCGGAGCGTGTCAACAAGGAGCGCGGCAACCTGGTGTGGATCGACCGCTTCATCTCGCGCGAGGAGCTCATCCAGCTCCACTCTCATGCCACGGTCTTCGTGTGTCCGTCGATCTATGAGCCGTTCGGTCTGGTGATCCTCGAGGCCATGGCTTGCGAAACAGCCGTCGTCGCATCTCGCGTGGGCGGAATCCCGGAGATCGTCGTCGAGGGCGAGACGGGCTACCTGGTGGACTACGACCCGGGCGACATCGAGACCTTCACGACCTCGTTGGCCGGGCGCATCGAAGAGCTGCTCGACGACACG
>Ga0070707_100006135_pt1 | contig 11200 bp, 10 predicted proteins | sample KBSK5502metaG_FD_65468 | JGI IMG/M metagenome (GOLD analysis project Ga0070707, IMG submission 65468) | Corn, switchgrass and miscanthus rhizosphere microbial communities from Kellogg Biological Station, Michigan, USA - KBS K5-50-2 metaG | ecosystem: Host-associated > Plants > Roots >... | reverse complement strand
AAGGTCATCGACCTGTTCGAGGCGGCGCGCGAAGAGGTCAGCCGCGACGCGACCCCGGCGCCATCGCCGGCGGTTTCGTCGGCGCCGCCGCCCAAGAAGGGCGGCTCGCACAAGGGCCTGATCATCGGTGGCGTGCTGCTCGCCGGCGCCGGCGTGGCCGTCGCCGCCGGGGCCGGCGGGGGCGGGGGAAGCAGCAGCTCCAGCAGCAGCACTCCCGCCGACACGCGAAGCTCGCAGGTCTTCACGGGCAGCCTGCCCGCCCAGGAGATTCGGGGCTTCACCGTCACCGCCAGCAAGTCGGGCACGCTCGAGGCCACGCTCACCTGGTCCACGCGGACGATCAGCCTCTCGATCGACTGCCAGGAACACAACCCGCCCTACGCGCAGTGCGGACACTCCAATCGGACGACCGACACGTCGGCGGCGATCACCACGAGCGTGACCCAGAAGGAGTACGACATCATCGTCGACAACTTCAACGACGTGGGCCCGGAGCCCTTCACGCTGACCGTCCGCTATCCCTGAGGCCGGGCGGGTGAACTGTCCCTCCTGCCGGGCCGAGAACGAGGCCGCCGCCGGCTCGTGCACCGCTTGCGGAGCGACGCTCGCCGAGCCGACCGAGGTGTTCGTCACCACGGTCGACCTGCGGGCGGGCACGATCTTCCACGGCCGTTACGAGATCCAGTCGCAGCTCGGCCGCGGCGGCATGGGGATGGTCTACCAGGCGCGCGACCGCACGCTCGACGAGGTCGTGGCGATCAAGGTGCTGCGCCCCGACTTCGGCCAGGACCCGCGCATGACCGATCGATTCAAATCCGAGATCAAGCTCGCCCGGCGCGTGCGCCACAAGAACGTGTGCGCCATCCACGACTACGGCGAGGACCGGGGCCTGCTCTACATCTCGATGGAGCTCGTGGACGGCGTGGATCTCAAGAAGATCCTGCGCGAGCGGGGCGGACTGCCGGCCGCCGAGGCGTACGCGCTCGCCATCCAGGTCGCCGACGGGCTGCAGGCGGTGCACGACGCGGGCATCATCCATCGCGACCTCAAGAGCCCGAACATCATGGTCGACAGCAAGGGGGTGGCGCGGCTCATGGACTTCGGCGTGGCGAAGCGCTTCGGCGAGGGGACGGTCACCGCGACCGGGAACATCGTCGGCACGCCCGAATACATGAGCCCGGAGCAGGCCCAGGGGCGGCGGCTCGGCTTCGGGAGCGACATCTACGCGCTGGGCATCGTCGCCTACGAGATGTTCACCGGGCGCGTCCCCTTCCGCGGCGAGACGCCGATCTCGACGATCCTCAAGCACATCAACGACCCCCCTCCGCTCGATGGACCGCCCGCGGCCGGGATTCCCCCGGACCTCAAGCCGGTGCTGCGGCGCTGCCTGGCCAAGGAGCCGGGCGAGCGCTACGCGAGCGCGCGGGAGACGGCCGAGGCATTTCGCGACGCGCGCTCGCCGAGCCGCCGCCAGGTGCCGGTGGACACGGATGCGCTGCGGGCGCCGACGCTGCCCACGGCGCCCACCATCTCGGTGGCCCGAGCGGCGGCGCCGGCCGCCGCCGCGAAGACATCGCGGCCCGCGCTGCTGCAGCCTTGGCTGCTGGCCGTACCCGTCGTCGCGATCGCGGGCGGCCTCCTCTACATGAAGACGACGGGCGCACGGCCTTCGCCGGCCGCGCCTCCGGCAACCGTGGCTGCGGCAAACGCCACGGAGGCGCCCCCGACCACCACGACCCCGACCACCACCATCGCTGCCGCGACCCCGCTCGCGTCGTCGCCCCCCGTCGTGATCGCCGCCGTGCGCCCGCGCCCGGTGCCCTCGCCGCGGCCGGTGCGCAGCCCCCCGCCGCCCGCGACGACACTGCCCGCGCCCGGCCCCACCGCCACTCCGCGTAGCGTCGTGGAAGCGGTGCCCGAGGGGCCCGGGATGCTCCAGGTGGCGGTCAAGCCTTGGGGCGAGGTCAGCGTCGACGGGAAGGTCATGGGCACCACACCCCTCGACCGCATCACGCTCGCCTCGGGGAGCCACCTCGTGCGCGTGAAGAACCCTGCCTTCGACGCGTGGGAGGGCCGGATCGTCGTCCGTCCCGGCCAGACCGAGCGGCTCATCGTCGACCTCACGCAGACCGTCCGGAAGCCGTAGTCGCCCGCCGTCCCTTGCGCCGAACGATGTAGACCATCACGACGAGCAGGGCGAGGGCCAGCGCCACCGCTCCCGCGAACAGCCCCACCGTGGAGTAGAAGATGCTGCGCCGGTCCATGACGGCGCCGAAGGCCAGCTCCCCGCCCCGAAGGGCGGCGCCGACCTCCTGTCGCCAGCCCAGGATGTTGCCGCGCTCGACGCCGTCGGCGGCGTTCTCGTGCCGGTAGATCTTGCTCGGCAGGTGGAAGCGCACGGCCATGAGCCCGTCCTCCTGCGGCCGGGCGCCCGCGGCCGCGAGGGCGGGAGGCCGCTGCCACGTCCCCCGGAGGCGCAGCCGCCCGTCCTCGGGCCGCAGCGCGATCCGCAGGTCGGGGAAGGCGGGCGTGCCGCCGATCCTGTTCACGTCGTCGAAGGCGGCGGCGACGAAGAGATAGGCGCGTCCGCCGCGATGGGTGACGTTCACCCTTCGCACGCGGAGGCCGGACCGTTCGAAGACATCGCGCGCCCGTTGCCGAAGCGCGCCCTCGTCGCCCTCGGGGGGCAGGCCCTTGAACGCGGCCCAGAGGTCGGGACGGCCGGTCACGTTCACGCGGCCCGAGCCGTCCACGTCGAGCCAGAGCTCGTGCTCGTATTCGTAGCGGATGCAGGAGTGGAGCCCGGCCGCGAGGAGGAGGGCCAGGGCGAGGCGCGCCGCCATCGGCGCGCATTCTACCCGAGATAAGATGACCGGATGCCTCGGGAGAGGACGGTGTACTTCATCGACGGCAGCGCGCAGCTCCACCGCGCGTACTTCGCGATCCGCAGTCTCGCCACCACCCGCGGGTTTCCCACGGGCGCGACCTACGGCTTCACGACCATGCTGCGCAAGCTCTACGAGGACGAGCAGCCGCAGTGGTGCGGCATCTCCTTCGACCTGAAAGGGCCGACCTTCCGCCACCAGGAGTACGTGGAGTACAAGGCCACGCGCCGCCGGATGGACGACGACCTGGCCGTCCAGCTCCCCTACGTGCGCCGCGTGTGCGAGGCTTTCGGCCTGCCCATCCTCGAGGTCCCCGGCTTCGAGGCCGACGACGTCATCGCGACCCTGGCCCATCAGGCCGTCGCGGCCGGCTACAAGGTGATGGTGGTGACCGGCGACAAGGACTTCCTGCAGCTCGTCTCCGACGACGTCCTCGTCCTCAATCCCGGCCGCGAAGGCTCCGGCGCCACCCTGTACGACCGCAAGACGGTGGAAGAGAAGTTCGGCGTGCCCCCCGAACGCGTGGTGGACGTCCTCTCCCTCGTGGGAGACGCGGTCGACAACGTGCCCGGGGTGGCCGGGATCGGGGAAAAGGGGGCCCGCGACCTGATCAAGGAGTTCGGCTCGCTGGAGGCGGTGCTGGAGAACGCGGACAAGATCAAGCGCGCCGCCTACCGTGACGGACTCAAGGCGCACCGTGACGACGCCATCCTCTCCAAGCGCCTCGTCACCTTGCGCACCGACGTGCCCATCACGCTCGACCTGATGGGGCTTGAGCGGCGCGAGCCGGACCGCGCGCTCGCCCACTCGCTCTTCACCGAGCTGGAGTTCGTGAACCTCGTGAAGGAGTTCGCGCCCGAGCCCAGCGCGACCGGGACCACGTACGAGCTGGTCGCGGACGAGGCCGCCCTGTCGCGCTTCGTGGAGCAGGCGCGGGGAGCCGGCACCGTGGGGCTGAGCCTCCTGCGGTCGACGCGCGAGCCGATGCGGGCGCGGATCGTGGGCCTCGCCCTCTCCCGCGAGCCGGGCCGTGCGATCTACGTGCCCTTCGACCCCGCCCCCCTCGAGGCGCCCTCGGTGCTGCCCCGGCCGCGGGCGATGGAGATCCTCCAGCCGCTGCTCGCGGATCCCGCGGTGACCCTCCAGAGCGCGCGCGCCAAGCACGACCGCATTCTTCTCGGCCGGCTCGGCGTCACGCCGGCGCGCCTCGGCTTCGACGCGCTCGTGGCCTCCTACCTCCTGAATCCGGGCCGGCGCACCTCGAGCGTCGAGGACCTGGCCCTCGAGTTCCTGGGTGAGCGGCCGAAGCCGATGGCCGGCATCGTGGAGGGCGGAGCCGAGGGCATCTCGCTCGCGGCCGCGGCCCAGGCCGCCGCGCAGGAGGCCGATCTCGTGCGGCGCCTCGCCGGACCCATGACCGCGCGGCTGCGCGAAGAGGGACTCCTCGAGATCTTCGAGACGATGGAGATGCCCCTCGTCGAGGTCCTCGCGGACATGGAGAGGGCGGGGGTGAAGGTCAACCGCGAGATCCTCGCCGAGATGAGCCGGGACATGGAGAAGCAGATCGCCGACCTGACCCGCGACATCCACGCGCTCGCCGGCGGCGAGTTCAACATCAACTCGCCCATCCAGCTCCGCGACGTGCTCTTCGCGCGGCTCGGGATGCGTTCCGCGAAGAAGACGGCCAAGACGCGCGCCTTCTCCACGGCGGAGGAGGTGCTCGAGGAGCTGGCCGCCGAGCACGAGCTGCCCCGCAAGATCCTGGAGTACCGGGCGGTGCAGAAGCTCAAGTCCACCTACGTCGACGCGCTTCCCGTCCTCGTCGACCCGGAGACCGGACGCATCCACGCCTCCTTCAACCAGACCGTCGCCGCCACCGGCCGGCTCTCGACCGCCGACCCGAACCTGCAGAACATCCCCATCCGGACCCCGGAGGGCCGGCGCATCCGGGACGCGTTCGTGGCCGAGCGCGGCCACCTGCTCCTTTCCGCGGACTACAGCCAGATCGAGCTGCGGGTCCTCGCCCACCTCTCCAAGGACCAGACGCTCATCGACACGTTCCGGCGCGGCGAGGACGTCCACGACCGCACGGCGCGCGAGGTCTTCGGCCCGCTGTCCGCGCTCCCCGCCGACGAGCAGCGGCGCGTGTCCAAGATGATCAACTACGCGCTGCTCTACGGGAAGTCGGCCTTCACCCTCGCCAAGGACATCGGGGTGAGCAAGACGCAGGCGGCGGAGTTCATCGAGGCCTACTTCGGCCGCTATCCGTCGGTGCGCCAGTTCATCGACGACACGATCGCCCGCGCCCGTGAGTCGGGGACGGTGCGCACGCTGCTCGGCCGGCTCCGCCGGCTGCCCGACCTGCGCTCGCCGAACTTCCAGATCCGGGCGGAGGCCGAGCGCCAGGCCATGAACACGCCCGTCCAGGGCTCGGCCGCCGACCTCATCAAGAAGGCGATGATCGACCTCCACCGGGAGATCCGCCGACGGGGGCTCCGGGCCCGCTTGATCCTGCAGATCCACGACGAGCTGCTGCTGGAGGTGCCGGAGGAGGAGGCGGAGCCGGCGCGCGCGCTGGTGCGGCAGGTCATGGAGGGCGCCCTCGCCCTCGACGTGCCCCTCGTGGCCGACGCGCGCCTCGGCGCCACGTGGGCCGACGTCCACTGAGCTATGCTTGAGGGCAGGAGGGCTGCATGAGAACGAGCCTTGCCGTGGCCGCCGCGGTGGCGGCGATCCTCTCCGCCCCGCCCGCCTTCTCCGGGGATCATCTCCTCAGCCGCGAGACGGCCCAGGCCCGGCTGGCGGCCGCCGCCGCGGAGCGCCGGCACGAGCTCGATGCGGTCGACCGTGTCCTCGCTACCTCGGAGGCGGCGCGGGCCGCCTCTTCGGTCGGCGTCGACATCGCCGCCGTGCGGGCGGCGGTGCCGGCGTTGGGCGACGCCGAGCTGGCCGATCTCGCCGTCCGCGCCGCCGCCCTGGAGGGCGATCCCGTGGCCGGCCTCGATCACGACATCAAGCTCCTCCTCGAGATCTTCCTGATCGTGGCCATCGTGATCCTCGTCTTGAGAGCGATTGGTTAGTGCCCCTCTACGAGTACCTGTGCGATCGCGATGGGCGCTTCGAGGTGATCCGGAAGTTCTCCGACCCGCCGCTCAAGATCTGCCCGAAATGCGGGGGGCGGGTCCAGAGGCTTCCCTCCGCCCCCGCCATCCAGTTCAAGGGAACGGGCTGGTACGTCACCGACTACGCAAAGAAGTCGGGCGGCGAAGGCTCGAAGGGGGGCGAAGGCGCGAAGGGAAAGGAGGCGGACAAGGGCGGCAAGGACGCGGCCGCCTCGTCCGGCTCCAGCGACTCGTCGGCGGCCTCGAGCCAGGGCAAGAGCGAAAGCGGCAAGAGCGAGGGTAGCAAGAGCGAGAAGCCCGCGAAGGCCGCCGGCTCCGGCGGCAGGAAGGGAAGCTGAGCTAGAGCTTCAGCGACTTCAGGTATTCGCGGAAGGGGCCGCCCAGGTCCGGGCGCTTGAGGGCGAACTCCACCGTGGCCTTCAAGAAGCCGAGCTTGTTGCCGGCGTCGTGCCGGATCCCCTCGAAGCGATAGCCGTAGAGCTGACGCCTCTCCCTCAGCGCGCGCAGGCCGTTCGTGAGCTGGATCTCGCCCCCCTCGTCGCGGGAGGTGCTCTCCAGGCAGTCGAAGATGTCCGGGGTGAGGATGTAGCGCCCGATGATCGCGAGGTCGCTCGGCGCCGCTTCCGCCCGCGGCTTCTCGACCAGGTCGCGGATCCGGTACACGCGGCCGTCGCCCGGCTCGGGGGTGCCGTCGATCACGCCGTAGGCGGAGATCTCGTTGCGGGGCACCTGGTGGACGGCGATCACGGGACCCTGATGGCGCTCGAAGACCTCCACCATCTGCTTCATGCACGGCACCTGGCTGTCGATGATGTCGTCGCCGAGCAGGACGGCGAACGGCTCGTCCCCCACGAGGTCCCGGGCCATGAGCACCGCGTGGCCCAGGCCGAGCGTCTCGCCCTGCCGCACGTAGGAGACGTTGATCATGTTGGAGATGGACCGGACCTGCTCGAGCAGGTCGGTCTTGCGCCGGCCCTCCAGCATCTTCTCCAGCTCGTAGGACGTGTCGAAGTGGTCCTCGATGGCGTTCTTGCCCCGGCCGGTCACGATGATGATCTTGGTCAGCCCCGCCGCCACCGCCTCCTCGACGACGTACTGGATGATCGGCTTGTCGACGAGCGGGAGCATCTCCTTGGGCTGGGCCTTGGTGGCGGGGAGGAACCGCGTGCCGAGGCCGGCGGCGGGGAAGACGGCCTTGCGGATCTTCATCGGACCCTTGCGATGCTAGCACAGCGACCGTGTTATCCTGCCCGCTTCCGGAGGGAACCTTCGTGCTGGACCTGAGGTTCGTCGTCGAGAACCGGGAGCGCGTGCTCGAGATGCTGCGCCAGCGCGGCCTGGGCGTGGACCCGCTCCTCGCGCAGGGCGATCCGTGGGCCCTCGACGCGGAGCGACGCCGCCTCCTCCAGCGCGTGGAGCAGCTCCGCCACCGCCAGCGCGTCGCGGGAGAGGAAATCGCGCGCCGCGGCAAGGCGGGCCAGGACGCCGCGGACCTGAAGGCCGAGATGAAGGGGGTGGCCGAAGAGATCAAGGAGCTGGAGGCTCGCCTGCAGGACGTTCAAGCGCGCCTCGACCAGGTCTTGCTCCTCCTCCCCAACATGCCCGACGCATCCGTCCCCGTCGGTCCGGACGCCTCGGCCAACCAGGAGGTGCGCCGGGTGGGGGAGCCGAGGCGATTCGCCTTCACGCCCAAGGCCCACTGGGACCTCGGCCCCGAGCTGGGGATCCTGGACTTCGACCGCGCGGCGAAGATCTCGGGCGCCCGCTTCGCCGTCTACTTCGGGGCGGGCGCGCGGCTCGAGCGGGCCCTCATCCAGTTCATGCTGGACCTCCACACGAAGGAGCGCGGATACCGCGAGGTGATCCCGCCCTATCTCGTGACCGCCGAGACGCTGCTCGGCACCGGCCAGCTCCCGAAGTTCGAGGCCGAGCTCTTCAAGACGCGCGCGGGGGAGAAGGATCTCTACCTCATCCCCACCGCCGAGGTTCCGCTGACGGCCCTGCACCGCGACGAGATCCTCGCGGCGGCCGAGCTGCCCCGGAAGTACGTCGCGTTCACGCCGTGCTTCCGCTCGGAGGCGGGCTCCTACGGCAAGGACGTGCGGGGCCTCATCCGCCAGCACCAGTTCCACAAGGTCGAGCTCGTCAAGCTCACGACGCCCGAGGCGTCGATGTCCGAGCTGGAATCGATGGTGGCCGACGCCGAAGAAGTGCTGAAGCGCCTGGAGCTCCCGTACCGCGTGATCGTGCTCTGCACGGGGGACATGGGCTTCTGGTCCGCGAAGACCTACGACATCGAGGTCTGGCTGCCGGGCCAGGGACTCTATCGCGAGATCTCCTCGTGCTCGAGCTGCACCGACTACCAGTCGCGACGGTCGAGCATCCGCTACCGTCCCGCGCCGAAGGACAAGCCGCGCTTCGTCCACACGCTGAACGGCAGCGGCCTCGCCGTGGGGCGGACGTTCATCGCGATCCTCGAGAACTACCAGCAGGCGGACGGGTCGGTGGTGATCCCGGAGGCCCTGCGCCCCTACATGGACGGCCGGGAGCGGATCAGCCGGGTATGACGGCCCGAGCAATCTTGGCGCAAATCCTGCGGGGACGCGGCTTCAGCGCGACTCGGCGTCGGGCAGCGTCTCGCTCGGGCTGAACACCCGGAAGGTCATGGTCGCGGCGCCGAGTCGGATGCGGTCGCCGTCGGCGAGTCGGACCGGGCCGTGGATCTTCTGGCCCCCTACCGAAGTTCCGTTGCGGCTGCCCAGGTCCTCGATCACCGCCTCGCGGTTGGTGACCACGATGCGGGCGTGGCGGCGGGAGACCGTCGCCGAGTCGATCCACACGACCGCTTGGCGGTCTCGTCCGAGGAGGTTCTCGCCCTCCGTGAGCGTGATCTCACGGTCCCGCCAGACGAGCCGGCAGACGCGCTCGTCCCGCGAGCCTGGCGCCCGGGCCTCTGGTGCCGGCGCGATCCCACAGAAGGCGTAGCCGTAGGTGTGGACCGTGCGGATGAAGCGCGGCTCCCGCGCGTCGTCGGCCAGCGCGGAGCGCAGCTCGGCGACGAGGCTGGCGAGGCTGGCCTCCGAGACGTGGCTCGAGGGCCAGAGGCGGTCCTTCAGGACGGACTTGGGGACCGCGGCCGGGCGCCGCTCCAGCAGCACCTCCAGGAGCAGGAAGGCCTTCGGCGAGAGGTGGACGACCTGGCCCTCGCGAAAGAACTCCCGGCTCTCGGTATCGAGCGTGAACTCGCCGAAGCTGATGCGCACAAGGCCCCCGATCGGTGGGCCGATCATAGCGCTTCAGGGACGATTCTCGAATTGCTCGTACTGCCGCGTGGCGCGTCTCCGGAGATTGCTCCTCGAGAGCTAATGCCCGCTGTCGCGGACGGCGTGCGCGTAGGCGGCGGCCGCCCTCGACGCGTAGGCCTGCATCAGAGTGTCGTCGGAGCCGGCTCCCGCCGGCTCGAGCAGAGCGAGCGTGGCGACGTGTGAGTCGTCGCTGGTGAGGGGGATCAGGTGCAGGCGGTGGCCGCGCAGCTTCACGCCGAGGGCGGTGCCGATCCCGGCCGTGTCCTTGGCGGCCATGCGCCGGCTGTCGCGGGCGGCGAGCTCGGCCGGCGCCTTCTTCCCCAGCACCGGCGCGAAGGGGCCGCTGGCCGCCGCCACTTTGCGATCCTTGCCCGCGAGCACCAGTGCGCCTCCGGGCGAGGCGCCGAGCTTCACCGCCCCCTCCAGGATCAGGCGCGCCACCTCGGCCCGTCCCTTGCCCGCGAAGACGGCCTGGTTCACCTCCACCACCCGCTCCATCAGCGTCGCGTAGCGGCGGACGTTCTCCAGCAGCTGCGCCTTGTGGATGGCGGCGGCGGCCGAGAAGGCCACCGTCTTGGCCCGGTGCAGCTCTTCGTCGCCGAACGGCTCCACCCGGTGGCGGTCGAGACCGAGCAGGCCGATGAGCTGGCCCTCGACGAGCAGGGGGATGCCGGCCCACGAGCGCACCCGCTCGCCGCCCGGGAGGCGCTCGAAGCGAGCGTCCTCGTTCACGTCGGGGATGGCGATCGGCCACGGGCTTTCCGCGGTGGCTTCCCGCAGATGGTTGCGGAAGGTCTGGCCGACGATCTTCGCCGGGTCTGCGAACCCGCGGGCCGCGATGATGCGGAAGCGCCCGTCGGGGTCGAGGAGCGCGACCGAGCAGGAGTCGAAGACCACCACCCGTGCGAGCTGCTTCAGCACCTCGTCGATGGTGTCCTCGAGGCGGAACTGTCGGCTGATGGCCTCCAGCACCTCGCGCAGCGTCTCCGCCATCTGGCGGCGCTCGCGCTCCATCTCGACGGTGTCGCCGGGGTCGTTGCGCCGCCGCTCCCGTCCGATCTCCTCGCGGATGGCGTCCAGCGCCTCCGCCCTGGCCTGCTCCGGCAGGCTGGCGAGGCGCCGTTCGACTTCGCGGAGCAGTCGGTCGGTGTTCACTCGGGCGGCTTGCCCGGGGATTCTACCAGAGTCGCACGGCAGGTCCGGTCCGCTCGGCTAGAATCCGCGGAGAAGGAGTCTTCACCTGGGCCGCGAACGCATCCTGTTCATCTGCACCGCCAACGTGGACCGGAGCCGGACCGCGGAGGACCTCTATCGGGACGATCCCCGCTACGAGGTGCTCTCGGCGGGCCTCGCCCCGTTCGCGGCCACCCCCATGAGCCGCGAGCTGCTGCAGTGGGCGGACCGGGTGTTCGTGATGTGCGAGCGGGAGGAGCAGCACCGGACGCTGCTCAAGATGCGGTTCCCCGACGTCGATCGGCCGGTCATCGACCTCGACATCGAGGACCGCTGGTACCGCGGTGACCCCGAGCTCGTCCGCCGCATGCTGAAGCGGCTCGTGCCCCACCTGGGCCCGCCCCTCAAACCCGGCGAGGAGTAGGTGCGCCGAGTCCCAGTTGGCGGAGAGGACAGGATTCGAACCTGCGGACCCTTGCGGGTCTCCGGTTTTCAAGACCGGCGCCTTCAACCACTCGGCCACCTCTCCGCCGCGATTCTACGCCACCCGCACGCCGGCAGTTACCCTGTCTTCGCGCCTGTCTTCGCGCCTTGACGCGGAAAGCAGGCGGGGCGTAGTGTCTCCGCGGGAAGTAGAGGATTGCCCGCGCAAGGGAGGGGCTGCACATGAGACCGGTAGCGATCGGTTCCGCATCCTTGATCCTGGCCGCTTTTC
>Ga0070707_100006134_pt1 | contig 11201 bp, 9 predicted proteins | sample KBSK5502metaG_FD_65468 | JGI IMG/M metagenome (GOLD analysis project Ga0070707, IMG submission 65468) | Corn, switchgrass and miscanthus rhizosphere microbial communities from Kellogg Biological Station, Michigan, USA - KBS K5-50-2 metaG | ecosystem: Host-associated > Plants > Roots >... | reverse complement strand
CCGGTGCCGCAGACGAGCACACCCCGCTCGACCTTCTCGCCCGCCACGGCCTCGGCGACCTGGGCCGCGTAGTCGGGATAGTCCACCGACTCGGTCGAGTGAGCACCATAGTCGAGAACCTGGTAGCCCTGCTCGATGAGCCAGGCCTTGAGGGCTTCCTTCAGCTCGAATCCGGCGTGATCGGCGCCAAGGGCGATGCGAGAGACCACGCGGCCACGTTACGCTGTATCGAGTCTAGCTGTCAAGGCACCGCTAGATGTGGTAGTGGGTCAATTTGCTTCGCCATACTTCGTTACTCGGTCGCCCGCGACGCTCAACGCGGCTCGCTCACGCTCGCCCTGATTTCCGGATGCGCTCGCCTCGCCTCCGGTAGAGCTCGCTCAGCGGAGTACGCCTCGCGTCGCGGGCTCCCTCGTGCCTCGTCTGGCTCGCAACTTGCCCCACTACCGAGGGCCTGACCCAGCACCCTGAAGCGTCAGAGTGTGACGCGCTGGCCGTCCTCGGCCACCGCCGCCCGCCAGTGCAGCTCGCTCGCGATGGCGTCGCAGAGGGCGGTGGCCGCCGCGGGCTCGCCGTGCACGATGTAGGTCATCGCGGGCGGGCGAACGAAGCCGCGGAGCCAGCGTAGGATCTCGCCGCGATCGGCGTGAGCCGAATAGGTATCGCTCACCATGACCTGCGCGCGGATGGGCACGATGCCGCCGAGCATCTTGATGCTCTTCGCCCCGTCGCGGAGGAGCCGTCCGCGCGTGCCCGCGGCCTGGTAGCCGACGAATAGCACGGTGGTCGTCTCGTGCGGCAGGAGACGGCGGAGATGGTGCAGGATACGGCCGCCCGTGGCCATCCCGCTGCCGGCGATGATGATGCCCGGCCCGGCGGTGTCGTTGAGCCGCTTGGAGTCGTCCACGCTCCGGCACACGTGGAACCGGCGGGGCGCGAAGGGGCGCTTCCCGCCGGCCCCCGCTTGTCTCAGCTCGGCGTCATGCTCCTCGGGATGGGCGGCGTAGATGGCCGTCGCCTGGATGGCCATGGGGCTGTCGAGGTAGACAGGCACGGAGGGCATGCGCCCGGCGTCCTCCATCGCGCGCAAATCGTACAGGATCTCCTGCGAGCGCCCGACGGCGAAGGCGGGGATGAGGAGCCAGCCCTTCGTGTCGGCGGCGCGCGTGACGCTGGCGACGAGCTTGTCCCGGTGGTCGTCGGGTGGGTGCAGCCGGTCGCCGTAGGTGGACTCGACGAGGAGCACGTCGGCCTCGGGCACCGGGTCCGGATCGCGCATGATGGGCACGCCGTAGCGCCCGAGGTCGCCCGAGAAGACGATCAGGCGCCCGCCGATCCGGCACTGGATGAGCCCCGCTCCCAGGATATGCCCGGAGTTGGTGAAGCGCGCTTCGACATCGGGAGCGGGCGAGAAGGGCTCGTCGAAGTCGACGGTCTTGACCTGGGTGAGCGCACGCGCCGCGTCGTCCGTCGTGAAGAGCGGGAGCGCGGGGTCATGCCGGGACGTCCGGTGACGGTTGTTGAAGTCTGCTTCCTCTTCTTGCAGGTGCGCGGCGTCCGGCAACAGCACGCGTAGGAGATCGGCGGTGCCGCGGGTGCAGAACACCGGCCCCGAGAATCCTCCCCGCACGAGGCGCGGCAGATAGCCCGAGTGATCGATATGGGCGTGGCTCAGGAGCACCGCCTGGAGGCGCTCGGGGTCGATGCGCGGCGGCGCCCAGTTCCGCTCGCGCAGCTCCTTCAGCCCCTGGAAGAGGCCGCAGTCCATGAGCAAGCGCCGGCCCTCGTCCTCGAGAAAATGCTGGGACCCGGTGACGGTGCCGGCGGCGCCGAGGAAGGTGAGCGTCGGGCTCACTCGGACACCGGTTCCTCGCGCGGCGCGACGTGCGCCGATCGCGGGGGAAAGACCCCCGCCCCCGGGGGAAAGTCGAAGACCTCCAGGGTGGCGCCGGCGGCTCCCGCGCCGACGAGCGCGGCGATGTCCAGACGCGCCTCGACCGCCGCCGCTTCTTCGCCGCTCATCCGCGTCCCCGGGTGCGTGGGGACGAACAGCGTGCAGCAGTCGGCGTCGGGCTCGATGGAGATCTCGAAGGTGTCGAGCGCGCGCGCTTGCTCCGTGATCTCGAGCTTGTCCATTCCGATCAGCGGGCGCAGGACCGGCAGCGTCACCGCCTCGTCGATGCGCGCCAGGTTGTGGAGCGTCTGGGAGGCGACCTGGCCCAGGCTGTCACCGGTGACGAGGGCGGCGGCGCCCACCTGGCGTGCCAATCGCTCCGCGATCCGCGCCATGAGCCGACGATAGACGACCACGCGGGCCGGCGGCGGCACGGACAGCACCACCTCACGCTGGATCTCGCCGAAGGGAACGAAGAAGAGCCGAGAGAAGTACTGCCACTGGGTGAGCCGCTCGACGAGTTCGCGCGCCTTCTTCCGCGAGACGTCGGGGAGATAGGGCACGCTGTGGAAGTGGACGAAGACCACGCGGCAGCCGCGCTTCATCATCCGCCAGGCCGCCACGGGGGAGTCGATCCCACCCGAGAGGAGCGCCGCCACCGTGCCGCTCGAGCCGACGGGGAGCCCGCCGGCGCCGGCGCGGCGGTCGCAGTAAACGAAGGCCTCGGCCGGCAGCACCTCCACGTGCACGTTGAGCTCGGCGTGCGCGAGGTCGACGCGCGCCTCCGGGCGAAGCGCGCGGACATGGGCGCCGAGGACGCGGTTGAGCTCCACGGAGGAGAGCGGGAAGGTCTTGAAGGCGCGCCGCGCCGTGATCCGGAACGAGCCGAAGGGTTGCTGAGCGATCGCGCCCTCGACCGCGCGCTTCATCGCGTCGAGCGAGGACGACGTGCGCTCCGCGAGGGCCAGGTTGGCGATGCCAGTGACGCGTCCCAGCCGATCGCGCACGGCGTCGGGATCTGGATGGCGGGCGAGATCGAGCACGATGCGGCCGGGGAGCTGGATCACGCGCACCGGGCCCAGATCGCTCGTGGCGCGGAGCAGATTTTGCTGGAGATAGCGGAGGAAGACCGGGCGATTGCCGCCCTTGAGGCTGATCTCGTGGTAGTGGACGATGGCGCAGGGGTGAGAGCGCGCGGCGCTCATGACGCCGCGTCATCGGAGGCATGCTTGGGGCGACGGCGATAGACGGTCTTCGGCACCTCGATCTTCGGCGGCTTGCGCGGCATGGGCTTGCGCACCCGCGCGTGCACGGGCTTCTTGCGCTTCACCCCGCCAGTATATCCCCTCAGTAGGGCCCGCCTGGAAACGTGTCGACACCGGCGTGGTGGCCGGTCGCCTTGTACATCTTCACGCCGCCCCAGGCCCCACCCCCCACACCGTCGTGCAGCGCCCAGCTCCGGCCGCGCACGGTCCGCTCCGCACCGAGCCGGCGAAACGGCGAGGAGCCGTCCAGCGCCGCCCGCAGCGCGCCGCCATCGGAGAACCCGGCGTGGATCTCCTCCATGGTTCCGCGGCCGAGGAGATAGCCGCAGCCCCGCCGCTCGTAGAGGATGGCCGAGTGATAGAACAACGGCTCGATCAGGTAGAGCTCCCAGCCGATGAGCTGGCAGAAGCCGTCCATGGCCTCGAGCACCCGCGCGAGCAGGCGGAGCCCCGGGCGCACCTGGCCGGGCGCGAGGCCGTCCGTCATGGCGCGCACCTCCTCCGCGACGTTTCGCGACGTGACGCCGAAGAGCGTGTCGCGCCCATCCGGATCGCGGTCGATGGCGTAGCGAGGTCGCTGCGGGTCGGTGATCTGGACGAAGGCCAGCTCGGGAACCGCCAGGGGCGACATCCCCACGTCCACGAGCAGGGCGGGATCCCGGTCGTCGGCGGAGGAGCGCATCTCCACGCGCGCCCACGGCTTGTCCTCCGGCGCCGTAATCCGGACCAGACGGGCGCCCCCGGGCCCGCGCAGCGTCACGGGGCTGATGTCGAAGCGGTCGAGGAGCTCCGGCGGAATCAGCCGCGCATAGAGCGCCTCCGCGACCTCGGGCGGGAGCGCGTTGATCTCCTGAATGGAGCTGAGGCCGAGGCCCTGGACGCGCGCGTCCACCCTACGGCATCTCCAGCGTCGGCATCAGCTCTCGCGCGCGCGCCAGCTCCTCGGGCGTGTTCACGTTCATGAACACAACGGCGGGCTCGCGGAAGCGCGCCACCTCGGCCTCGGCGATGGCGAGCACGCGCACCTCATCGAAGAACCCCACGATCTTGAGGCGCCCCTCGCGGAGCCGCGATTCCATCGGCCCAAGGCAGGCCTTCGCGTAGCAGGCGTGGAGCGTCTCGAACTGCTCGCCGATCTTCGGGACGACGACATCGGCAAGGCCGGCGCGATCGATCACGAGGCGGGCGACCTCGGGCATCAAGAAGGGCATGTCGCAGGCCACCGTGAACGCGGCGTCGCCCGCAGCCGCCTTGAGGCCGGAATAGATGCCGCCGAGCGAGCCGTGATCCGGGAAGACGTCGGCCACCATGGGAAGCCCGAGCGCGGCGTACAGTTCCGGCGTGTTCGTCACGAGCAGCACATCCGGGGTCGCCGCCCGCAACACCTCGACCACGCGGTCGATGATGCGCCGGCCGCCCAGCTCCATGAGCGCCTTGGGTCGACCGCCCATGCGCGTACTCTTGCCTCCCGCCTGGATCACCCCAGTAATTTTCATTGAACTAGTGAACCTCAACATGCCTGTCGGCATGTTGACCGGGGGCGAGGGTGCGGGGCGAGGCGAGAGGGCGGCACCGCGCGTGTCTCATGGGATGCGTACGGGGCCCTGGCGCAGGACGCGCGGCGGCCAGGCGGTGCAATCGGCGATGGTGGAGCCGGCGCCGCCCGCGGTCGGCCCGCCGTCCAGGATCAGATCGAGCGCCCCCTCGAAGTACCGGCTCACCGCCAGCGCCGTGGTGGGCGGCGCGTCCCCGCTCGGATTCGCGCTCGGCGCCGTCACGGGAAAGCCGGCGGCTCGGACCAGACCGAGCGCGACCGGATGGCCGGGCATTCGCATACCGACGGTGCCCGTGCCCGCCGTGAGCGCGGGCGGCACGTGGGCGGCGGCCGCGAGCACAAGGGTGAGCGCGCCCGGCCAGTGACGCGCCATGAGGTCGCGCGCCCCCGCCGTGATCTCAGCGGCGAGCGTCTCGGCCATCGCCACCGAGTCCACGAGGACGAGCAGCGGCTTCTGCTCGGGCCGCCCCTTGACGCCGAAGACGCGAGCGAGGGCTCCGGGGTTGCGGGCATCCGCGCCCAATCCGTAGAAGCTCTCGGTGGGAAATGCGACCAGCCCGCCGCGTCTCAGGATCGCCACCGCCTCGTCCAGCGTCCCTCTCGATGCCGCAGAGGCATCCACCCCGAGCATCCGTGTCACCGGCGCCCGATGGCCTTGCGGCCGATGTCGTGCCTCCAGTGCATGCCCGGGAAGGAGATGCGGCCGACCGCCGCGTAGGCCCGCGCGCTCGCTTCCGCGATGTCCGCGCCCAGCGCCTGCACGCCCAGCACCCGGCCGCCCGCGGTGACAAGGGCGCCATCGCGCCGAGCGGTGCCCGCGTGAAAGACGGTCACCTCGGGAAGGCGCGCGGCGTCCTCTGTGCCGACGATCGGAAAGCCTGTCTCGTATCGCCCCGGGTAGCCGCCCGAGGCCAATACCACACAGATCGAGGACTCGGCGCGCCAGGTGAGCGACGGCGTGAGACCCTCTGCCTTCAACCCCTCGCCCGTCGCCACCGCCAGGAGCAGCGGCAGCAGGTCCTGGTCGAGGCGAGGCAGGATGACTTGACACTCGGGGTCGCCGAAGCGGCAGTTGAACTCGACCACACGCGGGCCGTCGCGCGTGACCATGAGCCCCACGTAGAGCACACCCTGATAGGGCGCGCCCTCCTTCCCCATGGCGGCGATGGTAGGCCACACGATCTCGGCCATCACGCGCTCCTGCATCGGGCGGTCGAACAGCGGCGCCGGCGAGTAGGCGCCCATGCCGCCCGTGTTGGGGCCTTCGTCGTCGTCGTACACCGTCTTGTGGTCCTGGGCCGCCGCCAGCGGCACCGCGCTCGTCCCGTCGGACAGGACGAAGAACGAGGCTTCTTCGCCTTCCATGAATTCCTCGATCACGATGGTGCGTCCCGCGTCGCCGAAGCCGCGCTCCTCCAGACAGAGCGCGACGGCGCGGTCCGCCTCCTCCATCGTCCGGCACACGATCGCGCCCTTGCCCGCGGCGAGCCCATCCGTTTTGACCACCAGAGGCGCCCCCAGCTCACGGCAGAAGGCGCGCGCGGCGGCGGTCTCGGTGAACGCGCGGAAGCGCGCCGTGGGGATCCCGTGACGGGCCATGAGATCCTTGGCGAACGCCTTCGAGCTTTCCAGCCGCGCCGCCGCCCGACTCGGGCCAAACACGGCGAATCCCGCCCCGCGCAGCCGATCGGCGAGCCCGAGCGCGAGCGGCATCTCGGGGCCCACGACGACGAGGTCCACCCGTTCCCGCCCGGCGAGGGCCACCAGCTCCTCGATGGCGGTGTCCGCGACGGGAACGCAGGTGGCGTGAGCGCCGATGCCGGGGTTGCCGGGGGCGGCCACGAGCCGGTCGATGCGCGGACTGCGCGTGAGCTTCCACGCGAGGGCATGCTCGCGCCCGCCGCCTCCCACGAGGAGCACTCTCATTCGGCCGGCTCCGGGACATCGATCGCGTCCAGGTGAGCGCGCGCGATCTGAGCCCAGGGGCTGCCGAGATCCAGCTCGAGATAACGCCGCCAGTGACGGGCGGCGCTGTCATTCTGCCCGGTCTTCGCCAGCACGCCGGCCAGGTTGAAGTGGGCGTCGGCGTAGTCCGGTTGCATCTCGAGCGCCCGCCGGTACCACCCGATGGCGGCGGTGAAGTCACCCAGGTCCTCCTGGAGCGAGCCCAGGTTGAACGCCGCCTGGCAGCAGCTCTCATCGGCGGCCAGGGCCTTCCCGTAACACTCGCCGGCGCGCCCATAGTGGCCCATCCGATGCTCCAGGAGCCCGAGATTGTTCCACGCGGCGGCGTACCCGGGATCGATCGCCACGACGCGTGTATACGCGTCGACGGCGGACTCCCACCGCGCGGGGTCGCCGTCGGACTCGGACGCGCGCGCGAACCAGACTTCCGCCGCGTCCGACGGCGGGATCATGGGACGCACCACGCCGGTGAGCAGCGATTCCCGGGTCTCCCGTTCGAAGTCGCCCATCTGCAAGTCGAGCAGCGCCTGGCCCGTCCGCGGGTCGAAGCGCAGATTGTCGCGCTCGATGACGACCCGGTTCCGCTCGACGGAGAGCCGCAGCTCGGAGAGCGGTTCCTCGGCCTCGGGGGCGAGCCGGCGCGCCCCGTCGAGCGCCGCGCGCACCTGGCGCACGGTGGCGCCCCGCTCGAGGAGCACGGCCGCCGCGCGCGCCGCCACCAGCTCACGAAAGCGATAGCCGACGGCCTCGTCGTGCAGCAGGGCCAGGCGTCGGAGCTGGCTCTGGCGCTTCGGGGTAAGCCGCAGGAGCCGGGTCAGCTCCCGCAGCGAGAAGATGCGCTCGGGCGCCGTAGAATTCACGGCCTAGCCGGCCGCGGAAAAACTCGCAGGCTGCTCAAACAGGTCCAGATGCGAGGCGGCGCCCGACGGCCGCACGCGAGGCGTACGTCCTGTACGTTGAGCGTGCGGCGGAGGGCGCCAACGAAGCATCTGGGCCTTTTTCAGCAGCCTGCGCTAGTGTTTGAAGTGGCGGATGCCGCACACGACCATGGCCATCCCGTGCTCGTCGGCGGCGGCGATGACCTCCGCGTCTCTCACCGAGCCGCCGGGATGAAGCGCGGCCGTCGCGCCGGCGCGGGCGACGACGTCCAGCCCGTCCCGGAACGGAAAGAAGGCATCGGAGGCGCAGACCGTCCCCGCGGTCGGGAGCCCGACCTCCCGGGCGCGCATGACGGCGATGCGCGCGGAGTCCACCCGATTCATCTGGCCCGCGCCCACGCCGATCACCTGATCGGCGGTGGCGAGCACGATGGCGTTGGACTTGGCGTGCTTGGCAACCCGCCAGGCGAACCGGAGCGCCGTCATCTCGGCCTCGGTCGGCGCGCGCCGCGAGACCACGGAGAGCGCCGCCGGGTCGAGATCGCGCTGGTCCGCATCCTGGAGCAGCAAGCCCCCGATCACGCTGCGCGCCTCATCCCTCCGCCCGGGATATTGGGCGGCGGCGCAGGGAAGCTGGAAGACGCGGCACCTCTTCTTGGTCCGCTTGAGCTCCTCGAGCGCGTCCGGCTCGTAGGCGGGCGCGAACAGGATCTCGAGCAGGATGCCGGACAGCTCCTTGACCACCTCCAGGTCGAGACGGCGGTTCACGCCCACGATGCCGCCGTAGATGGAGACGGGGTCGGCCGCCTTGGCGCGGCGCATCGCCTCACCCACCGTCGGGCCGATAGCCACGCCACACGGATTCGTGTGCTTGATCACCACGGCCGCCGGCTCGTCGAACTCGAGCAGGAGGCCGAGGGCGGCCGACCAGTCGAGCAGATTGTTGTAGCCCAGCTCCGGGCCGTGAAGCTGCGCGGCGGCGCTGAGCCCGACGCGCGGGCCCGCGAGCTGATAGAACACCGCGCCCTGGTGCGGGTTCTCGCCGTACCGGAGCCCCTGGACGAGCGTGCCCTCGAGATGGAGCCGCTGGGGAAACCGGCTCTCCGCCGCCGGCGCGGTCTCCGGCGCCTGTCGGCCGGTCGCCCCCGGCTCGCGCAGATAGGCGGCGATCGCGGCATCGTACTGGGCCGTCCGCCGGAAGGCCTCGAGCGCCAGGCGGTAGCGCGTCTGCGGCGCGAGCATGCCCCGCTGCGCCCGCAGCTCCTCCAGCACCGGCTTGTATTGGCAGGGATCGGTGACGACGGCCACGCTCGCGTGATTCTTCGCCGCGCCGCGGATCATGCTGGGGCCGCCGATGTCGATGTTCTCGATGGCCTCCTCGAGGGTGACGCCGGGCCGGGCCACCGTCGCCTCGAACGGGTAGAGACTCACCACGACGAGATCGATGGGGCCGATGCCGTGCGTGTCGAGGACGGCCATGTGCTCGGACCGGTCGCGCCGGGCCAGGATGCCGCCGTGGATCTTCGGGTGCAGGGTCTTCACCCGCCCGTCCAGCATCTCGGGAAAGCCCGTGACCTGGGCGACATCCACCACGGGCAGCCCGGACTCCCGGAGCAGCGTGGCCGTGCCGCCCGTCGAGAGGATCTCGACCCCGAGGTCGACCAGGCCGGTGGCGAAGTCCACCACCCCCGTCTTGTCATGCACGCTGATGAGCGCGCGGCGGACGATGTTCATGCGCCCCCCTCGATCCGGACTCGGCGACCCTCGAGGCGGAGCCGCCCGGACGCGAACAATCGGATCGCCTCGGGATAGATCCGGTGCTCCTCGGCGAGGATACGCGCAGACAGGGTCTCCTCGGTGTCATCCGGATGCACGGTGACGGCCGCCTGGAGCACGATCGGCCCCGTGTCCACGCCCTCGTCCACGAAATGCACGGTCGCGCCCGCGACCCTGACCCCGCCCTCGAGGGCCTGGCGCTGGGCATGGAGCCCGGGGAACGCCGGCAGGAGCGAGGGATGGATGTTCAGGAGCCGCCCGCTCCAGTGCGTGATGAAGCCGCCGCTCAGGAGCCGCATGTACCCGGCCAGGCACACCAGGCCGGCCCCGCGCTCCTCGAGCGCCGTGATCAGCTGCTTCTCGTGAGCCTCGCGTCCCGGGTGATCGCGCGGGTCGATAGCGAGCGCGTCGACTCCCCGCGCGCGCGCGATCTCGAGCGCCCCCGCCGAGGGCCGGTCAGTGATGAGGCCGACGAGGTCGGCGGGGATGAAGCCCGACTCCACCGCCCGCGCGATCGCCTCGAAGTTCGAGCCGCGCCCGGAAGCCAACACCGCGATCCGGAGCCGCTCACGCAACGACATGCTGGACCCTACGCGCGTCTTCCCGAGTCTCTCCCACCGTCGGTCCCGCCTGTTTGGCTCCGCTGGTCTCGTAGGCGATCGGCAAGCTCAGGCGTCGAACAGCCGCAACTGCGCGCGGTCGCCCCCGTCGAAACCCACCTTGTACTGGCCGGTGAAGCACGCGTGACAGAAATGTCCGGGGTCCGCGCCCGTGGCCTTGAGCATCCCATCGAGCGAGAGATAGCCGAGCGAATCGGCGCCCAGATAGCGCGTGATCTCGTCCACCCGGTGACTCGACCCGATCAGCTCCTTCCGGGTCGGCGTGTCGATGCCGTAGTAGCAGGGCCACTGGATGGGCGGCGACGAGATCCGCACATGAACCTCCCGCGCCCCCGCCGCCCGCACCATCTTGACGATCTTGCGGCTCGTGGTGCCACGCACGATGGAGTCGTCTACCACCACCACGCGGCGGCCGTCCAGCACCTCCTTGTTCGGGTTGAGCTTGACCTTGACGCCGAAGTGGCGAATGCCCTGCTGGGGCTCGATGAAGGTCCGGCCGACGTAATGGTTTCGGACGAGCCCCATATCGTAGGGCAGCCCCGACTCCTCGGAGAACCCGAGCGCGGCGCCCACCCCGGAATCGGGGACGGGGATCACGAGATCGGCCGCGACGGGATACTCGCGCGCGAGCTGGTGGCCCATGGCCTTGCGCACCCCGTGAACATTCTTCCCCCAGAGCAGGGAGTCGGGCCGCGCGAAGTACACGTACTCGAACACGCACGACAGGCGCTCGGCGGGGCGGAACGGCTTCACGGAATGCAGACCGTGCTCGTCCACGACGAGGATCTCGCCCGGCTCGATGTCGCGCACCACCTGCGCCTCCAAGAGATCGAGCGCGCAGGTCTCCGAGGCGAGGAGCCAGGTGTCGCCGAGCCGCCCGAGCGTCAGGGGGCGGAACCCCGAGGGATCGCGGACGCCGATGATGCAATCCGGAGTCAGGAGCAACAAGGTGAAGGCGCCGCGCACCCGGGTGAGGGCCTGGGCGAGCTTGTCGGCGACGCTGACCCCGTCGGCGCGCGCCAGGAGATGCAGGATGACCTCGGTGTCCGACGAGGACTGGAAGACGGCGCCGTCCCGCTCGAGCTCTTCCCGCAGCTCCTCGGCGTTGACGAGGTTCCCGTTGTGAGCGATGGCCACGGGGCCGTGCACCGTCTTGGCGGTGATCGGCTGGGCATTGCGCAGATTGGAGCTCCCGGCGGTCGAGTAGCGCACGTGGCCGATGGCGCGGTGGCCCGGGAGCCGTTTCAG
>Ga0070707_100006131_pt1 | contig 11204 bp, 8 predicted proteins | sample KBSK5502metaG_FD_65468 | JGI IMG/M metagenome (GOLD analysis project Ga0070707, IMG submission 65468) | Corn, switchgrass and miscanthus rhizosphere microbial communities from Kellogg Biological Station, Michigan, USA - KBS K5-50-2 metaG | ecosystem: Host-associated > Plants > Roots >... | reverse complement strand
TGCAGAGCACGATGCCGGCCTTGGAGCGTTGAAAGTACGGGAGATAGCGCCTGCCGGCAAGAAAGGAGAGATCGTCCGGCCCGGCGCGGTCGAGCGGTGCGATGCCGCTCACCGCTACGTCGCCCGAGCCGATCAGTTGACCGTGCGTGAGCGTCGCGACCTCCGCCGCGGAGAGCCGGCGCGCACGCGTGTTCACGGGTTGCGCGCGGCTACTGCGACTGTTTCAGCCGCTCGAGCACCTTGCCGGTGACGTCGAGCGCCGGATCGGCCGCCACGATACTGCTCCCAGGCGCATCGGCGTCGAAGATCACGGCGTAGTTGGCTTCGGCGCGCAGCCCCTGGATGACGGCATTCACGCGGGCCTGGATCGGCTGCAGCAGCTCCTGCTCGCGCTGTTGGGCGCGGGTCTGCAGCTCGTTCGAGCGCTGCTCGAAGCGCTGCTGCAACTGCTGCAGGTCCCGCTGCTTGGCCTGCTTGGCCGCGGGCGACAGCGCGATCGACTGCTGGTCGAAGGCGCGCACGGCCGAGTCGAGCTGCTGTTGCAGCTTCTGCACCTCGTCCCGAAAGCCCTGCACCTCCTTCTGGAACGTGGACTCGGCGGAGGCGTAGCCCGGCGTCTGTTGCAAGATCTGCCGGGAGCTGATGAACCCGATCTTGAGCGCCGGCTGCCCTGCGGGCGGTGCCGCCGGCCGCGCCGCCGTCTGCGCCCCCGCGGACGCGGCGGCGAGCAGGCCGAGCCATGCCCACACCGTCCATCCCCACGCCACCACTGCAGGCTTCATGACCGTCTCCCCAGAGGTTTTTCCGGTACCGGTGACCCGCCTGACCCGAAGCGATGCGCGATCAGAAGAAGTTGCCGAGCTTGTAGTGCAATTTCCACCCGGGCGCCGCCTGGCCGAGCAAGTCCGTCTTGTCGAAGCCGTAGGCCCAGTCGATGCCGATCGGTCCGAGAGGCGAGATGATGCTCAGGCCGATGCCGGCGCCCCGGAACAGGCGGGTCGGGTTGAACTGGCGCGCCTGCGCCCACACGTTCCCGGCGTCGACGAACGTGCTCACGTAGAACATCTGGGACAGCCGCGCCCCGATCTCCCCCGTCATCGCGAGGTATGCCTTGCCGAAGGCATCCGAGCGCGCCTGACCGTTGGTCGCCCGCGGGTCGTACCCGTGCGGCGTGACCGAGAACTCGTCGTAGCCGCGCAGCGGGATGCCGTACTGGGTGCCGCCCATCGTGAACAGCTGGTCGAAGAACGGCGAATTGCCGAACACCAACCCCGACCGGGTCGAAAAGCCCATCACGAACTTGACCGGCGACGCGCTGGCGCGCCCGCCGAGCTGGCCGAGCGGCGCATACCAGCGACCCTCGAGGTCCAGCCGCTGGAAGTCCCCGGTGCCGCCCAGCGGCCCGCCGCTCTGTGAGATGCCGACGGAGTGCATGGTGCCCGCGGTGGGGAACGGCAGGTCGATGCGCGTGTCGCGCAGCACGGACACGCCGAACGTCGAGCGCACGCAGGCGTTGCAGCTCAGACTGGCGACGCCCGCACTCGCGCCCGTGAAGGTCTGGTCGTCCAGCGCATAGGAGACGAACAGACGCGTGTAGCGGTCGTTGAAGAGCGGGAAGCCGAGCTGGATGTTGCCGCCGCGCCGCTTCACCTGGCCGAGATCGGCGATGGTGTAGCGCAGCCGGGTGTTGTGCAAGCCGACCGTCAGCGAGACCCGGGAGTCGCGGAACGCGGGATCGGTGTAGGACACGTCGAAGTCGTTGATGTTCTTGCCGAACTGCCACTGGAAGCGGCCGCGCTTGCCCAGCCCGAAGAGGTTCGGCTCGTCCAGCCCGAGAAAGCCGCCCACCCCCGTCCCCTGTCCCACCGACGCGCCGAAGTTGATGTTCCCGGTCCGCTTCTCGCTCACCCGGAAAATGACGTCTATGTCGCCCTGGTCGTTAGCGGGGCGCGTGTCGGGAAACGGCAGCGGCTGCTGGAAGAACCCCAGGTTCGAGACGCTCTGGTAGGAGCGGATCAGCGCGTCCTGGCGGAACACGTCGCCGGGGAGCAGCACGATCGCTTCGCGGATGACGCGATCGTGCGTGACGTCGTTCCCGGTGATCTCCACCTTGTTGACGATCGCGGGCTGGCCCTCGCTGATCACCCAGCGGAGGTCCACGACCGGCTGGCCGTCCGGCCCCGTCCGCCGGATGACCTCGGGACGCGCGTTCATGTAGATGTAGCCGTTGTTGTAATACAGCGTCTGGAGCTTCTGTGTCGCGTCCTTCCACTTCTCCTCGTTGAAGTATGCGGGGCCGTGCTCGGTGCCGCCGAGACCCAGGAAGCCGGTGCGGGTCTCGCCCCGGAAGGGGGACAGCTGCTCCAGGTCCTCCGTGGAGAAGCGCCGGTTGCCGGCGATCTCGAAGGTGCCGACGCGGTGCGGCTCGCCCTCGCTCACCCGCACGACGAGGGTCGCCTTGCCGGTCGTGTCGTTGACGAGCAGCGTGTCGCCCAGCACCTGGAAATCCACGTAACCCCGGTCCCCGTAGAATTTCGGCAGGCGCTCCTGCAGATCGGCGCGCAGCTTCTCGTCGTCGTAGTCGCCGGAGCGGAACCACCAGAAGCCCTCCGGCCGCGTCTTCAGGTGGGCCGCGAGCTCGGCGTCGGAGAAATGGCTGTTCCCCTCGAAGCGCACCTGCGCGATCGCGACGCGCCGCCCTTCGTCCACGTCGAAGATCACCCGCACGCGTGCGGAATCGGCTTCGTACACCTTCACCACCTTGACCTGGGCGAGGTAGTAGCCCTGGGCGCGGTACAGGGAGTCGATGCGGCCGCGGCCGCGGGCCACGGCGGCGGGATCGATGGGCCTCGCTTCGATGAGCTGGACCTTGTCCCTGACGCTGTGCTCCGAGAGGCGATTCACGCCGCGCACCGCCCATTTGACGAGGATCGGGCGCTCGCGCAGGACGACGATGAGGAGCGTCTTGCCCTGGGCGGTGTCCTGTTCCACGCGCACGTCATCGTACTGGCCCGTGGCGTAGAGCGCCTGGATGGCGTGCTGCACGTCGCGGTACCCAAGGGACTTGCCGGGGGCGAGGCCGCTCTGGGTCAGCACCGCGTTGCGGTCCAGCCGCCGCAGCCCGAGGACGACGATGGAATCGGGCGCGACCGCCTGTCCCTGCGCGCGCGCGGCGCGCGGGACGAGCACGACGGAAACCAGGGGGAGGACGAGAGGAAGCCGGCGGATCACGCCTTGGAGCCGGAGAGCGCGCGGAACCCCAGGCGTTCCTTGTCCGGGGCCACGTCGACCTCGACCTCGTCGCCCCGCGCGAACTCGCCGACCAGGATCTTCTCCGAGAGCGGATCCTCGACGTACTTCTGGATCGCGCGCTTCAGCGGGCGCGCGCCGAAGTGCTCGTCATAGCCGTGGTCCACCAGGAAACTGGTGGCCGCGGGCGTCAACCGGAGCGTGAGCTCCTCGTCGCCCAGGCGCTTTTGGACCTCGCGCAGCAGGATCGCCACGATCTGGGCGATGTGCTCCCGGCCGAGCGGGTGGAACACGATGACGTCGTCAAGCCGGTTCAGGAACTCGGGGTTGAACGTCTTGTTGATCTCCTCCTTCACCTTCTCGGCCATGCGCTCGAACGTCGCCCGGCTGTCGGGCTGCGCGAACCCCAGGGTCTTCCCCTTCACCATGTCGCGCGCGCCGACGTTCGAGGTCATGATCACCACGGTGTTCTTGAAGTCGATCACGCGACCGTAGTTGTCCGTCAGGTGACCCTCGTCGAGCACCTGCAGCAGGATGTTGAACACGTCGGGGTGCGCCTTCTCGATCTCGTCGAGCAGGACCACCGAGTACGGCTTGCGCCGCACGGCCTTGGTGAGCGTGCCCGAGTCCTCGTAGCCGACGTAGCCCGGGGGCGCGCCGATCAGCCGGCTCACGGAGAACTTCTCCATGTATTCGGACATGTCCACGCGGATCAGCGCGGCGGCGTCGGCGAAGAGGAAGCGCGCCAGCGCCCGGGCGAGCTCGGTCTTGCCCACGCCGGTGGGGCCGGAGAACACGAACGACCCGATCGGCCGCTTCGGATCCTTGAGACCGGCCCGGCTGCGCCGGATGGCGCGCGAGATGACCGCGATCGCCTCGTCCTGGCCCACGACGTACTGGTGCAGCTCCTCTTCCATCCGCAGCAGCCGCTGCGTCTCCGCCTCCTGGAGTCGCGTCACCGGGATCCCGGTCCAGCGGGACACGATGAAGGCGACGCCCTCCTCGCTGATCGTGGGCCGGTGGACCGCGCGCTCCTTCTCCCACTGCTCCTGCTTGCGCCGGATGTCGGCCTGGAGCTCCCGCTCCTGGTCGCGCAGCGCCGCCGCCCGCTCGAAGTTCTGGTCGCGCACCGCCGCTTCCTTGTCGCCGTTGATCTTCTCCAGCCTGTCCTTGAGCGACGCGACCTCGGGCGGAGGCACCTGCGCGGCCAGGCGCGCCCGCGCTCCCGCTTCGTCGATCACGTCGATCGCCTTGTCGGGGAGGAACCGGTCGGTGATATAGCGCTCCGAGAGCCGGGCCGCCTGCTCGAGGCTCTCGTCGGGGATGATCACCCGGTGGTGCTCTTCGTAGCGCTTGCGCAGCCCCTTCAGGATCTCGATCGTCTCGTCGACCGTCGGCGGATCCACGATCACCGTCTGGAAGCGCCGCTCCAGCGCGCCATCCTTCTCGATGTACTTGCGGTACTCGTTCAGGGTCGACGCCCCGACGCACTGGAGCTCGCCCCGCGCCAGCGCGGGCTTCAGCATGTTGGAGGCGTCCACCGCCCCCTCGGCGGCGCCGGCGCCCACCAGCGTGTGCAGCTCGTCGATGAAGAGGATGATGTTGCGGTTCTGGGCGATCTCGTTGATGATCGCCTTGAGACGCTCCTCGAACTGGCCGCGGTACTTCGTGCCCGCGATCACCGCCGCCATGTCGAGCGCGAGCACGCGGTGGTCCTTCAACGCGTCCGGGCACTGGCCGCTGGCGATGAGCTGCGCCAGTCCCTCGACGATCGCCGTCTTGCCGACGCCGGGCTCGCCGATCAGCACCGGATTGTTCTTCTTGCGGCGCGAGAGGATCTCCATCACGCGCTCGATCTCCTTCTGCCGTCCGATCGTGGGATCGAGCTGACCCTCCGCCGCGAGCTGCGTGAGGTCGCGGCAGAAGTGGTCGAGCGCCGGGGTCTTGGACTTCTTCTCGCTCTTCGGGCTCGCCGGCGGCGTCCCCGAGCCGCTCGGCGCGGGTCCCGAGGGCATCTCGCTCCCGAGCAGCCGCAGCGTCTCGGCGCGTGCCTGCTCCAGGTTCACGCCGGCATCGGTGAGCACCTGGGCCGCGATGCCCTTTTCCTCGCGCAACAGCCCCAGCAGCAGATGCTCCGTGCCGACGTAGGAGTGGTTCAACTCGCGCGCCTCGCTCATCGCCAGCTCGAGCACTTTCTTGGCGCGCGACGTGTACGGGAGATCGGGGCCGGCGGCCGCCGCCGCTTTCCCCTTCTTCACCGTCTCCTCGATCTTCTGCTGGATCTCCTCGAGATCGACGTTCAGGTTGGTCAGCACGGCCGCCGCCACGCCCTCGCCCTCACGGATCAACCCCAGCAGGATGTGCTCGGTCCCCACATATTCGTGATGCAGCCGCGCGGCTTCCTCCCGCGCCATCTGCAGAACCTTGCGCACGCGATCCGTGAAGTTGTAGCCGTTCATCTCCCCCCCTGCTTCAAACCGCTTCCGTCTCGAGCGCGCGGCGCACATACGCCGCGCGCACCACCGGCAGCTCGGGGTCGCCGGGCTGGCAACCCTCGAGCGCCGCAAGGTGCGCGGGCTGGGTGAAGATCAGCAACTTGTTGAGCGTATACACACTCAAGCGCGGAATCATCTTCAGTCCGACACCCAGCCGCACACCGCTCAACAAGTTCATGGCCTCTTCAAAAGTCAGCTTGCGCGCGTGCTTCAGCAGCCCGTAGGCCCGCCACGTCTTGTCGGCGACTTCATCCGGGGCGGTGCGGAGCAGCACATCCCGCGCTTGCTCTTCGTACTCGATCACCTGCCGCACAATCTTGCCCAGATGATCGATCAGCTCTTCTTCGGACTTGCCCAGGGTCGTCTGGTTGGACAACTGGAAGAAATTTCCGACGACCTCGCTCCCCTCCCCGTACAAACCACGGAACGTGAGCCCCACTTGGGCGAGCCCCTGCAACACCTTCCCGATCTCCTTGGTCAAGACGAGACCCGGCAAGTGGATAAGCACACTCGCCCTGAGCCCCGTCCCGGCATTGGTCGGGCATGACGTAAGATAGCCAAATTCGGGGTGAAACGCGAAGGGCAAGAGGCGGCCCAAGTCCGCATCTACCATCTCCACTTCGGCATACGCTTCCTCGAGGGCGAATCCCGAGCGCATTCCGTGCAATCGGAGGTGATCCTCCTCGTTCACCATGACCCCGACCGATCCCTGGACGAGAAGGGCGGCGCCGGGGCGGGGGCGGGCTTCCCGGTCGAGGCTCGCCAACTCCTTGCTGACCAGGTGGCGCTCGTGCAAGAGCTGGCGGTCCAGCCGCTCGAGCTGGTCGAGCCGGAACGTGACGGCGCCGGCGAGCCGGTCGCTCGCGGCGCTCGCCTCGGACACGCGCTCCAACACCGCCGTGCGGTCGGTGTCCCGGGCCCGCTGGCTGAACACGTAACCCTGGAGGTTGCGCGCGAGCCGCAGGCGGGTGGAGAGCACGATGTTTCCCTTCGGCCCGGACGCGTCCAGCCACGCAATGCCGCCGTCGGGAAGCAAGGACAGGTCGATCATTCGAGCACCCTGATCCGATCGCGCAGCTCGGCGGCGAGCTCGAAGTTCTCGTTCTCCACGGCCCGGCGAAGCTGCTCCTTCAGATCGAGCAGCTCGAGCCGCGGATCGGCCGCTCCCCCCCCGGCCGGCGGCCCGTAGCGCTCGCCGACGTGCTGGCTCGAGCCGTGCAGGCGCCGCAGCAGGTCGCGCAGGTGGGTCTCGAACGATTCGTAGCACTGGGCGCACCCCAGGCGGCCCGACTCGCGGAAATCGCGCAGCGTGCTGCCGCACGCCGCGCAGCGCAGACCGTCGGCCGCGGTGGGCAGCACGCTCGCGCCCCCCTTCCCCATCGCCTGGATGAACCCCCCCAGCGGCGACTTGAGGATCGACTCGCCGGTCTCGAAGCCCTTCTGCTGGGCGCACTGCTTGCATAAGTGGAGCGTCACCTTGGTGTCGTTCTCCACCTTCGTGAGGTGGATTTCCACCTCGCGTTCCTTACAGTTGTCGCACAGCATCACAGTTGTGGCACGGAATCACGGTATCGCGTCGACCGAGCTTACCCGCGCCAACCTCCCCTCCTCAAGCAGCAAGATACGGTCCGCTCTCCCGGCGAGCTGCCGGTTGTGGGTCACCACCACGACCGCGGTCTCGTACTCACGCGCCAGCCGGAACAGGACCTCGTGCAGCCGCTCACCGTTGGCGTGGTCCAAGTTCCCCGACGGCTCGTCCGCGAGCACCAAGCCGGGATCGTGCACCAGCGCCCGCGCCACCGCACAGCGCTGCTGCTCCCCGCCCGACAACTCCGCCGGCCGGTGGGACATGCGGCCGGCGAGCCCGACCACGGAGAGCATCTCCTCGGCCCGTGAGCGGGCCTCGCGCGGCGCCATTCCCCCGATCAAGAGCGGCATCATCACGTTCTCCAGCGCGGTGAATTCCCGCAAGAGATGGTGGAACTGGAAGACGAACCCCAACTTACGGTTCCTGAGCTCGGCGAGCGCCGCCGCGTCGAGGTCTGCGTAGCGGGACCCGTCCAGCCACACGTCACCCCCCGTCGGCCGGTCCAGCGCGCCCAGCAGGTGCAACAGGGTGCTCTTCCCCGCGCCCGACGCGCCCACGATCGCCACGAACTCGCCGCGGTGGACCTCGAGCTCCACGCTGCGCAACACCTCGAGCGGCTGGCCGTCACCGCCGGCAAACACCTTCCAGATGCCCCGGGCTGCGACCAGCGCCGTCATTCGTAGCGAATCGCGGCCACCGGGTCGAGCCGCGCCGCCTGGGCCGACGGGTACAGCGGCGCCAGCGCGGCGACGATCAGGCTCGCGCCGATGACGAGCAGCACGTCGAGGGGCTGGGTGCGCACCGGGAGGTGGTCGATGAAGTAGATCGACGGGTCGATGGGGATCCAGTGCCCGCGGTTGACCATCCCCCCCACCACGAGGCCGAGCAGCACCCCGAGCGACGTGCCGGTGAGTCCGATGAGGACCCCCTGTGTGAGGAAGACCCGCCGGATGGACGCGCGCCCGAGCCCCATCGCGATGAGAATTCCGATCTCCCGCGTCTTGTCGCGCACCACCATCGTGAGCGTGCCGACGACGTTGAACGCGGCCACCAGGCAGATCAGAAACACCACGACCGCCATGGCGAGTTTCTCGAGCTTCAGGGCCGAGAAGAGCGAGGCGTTCTGCGACTGCCAGTCGAGCGCCCGGTAGGGATAGCCGAGCTGCGCCTCGAGCTTCAAGGCGAAATCCCGCGCCTTCCAGGGATCCGCGAGGCGGACCTCGATGCCGGTCACGGCGGTATCGAGCCCCGCGAAGCGCTCGGCCGTGCGGCGGTCGAGCGCCACGTAGCTGTTGTCGTACTCGAACATGCCCGTGTCGAACATCCCCGTGACCTCGTAGCGGTGGAACTGCGGCACGTAGGCGCCGAGGCTCGGGTTGAACTTCGTCCCGACGAATGACACGAGGCTGACGACATCGCCCGGGAAGGCCGAAAGCTTGGACGCGAGGCGAACTCCGAGGGCGATCCCGCCCTCCACATCGGCGCGCGTGGTCTTGAAGCGCAGATCGCCCTTGGTGAAGTGCCGCGCGAGGCTCGTCACCGCGCGGGCGCCGGTGTCCGGATCGACCCCCAGCACGACCACCCCCTCAGCGTAGTCGTGCCCCGCCGTGACGCCTCCCTGTGTGAGCACGAATGGCGCCGCCGCCTCGACGCCCGGCACGCGACGCACTTCAGCCAGCACGCGATGCCAGTCGTCGAGCCGCAGTCCCTCCCCGTAGGTGAGGACGCGCAGATGGGGGTTGGCGACGAGGATCTTGTCCCGCAGGTCGGCCTGCAGCCCGTTCATGACGCCCAGGACGACCACGAGCGCCATGACGCCCACCGTCACGCCCCCCACGGCGATGACCGTGATGAGCGACAGCAGGCGCGAGGAGCGGCGACTCTTCAGGTAGCGCAGGGCGATGCCGAGCTCGAGCCGGTGGTTCATTCGGGCCGCAGCATGGGAAAGAGGATGACGTCGCGGATGTTGGACTGGTCGGCGAGGATCATCATGAGCCGATCGATCCCCATCCCGACTCCGCCCGTGGGCGGCATGCCGTATTCCAGCGCCCGCAGGAAGTCCTCGTCGATCTGCTGCGCCTCCTCATCGCCGGCCAGACGCAGGCGCGCCTGTTGCTCGAAGCGGCGGCGCTGCTCCTCGGGATCGTTCAGCTCGCTGAAGGCGTTGGCGATCTCGCGTCCGTGGATGAACAGCTCCCACCGCTCGACGCGGGTCGGGTCGTCCCGCTTCAGCTTGGCGAGCGGCGAGAGGGCTACCGGATAGTCGAACACGAAGGTGGGCTGGACGAGCGTCGGCTCGACGTAGGTCTTGAACACCTCGTCCACGAGCTTCGCCCCGCCGAGCGCGTCGGTATCGGGCACGTTGCGGCGCCGCAGCGCCTGGCGCAGCTCCTCGTCCGTGGCCCGGGCGAGATCGACGCCGGCGCTCTCGCCCACCAGCGCGTAGTAGTCCCGGCGCGCGAACGGCCGCGCGAACGAGAGCGTCGCACCGTGGCGCTCGAGCGTCGTGGCGCCGAACAGCTCCTGCACGAGCCCCGCCAACAGCGCCTCGGTGACCTCCCGCATCACCTCGTAGTCGGCGTACGCCTCGTACCACTCGGCCATCGTGAACTCGGGGTTGTGGAACCGCGACATCCCCTCGTTGCGAAAGTCGTGTCCGATTTCGTACACCCGCTCGAGCCCGCCCACGATGCAGCGCTTGAGATACAGCTCATCGGCGATCCGGAGATAGAACGTGGCGTCGAGCGCCTCGTAGTGCGTCTTGAACGGCCGCGCGGTGGCCCCGCCGTACAACGGCTGCAGCACCGGGGTCTCGACCTCGAGGTACCCGCGGGCGTCGAGGAACTTCCGGACATGGCTCACCACCCGGGCGCGCAGCCGGAAGACGTCCCGGACCTCCGGGTGCACCGCCAGGTCGGCGTAGCGCTGGCGCGCACGCAGCTCGGGATCCGAAAGCTCTCCGTGGCGCACCCCGCTCGCGTCTTCCTTGCCGAGCGGCAGCGGGCGGAGCGACTTGGCGAGCAGCTCGAACCGCTGCACCCGCACCGTGATCTCACCCCGCTTGGTGCGAAACAACGTCCCCTCGACGCCGATCACGTCGCCCAGGTCGAGCAGCTTGACCACCTCATACTGGTCCGAGCCGAGAACGTCGAAGTTGAAGTAGAGCTGGATCTTCCCCGACTGATCCCCGATGTGCGCGAAGCTGGTCTTTCCCTGGGGGCGAAACAGCAGGATCCGCCCCGCCAGCCGATGCACCGAGCCGTCGCCGTCGCGAAAACCCTCGAGCGCCGCGCGCGCCGTCGTGGAACGGTCGAACCGGTAGGCGTAGGCGACCACGCCGCGCTTCAGGAGCTCCTGCAGCTTCTCGCGTCGCGCCACCTCGACGAAGCTCGTCACGCCGCCTTGCTCCCGAAGCGCTTGAGGTAGGCCTCGATGAAGGGATCCAGATCCCCGTCCATCACCTTTTGCACGTTCGTCGTCTTGAGCTCGGTGCGGTGATCGTTGACCATCGTGTACGGCTGGAACACATAGGACCGGATCTGGTTGCCGAACGCGATGTCGGTCTTCTGTTTGTCGACCTCGGCCTTCTTCGACTCGCGCTCCTTCAGCGCCAGGTCGTACAGGCGGGCTTTGAGCATCTTGAGCGCGGTCGCCTTGTTCTTGAACTGGCTCCGCTCGTTCTGGCACTGGACCACGATGCCGGTCGGCAGATGCGTGATCCGCACCGCCGACGACGTCTTGTTGACATGCTGCCCCCCCTTGCCGGAAGCTCGATACACGTCGACGCGCAGGTCGTCGTCTCGGATCTCGATCTCGATGTCCTCGTCCACCACGGGATACACGAATACCGAGGCGAACGACGTGTGCCGCCG
>Ga0070707_100006130_pt1 | contig 11205 bp, 9 predicted proteins | sample KBSK5502metaG_FD_65468 | JGI IMG/M metagenome (GOLD analysis project Ga0070707, IMG submission 65468) | Corn, switchgrass and miscanthus rhizosphere microbial communities from Kellogg Biological Station, Michigan, USA - KBS K5-50-2 metaG | ecosystem: Host-associated > Plants > Roots >... | reverse complement strand
TCTCGCGATTCGCCGCGAACGCGTCATACTGCTGCTCGAGCGCCTGCACGACTTCCGCGACTTCCGCTGACCCGTCGACCTGCCGGGCGATCTCCAGATCGGTGCGCCGCGCCGCTTCCCGGAGTGCGTCACCAGGCAGCACCAGGCCGGTCACCCGCTGGACAGATTCCAGCAGCGTGGTCGCGGCGGCCGGGTAGGCGGCCTGAGCCAGGTAGTGCGGTACGTGGACCGCGAAGCCGATCGCGTCGCGGCTTGCCGCGCCGAGCCGGTACTCCAGCAGAGCCGCCGCGCTGCCCGGGACCTGAAGCTTGTCGACCAGCGGGCGGTAGCCCTCGATGAGCCCGGGCTGGGTTGCATGCGCAGTGACGCCGAGTTGCCTGGTATGCGGGACGCCCATCGGGATGCCGTGAAAGCCTACTGCCAGCCGAACGCGCAGGTCGGCCGATAGCTGGATAACGGCGGACGTGAACGCATCCCACTCGCGATCCGGCTCGAGGCCGGCCAGCAGCAGGAACGGCGTGCCTTCGGCGTCGTGCATCAGGGAAACGGCGAGCTCGGGCGCGTCGTAGTCTTCCCAGTGGTCCTTGGCGAACGTCATGATGGGGCGCCGCGACCGGTAGTCCAGCAGCGAGTCGATATCGAAGGTGGCTACCTGGTGGTGGTCGAGCGTCGTCGTCAGGTGCGTGGTCAGCAGCCGCCCGGCGGCCCCGGCGTCGATGAAGCCATCGAGGTAGTACAGCATCACCAGGTCGCCGTCAGGTTCGGGTGCGGCAGGGCCAACCTCATACAGGTCGGCCGGATTACGCGCCACGTCGTCCCAGCCCTTCGTGTTCCGCTGTTGCCTACAAGTCTTACCAACGCGCACGCGGCGGTGGTAATCCCCGCGCTCTTAAAACCTAGCGGTCCCGGCCCGATGCGGCGGAATCTGCGCCAGCGCCCAGCTCCTGCCAGCGGGCCAGCAGGCCGGACATCTCGGCACTCAGGAAGTCGAAGTAGCGTACGGTCTCGGCCATCCGGGACCCGGCCGGCGAGTCGGCACCGAGCGCGCTGACGCCCTCGCGCAATTCGGTCACCCACCGAGCGAACTGACGATTCCGGAGCCGGACGATCTCATCCCAGACATCGGTCGGCATCCGGTAGTGCTGCCGACGCGAGCCCGGTTCGCCTTCGGCTGTCACCAGGCCTACCTGGATGAGGTACCGAACCCCACCGGAAACCGACGCGGGGCTGGTATCCAGAAGCTCGGCCAGTTCGGCCGCGGTGAGCCGGCTCGAATCCGAGGTGAGAAGCGCGACGAAGATCCGGGCCGGGGTGCGCGGAAACCCGGCTTGCGTCAGCAGGCTGGTGAAGCCCTCGATAAAGGAGCGGACCGCAACCGGGTCGCGCGGGCCCGACGCGGCGGCGGTGCGGTCTCCGGCTGATTCGCCCGTGCCTGAACCCGGCGCGCCCATCGACTTTGCCTCGTCGAAGCGCGCCCGACTGTCCTGCCGATGACGGCGATCGATGTCAGTCACGAGTCGCCAGAGCCCCTCCGTTTCCCAATATTCAGTAGTTTATGAATTTAGTGTATGGTCGCCACTGTGAACGCTATCGAAGTCTCGGGGCTGCACAAGTCCTTCGGCAAAACGGTGGCGCTGGACGGCCTCGACCTGTCCGTCGCGACCGGGGAGGTGCACGGTTTCTTGGGGCCGAACGGCGCCGGCAAGACCACGACGATCCGCGTGCTGCTCGGCCTGCTGCGAGCCGACGGCGGGATCGCTCGCTTGCTTGGCGGTGACCCGTGGCGGGACGCCGCGGCATTGCACCGGCGCCTGGCCTACGTCCCTGGCGACGTGACGCTGTGGCCGACCCTGACCGGCGGCGAGGTCATTGACCTGCTCGGCCGCCTGCGCGGTGGCCTCGACGCCACGCGGCGCGACGAGTTGCTCGACCGGTTCGACCTCGACCCGACGAAGAAGGCGCGGGCCTACTCGAAGGGCAATCGGCAGAAGGTGGCCCTGGTGGCGGCGCTCGCGTCCGACGCCGAGTTGCTGCTCCTTGACGAGCCGACGGCTGGGCTTGACCCGCTGATGGAGGCGGCGTTCCGCCAGAGCGCGGAGGAAGAGCGGTCCCGCGGCCGCACCATCCTGCTGTCCAGCCACATCCTGTCCGAGGTGGAAGCCCTGTGTGACCGGGTCACGATCATCCGGGCCGGCCGTGCCGTTGAGACGGGCTCTCTGACCGAGTTGCGGCACCTGACCAGGACGTCGATCGCAGCCGAGCTGGCAAGCTTGCCGCGAGGCCTCGATCAGCTCGTCGGCGTGCACGACCTGGTCGTCGACCCGGGCCCGGACGGTCACAGCCGGGTCCGCTGCGAGGTGGACTCCGACAAGCTGCCGGACGCGCTCCGAGTGCTTGTAACGGCTGGTGTCCGGACGCTCACGAGCCAGCCGCCGACGCTCGAGGAGCTGTTCCTGCGCCATTACAGCGCCGATCTCGACTCTGGTGAGGCCGCAGCCGCTGCCGGTCCGACAGCGCGGGCCGGAGCGTGAGCGTGGCATCGGCGCCAACGGCCGCCCGGCTGGCCGGCCAGATCGGCGGTGGTCGGGCCGCTACATCCGGCCTGGCTGGTGCCCGCGAACTGGCCAAGCTGGCGCTGCGCCGTGACCGGATCATGCTGCCGGTCTGGATCTACGCGCTGACCGCCGTCTCCCTCTCGGGCGGTTACGCACTCAAGCTCGTCTACAAGACCGCGGCAGCCCGGGCATCGCTCGCCGCCAGCGTCCACACGACGCCGGCCCTGAAGTTCCTCTACGGCCAGTTCTACGGCGATTCGCTCGGGGCCCTCATCGCGTGGCGCTATCTGGTGTACGCCGCGCTCGGGGCGGCGCTGATGAGCATCTTCCTTGTCGTGCGCCACACCAGGGCCGACGAGGAGACTGGCCGTCTTGAGCTGGTCGGTTCCACCGCCGTCGGCAGGCATGCGCCGCTCGCGGTGGCGATCGCGGTGGCGATGGCAGCCAACCTGATCCTCTTCGTCCTCAGCGCGCTCGTACTCGCGGTTAGCGGCCTGCCCGTCACCGGTGCCATCGCGTTCGGGCTGGCGGAGGCTTGCTGCGGACTGGCATTCGCCGGCATCGCGGCCGTTGCGGCACAGGTGAGCGGTACTGCGCGAGGTGCGCGCGGAATCGCGATCGCCCTGCTCGGACTTATCTTCCTGCTGCGGGGCGCCGGCGATTCGGGCGGCGGCCACGGCCTGGCGTGGCTCACCTGGCTCTCGCCGATCGGCTGGGCGGAGCTGGTCAGGCCCTTCGCCGGAGAACGGTGGTGGGTCCTGGCGCTGCCGCTGCTGACGCTCCTGGCCGGCACCGGACTTGCCTTCCTCCTCGCCGCGCGCCGCGATCAAGGTGCCGGCCTGCTGCCGCAACGGCGCGGGCCAGCAACTGCGGGGTGGCTGCTGTCGGGTCCCGTAGGGCTGTCGTGGCGGCTACAGCGCGGCGCGTTCGGTGGCTGGGCGGCCGGCTTCCTGGTCGGCGGCCTGGCTGTCGGCGTGGTGACCACGAGTATCGGCAAGCTCGTTGGCCACACTGCCGGGATCACCAAGGCCATCGACAGGATCGGCGGTCAATCGGCACTCACGAATGCCTACCTGGCGGGGTGCATGAGCCTGCTTGGCCTGGTGGCGGCTGGGTATGCCGTGTCGGCGGTCGCCCGGTTGCGGGCGGACGAGGAGGCGGGCCGTGACGAGCCGCTCCTGGCAGCGCCGGTGAGCCGCCTGCGGTGGGGCGGTGGCCATCTGGTGGTCGTGGCGATCAACACGGCCGCCGTGCTCGTGGCCGGTGGCCTCGGCGTCGGTCTGGCGTATGGCATCGCTATCTCGGATGTGAGCACGCAAGTGCCGAGGCTGATCGGGGCCGGCCTGGCGCAGTTGCCTGCCGCGCTGGCGATAGCGGCCGTCGGCGCGGCTTTCGTCGGCCTGCTGCCGCGGTGGAGCGACGCGGCCGGCTGGATAGCGCTCGCGTTCTGCGGCTTCATCGGCCTGTTCGGGCCCGCGATGAACCTGGCCCAGGTCTTGCTGGACCTATCGCCGTTCACGCACGGGCCGAAGCTGCCCGGCGGCCAGTTCAGCCTCACGCCGTTGTTCTGGCTGAGCGCGATCGCGGTGGTGCTCGCCGGAGCTTGCCTGGCTGGGCTCCGCCGTCGCGACATCGGCTGAGCACCGCGCCTCGCGCGACAGGTGAGCCGCGCGTCAGCTAATAGCTGCAGTCGGCCGTTGCTAGGGCCGCTGGTCAGCTACGGGTGGATCGTCTTGTGCTCGGCCAGCATCTGCACGTACTGAGCGATCTTCCTGGCTCTCGTCTCGGCGCGCTTGACGCTGCCGATCCGGTAGAGGATGGCGTACCGGTTGACGCTGCTGATCGTGCTGAAGAACGCCGCGGCGACCGGACTGGCGTCCAGCGCCTGCTGCAGGTCGTCCGGTACGGTGCTCGCGCGCTGCCCGTGATAGGCGGCATCCCATCGCCCGTCGGCGCGAGCCCGGTCCACCTCGTGCTGGCCCGCGGGCCGCATCCGGCCGGCGGCGATCAGCTCGTCAGCTTTGGCGGCGTTGATCTTCGACCATCGGCTACCTAGCTTGCGCGGCGTGAAGCGCTGCAGCCAGTAGTCCTCGTCGAGGGCACGCTTCTGCCCGTCGATCCAGCCGAAGCAGATGGCAACCTCGAGTGCCTCGGCGTAGGACACGGTCGGCTTGGCCGCAGTCTTCTTGGCGATCTTGAGCCAGCAGCCAGCTGAGGTCGCGTGCTCGGTTTCAAGCCAGGCGGACCACTCGACGGGCGACCTGAATTCTTGCAAGGGCAGGTCCTGAGCGCTCACCTGGCTAGTCAACCACCGGTGTCTGACACTTGCCGGCGGAAGCATCGAGCCGAGTAACGCAGGCGGCTGCTAACGCTCAGCTTCGCGGCTGCGTGGCACTGAGCATGTCGGTGATGTGAGCGCGCGCGGTGGCTTCCATCGCCCCGGCCTCGAGCAGGATCCATGTAGCCGCGCTGTCGGGGTTGCGGTACAGGCCCAGGAGCAGGTGCTCGGTGCCGATGTAATCGTGGCCGAACTGGAGCGCCTCGGTGAGTGCAGCACGCAACACTAGCTTTCCGTCGTCGGTGAACTCAGGCGGCGCCGCGGCCACATCGGTGCCGGTCGCCGGCCTACGGCGAGCTGCGTCGCCGGCTGCGTCCCCGTCGTCATCGTGGCTGGCGCGCTGCCGGGACGCCAGCGCGGCCCGGACGCGGTCCTCGGTCACGTCCATGGCGGCCAGCGTCCGGCCCGCAATTCCGGTCGGCTCCGCAAACAGGCCAAGCAACAGATGGCCAGCGCCTACGCGGTTGGCGCCGAGGGCCGACGCGGCCTGCTGCGACGCGGCGACCACGTGCCGGGCCCGGTCGGTGAACCGCTCGAAGGTGGGGCCATGGGTCGCGGCGGCGATATGCGCGGACAAGGCTGGAGCGAAGCGTTTGTGGACAGCCTGCTTGGTCACGCCGAGCGCCTGGCTGATCTCGGACCACGACCGGCCGTCCCGGCGACACCGGTCGACGAAATGTCCGAGCAGTGCATCAGTTGTCTCCTCCAGCTCCGCCGCCGCGGTGGCGGCGGCGACCAGCTGGTCGAGGGGCTGGTCCGAGCCAGCGTCTTGGCGCACGGTCTCGATGAGCTCTTGGAGCGTGGGCGGAGGCGTCATAAGTCAACCATAGGTTGACGTCAGCGCGCGCGTCAACTTCGCGTTGACCAACTGATCTGAGCGCATACTACGTAGGTGGGTCCGGGTGCACTGAGTCCGCGCCGGCGTCAGCTGGTCTTGGCGATCTGCTGCATGAGCCTGCTCATCGTGGGATTGGACATCACGATCGTCAACGTGGCCCTCCCGTCGATCGGCCACGAGCTCCACGCGGGCGTCTCCGGACTGCAGTGGACGATCGACGCCTACACCCTGGTGCTCGCCAGCTTGCTCATGCTCGCCGGCTCAACCGCCGACCGAGTGGGCAGGCGCCGCACCTTCCAGACTGGCTTGGCGATCTTCTCGCTGGGGTCGCTGCTCTGCAGTGTCGCACCGGGCCTGGGCTGGCTCGTGGCGTTCCGGACGGTCCAGGCAGTCGGCGGCTCCATGCTCAATCCGGTCGCTATGTCGATCATCACGAACACCTTCATCGAGCCCAAGGAGCGCGCGCGAGCGATCGGTGTGTGGGGCGGCGTTGTCGGGCTCAGCATGGCGCTCGGGCCTATCGTCGGCGGCCTGCTAGTTGAGACCGTCGGCTGGCGGGGCATCTTCTGGGTGAACGTCCCCGTCGGCATCGCAGCCATCGTCCTGACGGCACTCTTCGTGCCGGAATCACGGGCGCCGCGCGCCCGCAAGCTCGATCCGTTCGGCCAGATCCTGGTCATCATCATGCTGGCGGCCCTGGTGTACGCGCTCATCGAGGGGCCCGGCGCGGGGTGGACCTCAGCCAAGATCCTGAGTTGGTTCGCCGTCGCCGCGCTGGCCCTGATCGCGCTCGCGTGGTACGAGCCTCGCCGGCCAGAGCCGCTGATCGACCTCCGGTTCTTCCGCAGCGCACCGTTCTCGGGCGCCGTCGCGATCGCCATCTGTGCAGTCGCCGCGCTCGCGGGCTTCCTGTTCGTCAACACCCTCTATCTGCAGGACGTGCGCGGCTATTCGCCGCTCCTCGCGGGGGTCTTCACCCTCCCGATGGCGGCGATGACCGCTATCTCCTCGCCACTGTCTGGTCGCCTGGTCGGGTCGAGGGGCACGCGCCCATCGCTGGTGGTTGCGGGTATCGGGATCGCCTCGGCCGGAATCATCCTGACCCGGGTGACCGCGGGCACCTCCACGCTCGTGCTGGTCATCGGCTACGTGGCGTTCGGCATCGGGTTCGGCACGGTGAATGCGCCGATCACGAACAGCACCGTTTCCGGCATGCCGCGATCGCAGGCAGGTGTGGCCGCGGGCGTCGCGTCGACCAGCAGGCAGGTGGGTGCTTCGCTCGGCGTGGCCGTCATCGGATCAGCCACCATAACCGCGCTGCATGGACCCTTCCGAGTCGGCTTCGCCAGCGCCAGCCACATCGGCTGGTGGATCGTCACCGGCTGCGGCGTCGCCGTCCTGGCCCTCGGCCTCCTGGCGAGCGGTGCGTGGGCGCGCGACACCGCCCGCCGGACCGCCAGCCGCCTGATGCCAGCCGCGACCGACGCCGGTCCTGAGCAGATCCCGGCTGGTCAGGCCCCCGGCAGCTAGCCTTCGTCGGCGGTGACCGACATGAGGGCAAACACTGCGCCCTGATCGTCACTCACGATGGCCATCCGCCCATACGGGCTGTCCCAGGCTGGAGCGACGACGCTGCCGCCGAGCTCGGTCACCTTCGCCACCGCCGCGTCCGTATCGGCGACCCCGAAGTAGGTGCGCCAGCTCGCCGGCTCGTCCGCAGGCTGGCCGGCGCTGATCTCGCCGATGCCGCCCACGGTCCGGCCGTCGAGGTCAAGGGTGGCGTAGCGCATGCCGTCCGCGCTCATGTCGCCAAACTGGTAGCCGAAAACTGCGCCGTAGAACGCCTGGTTGGCGTCGTAATGGTGGGACATGTTCTCGTTCCAGATCAGCGAGCCCGCCTCGTTCGCAACCTGTGTGCCGGTGTGCGCGCGGGACTGCCACACGCCGAACGGGGCGCCGCCTGGGTCGACGGCGATGAACATCCTGCCTACGTCGAGGACGTCGAACGGCTCCATGAGGACCTGGCCGCCCGCGGCCTTGATCTCGGCCGCCGTGACGTTCGCATCCGCGGAGGCGATGTAGGTGGTCCAGTAGACGCCGCTGTCGGGCGATGCCTGACCGCCGATGCCGGCGACTGGGCGGCCGGCCAGCAGGCACATGCTGTAGCCGCCGCCCTCGGGCCCGGTGTCCTGCACGTCCCAGCCGAACAGGCCGTGGTAGAACGCCGCTGCCTTCTGAATGTCGGGGACGCCAATGTCGATCCAGCAGGGAGTGCCTGGCGGCCAGGCTGTATCGCGTGTGACCATATCCGGAAGCGTAACGCCGGGTGCAGACAGTCCGCGGTCGAAAAGACGCTGGGCGCGGCCCGGGTGGCATGAAGCGAGGGCTACTCGTCAGACTTGGGCCTCATGCAGACCTGGGAAGCCATTACTTCGCGCCGGAACGTTCGGTCGTTCGCCGACCAGCCCATCGCCGGCGAGCACCTCGATCGGATCCTGGACGCGGGCCGCCGCGCGCCCTCTTCCCGTAACTCCCAACCGTGGGACTTCGTACTGATCACCGACCGCGGGCTACTCGAGCAGCTAGCAACCGTCTGGGTAGGTGCGGGCCACATTGCCAGCTCGGCGGCGACCATCGCGCTGATCGTCGATGAAAGCAACGAGGGCGCTCGCCGGGTGCAGTTCGACCTCGGTCAGGCGACGATGAGCGTCATGCTGGCCGCGGCCGACCTGGGTATCGGCAGCGGCCATTCCGGTGTCGGCGATCAGGACCTGGCGCGGCAGCTACTGGGGCTGCCGGCCACTAAGTCCTGCGCGTTCCTCATCTCGCTCGGCTACCCGGCCGACCGTCCGCTGGGCCCGATCAAGAACCCCGATCGACGGGCATTCGACGATGTCGTCCATCGCGGGCGCTGGTAGGGATCTGGTCGCACAGCCGCAACCACGCTGTTCGCGAGCGCCTGCTGCGCCCGGCGCCCAGATGGGTACGGTGACGCACGTGCGCACTCACGGGTTCATGCGTCGCTTCGGCGTGCTCGCCGCGGCCGGAGCACTGGCGGTCGTCGCAAGCTGTAGCTCATCGGGCACCGGCGGCAGCGCCAGCAAGCCCCCGGGCAGCCAGTCCGCGTCCGCTAGTCCCGCGCCGTCCACGCACGGCAGCGGGAGTAGCACCGCGAGCCAGGGGCCTTCGCCGCAGCAGTCAGCGGCGGCCGTGCAGGGCGCGGCGGCAGTTCCTACGGCGGCGCAGCTCGCAGCGCTGCGTGCGCAGGCCGGCGAGATTGCGAAACTCTCGCCCGAGCAGCAGGCGGGCCAGCGCGTCATCTACAGCTACAACGGCCTGACCGCCCCCGCCGGCCTGCTGAACCTGATCCGGCACGGCGACGTCGGCGGGGTGATCTTCTTCAGCTTCAATATTTCCAGCCCGGCACAGCTGCGGAGCGTGATCGAGCAGATGATCGCGGCGAACTCAGCCAGCTCCAACCCGGCCCGCCAGTACCCGCTGCTGCTCATGACCGATCAGGAGGGCGGAGAAATCCGGCGCTTGCCATGGGCCGGACCGACTCAGTCCGAGGCCCAGATCGGCGCGTCGCCTGATCCGGCCGCCGCCGCGGGCGCAGCGGGCTCGCAGGCGGCGACCGGGCTGCGTGGGGTCGGCATGAACCTCAACCTCGCGCCCGTCCTCGACGTGTACCGGCAGGCCGGCGGCTTCGACGACCAGTTCCATCGGTCGTTCAGCACCAATCCGGCGGTTGTCTCTACGGCCGGGGCCGCGTTCGTCCGGCCGCAGCAAGCGGGGCAGGTGGCGGCGACGGTCAAGCACTTCCCTGGTCTCGGCGCGGCCACGACCTCGCAGAACACCGACAACGGGCCCGTCACGATTGACCTGTCAGCAAGCACGCTGCGGGCCGTCGACGAGTATCCCTACCAAGCGGCATTTCGGGCGGGCGCAAAGCTGGCGATGGTGTCGTGGGCGCGTTATCCGGCGCTGGATCCGCGGCTGCCGGCGGCCCTTTCACCGACTGTGGTCCAAGGCGAACTGCAGCGCCGCCTCGGTTTCTCCGGTGTGACCATTACGGACGCGCTCGGGGCCGGGGCGATCGGTGCGTATGGCTCGCTGGAGAACAAGACGATGCTCGCGGCCCGGGCCGGCATGGATGCGCTCCTGTGCACTGCTATCAAGCCGCTGCCGGGCTGGCGGTGCGTCGCCGGGCTGCGCAACGGATATCTCAATGGCGCCTTGCCGAAGACCGCGTTCCAGGCCCAGTTGGCGCAGCTCCTGGAGCTTCGGGCCGGCCTCCCCGCCTGACCACGGCGGCGCAAGCGTGGCGGGACCGATGGGCGGCCGCTCTCGTCTGCCGTACAGGCGGCGCGCGCACCCAGTAGCGTGAGCCGAGAGAATGTCCGTTTCGGCTAGCTATCGCGTGCGACCGAGGCTTCTGCCCGGCTGCGCGGAGAGGCACCCCTCGCCTTGGGCAAGCAGCTATGGTTCAGGTTCTCCGGCCTCGTCGTGGCGTCCAGCGCGGTGGCTGCGCTGATCGCCACCAGCGCTCATGCAGGCAAGACGCCCGCGACGGCCGGCGCAGGCGCTAACCGGCACGCGACCGCGCAACCCGCGCAGGACGGGAACGGGCCCCTGATCGCTTCGCCGGTCCTCGTGGCCGCGGTCACGGTTGCGATGCGACAAGTCGCGGAGTCCGCAGTCGCGGCCGCCATGTCACCACGTCAGCTGGCCGGACAGCGGGTGATCTACCGCTACTCCGGGCCCACGCCGCCGGCGAGCCTGCTGACGCTCATTCGCGCTGGCGAGGTCGGCGGCGTTATCTTCTTCGCCGACAACTACGCCAGCAGCGCGCAGTTCACGGCCGCGATCAAGATGCTGGAGGCGGCCAACCGGGCGGCGACCAATCCGGCGCGCGCCTATCCGCTCTTGCTGATGACCGACCAGGAAGGCGGGAATGTCAAGCGGCTGCCCGGAGCGCCGAACCACTCGGAGAAGTGGATCGGCGCACGCGTGACGGCCGGAGGTCGCGCCTACCAGGCCCAGCTGGCTGGTGCCGGCACTGCGTCGACGTTGCTGAGCTTTGGCCTCAACGTCAATCTCGCACCGGTCATTGACGTTTACCGGGTGCCAGGCGACTTCGACGACCAGTACCAGCGCTCTTACAGCATGAATCCGCGGGTGGCGGCGAATCTTGGCGCCGACTTCATCAGGGCGCAGCAAGGCGGGGGCGTGGCCGCGACCGCCAAGCACTTCCCTGGCCTTGGTGCCGCGACAGCCAACCAGAACACCGATGAGCGCGACGTGACGATCAACTTGTCCAAGGCGACGCTGCAAGGCGTTGACGAGTATCCCTACGCGGCGGCCGTTGCCGCGAACGTCGACCTCGTGATGGTTTCGTGGGCGGTGTACCCGAGTTTCGGCTCGAGCCTGCCAGGGGGCCTGTCTCCGGCCGTCGTGCAGGGCGAACTGCGCGG
>Ga0070707_100006128_pt1 | contig 11206 bp, 14 predicted proteins | sample KBSK5502metaG_FD_65468 | JGI IMG/M metagenome (GOLD analysis project Ga0070707, IMG submission 65468) | Corn, switchgrass and miscanthus rhizosphere microbial communities from Kellogg Biological Station, Michigan, USA - KBS K5-50-2 metaG | ecosystem: Host-associated > Plants > Roots >... | reverse complement strand
CGGTCGCAGTTCGTCCAGAGCGGCGACGTTCCGGGTGACCTCTTCGCGACGAACGCGATCGACACGTTCGTCCGCTTCGAGGCGGCCCAGACGGCCATGGACGTGGTCGTGGTCGTGACTTATATCGGCCTCAACGAGAGCGGCACGCCGTTCTTCGGCGCGATGGTCGGAACGGCGGCGGTGTAACCGTGGCGCGCGGCGAATACGTCAGCGTCGGACGAGGCGGTCACGGCCGCGGCGGTCACCGCGGCGACCATCGTGGCCGCCACCGCGGCGACCACCGCGGGCGGTGGGGCGGCTGGCCGTGGTGGGGCTGGGGAGGTTGGGGCGGCTGGGGAGGCTGGGGTGGTTGGCCGTACTACGGCTACGACTGGCCGTACGATGGCTACGCCGTGGCGGAGACGTTCCCGCACTGGCAGTCGCCCCGGTTCTTCCTGCACCGTCACCGCCGCCGGATCGCCTACATCCTCGGGGCCGACGTCGGCTAGCGACCATGCCCGCGCCGAGGAGGTGACGTCCGGCGGAGCGACTGCTCGACATCGACTGGAGGCGATCTGAAGATGACCTGGGATCCATACAGCTACTACCTCGGTGCCGAGCCGACCGTCCGCGAACACCGGCGAGGCGAAGGTCCCGTCCGAGATCACCGCGGCGAGGCGCCGGTCGTCCGTGACCACCGTCGTCCCGACGCTCGCGTGACGACGCCTCCGTTTCCGTCGCCGACCGACCACCGTCCCCCGGTGAAACCGCCTGTCGTGCAGCCGCCTGTCGTGCAGCCGCCTGTCGTGCAGCCGCCTGTCGTGCAGCCGCCGGCTGGAGAGCCGCCGGCTGGAGAGCCGCAGCGGCCTCGCCGTCATCCGGACGCTGCTCCCCGCGAGCACCATCGCCACCGCGACTACGTTTTCGTCCCGGGCTACGACTGGTGGCCGCGCTGGTTCCCGTACTGGGATCCGTACTGGTACTGGTATTGGCAGTACCTCTACTGGTACTACCAGGGCTACACGTACCCAGAGTACGCCGAGGCCGCGCGCGATGCCTACCTGCGGTCGATCGCTCCGCAGTGGGGTTGGATGTAGGGACGTGATCACCCCAAAGGTGCATCTCACGTTGCCCGAGCACTTCGACGAGGACGATCGCGACGAAGATCGGCACTTCGCGCCGATCATCCCGCTGCTCGAGGGCCTCATCAAGGTCAACGAGTGGCACATACGCCGGTCGCTTCGTCGCACGCAGAAGGGCCTGGGGTATCCGATCCCGCCGCTCTATGCCTCTGGTGTCAGGTACAAGGAGGATCCGCCGGGCCAGGAGAACTGGAAGGACATTCCGGCCGTGCTCGCGGACGGCCACGGCGATTGCCTGCCGCTATCAACGCTCGTCCTACGAGCTGATTACGCGATAGTGCCTTTGTACATGCTGCGGTCCGGCGATCGCATCGCGGGCGACGGCACATGGACGCAAGTGCAGGAGGTGATGTCGACGGGTGAGAAGCAGCTCCTCGTGTTCCGTCTCTCGAATGGATGTTCGTTGCGTTGCTCGCCCGAGCATCGGCTGTTCCGCGACATCGAAGGAAAGGTCGAAGAGATTCGCGCGCACGAAGTACGCATCGGTGACGATCTGGTCACGCCGCAGTCGATTCCGATGGCGAGTAAGGAGGGCCTGGAATGGCCGGATCGACTGCTCCAGCTCGGCGAGCAGGATCGCGCATGGCTCCTCGGTGTTTTCGTCGCGGACGGCTGGGTTGACGGAGGTCGAGCGCTAGTCTCCGGCAGGGATGGCAAGCCGAAAGAAACGCAGAAGCGCCGTGTCGAAGCGCTCATGCAGAGTGTTGGTGTTTCGACGCGCTGGCACGAGAAGTACGTGGCGATCAACGATCGATCGATCGCTGAGTTTTTCGCGCGGTGCGGCAAGCATGCGCCAGAAAAGCATCTCGACTCAATGCGCTTCGCATCGGAGGCGGTTGTTCGTGCTGCACTGGACGGGCTCGCGGTTGATGCATCGTTCGAAACGCGCGAGGGCAAGACGCCGGGCATGGTGTATGGGACAACATCCTCACGCTTGGTACTCCAGCTCCGCGCTCTCTACCGCATGCTTGGGATCAGCGTCTCGGTTCGTCGCGTAGATGACCACGGAGGCTTCGGCGAGAACCCGATCTATCGGGTGACTCCACGCCTTAGGACGCGCGAGGGCTACGCCGAGCGACGCGAGAAGAAGTTTGCGCGTGTGCGCATGATCGGGGACGGGGGCACCGAGCTATGTGGGGACATCACGACCGACAGCGGGAAGTTTTGGCTGCCCGAGGCCGACGTGCTCGTACACAACTGCGATCGCCTCGTCGCGTGGCGCGCCGCCGAGCTGCGCGTGGCGGGTTACCCGGCCGATCCGGTCATCAAGTGGAGGCAGGTGCCCAAGGATGTGATGGTCAGCATGGGGCACCCGGCGCACATGGTTCCGCCGGAGGGGATCTCGATGGTGCACGTTTGCGTCGGGTTGCCGGGTTGGCGGCAGTACGCGCACCTCTACGAGGACAACCCGCTCGTCGAAGATCCGTCCAAGCGGCTCGGAATGGGCGGAAGCTACACCAGTCGGATATGATCGGGACCCCATGGGCGCCACTGAAGCCACCGAGCTCAAGCTCTTCATCGACAACGACGCGACGCTGTACAGACAGCAGCACGTGCCGATCTTGAAGAACCTCGCCACCAAGAAGGCGCGGAGCAACTACAGGCACGACCTCGCGGTGAAGGCGTTTGGCTACCTCGCCGAGTCCGGTGCGAAGAAGTACGCCAAGGAGTTTGGCGGAACTTGGCACCAGATGTTCGACGTGCCGACGCGCAAGCGGGTCGCCGAGGAGCTGACGAGAGACTTCGAGGGCGAGTACGCGCTCGGCAACTACGACCACCTCCTGCCGAAGAAGTACCAGAAGCCGGAGAAGACGAGCACGCAGCACCACGCGCGCAAGAAGGTCTCGTGGAAGGTTCCCGAAGGGATCGAGGTGGCCTTCTCGCCGACGAATCAGGCGTACTTCGCGCTGTGGCCGGCGAAGTCGCGCCGTCAAGACCAGCAGGTCCTCAAGGTTGCCGACGCCAACGAGATGCACTCGTGGCTCCGTGACACGTACGGCGACGCCTACGGTCGCGCGGGCGCGACGCGCGCGCACGCGAGACGCCGGGATCCGGACCTCCATCAGCGCCTGCACGATCCTGGCGCGCTGCGGTCTGTCACCGATCGCCAGCTCCGCGGTTTCTACCGCGAGGAGAAGCGCGACGTGGAGAAGGCTCGCGCGGAGGCTGCTCGCCGAGGTTTCACGCTCCACGCGACCAAGAAGAGTCGACCGCAGCTCGACCGCGAGATCGCCGAGGTCGTCCCGTCGTGGCGGCGAGGGGGTCGCTGAGTATGTGGTTTTTGCCCCTTCTCGTCATCGGCGCGGTGGCCATCGCGGCGGCGAGCCGCTCCTCTCGCGATCGCCTGCCACCTTCGCGCCAGCTCGCCGCTCCAGCGCCGTCGGGACCTCCCGGGGTTCCGGGACCGATCTCGGTGCTCGGCGAGATCCTGCGCGTCGGTCAGGCGCCCCCGCCGGCCGTGGTCGTTTGCGCGATCGCCGAGGCCCAGGCGATCGGACGCAACGACCTCGCGTCTGACATCGTGCAGGCGTTCGTCGCGCCGGTCGTCTACCAGCACGGGCGCGCACGGGCGCGCTCTGCGCGTCCTGCTCACGCGTCCTACGAGCGTGGATCCTGCGCGGCGGCGCTGCCTCGGTCGCCGCGGCACGCGGCCGACGCGGCGACTTGGGCAACTTGGGCGCCTCCGCCTCCCCTCGTGACGACGGTGATCCCGTCGGGGCCACCATCATCGGCTGCGCCGACGACAGTCGCACCTCCATCGGCTGCGCCGACGACCGCCGCGCCTTCCTCTGCGCCATCACCGGTCGCTCCAACTCCGGCGATGATGCCTCCGTCGCTGGAGGACGAAATCAGCGCGATGCTCAACGCCGATCCGGCCCGCTTCATGGCGGTCGTGTCACGGACGGGCACGTTCCCGTCGTCGGCGCGCGCCCCGCAGCCTGTGGCTACTCCTGCGGCACCGTTTCCTTCGCCTTCCCCCCCTCCTGTTGTTCCCGCGGCGCCTCCGACGGTGCCTGAGACGGTTGCGCAGATGCAGGTCGATGCCGGGCTGCACGAGGCGGCGGATCGAACGCGATCGCTGGCGCCGGGTTCGCCCCTGCGCGGCGTCTCCGACGAGGCGTGGCGACAGTTCGTGGTGCGGCTTGAGCGCGAGTCGCCGCAGTTCGAGTCGTCGCGGCACGTCGGCCAGTACCGACAGCGCCGCGAGCGCCTCGCCGAGCTCGGGATCGATCCGGGCGCCGTCCACGGTTCGCCCGCCGCGCAGCGCGCGGCGCTCGACGCTGACCTCGTCGACGCTCACCACCACGCCGCGGAGGGTGGCCTGCTCGTCGAGCACCTCGGGCGTCCGATCGCGGTCCCGGGGCGGGAGGGCGCAGAACCCCTTACGCTCAGCGGCCTGCTCGGCGTGATCCAGTGCGCCGGGCTCGACGGCGCCGTCGGCTGGCTCAGGAAGCTCGGCGACCGCAAGCGCTACCCGCACACGACGCAAGCTTTCCTCCAGACCAACGGAGTTTTCTGACGTGAATGAGCGCGGAAGCTACGGCAAGAACGGCGCGCCTCGCGTCGGGCAAGTGCCGGTCTACGTCGAGCGGCAATCGCCGTCGACCGCCGCGTGGATCATCGGCGTGATCGCGGCCGGCGGCGCGGTGCTGTGGGCTCGTCACCAGTCTCGCCAGATCGAGCAGCTCCAGAGCAGCGTCGGGATGCCACACCAGAGCTTTGCGTCGAGCCTGCGTGAAGGCGCGCGCGCGTCGCTGCGCAGGCTATCGGAGCGCGTGCGGCCCGAGCCGCGCGAGCCGCGGACGATCGCGCTCGAAGCGATCGAGCTGGAGGCGATCGATCTGAAACCGATCGGGGCGCCGTCGAGCGACGAGGCCGAACCGGAGCCGACGACCGTCGCGAAAAGCGGCGCGAAGGCGAAACAGAACAGACACAAGAGGAGAGCGCGCTGAGCGCAAGCTTGAGCGATCCTACCACCATGGCGAAGACCCCAGCAGGCATGCGCGACATCTCGACGACGTACCAACCAGCGTACGCGACGTACGACGGTAACGTGCAGGTGCGCAAGATCGGCGAGCGGCTGTGGGAGGTGCTGCCGCGCGGCGGCGTGGCGCTCTACGAGAAGTCGAAGCCCGAAGCGATCGAGCGCGCGTTCCAGCTCGCGGCGTCGCGGTCTTCTCGCCGGTCGTCTCGCCGGTCGTCGCGATCGACGCGAAGGAGGCGCTGATGGATCCGGACGCCGCCCTTCGCGCGATCGACGACGCCGACCGCATCGACGCCGAGACGCGCGAGGTCATGCGCGGGCTCCACGGCTGGCTCTCGCGGGGAGGTTTTCAGCCGGACTGGGACGCGTATCCGACCGGGACGCGCCGCTACCGGCGGGCGTACGGTGGCGGTACGCCGAGAGCGCGCGGCCACGCGACCAAGAAGACCTCTGTAACGGTCGTCAAGCTCAGGGACCGGTACAGTGGTGGCCACGTGTGGCTGACCGTGCGGGAAGGGCGCGTCGTCGGGGCCGCGGGATCTGACCCGGAACGCTACCTCGGCATGACGCTCGACCGCGCCAGGCACGTCGCCCGTTACGGCGGTGGACGCGAGAGATCTCGGACCCGCCGCGATCACGCGACGGCACGGGTGCCGTCGCACAACGGCGGCCTCCGGGTCGGCGACATCGTCCAGCGATCGGACGTCGATGGCAAGAACCGGTATGTGATCGTTAACGTCGCCGGGCCGTGGATCTACACGCGCCGGATCAGCGGCAGCGGCGGTCCGGGCGTCATCACGTTCCCTTCGTCCTCTATGCTGAGGAAGGTCGCCTGACGTGCCGCTGACGCAGGACCAGAGGAAGCACCTGCTCATCGGCGGCGGCGTCGGTGCGCTCCTAGGCTTCGTCGGATCTCTGTTCTTCGGCGGGGCGAGGGCCGTCGCGGCCCCCTCGCCCGTGCCGATGCGCCTGCGCCAGTTGCCGTCGCTGGTTTCCGACCGGCGCCGGGGCGAGAAGAGCCGCCGCGAAGACGGCGACATGCGCGGTGAGTACGGCGGGAAGAAGCGCAAGGGCAAGCACGGGAGGCACCATGGCTAGCAGCAGTGCGCCCGTGCGCCAGCCGCCGGTGCCGAGCCCGCAGAGGAGCCTCGTCGAGCCTGCCCCGCCGTCGCCTTCGATTGGCAAGATGCTCGGCGTCGTCGCGGTAGCGCTCGGCGTCGGCGTGCTCGGCTACTACGCGTTCGACGGTCACGCCCACACGTGCGAATCCTGCGGGCACCGCTGGCGGCACCTCGGCGCGTTCAACCTCGGCGATCCTCGCGCCCACAGCTGCGGCAGGTGCGGCACGGTCCAGTGGTGGAAGGACGGTACGCCACACGTATTCCGCCAGGCGCTCCGCTCGCCACCGCCCGAGGTGCTGCCGGGGGTGATCGGGTCACCGCTGGGGAGGTTCCGCGAGGTTCCCCGCCTCGCCGCCTCGCCGACGCCAGTCTTGCCCTGGCCGCGAGAGGTGTCCAAGTGAGCGGCGAGATCCACGTCGGCGCCGTCGGCGCCGTGCCGGTGCGAGCGCAGCTCTCGCGCCTCGGCCCGCAGGGACCGCAGCTGGTTGACGCGTACAATAAAGTTACGGACGACGCGGCGCGAGGTAACCTGGACGCGCGGGAAATCCTCTCGAAGGCCCCCAGATCGCCGAACTCGCAGCCGCATCGAAGCAAGGACCTGACGCGCTGCGCGCCGCGGTCGCCGCCACGAAGTCCACGCCGAAGATATCCGGTGACGAAGGAGAACGCCACATGACCGCACACGCTGGATGGGACCACGTCGGAGCCGACGGCCAGAGCTACCCCGAGGTCGCCGCGCGTGCGGTGCAGAGCGTCCACGCGCAGCACCAGTCTCCGGTCTACGGATACCTCCGCTCCGGCGCGCAGCAGAAGATCTACCTCTTCCGCACGCTCGAAGATGCCCGCGGGTGGTTCGCCGTGTTCGATGCCGCAGGCAGGCACATGCTCCAGCAGCCGTACGACTACGCGGCAGTGTTCGCGGCGCCGGACTTGTCTCGCCCGGTGCCCGGCCTCGAGAGCTTCGGCAGCACATACGTCAGCGGAGACGCCTACGTCGGGCAGCTGTGGCCTTTCTTTCTCGGCCTGCCGCTCGGCGCGCTCGGCGGCTATTTCCTCCACGATCCTGTCAGCAGGTGGCTGGGCACTCGGAAGGGAATCGCCCAAGTCGTCGAGCAGCTGAAGGCGAGGATTCCGGGACCCCCGGGCCCCGAGGGCGCGCCCGCGCCCAAGACAGTTGGCGGCCCGTGGGTCGACCTCGTCGGGCAGGACGACGGCTACACGGTCGGCGGCTATGACGGCTACACGGTTGGTGGCTACGACGGCTACGACGGCTACACGGTCGGCGGCCCCTGGCTCGACATCGAGCCAATCGGCGCGCAGTACGATGACCGCAGGCGCACGTGGCCGCAGACCCGGGCGCTGATCCAGTCGGCGATCGATGAGGTGCGAGGCTACGCCGCGAGCTACCCGGCGGAGGCGTACGTCTGGACGCTCGAAGCCCCAGGCGCGCCGTACGCCGGCAGCATCCCCGGGTCGGTCGTGATGCTGGAGGGTACGACGAGCGTCGTGCCGTTCTCCTCGCGCGCGCAGGCACTGGATTACCTGCGCGAGGTGGCGCAGACCAGGCCGGTCGCGCAGGCGATGTTCGAGCGGTCAAGCCACCGTTGGCCAAACCCGGTGACCTGGCAAAAGAGCGACGAACCCCAGGCCGAGCAGGTGATCGCGCAGCACGTGGCGAGCCGGTCGGCGACGCGCGCGTCCGGCGATTACGTCGGCGCGTGGGACACCGTGGTCGGCACGGCGCTCGACGACGTTCGTCACCGTGCGCAGTCGCTCGCGGAGAGGCGCGCGGGCAGCGTGGTGGGCGTCGTCCACACGTCGAAGGACGGTCTTTGGCATACGCTGGCGTTCCGCACCTCCGACGATGCCGACGACTGGCTCGGCACCGCGACGCACGACCCGTCGTCGTACACGTACGCCGCGTACTACGACAAGGACGACTACTCGTGGCCCCACCCGGTCAACGAAAAGATCGGCGGCGCGCGCTCCGCGTCGCGCGCGGGCGAACCGATCCGCCGCGAGATCGCGGCGACGTCTGGTGACGGTGGTGGTTACGACGTCGGTGCCGACGTCGGTGCCGACGTCGTAGGCGCCGCGCTCGACGTCTTCCGGTCTCGCGCGCGCGCGCTCGCGACTGCGCGTCCGGGCAAGGCCGCGGGCGTCATCCGCACGTCCGACGGCCTGTGGCACGCCCTCGGCTTCTCGAGCCTCGACGACTCCGTCGACTGGCTCCAGACCGCGACGCGCGACAAGTCGAGCTTCTTCTACGCGGCCATCTTCGAGAAGGCCGCCGACGGGACGGCATATTTCCAGGACGAGGAGATCGGCGAGAGCCGCGGCCCAGCGCCGTCGGGCGAACCGATCCGTCGCGGGATCGCGACGACGTCCGGCGACGATTACGGGTGGGCGGTGTAGGTGGGTCAGGCGTCGGCATACGGCGCGAACTGCGACGGCTGCGCGCGCTCCGTGTTCGTCCTGCACATCGTCGACGGGGCGAAGCTGTGCGACGGCTGCGCGGAGACGTCCGCGCGGATCGACCTCTGCCTGGCAACGACGCGGACGGAGGACCCGGTGTTCTGCGACGGTTGCGGAGGCAGCGTCGAGTTCGACGCGCGGGTCGCCGTCGTCGTCCGTGAGTGCGGCGGTGCGGTGCTGTGCGACCACTGCAAGCCGACCGCGGCGGAGAGGGCGTCGTCGTGAGTGGCAACTACGCAGGGTCGTCGTCTCCGCCGGCCGTCGTCGGCCAGCAGCGCACCGCACTGCCCGGCGAGGACAACCACGGTTTTATCGACCGCTATACCGCGGGGCATGCCGCGTTCGGCGTGCTCGCGGGCCTCGGCCGCCTGCCCTGGTGGGTGACGTTGTCGAGCGGGCTCTTCTTCGACCTCGTGATCGAGCGCCACTTCAAGAACGCATGGCCGAACCTGTGGCCGAACCCCACGCAGGACACGTGGCAGAACATCACGGGCGACACGATCGCGATGATGCTCGGGTGGAAGGTCGCCACGCTCCTGCCTGAAGGCAAGAAGCCGACGCACACGATGATCAAGAAGGAGCTGCCGTGAACGATCGCGGAGAGTACGGCAGGATCGACGGCTGGCCATATCAACCACGATATGAAGCTCCGCCCCTCGCCTTCGTTGGACAAGGATCGATCTTCCCTCATACGCCCGGCGACGTGGAGAACGAACTCGACCAGCTGCACGGCGAGATCATGTGTTTTGCTCAAGAGCTGATCGAGCTAAAAAAAACGGAGGAGGATCAAGCCAACGCTGCTGTTCAGAAAGAGCGCAACGACGAGCTCGCCGCATGGAAGGTTGTCGAGTCGTTTCGTCCGCTCGTCAGCGAGGCCGAACGGCTCGAGAAGCTTCTCACCGCGGCTGGAATCGACAAGAAGACGGCCGAGCGATGGCGACTGGAGGTCAATGCACCGTACGCGGAGATCGTGATGAGCCCGCTCGGAGGTGTCAAGGCCCGTGACGTGAAGCGCCTGTTCGTCGCTGCGCTGACTGCCCTCGATAAGTTCATGCCCAAGGTCCAGCGCGTGGCGGCAGTTAATCGCGCGAGAGAACTCAGCCAGAAGGCTCAGGACGTCGAATACAAGGTCCGAGGGCAGTTTCCGCTAGTCCAGTGGGATCGATCGACGTGGACTCCGTTTTTCGCGAGCTGGAGCAAGTTTCACGGTGAGAAGAAAGATATCCCGCTCCAGACGTGGCCGCTTTCCGGGACGTGGGATCGCATCCAGGACTACCGGACACAGTTCATCAATCTGTACAACAAGGCGCCCTTCAAGTCGAACTGTCCAAAGCCGCTGGATCCGCGCAAGGATCCAAGCCTCACGGGAGGTCTCGAGGAAATCGGAAAAATCGTGAGGTACGCGGCCTATGGAGGACTCGTCCTCGGGGGCGTCTTCGTGGTTGCGAAGATCATCGAGGCTACGCGGAGCGGTCGTCGATGAGGAAGTCGATCTTCACGATGCCGCCTTCACCGCGACCACCGCCGCCGAAGTATCCACTCTTCACGACGAAGTTCTTTTCGACGAAGTCGTTCGGCCCTGGGCACCTCGTCGGCGCCGGCCTCCTCGTGCTCGGGGTCGTCGGGCTCGGCAGGTTCGTCGGACGCAGGCGGGCCGAGGCTGAGCGAGCGCGGAGGATGGCCGAGCCGCCGCGTCCGCCGCGGCGACCCGAGGCCGAGCCGGCGCTGGCTCAGGTTGAGAACGCTCGCGGCGAGTACGGAGCGAAACCGTGACAGTGCTGTCGCCGGTCGTCTGTCCTCGCGCGGGTGCCGCCGATAAGAGGATCGGCTGGTCCCGCAGGGGTATGATGAGGGGGCGGAAGCACCTATGAACAGCCTCGACCCATGGCGCATTATCGCCACCGACGCGTACGGCGACGTCGTCCTGCCGCGTCCCCGGTACGCGCACCCGTTCTATTCTGAGGTCCCGAGCTGGATCCACTACGGCGAGAACAATGGGACGACGAGGCTGCTCTTCGACGGAGCGTTCATCGCTGGCTGGGCTGACAGCACTGGAGCAAACATGACCAACACCATCGGCGCCGAACTCACTGCGCTCTCTCCGCCGGGCTATGGCTTATACCGGCCGTACGGCACCGTCTTCTTCGGCGCCGAGGCCCCTCCGGCGCGCCATGGCCTGACCGCCGAGCTGGCGCCGGTCGTCGCGCCTGCGACCGGCGGCGTCACGGTCAAGAAGGAGCTGGACGACAAGCAGGTCCTCCACGTCGAGATCTGCGTCGACGGCAGGTGCTACCGGACGTCGATGGACCTCGCGCCGGCGATCGCGATGGTGATGGAGAAGCTCTCGCGCTGGCACGCGGCCCAGCACGCCCCGCAGCCGCCTCCGTCGGCCGTCGTCAGCACAGTCCAGAGCGCGGTCGGCGCCGCGGAGGACATGATCATCGGGGCTCTCGTCGCGCGGCACGTTGACACGGTGTGCGGGAGCTTCCTCGGCGACATCGCGG
>Ga0070707_100006126_pt1 | contig 11207 bp, 13 predicted proteins | sample KBSK5502metaG_FD_65468 | JGI IMG/M metagenome (GOLD analysis project Ga0070707, IMG submission 65468) | Corn, switchgrass and miscanthus rhizosphere microbial communities from Kellogg Biological Station, Michigan, USA - KBS K5-50-2 metaG | ecosystem: Host-associated > Plants > Roots >... | reverse complement strand
GTGATCAATCGCAAGAACTTCGACCACTGGGGCATGCTGCCGCATTGGACCGACAACGACGCGTTCAACACGTGGCTCGCCGGCGCGAAGAAGTTCGGCAAAGCGTTCTGGGATGCGCTGGGTGACAAACGTTCGCCTGCGATCGTATTCGAGCACCCCGGCGAGTCCACAGTCCCGACGAGCATCTTCATGTGCGACACCGGCGGCATGGTCGTGATATGTGCGGGCACGAGCGGGTACAACGCGGTCGTCGACCTCCGCTACCTGTGGATGCGCCAGAAGCGGTTCCAGGGCTCGCACTTCGCCAACGACGAGCAGTCCTACGCGTTCAACGACCTCGTGGTGCAAGGGAAGATCGACCCGTGCCTCGGGCGCGTGTTCAGCTTCGAGGGGATCAGCGAAGCGCACCAGCTGATGTCGGAGAACCGGCACCCCGAAGGGAACATGGCGGCGCTGGTGAGCACGAAAACCGAAGGCCAGACCGCCTAGCTGAGCAGTCGTGGCGTTGTCAGTTTTCCATCACATGCGGGGTGGAACTGACAACACTAGCCGCGTAGCTCGGTCAAAACTTCGTCGAGCCATTTCAAATAGGTCTGCTCGACGGCGATGCCCAAGCGCAACGTCATGAGCTCGTAGGGGACCTCTTTGTTGTCCGCTAGTTCGAGCAGCTTGCGGATCCCTTCGTACTCGGCGAGCTGGCTCACGTGGTGGTCACGTTGGTCGAGCAGCATCGCCCATATCTTGTCGCGATCCCCGTGCGCTGCGAAGAAGAGCTTCGCCAGCGCTTCATCGCTGAGTTCGGGGAGTGAGGCGGGGGAGCGGAGCCACTCGTTGACCGCCTTGCGGCCCTTCGGCGTCAGCGAAAGGATGCGCTTGCGACGTCCGCCCGGCGCGTCCTTCTCCTTGATGTAGCCGTCGCGGAGCAGCCGGCCGGCTTGCTGGTAAACCTGGCTATGGGCGGCGCTCCAGAAGTAGCTGACCGAGATCGCCATCACCTTTTTGATGTCGTAGGCAGAGGCCGGCCCCCACAACAGGAACGCCAGGAAGATGTGGTCTCCGGGGGGCAGCTGGGAATCGTCTCTTGACATAGTCCAAGTTGGATTATACAGTCGGGCTCAGCATAGTCCAGATTGGACTATCGCTCCGAGGGGAAGGGGCGGCCATGGCCATCAAGACGACGGACGGCTGGGTTCCGACCGAGGCGACCGAGCGCATCAGCGCTCGCGTGCGCTGGGAAGACATCGTGCAGGACATCGACTGGGACCAGGCTGTCTTGCGTCTGGCGGCTCCGAAGATGCCCGACTACGTGAAATCCTCGATCCACGGACTCGAGGGCGGGTACTCCATGCCGATTGCGGCGGCCACGTGGGATCCCGTCGTCACTGAGATCTTCGCCGAGTACTTCGAGTCCGAGGAGGTTCAGCGCGATCTGCTGACGGCGCAGGTGGACTCCATCCCCCTGCGCATCCTGGACGTTGCGTGTGGAACGGGGGAGAGCACCCTGGCTTGGCGCCGGCGCTTCCCGCGCGCGCAGATCACCGCGCTCGACGTCTCGCCGTACATGCTGGCCGTTGCCGAAAAGAAGCTTGCGGACGATCGCAACGTAGAAGTGCGTTGTCTGAACGCGGAGCATCTTCCGTTCAAGGACGACTCATTCGATCTCGTGACCGCGAGCCTCTTGTTCCACGAGTTGCCCGAAGACGTCTCGCCCGTGATCCTTAACGAGCTGCGTCGCGTGTGCAGGCCGGGCGGCGAGATCGCCGTGATGGAGCCGTTCCAAGTCGGTGGGAAAGCGCTGAAGCCGATCGCGTTCCCCGAGCCCTACCTGAAGGATTTCCTCGGGACCGACTGGGACGTCGCGTTCAAGGCCGCGGGGTTCGGCGCTGTCCAGACGCTCGAGTACGGCGAGGGCTGGATCCGGACGGCGACCGCCTTCTAACCGTCTTTCGGCGAGCGGGCTTCTGCGAACCGCGCTTCAACGCCTTGCGCGGCGGTGCCTTGACGGCGGTCTTTCGCGCCGGACGCGCCATGCGCTCCTGCTCGATGGTGACGCTCGAGGCTTCGAGGAAACCGCCGACGAGATTCGCTTCGTCTTCGAGCGCGGCTTGCAAGCGCGGGCCGGGGGCGTCGTACAGCTGGATCGCGATCGTGATGCGATCGCCGGCGCCCCGGAAGGACCACGTGCCGTGCACCTCGCCCTCGATCAGCACGAGCGGCTGCGCGTTGCCGACGCCGTCGTAGCCGACGGGCAGCAAGCTGGAGTGGATGAAGCGCGCGCGCCCCGTCGGCGCGTATCCCATCGTGTAGCAGTCGAGCTTCGGCAACAGACTTACCCGCCCGAGGTGCGGGCGCGTTCCGTCGAGCGCGCGCTCGTCCCGCCGATGGATCATCAGCCCATCGGCGAGCGACGCCGGGTCTTGTGCGTCGAGCGCGTTCGCCGCATCGTCTGGCTTCACCCCCGCCCACCACGCGAAGTCTTCGTACGTCACCGGACCGAACGCGGTGAGGTACTCACCGGCGAGCCACGCGAGCGCCTGGTCCTGAGGGATGTTCTTCATCTCCTTGCCAACCCACACCTTGGTCGCTGCGTACGTGAAATCGTTCGAGCGGATGTTGGGTGACTTGATCCTTAAAAGGACGCCTTCCGAGCACATCGCGTTGAGCACGGGCGCGAGATCCTCGGGCGCCGAGCGCAGCGCGTCGTGGATCTCGTCGACCGTCTTCGGGAACCCGGCCGCGAGAAGGACTTCACGCCGCAAGTTCTTGTAGTCCTCTTCGTTGATACCGGCGCGCCTGAGCGCGGAGCGGTACGGGGCTTCGTTCCGCGTCGCCGCGAGGACCGCAGGCGCCGTTTCCATCGGAACCATGAAGACTTTCTGACGCATCGCAGGGATGCGCGCGGCGCGCTTCGTGCTGATGACCCCCTCGACCGCGGCGCCTTTCAAGAGGCGCGGGACACGCGCCAGGAGCGAGAGGGGTCCGGCCGGGTTGTGGCTGCTCACGCCGATGACGGACTGCAAGCAGTCCTCGACGCCTCGGCATGTGCGATCGAGACGTTGACGGCGCCAGCTGAACCAGCGCGCGCGCTCGAGGAGGTCCTTATCCACGCGGCGAGGTTATCGCGCGCGCGCCACGGCCGGCCGAAGGGCTGCTCAGATCAGACGCGGATGATCAGAGCGTCGCCCTGCCCGCCACCGCCGCACAGCGCCGCCGCGCCCACTCCGCCGCCACGCCGCTTCAGCTCGTACGCGAGGGTCAGCACAAGCCGCGCGCCGCTCATCCCGATGGGGTGACCGAGGGCAACCGCGCCGCCGTTCACGTTGACCTTGTCCTCGCTCAAACCGAGGTCCTTCGCCGCCGCCAGCGACACGGCCGCGAACGCCTCGTTGAACTCGTACAGGTCGAGCTTGGACGGATCGAGACCCGCCTTCACTGCAGCCTTGCGCGTCGCGTTCGCCGGCTGCAAGTGCAGCGCGGTGTCCGGACCGGCGACCTGACCGTGCGCGAGGATCGTGGCCAGCGGCTCCAATCCGAGCGACTTCGCTTTGTCGGCAGGCATCACGACGAGGGCTGCCCCGCCGTCTGAGATCTGCGACGCGTTGCCGGCGGTGATCGTGCCGTCCTTCATGAATGCGGGCTTGAGCTTCGCAAGAGATTCAGCGGTCGTTCCCGGACGGATGCCTTCGTCTTCTTCGACACGGATCGGGTCGCCCTTCCGCTGCGGCACTTCGACCGCGATGATCTCTTCCGCGAGCTTGCCGGCCTTCGTCGCGTCGGCCGCGCGCTCGTGCGAACGCGCAGACCATTCATCTTGCTCCGCGCGCCCGATGCCGAGCTTCGCGTTCACCTTGTCCGAGCCTTCACCCATGTGTACGTGATCGAATGCGTCCCAGAGACCGTCGTAGATCATGAGGTCGATCATCTTCGCGTCGCCCATGCGGGCGCCGGTGCGCGCGCTCGGGACCGCGTACGGCGCGTTCGACATCGACTCGAACCCGCCGGCCAATGCCGTTTCGATCTCGCCGGCGCGGATCAGCACGTCGGCGAGGTGCACGGCGTTCAGACCGGACAAGCACACCTTGTTGAGCGTGATAGCCGGGATCGTCATCGGCACGCCGCCGGCGACGGCCGCTTGGCGCGCGGTGATCTGGCCCTGTCCGGCTTGCAGTACCTGACCCATCAAGACGTAGTCGATCTGCTCGCCGGTCAGGCCTGCTCGACGGAGTGCTTCTGCGACGGCGAAGCCACCGAGCTGCATGCCGGTGAAGCCCCCAAGCGCGCCCTGGAACTTTCCGATCGGGGTGCGCGCGCCTGCGACGATGACGGACTCGGCCACGGTGCGTACCTCCTGTTTAGGTTAGGTAAAGAACCATTCTAGACGGCGCCCTCATTCCCTGTTACGACGAACTCCGGCGACCATAAGCCGAGGCGGCAGCCGGTCGGGTCGAGCAACACGGCGTACGAACCTGCCTGCTCAGAGATAGGGGTCGGCGACTGTTCCACGACCGCGCCGAGCACCTTCGCGCCTTCGATCGCGCCCTCCAGCGTTTCGACCTGGACGTACAGCAATACGCCTTGTTCCCCGGGTGGTTCGTCCGTCTCCACGATCCCGCCCGACACCGAACCCTCTTGCGTCGAGATCAGCCAGTAGCCGGTGTCGTCACGGTCGACCGGAGAGAACTGCCACCCGAACATCAAGCCGTAGAACTCTTTCGCTCGCTCGACGTCGGGTGTGTAGAGCTCGAACCAAACGACTGGATTTCCCACGTTGCGCCCTCCATCCGAACCATATTGCAATCCCGTAGAATCGCGCCATGTTCAGCCGAGTCGACCACGTCGGGATCGCCGTTCGCGACTTGAACGCGGCCATCGCGTTCTACGAGAAAACGTTCGGCGCCTCGTTCACCTATCGGCACACCGCGCAAGATCAAGGTGTGGAAGAGGCGATGGCGCAGGTCGGCGAGTCGTGGATCCAGCTCCTGCAGCCGCTCGGACCGGATACGCCCGTCGGGAAGTTCATCGACAGCCGCGGTGAGGGCGTGCATCACATCGGGTACGGCGTCTCGGACGTGCGCGCGGCGCTCGACGAGTTGAAGGGCCACGACATCCGCCTCATCGACGAGCATCCCCGTCCCGGCTCGCGCGGCGCGACGATCGCCTTCATCCATCCGAAGAGCGTCGGCGGCGTGCTGGTCGAGCTGGTCCAAGAGTAAGTGGCCGCCGCGTCCGAGGAGATCCTGAAGCCCAAGCGGGGCGCACTGTTCAAGCTTTTGATCAGGATCGCGATCGGCGTCGCCGTCGTTCTCGTCCTGATCCTGCGGATCCCGCACAAGGACCGCATCGAGTTGGGGCATGCGCTGCGGACGGCGAGCCTTCCGTGGGTGATCGGCGCCGCAGTCGCTTTGTTCATCGGCATCGCCGTCAGCGCGCTGCGGTGGCGCGCGTACCTCGATGCCCTCGAGATCTACATGCCGTTCCCCACGGTGCTGCGCTTGTATTTCGTCGGCACCTTCTTCAACGCGTTCTTGCCGAGCGGCATCGGCGGCGACGGGTACAAGGCGGTCCGCGTCGGGCGCGCGCGCGGCGGGATCCCTCAAGCCGTCGCAAGCGTCTTCCTCGATCGATTCGCCGGCTTCATCGGCTTGTCCGGTCTCGGGCTGCTCGGGGCGCTCATCACGCTGGCGCTACGCCAACACCATCTCCAGATCGCGGCGATCGCGGCCGTTCTTTCGGCCGGGATGATCGGCGGCGCCCTCATCTTGCTTATCTGGGGCGAGCGGCTGCTCGGACGAGGTCGCGTCATCAAAGAGCACGGCATCGGCGGGAAGCTGCGCGAGGCAGTGCGTGCCATCCACGAGGCCGGGCGCCATCCGCAGGCGGCTGCGCGTGGCTACCTGTATGGGCTCTTGTTCCAGCTGCTGGTTCTGACGTACCACCTCTGCGCGGCGCGCGCGCTGCATATCACGCAGGTATCCGTCTTCCAGATGACCGGCGTGGTCGTGATCATCTCCTTGGCAACGCTGATACCGCTGTCGCCCGGTGGTCTCGGATTCCGCGAGACCGCGTACGTGTGGGTGCTCGGCACCCTCGGCGTATCGAAACACCCGGACCTACGTTTGGCGTTCGCGCTGTTGATCCTCGTTGTGCTGCTGTTGACCAGCGCGGTCGGCGGGCTCGTGTACGTGATCGCCGGCGGCGACGTTCCCGTCGACGTCGAAGAAGCGCCGGTCGACTAACCGTCGACACGGTCGATCAACCCGTACTCCTTCGCTTCTTCCGCCGACATCCAGAAGTCTCGGTCGGTGTCCTCACGGATCCTTTCGAGCGGCTGGTGGGTCCGCTCGGACAAGATCTGCTCCAGACGCGACTTGAGGAACAAGAACTCCTTCGCCGCGATCTCGAGGTCTTTCGCCGATGCGCCTTGGATCCCGCCGTGCGGCTGGTGGAGCATGATGCGTGCGTTCGGCGTCGCGCTGCGCTCGCCGGTGCCGGCGCCCAAGATGACCGCTGCGGCCGACGCCGCCATCCCGACGCATTTCGTGTCGACCTTTGCGTCGAGCATGCCCATCGCGTCGAGGATGGTGAACAGCCCCGAGACGTCGCCGCCGGGGGAGTCGATGATCAGCGTGATGCGATCGTTCGAGATGCCGTCCAACGCCAGCAGCTGGGCTGCGATGTCGCGCGCAACGTTGTCCTGGATGGCGCCGCGTAGGAAGACGATGCGCCGCCGCAAGAGCAGCGAGAGGGCTGCGTCCTCGACGCGGTCGGGCCAGCGTGCGCCGGGATCCAACGGGATGATCTGGCCGATCATGGCGTGCTCCTTGCGTCGGTTGATGTGCAACTCGATGGTTGCACATCTTGACCGCTTGCGCAACCGACTGGTTGCGTCGAAAATGGTCGAGATGCAGATCGAGAAGAGGATCGTGCTGGCGGCCGGACCGGCGGAGGCCTGGGCCGTCGTCCTCGACTTCGCGTCCTGGTTCTGCGACGGCGTCGAGGTGGGCGAGATCAAGCCGGGCGCGCGCGCGGAGTTCGCGTGGGAGGGCCTACAGCGAGCAGCCGTATTCGAAGACGTTGAAGAGCCTCGGTATCTCGCGTTCCGCTGGTTGCCCTTTGCTCGGCTCGAAGACGGCGAGACCGTCTCGCGGCCACAGGCGCGGGTCGAGATCACCCTGTCGCCCACCCATGAAGGCGTCGAGATCCTCGTTGTTGAGCGCCGCATGGACGGCGCGCTCGCAGGGGCGACCGCATGAAAAAGAACGAGATCGGTGCCGTGTTCAATGCGCTTGGCGACCCCACGCGATTGCAAGTCGTCGAGGCGCTCGCGAGCGAAGGTGAGATGACGGCGACCGAGCTCGCATCGCAGATCCCCGTCACACGCCAGGCGATCGCGAAGCATCTATCGACATTGTCTGACGCGGGTCTCGTCGCCTCGGAGACCCACGGCCGCGAGGTCCGGTACCACCTCACGCCGGCGCCGATGCGCCACGCGGTCGCGTGGATGGCCGAAACCGGCGCGGAGTGGGACGAGCGCCTCGCGCGCTTGCGCGCGCGCTTCCCCGGCTAGCTCTGCGCGCGCGGTTCCCAGCGGAACCGTCTGAGTGCCACGATCAACGCAGCGACGGCCCACGCGCCCATGATCGCGAGGTCATTTCCTTTGAACCCTGCGCCGACCGTGTGCGGGTTGTAGGCGGCGATGATCGCGTTCGATAGGTGCTTCACTGGGAAGACGGCCGCGATGTGCGTCAGAACACCGTTCCCTTGGATCGGGATGAAGACGTCCGAGATGAACAGCAGCGGGAAGATCGTGGCGTTCACAACGGCCGGCGCTGCATCGACGTTCGGCACGAAACTCGTCATCGCTAAGCCGATCGCGCAGAACGTTGCCGCTCCGACAACCAAAGCGACTACCAGCTCGGGCAAGGTGCGAACGCCCTGCAGCTTCACGTGGTAGAAGACGCGTCCGAACACTCCGATGATCACGACGAGCAGGACCGCCACCATCACCGACACCGCGATGCGCGCGAACAGGTATACCCACGGAGGGAGCGGCGTCCCGCGCATCCGCTTCAAGATGCCTTCCTCGCGGGCGAACACCACGCCCATCGCGATGTTCGTGTAGCACGCCGTGATGATCGAGAACGCCATCAACGCCGGCGTGTAGAACTGCGACACGGTGGCGTTGGATCCGAACGGCGAGTACTTCGAGCTCCCGAAGATCAAGTTGAAGATGACCATGAACATGATCGGGAACACGAACGTGAAGAACGCCGATGCGGGGTTACGCCAGAACGAACGGTTCTCGTACTTGACCTGGCGGAGCGCGAGCGCCACGTCGCTCATTCCGCCGCCTCCGCCTCGTCGCCGGTCAGTTTGAGGTAGACGTCTTCGAGCGTCGGCCGTGAGACCTCGAGTTGTTGCAGCTCCACCTTTTTCTCGAGCGCCCACCCCGTGAGTTCGTGCAGAACCGTGACCGGGTCTGCGGCCTCGATCTCGATGAGGCCGTCTCGGGCTGCCGTGGGCACCTTCAGTGAGCGCGGAAGGGCCGGCGCGCGCTCGGGCAAGCGGAACCGCACTATCGTCTGCGCAGCTTCACGGCCGGCGAGCGTGCTCGGCGGCCCTTCAGCCACGATCACACCGGCACTGATCACCGCGACGCGGTTGGCCAGCTCCTGCGCTTCGTCCATGTAGTGCGTCGTCAGGAAGATCGTCTTGCCGAGCGATGCGAGGTTCTTCACTGCGTCCCACATCCGCCGGCGCGCCGCGGGGTCGAAACCGGTCGTCGGCTCGTCCAGGAACAGCAGCTCAGGATCGCCGGCGAGCCCGATCGCAACGTCCAGTCGCCGCTGTTGTCCCCCCGACAGCTTCTTCACGCGCTCGCCGCGCTTCTCGTTCAAGCCGACGACGTCGATGATCTCGTCGAGCGGCCTGGGCTTCGGGTAATAGCCGCGGTACATCTCGATCACTTCGGAGACGGTTAGGAACTGCTCGACGCCGGTCGACTGAAGCACGATGCCGATGCGCGCTTTCATCGCGCGCTCGCGCCGAGCGGGGTCGAACCCGAGTACGGACACGTCGCCTGCGTCTCGGCGGCGGTATCCCTCGAGGATCTCGACCGTCGTCGTCTTGCCCGCGCCGTTCGGCCCCAGGAGCGCGAACACCTCGCCCGATTCGATCTGAAGGTCGACCCCCCGTACGGCTTCGAGCGCGCCGTACGACTTGCGGAGCCCTTTGACGTCGATCGCAACGGTCATGGGGCGGAAAGCATAGCGAGGGGCGAGGGCTGCTCGACGGGGTCGTTCACAAGGGAGATATGCGGGTCCGGCCGCCGCTGTTAGGATGCGCGCGCTTTGGCCACCAAGAAGAAACCAGCCGACGAGGTCGTCCAGGAGGCGCCGGCCGTCGAAGCCGCGCGCGGGCAAGGCCACACCGTCGAAGACAAGATCGACGAGCTGATAAAGCGCAAGGACCACGCCCTGCACGCGGCGTCGGCCGAGGCGGTCAAGAAGCAACACGACCGCGGGAAGCTCACCGCGCGCGAGCGGATCGACCTTCTGCTCGACCCGGGTTCGTTCGTTGAGACCGACCGGATGGCGCGGCACCGCACCCACGGGTTTGGCATCGAACGCAACCGGCCGCTGTCCGACGCGGTCGTGACCGGGTGGGGGACGATCGACGGGCGGAAGGTCTTCGTCTTCAGCCAGGACTTCATGGTGTTCGGCGGCTCGCTCGGTGAGGTCATGAGCGAGAAAGTCTGCAAGATCATGGACCTGGCCGCCTCGACCGGCGCGCCGGTGATCGGGCTCAATGACTCAGGCGGCGCGCGCATCCAAGAAGGCGTCGTTTCGCTCGCGAGCTACGGCTACATCTTCGACCGCAACGTGCGCTCGTCGGGGGTGATCCCTCAGATCAGCGTGATCATGGGTCCGTGCGCGGGCGGCGCCGTGTACTCGCCGGCGATGACCGACTTCATCTTCATGGTGAAGGACACCTCGCACATGTTCATCACCGGCCCCGACGTGATCAGGACGGTGACCGGCGAAGAGGTGACGTTCGAAGACCTCGGCGGCGCTATGGCGCACGCGTCCAAGTCGGGCATCGCGCATTTCGTCGCGGAGGACGAGCAGCACTGTCTGCAGATGGTGCGCTACCTCATGTCGTTCCTCCCGCAGAACAACTTAGAAGACCCGCCCGTCTTCCCGACGTCGGATCCGCCGGACCGTCAGGCGCAAGAGCTCGTCGACCTGATGCCGGACGAGCCGAACAAGGCGTACGACATGCACGACGTGATCAAGCACGTCTTCGACGACGGCGACTTCTTCGAAGTGTTCCCGCACTACGCGCAGAACATCCTGACGGGGTTCGCGCGCCTCAACGGTCATGCGGTCGGCATCGTGGCGAACCAGCCGATGCATCTCGCAGGGGTGCTCGACATCCATTCATCGGAGAAAGCCGCGCGCTTCGTCCGCTTCTGTGATGCGTTCAACATCCCGCTCGTCGTATTCGTGGATGTTCCCGGGTTCTTGCCAGGGACGAACCAGGAGTGGGGTGGGATCATCCGACGCGGTGCCAAGCTGCTGTTCGCGTTCAGTGAGGCGACGGTGCCGCGCATGCAGGTCATCACGCGCAAGGCCTACGGCGGTGCGTACGTCGTCATGAACTCGAAGTCGATCCGCGCCGACGTCGCGTTCGCCTGGCCGACCGCCGAGGTTGCCGTCATGGGCGCCGAAGGCGCGGTCAACATCGTTTTCCGAAAAGAGCTCGACAAAGCCGAAGACAAGAAGGGCAAGCGCGCGGAGCTGATCACGGACTACACGGAGAAGTTCGCGAACCCCTATGTCGCAGCCGAGCGAGGGTACGTCGACGACGTGATCGATCCGCGAGAGACGCGCCCGCGTCTGATCAACGCACTCGAGATGCTGCTGACGAAGCGCGAGACGCTGGCGCCGCGCAAGCACGGGAACATCCCGCTTTGAGCGAAGGGCCTAAAGCTCGGATCCTCGCCGGCTCACCGACGCCCACCGAGGAAGCTGCAGTCTTCGCCGCCATCGATCGCATCTGGCACGAGGAGCGCGCGAAGGCCGCCGCGGCGACCCGCCCTTCGGGTTGGGTGACGGCTGCTCGATCGGAAGGGACGCGTCGCAGCGCGAACGCTGCCCGTGGTGCGCGCGCCTGGCGGCTCAGCGGAGTGCTGGGCGGCGATCCGG
>Ga0070707_100006124_pt1 | contig 11210 bp, 9 predicted proteins | sample KBSK5502metaG_FD_65468 | JGI IMG/M metagenome (GOLD analysis project Ga0070707, IMG submission 65468) | Corn, switchgrass and miscanthus rhizosphere microbial communities from Kellogg Biological Station, Michigan, USA - KBS K5-50-2 metaG | ecosystem: Host-associated > Plants > Roots >... | reverse complement strand
TGCCTTCGTGAGCAGCGGGATGACGATCTCCGTGCCTGACCCGAGCAGCGCGGCGGCCAGCATCACGAGTATCTGGCCGTAGTACGGGCGCAGGTATTCCCTGACCCGCCAGAGCGAGGCAAGGGGTCTGATGGCCCGGCCCGGCGTTCCCGCTGCGCGGGGGAGTGGCGTGGCTGGAGTGGCCTGCTGCTTCCCCTGGACGCTGACGGGAGTCTGAGCGTCCAGGGTGGCCACTGCCGGATGCTAACCGGGTGGTGCGTTCACTGTCACTTTGTTTTCCCGTTGCCTGTTTCGTGGGCCTCAGCGAGTGGCGCGGCAAGAGGTTTTTCTGGCAATCTGGCGAGGCGCGTCGTTTTGGTCCGGGGGGGCCGCGGCGCGGTCAGGGAGGTACCCATGGAACACCGCGATTCCTGGGACGGGCCTGTGCCGCTAGCCGCTCCTGTGCTGGCCGACACCGAGACCGACGCTCCGGTCGCCTACTACGACGGGATCCGCGCGATTGTCCAGGTCGCCGGGCGGTTCAACCGCGAGGCCTGGAATGCGCCGACGACCTGCCCGGAATGGCGCGCCGCTGACCTGGCAGGGCACTTGCGCTGCGTCGCCGACGACTACCACGAGTATCTCGACGATGCCCCGGTCAGCCGTCTGTCCAGGCTGATGGCGAGCGGCGCTCAGCCGCAGTCCATCGCGAGGAAGCTGGCCAGGCAGAACGCCGCCGAGCTCGCTGCGCTGCCCGAGGTGCCGCCTCCAGAGCACATCGCGGCCTTCGTCACGTCGGCGACCAGGTATGCGGCGCGGGTCGGCCCGCTGCTGCGGCTCCCGCATCACAGCTACCGCGGCCGGGTAATAACGGTCGCGGGGATGGCGGGGGCCGCCTGCGTGGAATGGCACGTGCACGCGTGGGACCTGGCAAGCGCGATCGGCATCAGCTACCGCCCGGCCGACCCTGGGGCGGTGCTGGCGGCGTGGCTGGAGGGCATCCCGCAGCTGCCGCTCCGCCCGGACCGCGACCCGTGGCTGGCGGTGCTTCGGTCGTCCGGGCGCTTGCTCGGCTAGCCAGGCCCTCTTCCTGGCGGGTCAGGCGGCCGGCGCCGTGACGGCGGCCAGGGCCGTGTTGCTCGCCCGTGTTGGCGAGCTGGCAACGTACTGCGAGACGGTGGAGGGTTGACGCCAGATGGCATTCGACGTGAGCAGGATCCGGGCCGGCTATCCGGCGCTGGCCGACGGGTACGCCTACCTGGACGGCGCGGCGGGCACCCAGGTGCCCGCCGCGGTGATCGGCGCCATCCGCCGCGCCTATGAGGCCGGCCTCGGCAACTCCGACGGAGCGTTTCCGGCGAGTGCGAGGGCAGACGCGATCATCGCGGCCTGCAGGGAGGGCGTCGCCGACCTCGTCGGAGGCGAGTCCGCCGGCGTAGTGCTCGGCCCGAACATGACGACCCTGACGTACCGGTTCGCCGCGGCCCTGGCCCGCACTTGGCAACCGGGCGACGAGGTGATCGTCTCCAGGCTCGACCACGACGCGAACATCAGACCGTGGATCCAGGCCGCGGACAGGGCTTCGGCCGTCGTGCGGTGGGCCGAGCTCGATCCCGCTACCGGCGAGCTGCCGGCCGGGCAGTACGCGGACCTGGTGGGCGACCGGACGAGGCTGGTCGCCGTCACGGCGGCGAGCAACGACATCGGGACCAGGCCGGACGTGCCGGCGATCACCGCCATGGCCAGGGCCGCCGGTGCCCTGAGTTACGTCGACGGGGTGCACGCGACCCCGCACGGGCCGGTGGACGTCCGCGCGCTCGGCGCGGATTTCTACGCGACGAGTGCGTACAAGTGGTCGGGTCCGCACATCGGCGCGGTCATCGCCAGTCCTGCGCTGCTCGGCTCGCTGCGGCCGGACAAGCTCGTCCCCGCCCCGGACGTCGTCCCCGATCGGTTCGAGCTCGGCACTCCGCCGTTCGCCGACCTGGCGGGGGTCACGGCGGCGGTCGACCACCTGGCCGCGCTCGACGACGCGGCGGCCGGGACCAGACGGGAGCGTGTCCTCGCCTCGATGGCGGCAGCCGAGGCGCACGAACAGCGGCTGTTCGCCGTGTTGCTCGGCGGACTGGACGGGATGCGGCACGTCACGACCTACGGCAAGGCGGCGGCACGGACCGCGACCGCGTACTTCACCCTGGCCGGGCGCACCCCGAGGCAGGTCGCCGAGCACCTGGCCAGCCGCAAGATCAACGTGTGGAACGGGCACAACTACGCGTGGGAGCTGGCCGGCGCCCTCGGCATCAGGGAGTCCGGCAGCGCGGTCCGGGTCGGCCTCGTGCACTACAACGACGAATCCGAGGTGACCAGGCTGCTCGAGGCCCTCGCCGAGCTCGGCTGAGTCTCCCGCTCGCCCGCGCGAAGCGCTGACGGAGCCGGGCGGTCAGGAGAGCGTGAACCGGTACACCCGGGAATCGCGTCGTGAGAAGCCGACCCGCTCGTAGAGCCTGCCCGCCGCTTCCCGCGACGGCCTGGTGGTCAGGTCGACCGTCCTGGCCTCCGCCTGCCTGGCCATCCGCAATGCCTCGAGCGTCAGCGCCTCGCCGACCCCGCGCCCGCGGGCCGCCTCGTCCACTACCACGTCTTCGATCCACGCCCTGACGCCTGTCGGTATCCGGAAGATGACCAGCGTCGTTGTCCCGACGATCTGGCCGCCCTTGCGGGCGAGCAGCACCGTGCTGGCGGGCGCCGACGCGATGTCGGACAGCGCGGCGGCGTCGAGCGGCGGCGCGCTGGACGAGAGTTGGGGAAGCAGCCGGTGAAATGCCTCGACCACCTCGCTCGTGACTTCGTTCATCACCTCGACGTCGACGTCCACCGGCGCAATCTACCCGGTCGGCCGGGTGCGCCGCGGGCAGTTTCTCTCGCCCCTCGCCTCCGGGGCGCCCTGGAGGCACCGCCTTCCCTCGTCGCAGACCCGGCTCCTCGGTCCAGGCGGCGCCGCGCCCCTTTGGCTCGGGTGCTATACGGGATATAAAGGTCCCGTGGCGGATGGAGCGGAAAAAGCCCTCGTGCTAGGGGGCGGCGGGATCACCGGCATCGCCTGGGAGATCGGGATCCTCGCCGGCCTGGCCGAGCGTGGCATCGATCTGACCGACGCCGACCTGGTTATCGGCACTTCGGCCGGGTCGGTGGTCGGCGTGGACGTGCGCTCGGGGACGCCGCTCGCCGAACTGTACTCGGCGCAGACCAGGCCGTGGGCAGCCAGCGAGATCTACGCGAAGATGAGCCTGTCGCTCCTGGCCAGGTACGTCTGGGCGATGACCTTCACCAGGAAGCCGATGACCGCGCGGGCACGGATCGGGGCCCTTGCGCTCCGGGCGCGAACCGAATCAGAAGGCGCGCGGCGGAGGGTGATCGAGTCCAGGCTGCCAGTACTCGAATGGCCGCAAGGCAGCCTCAAGATCACTGCCATAGACGCCGCGTCAGGGGAGTTCACGGTATTCGACTCGGCCAGCGGCGTGCGGCTGCTCGACGCCGTCGGCGCGAGCTGCGCGGTTCCCGGAATCTGGCCGCCCGTCACGATCGACGGAAAGCGGTACATGGACGGCGGTATGCGCTCGGCGGCCAACGCCGACCTGGCCGCGGGATACGCGCAGGTCGTGGTCATCGCGCCGCTGACGCAGGGCTTCGGCGTGCTGGAGAGCGTGGCCCGCCAGGCCGGCAGGCTGACCGCCGGCGGCGCGCGAGTCGCCGTGGTCAAGCCGGACAAGGCCGCGCTGAAGGCGATCGGCAGGAACGTGCTCGACCCGGCCCGCCGGCCAGCCGCGGCCAGGGCCGGTTACGCCCAGGCCGCGGCGGAGGCTGACGCCGTCAAGGCGGTCTGGCTCTAGAGCTGGTGCCCGATTCGGGGACACCGAACGGGACACCGAATCCTGGACATGGAAGAGCCGGGCCCGGCGGGAGGTCGGGCCCGGCTCAGCTCGGCGGGCGACGGGAGGGAGGCGGGGCGGGACCGCCCGGCTGGTCAGACGGCGTACTCGAGCAGCGGCTGCGCGCGGCTCGGGTGCCGCAGCTTGGACAGTGACTGCTTCTCGAGCTGCCTGATCCGCTCCCTGGTCAGGCCGAGCGCCTTGCCGATCTCGTCCAGCGTGTGCGGGTTGCCGTCGTACAGCCCGAACCGCATGGCCATGATCGTGGCCTCGCGCGGAGTGAGCGCGTCGAGCGCGTGCCGCAGCTGTTCGGCCATCAGCTGGCGGTCGACAAGCTCGGATGCCTCGGGCGCGTCGGTGTCCTCGATCAGGTCGCCGATGCTGGTCTCGCCGTCCTCGCCGATCGTCGAGTCCAGGCTGATCGGCTGCCTGCTGGTGCGCAGCAGCTCCTCGATCTGGTCGGGCGTGCGGTCAAGCTCGACCGCCAGCTCCTCGGGCGTCGGCTCGCGCCCGAGCCGCTGGTGCATGTCCCGCTCGACCCGGCTCAGCTTGCTGAGCATCTCGAGCACGTGCACAGGCAGCCTGATCGTCCGCGCGGAGTCGGCGAAGCCGCGCTGGATCGCCTGGCGGATCCACCACATCGCGTAGGTGGAGAACTTGTAGCCCTTGGCGTAGTCGAACTTCTCGACGGCCCTGATCAGACCCAGGTTACCCTCCTGCACCACGTCGAGCAGCGACAGCCCGCGGTCGCTGTACTTCTTGGCCACCGAGACGACCAGCCGGAGGTTGGCCTCGAGCATGTGCGCCTTGGCCCGGCGGCCGTCCGCGGCCACCGCCTCGAGATCCTCGCGGTCCTTGTCGGTGAGGTCGGCCGCTGTCTCCAACTTGTGCTCAGCGAACAGCCCAGCCTCGATCCGCTTAGCCAGATCGACCTCCTGCTCAGCGGTGAGCAGGCTGGTGCGGCCGATCGACTTCAGGTACGTGTGCACCGAGTCGCCCATCACGGACGTCTGGTCGTCGAGGTCAACCTCGCCGGCCAGCAGGTCGTCGTCGGCGACCACGGCGGCAGGCCCGCCGGCAGCTGCCGCGCCGCGCGACTTGCGGTCACGCGCCCGGCTCGTCCGGACGCCGCGGCTGCCCTCGGACCCGGCCTCGCCGAATTCGGCATCGAGCAGATCGGGTTCGTCAAGCTCGGCCACGGCAAGATCCGGCCCGCGGAGGTCGATCTCGGCGAGGTCCGGCACGGCGTGAGTCACTTCGGCGGGCTCCACTTCAGAAAATCCTTGATCGGCCTGGCTGGCCGTCGCTGCGGCGGGCGACTCGCTGCCCTCGTTGCCGAGCTGAACGCCCTCATCGGCAAGTTCGCGCAGGATAGAGCGAGCCTCCGCGGGGGTAACGCTCGCCTGCTCGAAGGCGTTCCGCAGCTCGGGAAGCATGAGATATCCCTGGCGGCGTCCGCGCCGGACCAGGTCATCGACGTGCCGCGTGGCGGCCTCGTCATCGCGGGGCGTGGACAGAGCGCCGGCGGTCCTTGGCATGAGACACCTCCGTTCGTGCGCGTGGCGGTTGCGCAGATCACATGGCCCGCGTCCGGCAGTACCCAAGAGCCGCTGCGCTTGGTATTGTGCAGTGCGGGCGCTATCTATAACGCGTGACGGGTCTTATTGTTTCCCGCGCACGTTTCAGCGTGCCGAAAAATCCCGGGACTCCCGAACATCCCCTTTGGCGTTCTTGGCCGTCTCGGCCCGGCCGGCGGCGATGTCCCTCATTCGCTGCCTGTCCGGTTTGCCGGAACCGAGCATTGGCAGTTCCGAGACGAACACGGCCGCCTTTGGCGCCGCGTGCCGCGGCAGCCGGTCCCGCATGTACGCCCGCAGTTCCTCCAGCCCCGGTGGAGTCTCCGCGTCGGCGGGGATGATCACGGCCGTCACCAGCTCGCCCCAGTCGGCGTCTGGGATCCCGACGATCACGGCATCGCGCACGCCAGGGCAGCCGCGCAGCACCTGCTCGACCTCCCCGGCCACCACCTTCTCGCCGCCAGTATTGATCACGTCGTCGGCGCGGCCGCGCACCACCAGCCGCCCGGCGGCCGTGACCTCGCCGAGGTCGGACGTGATGAACCAGCCGTCCCGCAGCACCGTATCGGTCAGGTCCTGGGCGAGCCGATAGCCGGAGAACAGCACGGGGCCCGTAATCCTGATCGTGCCATCGGCGTCCGCGGCGACCTGCACGCCGTCAAGCGGCACGCCGTCGTAGACGCAGCCGCCGCAGGTCTCCGTCATCCCGTAGCTGGTGACGACCCGCACGCCCGCGGCGGCCGCCTCGTCGAGCATGCCTGCCGGAATCGCAGCCCCGCCGAGCAGGATCGCGCGGAAGCTGGCCGGCGGGGTGCCGGCGTCGAGCAGCCGGCGCAGCTGGGTCGGGACCAGCGAGACGTAACTGCACCTCGCCGGGTCGTCCGCATCCTCGGAGACCGTCCCTGCGTCGATGCGGTCCAGCATCACCGGCTCGGATCCGGACAGCAGCGAGCGCACGAGCACCCCGAGGCCGGAGATGTGGTGGACGGGCAGGCAGCACAGCCAGCGCTCGCCGGGCGCCGCCCCGAGCGTGGCCAGCGACGCGCGCGCGGAGGCGAGCAGCGCCTGCGCCGTCAGCTCGGCGCCCTTCGGCGTCCCGGTCGAGCCCGAGGTCGCCAGCACGACGGCCACATCGTCGGCGACGCCGGGGAGCCCTTCGGCAACGCGAGCCCGCTGTCCGCGTCCGGCCCGCGGGAGCTGTCGGGAATGGTCGAGCGTCTCTACCGAACTGGGCGCGAATGCCGCGATCAGCTCGTCGATCCGCACCCGCGGCAAGGCCGGATCGAGCGGCAGGATCGCGGGTCCTGTGCCGTCGAGCGCGGCCGCGAGCGCCTCGAGCAGCCGTCCTCCGGCCTTCTGGGGCGGCAGCAGGACCGCGTGCAACGGCCGCGAAGTCACGGACGTAAGGTTAATCGGCGGTTTCGCGCATCCGAAGCGAGGGGGAGTTGGACGACGGTCAGGTCCGCGAGGGGCAGCGGGATCTGCTCGCCGGATTGCTCCCGACGCTGCGGGCCTTCGCGATCCCGATGCGCAACAGCTTCCGCGGCATCACCGTGCGCGAGGGCGCGCTGCTGCGCGGCCCGGCCGGCTGGGGCGAGTTCTCGCCCTTCGCCGAGTACGGCCCGGCCGAGAGCTCGCGGTGGCTCGCCAGCGCGATCGAGTCGACGACGGTCGGCTGGCCGGATCCGGTCAGGCAGGCGGTCGGCGTGAACGTCACGGTTCCCGCGGTCGGGCCGCGGGCCGCGCACGAGATCGCCGCGCGGTCGGGCTGCCGGACCGCGAAGGTGAAGGTCGCCGAGCCGGGGCAGGGCGAGCGTGATGACGTCGAGCGGGTCGCCGCGGTGCGGGACGCGCTCGGGCCTTCGGGACGGATCAGGGTGGACGCCAACGGCGGCTGGGACGTCGGCCAGGCGGCGCAGATGTTGCGGCGGCTCGGCGAGTTCGGCCTCGAGTACGCCGAGCAGCCGTGTGCGACGCTTGACGACCTGGCTCGGCTGCGCCGCCTGGTCGAAGTGCCGCTGGCCGCCGACGAGTCGATTCGCAAGGCGTCAGACCCGCTCGCGGTCCGCGCGGCAGGAGCGGCGGATATCGTCGTGCTGAAGGTGGCGCCGCTGGGCGGCGTGCGACCAGCGCTGCGGATCGCCGCCGATTGCGGGCTGCCCGTGGTCGTCTCCAGCGCGATCGAGTCATCGGTCGGCCTGGCCGCGGGCGTCGCGCTCGCCGCCGCGTTGCCGCGGCTCGACTACGACTGCGGGCTCGCGACGACGAGCCTGCTGACCGGGGACGTGACCGCCCAGCCGCTCGCTCCGTCCGGCGGCGTGCTGCCGCTGCGACACTGTGAGATTGATTTCCAACAGCTCGCCCGCTGGGAATGTGACCCGCGACCCTGGCGTGCGCGGGCGCTGGCCGCCGCGGAGTTCCTCGGGTGAATCGCTCACGAGATCGCGGGGGGTGGAATCCGGCCACCGCCCTGGCCACGGCGCTCGCCGACGAGCTGATCAGGTGTGGCCTGCGCGAGGTCGTGATCGCGCCAGGATCGCGCAGCGCGCCGCTCGCGATGGAGTTCCACCGCCGGGCCGACGCCGGGGACCTGCGGCTGAGCGTGCGCATCGACGAGCGGAGCGCGGCATTCTGCGCACTTGGGCTGGCCAAGGCGAGCGGCGTTCCCGCCGCCGTGGTGTGCACGTCAGGCACCGCGGCAGCGCACTTCCACGCGGCCGTCATCGAGGCGGACGAGTCGGCGGTCCCGCTGCTGGTGCTCACCGCGGACCGGCCGCCCGAGCTCCGCGGCACCGGCGCCAACCAGACGATCGACCAGCTGCGGCTCTACGGGCCCGCGGTGCGCTGGTTCTGCGAGATGGGCGTGCCTGAGGCGGGCGCCGATCAGCCCGCGTACTGGCGCAGCGCCGCCTGCCGGGCGTGGGGACTGGCGTCGGGCGCCGCCGGGGGAGTGCCTGGCCCCGTGCACCTCAACCTCGCGTTCCGCGAGCCGTTCGTCCCCGGCGGGAAGATCCCGCCCGGCGGGCGGGAGGGCGCTGCCCCGTGGACCGCGTTCGCGGCCGTGACCGAGCCGCCGCCCGCCGAGCGCGGGATCGTCGTCTGCGGCGACGGCGACTACGATCCGGGGCCGCTGCTCGCCCTGGCGGCGCGGGCGGGCTGGCCGGTCCTCGCGGAGCCATCTTCGAACGCCAGGCGCGGCCCGTGCGCGCTGTCCTGCTACCAGTTCCTGCTCGCCGACGCCCGGTTCATGGCCGCGCACCGGCCCGAGGTGATCGTGTCGGCGGGCCGGCCAGGGCTATCGCGCAGCCAGCTCGCCTTGCTGCGGACGGCAGGCGCCGTGACGGATGGCGCCCCGGTCCGGCACCTGGTGCTGGCGCAGGGTCCTGGCCGGTGGGCCGATCCAGCCAGGTCCGCGACCGAGGTGACTGGCGCGATCGGGCTGGCCCGCCCGGCCGGCGCGGCGGCAGCCGGCGCGTCCGGCTGGCTGCGCGACTGGCTGGAAGCGGATCGCGCCGTGGCCGCGGCCACGGCCGCGGTGCTCGACGCCGACGACGTGCTCAGCGAGCCCAGGCTGGCCAGGGACGTGGCGGCGGCGCTGCCCGACGGCGCCTTGCTGTGGGCCGCGTCCAGCCTGCCGATCAGGGACCTTGATCAGCAGCTGCGGCCGCGATCCGGGTTGCGCATCCTGGCCAGCAGGGGAGCCAGCGGCATCGACGGGCTGGTCTCCTCGGCGATCGGAGCCGCGCTCGCGCATCAGGCCGCCGGGGGCGGCCAGGCGGTCGCGCTGCTCGGCGACCTCGCGCTGCTGCACGACGCGCCCGGCCTGATGCTCGGCCCGGACGAGCCGCGGCCAGAACTGTGCCTGATGGTGGTCAACAACGACGGCGGGGGCATCTTCTCGACGCTGGAGCAGGCGGCGTTCCCCGGCCCGTTCGAGCGGGTGTTCGGAACGCCGCACGGGACGGCGATCGAGGCCCTCGCGGCCGCCGGCGGCCTGCGCTACCGGCGCGTCGCGCGCGCGGGCGAGCTGCCTGAGGCGCTCGCCGCGGCCGGTGTACCGGGCGCGGGCGTCAGCATTGCCGAGGTGCGCACCGACCGGGCAGGCCAGGCCGCCCTGCGCGAGCGGCTTGCCGAGGCCGCCGCCGCCGCCCTCAGGTGATCCTGACCCTCGGGTCGAGCACGCCGTACAGCATGTCCACCACGATGTTGGCCACGACCACGAAGAACGTCGCCAGGACCACGAACCCGAGCACGACCGGCGTGTCGCCGCGGGCGATGGACTGCACGGTCTGGAAACCGAGGCCCTGGATGCCGAAGACCTGCTCGACGACGATCACGCCACCGAGCAGCGCCCCGAGGTCGACGCCGAGCTGCGAGACCACGGGGGTGAGCGCCGACCGGAGCGCGTGCCGGTACAGCACCCGCCGCTCGGACAGCCCCTTGGAGCGCGCGGTCCTGATGTAGTCCTCGCCGAGCGTGTCGAGCAGCGAGCCGCGGGAGAGCCTGGTGTAGACGGCGGCCTGCACGACGGCGAGGGTGACCCAGCCTAGGAAGAAGTAGCCCGACCACTTCCCGAAGCCGCTGCCGATCGACGCGGGCGTCTGCGAGACCCAGGTGAAGCCCGTCTTGCTCAGCGGCAGGAAGACGATGAGCAGCAGCAGCTGGCCGACGACGAACGTCGGGGCGGACACGCCCGCCAGGACGCCGGCGGTCGAGATCCGGTCGAATATGCTCCGCGCCCTGGTGGCACTGAGGATTCCGACCGCGAGACCCACGATCAGCCACAGGGTCACGCCGCCGATGACGAGCGAGACCGTCGGCGGCAGATCCTGCTTGATCACCGTCGTGACCGGCTCCTGGAGGTAGTAGGACTTGCCCAGATTCCCGTGAACGAGCCTGGCGAGGAAATGCCAGTACTGGACGAGGATCGGCTGGTTCAGGCCCAGGTTCTTGGCGACCTGCTGGAGTACCGCCGGGCTCGCCGCTTTGCCCGCCAGGTTGCGGGCGACCGCTGCTTCGGGCACCGCCTTGAAGAACAGGAAGAAGGTGGCCGACGTGACGACCCAGATCACGACCAGGCCGCTCAGGATCCGCCTGATCATGAAGCGCAGCATGTTCATCGGTCAGCTCCCCTCGGCCGCAACCGCGATCTCGGGGCTTACCGTCCGGCGGCGGCGCCCGCGTTTCGCCTGGCTGCCCGCGAATATCCGCTCGGTCCTCGGGTCCATGGCGTCCCTGATGCCGTCTCCGAGCAGGTTGAAGGCCAGTGTCGTCATCAGCAGGGCGGCAGCCGGGAAGACCACGTACCACCAGGCCACCTGGTAATAGTCGTTGGCGACGTTGAGGATGTTGCCCCAGCTCGCGGTCGGCAGCGGGATGCCGATCCCGAGGAAGGACAGCGTCGCCTCGAAGCTCACCGCGGTCGGGATGTACAGCGTGGCGAGCACGAGGACGGGGCCGAGCAGGTTCGGCAGGATATCGACGAACATGATCCGCCACGGGTTGGCCCCGATCGACCTGGCGGCCTCGATGTATTCCTTTTCTTTCAGCGACAGGGTCTGGCCGCGGACGATCCTGGCGATGCCGGCCCAGGAGAAGAACGCGATCACGCCGATCACGATCTGCAGGCTCGCCCCGAATACGGCGGCGAGTGCGAGCGCGGTGACGATGACGGGGAAGGACAGCACGGCATCGACGAACCTGGCGAGCAGGGTGTCGATGAGGC
>Ga0070707_100006123_pt1 | contig 11211 bp, 11 predicted proteins | sample KBSK5502metaG_FD_65468 | JGI IMG/M metagenome (GOLD analysis project Ga0070707, IMG submission 65468) | Corn, switchgrass and miscanthus rhizosphere microbial communities from Kellogg Biological Station, Michigan, USA - KBS K5-50-2 metaG | ecosystem: Host-associated > Plants > Roots >... | reverse complement strand
AAGTATCAAATCAGCATTCCCAAGCGGCTGGCGGAGCAGCTCCGGATTGGGCCCGGTGACGAGATCGATTGGAGCGTCGCGGGTGACGAGCTGCGCATCAGCCGCCCTACGACACGAAAGCCTCTCCCGCTCGAGGTAAGGTTAGCGATGTTCGACGCGGCAACTGCGCGGCAAAACGCGCGGAATCGGCGCAGAAAGAACACTTCCTCCAGCGACCGGGGCTGGACGCGAGACGAGCTTTACGATCGTGGCCGCACTCGTTGACACGAACATCTTGGTCTACCGGTTCGATCCGCGGGATCCTCGCAAGCAACGAATCGCGGCCGAGATTCTCCGGAAAGGAATGGCGGAGGACAGCATTCGCATCGCACACCAGGCTGTGGTCGAGTTTTATTCGGCCGTGACCCGGCGTAACCGCGGATCCGGTCCGCTGCTGACGCCGGCCGAGGCCACGCGCGAGACGGAAGAACTACTCGTGGAATTCACGATTCTCTATCCCACGGAGCACGTGGTTCGCGCTGCGATGCGCGCGACCGTCGCATATCAGCTGTCGTGGTTCGACGCCGGAATGTGGGCATACGCCGAGACAAACGGACTCGATGAGCTACTGTCTGAGGATTTCCAGCACGGCCGCCACTACGGCGCGGTCCGCGCGATCAATCCGTTCCGATAGGCGCCCCGCCTACTCCGCCGCCCGCACCTGCGTCCGGAAGTACACGACGAAGAGCAGCAGGCCGAAGGCCACGAGCCAGAAGGCGGCGCCGAGAGAGGCCGCGCTTTGCACGAAGTCGCTGTTGTGGTTCGACTGCAGCGACGCCACCATCAACAGCGCGACCGCGGTGGTGAAGCAGAGGAGCGAGGCGAGGCGGAAGCGGTGGAAGTTCTCCATGGCGCGCTCGGGCTCCGCGGTTTTCGGCGCGCGGCCGCCGGCGATGGCAGCGACGGCGAAGAGAAGCGCGGCGATGGCAGGAAGCTGCCACCCATCGAATCCGAGAGTGGCCAAGCCGCTCAGGGCGAGCGACGCCACTGCGCAAAGCAGGCGAAGTGCGGGTCGAATCATGAGTCGCGCCGCGGACCGTTGCGGCATCGAAAAGAATACGACTACTGGACGAAAAAGTCCTTCACCTTTTCGAAAACGCCTTTCTCGGACGGCGGCGCCTCGCCGTCGAGCGCAGCCAGGCGCAACAGCAGCTCGCGCTGCTCCTCGGAGAGCGACTCCGGAACGCGCACGGCGACGTGCACGTAGTGGTCGCCGCGTCCCGGACTCTGCAGGTACTGCACGCCTTTGCCGCGGAGGCGGAAGAGCTGATTCGGCTGCGTGCCGGCGGGGATGCGGAGCGACTCCGAACCATCGATCGTGTCGACCCTGATCTCCGCGCCGAGCGCCGCCTGCGTGAAGGAGATGGCGTGCTCGCTGTGGATGTCGTACTCGCGCCGTTGGAACTTCGGGTGATCCTTGACGGAGATGAAGACGTACAGATCGCCCGACGGCCCGCCGTTGTAGCCCGCCTCTCCTTCGCCGGCGACGCGCAGGCGGGAGCCTTCATCGACCCCGGCCGGGATCTTGACCGAGATCTTTTTCTCCTCGCGGAGGCGCCCCGCGCCGCTGCACGTCGCGCACGGATCTTTGATCACTTTGCCCGCGCCGCCGCATTGCGGGCAGGTGCGCTGCACGGCGAAGAAACCCTGCGAGTAGCGGACCTGTCCGCGTCCGCCGCAGCCGCTGCAGGTCGCCGGCTGCGTGCCCGGCTTCGCGCCGCTGCCATTGCAGGTCTGGCATTGCACGACGCGCGGCACATCGAGCGTCACTTCTTTGCCGAAGACCGCCTCTTCGAACTCGAGCGTCAGGTCAAAGCGAAGATCGTTGCCGCGCGCCGCGCGTGCGCTGCGCCGGCGGCCGGTACCGAAGAAATCGCCGAAACCGAAAAGATCGCCCAGGATGTCGCCGAAGTCGGCGAATTGATTCGGATCGAATCCGCCGAATCCACCGCCTACTGCGGCGTGACCGTAGCGGTCGTATTGGGCGCGCTTTTCCTGATCGGACAGCACGCCGTACGCTTCCGCAGCCTCTTTGAACTTCTCCTCTGCCGTCGGATCGCCGGGATTCTTGTCGGGATGGTATTTGAGGGCGAGCTTGCGGTACGCCTTCTTGATCTCGTCGAGCGCCGCGCCGCGGGCCACGCCGAGCACGTCGTAATAGTCTCGTTTTTCCGTCGTTGCCATTGCGCTACTGTTGCGGGGTTTCGGACGTACTGGTCATTTTCATCGGATTGTAGAGCATCACGCTCGTGAGAATGCGCGACGCCCCCTGCAGGTCGTAAATGGCGTCATTGAGACGCTGTTTCTCTTCCGACGTGACCAGCTCCTTGGCCTTCGTAATGACCTTGTTTACCTTCTCGCGGTCTTCGTCATTGAGAAGCTTTCCGAACTCGCGGAAGACCTTCTCGTTCGTGTAGACCATTCCTTCCAGTTTGTTCTGCAGGATGCGGATCTCGCGGCGCGCTGCGTCGGCGCGGGAGTGCTCCGCGGCCTCGCTGACCAGGCGGTCGATCTCGTCCTTCGTCAGGCCGCCGGCTGGATTGATCTGCACGCCCTGACTCTGTCCCGTGGCCTGATCGCGTGCCGTCACGTTCACAATGCCGTTCGAGTCGATGGAGAACGTCACCTCGACCTGCGGCACGCCGCGCGGCGCGGGCGGGATTCCGACCAGGTCGAATTTCCCCAATGACTTGTTCTCGCGCGAAAACTCGCGCTCGCCCTGCAGCACGTGGATCTGCACCTTGCTCTGATTGTCGGCCACCGTGGTGAACACGAGAGAGTTTTTCGTCGGAATGGTCGAATTGCGCTCGATGATTTTCGTAAAGAGGCCCCCATGGGTCTCGATGCCGAGCGAGAGCGGCGTGACGTCGAGGAGGATCATGTCCTTGATGTCGCCGCGCAAAATGCCGCCCTGAATAGCCGCGCCGATGGCCACCACCTCGTCGGGATTGATGTTGCGGTTCGGCTCTTTTCCGAAAACCTTCTGCACCGCCTCGACCACTTTCGGCATGCGCGTCTGGCCGCCGACGAGTACCACTTCGTCGATGCGGTTCGGAGTCAGGCCCGCGGCCTTCAATGCGTCATTGACCGGGTCGATCGTCCGCTGAATGAGATCGTCGACCATCTTCTCGAATTCGCGGCGCGTCAGGACGCTGTTGAGGTGCTTCGGTCCCGATGCGTCGGCGGAGATGAACGGCAGCGTTATGCGCGCCTCTTCGACCATCGACAGCTCGCACTTGGCGCGCTCGGCGGCCTCCTTGAGACGCTGCAAGGCCATGCGGTCGTCGCGCAGGTCGATGCCGGTGTCTTTCTTGAACGTCTCGATGAGCCAGTCCATGATCCGCTTGTCGAAATCCTCGCCGCCGAGGTACGTGTCGCCGGAGGTCGAGAGCACTTCGAAGAGACCTTCTTCGAGCTTCAGGATCGAGATATCGAAGGTGCCGCCGCCGAGGTCATAGACGGCAATCATCTGGTTTTGCTTGTTGTCGAGGCCGTACGCCAGCGCGGCGGCGGTCGGCTCATTGATGATGCGCAGCACTTCGAGGCCGGCGATTTTCCCGGCGTCGCGCGTGGCTTGGCGCTGGGAGTCGTTGAAGTACGCGGGCACGGTGATGATCGCTTCCGTGACCGGCTCGCCGAGGAACTCCTCGGCGAACGAGCGGATCTCCATCAGCACGAAGGCCGACACTTCTTCCGGCGAATACTCGCGGTCGCGGATCTTCACCTTCATGTCGCCGTTGGCGGCCTCGACGATCTGGTACGGCAGGACCTGCTTCGCCTTTGCCACTTCTTCCGATTCGTACTTGCGCCCGATGAGGCGCTTGATGGCGAAGATGGTGTTGAAGGGGTTGGTGATGGCTTGGCGCTTGGCGATCTGGCCGACGAGACGGTCGCTGTCTTCGGTGAACCCGACGACGGAGGGGGTCGTACGGCTCCCCTCGCGGTTGGAGATCACCTGCGGCGTCGTGACGTCGACGACGGCCACGCACGAGTTCGTCGTGCCGAGATCAATTCCGATGATTTTCGCCATTCAGGGCCTGCGTACTCCCCGGTGTAGCACAGGCATCCTGCCTGTGCCCCCGTTGTTGCTGACGGAGCACAGGCTGGAAGCCCGTGCTACACCGGATTGGGGACTAGTTAAACAGCGTTCCTCAGCTTTGTCATCCGGGGCGGCCCGGCCGGCGGCGGCTGTCTTGCGTGAACGAGTCGTCCTCACTGCGCCGGCTCTTCCGCTCCGCCGACCGCGACCTTTACCAGCGCCGGCCTCAGCAGACGATCGCCGAGGAAGTAGCCCTTCTGCAGCACACCCGTAATGGTGTGGTTGGGAACGGAGGCGTCTTCTTCGCGAATCACGGCCTCGTGGATGTTCGGATCGAAGCGGACGCCGGCCTGATCGATCGGTTTCAGTCCCGCCTTCTGCAGGGCGTCGAAGAGCTGTTTGTAGATGAGCAGGACGCCGCGATGAACCTCGTCCCCCTCCTCGGCATGCTCGAGGGCGCGGTCGAAGTTGTCGAGCACCGGCAGCAGCTCTCTCATGAAGCCGCCGAGGGCGTAGCGGAAGTACTCGGCCTTCTCGCGCTCGGAGCGCTTGCGGAAGTTATCGAAGTCGGCGAGCGTGCGGAGGTAGCGGTTCTTCAGCGCCTCGTTCTCGTCGCGGAGCGCGCTCGGCGAGCCGGGCGAATCCTGCGTCTGCGGCTCGCTGGCCGCTTCCTGCGCGGCCACTTCCATTTCGTGCTCGATCTGCTCGACCGATGCGCCGTCGTCTTCGAGCACGTAGGCGTCGTCGTTTTCGTTGCCGTTGCCGGCCGGCTTCTCATTCATCCCTGCAACTCTCCCTCTTCGATCTTGCGGCTCAGCGCGCGGCTCAGGTAGTCGACCAGCGGCGTCACCCTCGCATACTCCATCCGCATCGGTCCGATGATGCCGACGATGCCGAGCGGCACTTCATGCGACCCGTAGCGTTGCGCGACCAGGCTGAAGTTGTGCAACTGCGTGTAGTCGCTCTCCGAGCCGATCAGGATCTGCATTCCATCCTCGGTCAGGCACGACTCCAGGATGCCGATGAGCCGCTCCTTTTCCTGCAGCGCGAGGAATGTCTTCCGCATGGCGTTGGCGTCGGCGAATTCGGGTTTGGTGAGGATCGACGACGCCCCTTCGACGTAGAGCTCATGCTCGACCGGAGTGACGTCGTTCACCGCCTCGATGCCGAGGGCGATCGTCTTCTGCAGCACCTGATCCCTCTGCGTCCGCTCCTCTTCCGTCATGCGAATCAGGCGCCTGCGGATGTGATCGAGCGTCCAACCGCTGAATTCGATCGAAAGGTAACGGCTGATTTTCTCCAGCTCGTCGCGGGTGAACGTCTCGCGCGTCTCGATGATCTTGTTCACCACCACGCCGTTCACGCCGACGATGATGGCCATGATCTTGTTGTCGCCGACGAGGACGAAGTCGACGCTGCGGACCGTGAATTGCAGCAGGGTCGGCATGAAGACGATGCCGACCTGGTCGCTCAGTTTCGACAGCAGGCTGGAGGCGAGGTGGAGGACTTCATCGATCTCGTTGGCGTGGCCGACCTGATCGTCGATCGTCTCGCGCTCGCGCGTGGTGAGCGCGCGGGAGCGCATCAGGTTGTTGATGAAGAATCGATAGCCGCGGTCGGTGGGGATGCGGCCTGCGGATGTGTGGGGATGCTGCAGATAGCCGAGGTCTTCGAGATCGGCCATGACGTTGCGCAGGCTCGCCGAGGAGAGCGAAAAATGGCCGCACTTCGCCAGCGTCCGCGAGCTGATGGGCTCGCCGGTGGCGACGTGCTGCAGCACGATCTCGCGCAACACCTCGCGGGCGCGAGCATCGAGCTCATCATGAATGTCGATCTTCATCGGTCCTTAGCACTCTCAGCGCGTGACTGCTACAACCCCGAGAGTAGGAATTGGCTTCCGGGGTGTCAAGATAAGGATGCGGTATGAAGGCTGAAGGCAGAATGCGCGTCGCGGCGCTCGTCGTCGTTTCATCCATCATCCTTCTCCCTTCCGCCTTCTCCATCACCATCGATCGCATCGCGGCGGTCGTCGACCGGCAAGTGGTCGCGGTCAGTGAGGTGTCGCAGATGGTCGAGCTGCGCTTCTTCCCGCGGCCGGCCGGACAGAACGAAGACGACTACCGCCGCGCGGTGCTGGAGCGGCTGATCGCCCAAGCGCTGCGCTATCGCGACGTGGAGCGCTTCGGCGCGCAGGACATCTCGAAAGACAACATCGAAGCACGGCTGCGCGAGATTCAGGGCCGCTTCGCCTCCCCCGCCGATTTCGACGCCGCCCTGCGCCGCACGGAGCTGACGCTCGACGAAGTGCGCGCGCTGGTGAAGCGCCAGATGCAGGTCGAGGCCTACATCCAGGAGCGCTTCGCGCCGCTGATCTTCGTCTCCAGCGACGAGATCGAGTCGGAGTACAAAGGCCGCTGGAGCGCCCAGCGCCGTGAGCGCGGCCTCCCCATCCCGCCTCTCGCCGAAGTGACCGACGAGATCCGCAACCTCCTCCGCTCCGACCGCCTGCAGAGCGAAGTCGAGAAGTGGACCACGCAGTTGCGGGGGCATGCGAACGTGGATGTGTATGCGTGGAGGTGATGGTGTTTGTTGGCTACGGGGTTGCGGGGTTACTGGGTTGCGGGTCGTTCAGGCATGATGCGGTTCTCCCCGCGGCGCGGGGAGAACCGTGGCCGAAGGCCGGATGACGGGCGGGACGAGAACCTGCGCTACTTCACGATCCAGACATCCTTCGAAAACGTCTTCAGCTTCCCCTCCGCCGCGCGCGCCTCGGTCTCGGTGGCGAAGCGGACGCGGACCTTGAAGGCCGTCCCGTTCCGCTCGACGAATGCCGTGCTGTAGCCGTTGTCGATCAGCTTTGCGGCCAGACCTTCGGCGGTTTTTTGGTCGACGCTGGAGAGGAGTTGGACGTAGACGGATTGCTGCGGGGTCGCGGGGTTGCGGGGTTGCGGGGCGGGCGGGTTGCTGGCTGGGGTGATCGGTTTCGACTGTTGCGTGTCCGTCGCCGGCGCGACGGTCGTCGTCTCGGTCACGACCGGCGCGGCGGGGGCCGTCGTCGTCACGGTCGTGTCGGTCCTTGCGTCGGGCGACTTGAAATCGTCGCCGGTCACGGGGAGCTCGACGATCTTGCCGCTGTCGCTCTTCTTTGCCGGGAGGACGCTTCCCTCGTTGATCACGGCCGGCTCTTTGCGGACCACCAGCCGTTCGTCGGCCTGCCCCTTGCCGATCATCAGGCCGAAGGCGAACGACGCGGCCAGCGAGAGGAGCAGCAGCACGAAGGCGACGAACGCCTGTCCGGCGGTAAGGGAAATTTCGTAGTGGGATTGGTTTTGGTCGTCGGTGAGCGGTTCGTCAGACATCGTCACGCCTCCCCATCACAAGAGTTCATGCTGACCGTAAAGCGAAGCATCTTTGGCGGCATTCCGACATTTTTCTCTGCCGCCGGAGCGCTGCGCTCAGGGTCAGGATGAGCTCGTTCTCACTTCGTCTGCGACTGCGCCGTCTGCGGTAGCGCGGCATTCCAGTTTGTGTGATAGACGACGCCGTTGTCAAAGTAGATGGCGGCGGCGCCGCTGTCGGCTTTCGGGTAAATCCAGACCGCATAGACGCGGTTGTTCTGGATGACCTGTTTGATCCAGTCCTCGCGCGGAAGCCCGACCAGCTTCCGCACGTCGTCCTCCTTCATCCCGCTCTTGACGCCGGCAAAGCCATCCATCGACACGAAGCGCCGCGCCTCCGCGAGCCCCACTTTCTTCGATGCCTCGGCGTTCTGCGGGTCGTAGCCAAGGGCGGCTCGGTAGTACTCGATGGCGCGGTCGTAACGCGAAAGGACGTTCATGTAGTCGTCGCCGATGAGCACCTTCTCGTGCGCCAGCACCTTCGCCGCGCGCGGGTCGCGCGTCCGCTCGAAGTACTCGGTGATCTTGTTGATGAACGCGTCGTAGGTCGGCGTGATCTTCTCGTGGTTCTTCACCGCCAACTCGATCATCTGCTTGCGCGACGCAGAGGGCGGCGGCTGCGGCTGCGCCTTCCGCAGCGTCTCCAGCCACTGGTAATCGGCGGTGATGAGGTTCCACTCGCGATCGTTCGGCTGGGTGGGCGGACCGGGGGTGGCGCAGGCAAGGAGCAACAGAGCGATGAGCAGCGGGACGGAGGACCGGAGCATGTGCGGTGATTTTACCGCCGCAGACCTTCCACCAATTTCACCACTTCGCTCTCCATCCCCGGTCCGAACTCGCTCTTGATCTCGAAGATCCAGCCGTAGAGCAGTTCGTTCAGGACGTTCGAGACGATCGCCGAATGGTCCTCGGAACCGGAGGCGATGAGGTTGTTGAAGAGCTGATCGAAGTCGATCCGCGCTTCGTTCACCAGGGTCATGCCGCTGAGGTAGGGCAGCGTCTCGGGCGAGAGGTGGGTGATGACGCGGTCGACGAAGTCGTACACGTGATCGCCGATCTTCTGGAACACCATGCCGAAGATCATCTGGAACATCGTGTTGTAGCGCTCGACCTGCGCCTCGAGCTCGTACTCGGTCTGCACCGCGGCGCGCTTCTCCTCCATCGCCGATCCTTCGGCGTCCTGGACGAGGTTCACCGTTAGGAGGGCCCACAGCGTGCGGCAGGTGTTGAAGTTCGACAGGTAGCTGCGCGCGCAGACGCTCTCGACCGTGGTCGCTTCAGAGAGGAGCGAAAGGATGTGGCTCTCCTCGTCGTCGAGCTCCAGCGACAGCGCGTGCATCTCCGCGCCGGGAACCTGCTCGAGCAACCGCTCGAATCGTCCCAGGCCGCGCGTGATCAGCGACCAATAGTCGATGCGCTTCACCGCGTCGAGCATCAGCCGTTCGGTGTTGAGCTGCAGAGTGATGATCTCGTCCGGGAACTCGCTGGTGAACTCGATCGTGTAGCTGCCGGTGCGATAGGCCATGGCATTGAGCACGATGGAGCTCGTCTGATGCTCGATGCTGCGAATCAGCTCGTCCGGCTGCAGGTAACCGAGCTCGCAGAGAAGCGCGCCGATCCGCCGCGAGACGACCAGCTTCTCCATGGCGTGGTTGTACTGCTGCAGGTTCAGCTCGCCGGTGCGGAGGAGCACCTCGCCGAGGCCCATGTCGGGATCGGAGCTGGCGGCGAAAATGATCTTGCCGTCGGTGAAGTAGACCGTGTCGTTGCGGCCGATGGCATCGAGGGAGACGATCGCCGTCTCGACCGAGCGGAGGAGCGAGCGGAAAAGATCGGGGACGGTCGTCTCCGCGAGCGTGCCCTGGATGGAGAGGTTTTCGGACATGCGGCTAGATCGGCGCGGGCTTCGTGGCGTCCTCCACCGTCGCCACGCCGACGGCATTCTTCGTCGACGACTTCACGCGATACATCGCCGCGTCGGCCTGGCGAATGAGGTCGTCCTTGGTGATGCCGTGTCTCGGATACGTGGCGATGCCGAAGCTGGCGGTGATGGAGATCTCGATGTTCGGCTCGAGGTGATACGGCATCGCCGTGAGCGCTTTGCGGACGCGGTTCGCGACCGCCACGGCCTGCTCCTGGTCGGTCTGCGGCAGGATGATGCAGAACTCGTCGCCGCCGAAGCGGACCACCTTGTCGATACCGCGCACGGCGGCGAGGATGCGCTTGGCCACTTCCTGCAGCGTGCGCGATCCCGTCAGATGGCCGTAGAAGTTGTTGACCATCTTCAAGTCGTCGAGGTCGAGGAAGATGATGCTGAAGAGCGCTCCGTAGCGGCGCGCGCGCTCGATCTCCTCGTCGAGATAGGAGTCGAAGAAGCGGCGGTTGTAGGCCTTGGTCAGGTCGTCGCGCATAGCCAGATCGCGGCTGCGCGTCAGTTGATAGATGTTGCCGAGCACCGACGCCACGGCGCGGATGTAGCGCGAGACGCTCGCTGCTGTCTCTTCGTTGATCGATGCCTCGTTCAGCAGGACCTTGATCACGCCGACGAGGTCGTCCTCCACACGCAGCGGCATGACGGCCATCCCGAATTCGTGGTCGGCGGCGAAGGTATTGCCCGATCCGAGTGAGCGCTGCAGGAGCTCGGGCGGGATGCCGGGGAGGAACTCGCCCGTCTCCTTGACGGCGGGATCGTTCGTGAAGCTCACCACGTAGCGCTCCAGCCGCGGATCGTGAATGAACAACGTGCCGCGCGAGAGGCCGAGGATGTTCAGTACGGTCCGCGTGATGCGCTCCGACACCGCGTTCGCCTCGGTCATCGACATCAGCTCGGCGATCTGCGTCAGGTAGCCGATCTCGAGCTCGAGCTGCGCGGCGTGCATCGCGGCTTCGGCAACGTCATTCGCGAATCCGACCATCTCCCGCGCTTCGTCGAGGAAGCGTTTCCGGTCGATCTGCAACTCCCCTTGTCGATGATGCAGTCGCGGCGCACCGCCGAGGATCAGCCGGACCAGGCTCTTGCGGGGCGAAATCTCGAGCTGGTCGTGCGAGTCGTCGTCGAAGACGGCGATGCGGCAGGCGTCGCGATCCGGCCCTTCATCGAGGAAGGTGACACCCGGGCAGGACTCGCGCAGGGCCTCCGCGAGGTCCTTCCGGCCGCTGTAGACACCGATCGCGAGTTGAGACAACCCGCTGATTTTACAATGGCGACCCCTCGCATGCGCATCGCTCAGATCGTGCTCGACAACGCTTCGGAATACGAGCGGAAATGCCAGCGGGTCGACTTCGCCGGCTTGCGCGAGGTGCACGAGGTGCGGGTGGTCCATCGTGTGCGGGAGGCGCGGGGGAGCGACGTCGCGCACGTGTATGGGCGATTGCCGCGGTTTACGTGGCTGCGCGTTCCCTATGTTTTGGAGTGCGGTGCCGCTTTCACGAGGTCGAAAGCGGCGGCCTTGCCGCCGCACTCCAAAACGGAAGCGGTCGAAGACTGCTACTTCGAGGGCCGCGCCGAATTGCAGCAGACGCAAACCGTCGGCATCTTCCTTCGTCCCTCGGTCGAAGACGTCTTCGCGCGCACGCGGGCGCGGCTGGCGCGGACCCGGGAAGACGTGAGGTTTGCAATCTTCACCAGCGTCCCAACACCCGAGGAGATCGGCCAGGTCACCGTCTGGTACGACCCCGCCGTCAGCGACGATGACCTCGACGGCTTCACTGCCGAGGCGCTCGTCATGGGGCGGA
>Ga0070707_100006122_pt1 | contig 11211 bp, 11 predicted proteins | sample KBSK5502metaG_FD_65468 | JGI IMG/M metagenome (GOLD analysis project Ga0070707, IMG submission 65468) | Corn, switchgrass and miscanthus rhizosphere microbial communities from Kellogg Biological Station, Michigan, USA - KBS K5-50-2 metaG | ecosystem: Host-associated > Plants > Roots >... | reverse complement strand
CGCGACCAACAACGTCGCGGAGTACCGGGGGCTCATCGCCGGGCTGGAAACCGCCGCCGACCTGGCCCCCGGCGCTGATGTCCACGTCCGGATGGACTCCAAGCTCGTGGTGGAGCAGATGTCCGGGCGCTGGCAGATCAAGCACCCCGCGATGCGGCCTCTCGCGTCCCGGGCCAGCGCGGCCGCCCGCCGCCTGGGCCGGGTCACCTACGAGTGGGTACCGCGAGCCCAGAACACCCATGCGGACCGGCTGGCCAACCAGGCCATGGATGAGGCGAAGAACGGTGGTGGCGGGAGTGGTCCCGGCCCGGGGGCCTCGCCCGCTGAGCGCTCGTCCCCTGAAAACCAGGGCCCGCGCCCCGCGCCGCGGCCAGGCCCTGGCTGGACCGCGGCGCACAGCCAGCCCACCACCACCGTGCTGTTGCGGCACGGCGAGACCCCGCTGTCGGCCGAGCGCCGGTTCGCCGGGCGCGGGGATATCCCGCTTACCGAGACCGGCCAGCTGCAGGCCAAGGCCGCGGCCCAGCGCCTCGCGGCGCGCGGGGGCGTCCGGCTCATCGTGACCTCCCCGCTGCGGCGGGCCCGGCTGACCGCGGAGGCGGTGGCCACCGCGACCGGGGCCCCGGTGCAGGTGGACGAGGGCTGGATCGAGGCGGACTTCGGGGAGTGGGAAGGGCTGAGCTACGCCGAGGCCATTGAGCGCTGGCCCGACGAGGTGACGGCCTGGATGAACGACACCTCCGTGGCACCGCCGGGCGGTGAGAGCTTCGCCGCGGCCGGCCGCCGGGTGCTCGCCGCGCTCGACCGGTTGCTGGACCGCAGCGAGCCCGGCCGGGTCGTGGTGGTCAGCCACGTCACCCCCATGAAGACCGTGCTGCGGCATGCGTTGCTGGCCCCGCCCGTGGCGCTGCGCCGGATGCATCTCGACGTGGCCTGCCTATGCGAGGTCGACTGGTACGCCGACGGGCCGGTCGTGGTCCGGTCGCTCAACGACACCGGGCATCTGCCGCCGCGCGAGTAGGTCTGGCGGATCGGTCGTCGGGCGTGGCGGATGAGCGCCTATGCTGTGGATCACGGCGGGCGAGCCGGCCGGGCGGCCGCGCCGGGACCTCTGGTCCCGGTGAGGAAGGTCCGGGCTCCGCAGGGCAAGGTGGTCGGTAACGCCGACCCGGGGTGACCCGCGGGAAAGTGCCACAGAAAGCAGACCGCCCCGGGGCAGGGCTTCGGTCCTGGCCCGGGGTAAGGGTGAAACGGTGGTGTAAGAGACCACCAGCGCCGCAGGTGACTGCGGCGGCTCGGTAAACCCCACCCGGAGCAAGGTCAGAAGGGCGCGGCGCTACGCGCCGCGCCTGCGCGAGCGATCGAGGGTGGCCCACCCGATGCTCGCGGGTAGACCGCACGAGGCTGCCGGCAACGGCAGTCCTAGATGGATGGCCGTCGGCCCGCGCGAGCGGGTGCACAGAACCCGGCCTACAGGCCAGCTCGCCCGCCGCCTCCGCGTTGACCTGCCGCGTCGGGGTCAGAGCGGTCTCTGAGCAGCGAATTCGTCTTGCTGCGCATGCTGGCGTTTTTCGCTGGCTTCTCTTCTCTGAGGGAACAGGGCCGGAGCAGGGCCGGCGCCTGAACGTCCTCAGCACCCAGTTACACGGCGGGCCGCCGCATGCGCTCACGACGCCTGCGGCGGCCATTGGCATTCAACCGAACCGAACGGAGGGACACCCGAGATGAACCTACCGACACCAGCGTCCACGCTCACTCCGGCCGAGCGCCTCCATGCCACGCCGTGCCGCCTGCGCGGCCGGAAGCCCGGCAAGCCGTGCACCAGCAGAGGCGGCCACCGCACCCGCCGGCTCGGCGCCGGCGGCCAGTGGCAAATCACTCGTGACAACCTCAAGCACGTCACCGGGCGCCTGGTCGTCGCCACCAGATGGTGCGTCGTCACCGACGAGCGTGCGGCATGACCCGCCACCGTCGGCGACGAAACTATCCGGACGCCGATCCTGCTGCACCGGGTCATGCACCTGTCGCTGTTCGTTAACTCGATCCTGCGCGACAACCCGGCCGAGGTCGCCGGGTCGGTGGCGTACCTGCGTGACCGGCTCGCCGAGCACCCGGTGACCAGATACCGCACCTGGGACCACGCCGCGGCCGAGATGGAAGGCAGGCAGCCATGACTAGCACGGAGCGCGTTATCAGGTGGCTGACCGTGGCCGCGGTGGCCTGCGTCGCGATGGTCGCCGCGGTGCTGTCCTACCGGCATCAGTACGACCTGGCGGTCACGCACGGCGAGCCGACGCTCACGGCCCGTCTGGTGCCGCTCTCGATCGACGGGCTGCTGCTGGCCGGGTCGCTCGCGATCCTCGACGCGGCCCGCCGGGAGCGGGCCGGGCGTCGGCGGCGAGGATGACCGTCGGGCTCGGCGTGGCCATGACGCTGTGGGCCAACACGGTCCGCGGCATCGCCTACGGCCCAGCCGGGATCGTCGTCAGCGGCTGGCCGCCGGTCGCGCTGATCGCCGCCATCGAGGTGCTTGCCCGGATGGTGCGCCCGTTCGCGCCCGGCCGCGCCAGCCGCACCGCTGGCCTCGGTGGCGGCCGACGCCACCGAGGCAGCCAGGCTGGCACTCCAGGCGTCCATCGCGGCAGGCAACCCCGTGTCGCAGCGGGCACTCGCCAGCCGGTTCGGCCTGACCCGGCCAGCGGCTGCCAAGTTGCACAAGGAGGTGGCAGCGAGCGCCAACGGGCACCCCTGATTGCGATGCCGCGGACGCCCCGCCGGTCATCGGGCTGGCGGGGCGTCGTACGCGTTGGCATACGTGAGGCGAGGATAAGCGGCCAGGCCCGCCGGCGAGTGCAGTGGACTCACCGCCAGGCGCCGTCCACCTTCTTGGCGGGCAGGTAGCTGCCGTCAGCGACCCTTCGCTGCACCTCTTGCGACTCCCGGACGACCCGCCGCCGGCCGTCGGGGATCTTCGGCCAGCTGCTCCTGGTCACCAGCGTCCCGGCGTAGGCCGGTTCCCAGGAGATGGCGTAGAAGCAGTCAGCTTCCGGGACAAGCGTGCGGAGGGCGTGGACCGCTCGGCGGTGATACCACTTGCTCACCGCGGTGAGCCGCCATCCAGCTGCCAGCGCCTCCCGGAGGTACGGCTGGGACCGTTCCACGTTCTGCCACGTGTCGGCGGCCCGGTCCTCGACCCGGATGACGTCCCCGGGGACGCCCGCGGTAGTGAGCAGCCGCGCGAATTCGCGGCCCTCCACGATGCCGGTGTGCCGGTTGACCCCTCCGGTGGCGATCAGCATTGGCGCGAGGCCGCGGTGATACCTCTCCGCGGCTATGACGGCAGGCGGGGCCTGGTTTGTGCCGAACAGTATGTGCGCGGTGGGCTCGTCGGGCGGGGGCGCCTCGATGTCCACGTACGCCGTGATCGCCGCAATCTGCTCTGGGCTCAGGTCGTCACCGCTCACGCAGGTGCCTCCGGTAGCGCCTGACGGCGGGCAGGCAGCGCCCGCCGGTTGGCCGCCTCGACGTAGCGGGCGTGGTAGCCGATGGCGTCCGCGGCCTGCGGGTAGCCCGCCGCCAGGAATCGGTCAAGCCTGGCGGCCAGCACCATCGTCGGCCACACCAGCCGCCCGCATTCCAGCGCCGCGGTCCCCGCGGCGGACGCCTCGCCGACACGGCCGAGCCCGGCTTCAGCCAGCGCCAGGATCAGCAGGGTCCGCGCGTAGTTCGTTGGCTGATTCCCCGCAGCCCGGGATTGCGGGCTGTACCCCGTCTCGATCAGCCGGCGGGTTGTCTCGGCCGCGTCCTGATACCTCTTCACCAGCAACAACGACGTCGCCGTGTACGGGGGATCGTCGGCATGCGGAATCGAGTAGACGCCCGTCGTCGCGGCGGCGGGCGCGAGCTTCCCCACCGCCGCGGCGGCCCGGCGTCTCGCGTCCGCCATCCCGGCGGCGTCACCCAGCATCGCCATGGACCGCATCTCCTGCGCCGCGAGCCTGGCATGAGCGACCGTCCCGTGCGGCGCGGCTTCCTGCCCCCGGCGGGCAACAGCAGCAGAATGGCGCGGCTGCCCCTGGTAGTACGCGATCAGCGCCCTGGTCAGCGCCGCCCAGCCCACCAGTTCCGGGTAACCCGCGTCCCGGGCGCGCCGCTCAGTGTCGGCGCACCACACCAGCGCGGCAGCGTGGTCGCCGAGGTCGGCCGCCGACACCGACAGCAGGCTGGACAGCCATCCGGCTGTCACGGTCAGGTCCGGGCGCTGTCCTGGGGGCGCGTGACCCTTGCCGAGCAGCGACCCGGCGAACGACCGGACGCTCAGCAGGTCGTCGTACACGGCAGCCGAAGGCGACACGGACAGCACCGTGGCGTAGTAGGGGACCAGTTCGGCTAGGCCATCAGTGGCGATATCCAACTCAGCCCTGTCACCGTCCATCACGGCCTGGATTGCCTCAACCGCCCGAGACGGCCTGCGCCGCACCCGGGCGGGCCTGGGACCGCCCGGTGGCTGCTGCTGTGCGGCGTTCTCGATCCGGCCTCCGGCGCCAAGAGCGCGGTCGAGGCTCGCAGCCAGATACGGCGAAGAAGGCCGGTGCCCGTTAAGCACCTTGGATAGCAGGCTCGCGTCGTAGTGCGCTGCCCTGGCAAGTCCGCGCAGCGACAGGCCGCGCTCGGCCATGAGCTGCCGGACTTCGCCGGCGAAGTCCGCCATTCGCGTGTGCCAATCGCGTAGGGGCGTGGACCTGTGGACCTGTGGACAGTGATGAGGATGTCTACAGGTCAACAGTTCCAGATTATGCCCGGCGCGGGCTTGACTGCCGGTAGCCACAGGCACGCGCCAGGGAGACGATCATGACGAGGGCGGTACTGCGAAATGGCGAAGACCAGACACCGGCGGTGCCCGCACCGCCGGATGGCGTCCCAGTCCCGGCCGCAGAAGTCCGCACGGGCGACATTCTGCTGATCGATGGCCGCGAGGCTAGCGTGGTCGCGGTGGACTGGGTGCCGTTCCACGACGAGAAAGCCGGCGGCCAGCTCGTGCCCGGCATCGCGATCCACTGGAATGCGCCGCAGTCACGCGGGATCCTCCGCAGGCGCCCCGACGATCGCCTGCACCGCGCCGCCGCCCCGGACATGGCCGCGCTGGAGCGCGACTGGCCGGACTGGCAAGTCTGGACGGTCCGAAAGTACATCGGCGGCACCGCGTGGTGCGCCCGGCGCCGCGATGATCACCGGCGGGTACTCACCGCGGGCAGCGCAGACGAGCTGGCTGCGTACCTGGAAGAAACGACCCAGGGGTAACGGGCGCCACCCGTCCCGTTATTGCTCGAACTCTGTGCTGCCGGATAGCTGACCGGCACTCGCTAGCGGGTGCTGGGCGAGTCGTCGGCGACTGGTGCTGTCAGCTCAATATCGCTGGCGTGCCGCGCGACTTCGCGGGCCATCCGCCGGTTGGCCCGGCGGATGAGTTTCTGGGTCCGGCGACGTTCCCGCCGGGTGGGCATGCGGACCCGGGTCTGGTTGGCGTCCGGGCCGCGGGGTTCGGCCAGGAGGTCCACCGGGGCCGCCGGGCCGAGAACTGTCAGGGTGTTGATGGTTGTTTCTGCCCTGAACCGCTGGGCGTAAGGCGCGTCGGGGTCGAACTCGCGGTTGCCCGCGGCCGGCGGGTCGTCAAATTGCAGGACGCCTTCCTGGGTCCATCCGGGGCAGTCTCTCTCGATGGCGTAGCCGAACTCGCCCGCGGCAGCGTCGTTCTTGCTGAGAACGTAATGCTGGTAGTTGCCGGGGTTCCCGAAGTAGTAGCACTCGGCGTATTCGTGGTTGTGGGCGCCGATTCGCAGGCTCCGGCCTTCGGGAGTGTTCCATGTTTCCAGATCGGCGAAGCGGCTGCGGCCGAGCTTGACGGACAGGTGGCCGAACGTCAGGTCCCGGATCTGGAACCGGAACCGCGGGTCGGTGACCGTGATCGAGAACCGGAGCACCGCGTCGTTCTGGTCGACGACGGTCTGGAGCCAAGCGTGTTTCTCCCGGTACACGAGTTCCCGGGTCTCCAGCCTGCCGCGACCGATCATCCTATCCGGCCACTGAAATGCGCGGGAGAAACGCCGGCGCCGCGGACGTCCCGGTTATACGCGGCGACGCGCGCGCTGTGCATGGTGAGGCGGTGGATGGTGCCGTTGCTGCCCGGCAACTGCAGGGTCAGCGTGCCGCCGCTGACGGTGCCGTAGATCGTGACCGATCCGCCCAGAAACGCCGCCAGGCCGCCGGCGTTCAGGTTCATGGTCAGCGACCCGTTGCTGAGCGTCCGCTGAACGGCAGCCGTTCCGGGGAGACCGTCATGCTGGGGGGCCTGCCGTGCGGCACGTCGGCGGTCAGCGTCCCGCTCACGGCACCGTGCTGGCCCGGTGTCCACTGAACGAGCATCACGCCCCAGCTGCCGGACGCGAGGTAGCTCGCCGGGCCGGGCGAGCCGCACCCGGCGATCGCGGCGGCGTCAGCGATCGCGGTGACGACGGCGGTGGTGATCCTGCCGCCCATGACGCGGTCCTCTGGGGGACTCGGGGTATCTCCACCCGAAGCCTAGGGCAGCAGGCGGTAGCAGTGAACCGCCGCGCTCCGGAACGGAGATCCCAAGGAAACGCGGCGGCTCGCCGCCCAGCGCAACGGATGGACCGGCCGCGAATCACGCTCGCCGGCGGGTCCCGGCCTGCGTCTGCAGGGCTACAAGGAGATTTTCGCCAGCCACGGCAGTAACCACCGGATGCCTCAGCACACGATTGAGGCCATTGACTATACGTCGTTCCCGAAAAAGAACAACGCGCTCCAGTTCATCAGCGCAGTACACCGATGATCTGGAGCGCGCTATTCAGCTAAGGCTCAGCGGCTGAAAGGTCTTAATGGCTGACCTCGCCCGCATGGAACCCAGGCAGGAACCTGGCACCTGTCTGCAGTCCAACGCATCTCGCCATAAGGTAATAGGGGGGAATGTAAGCGGCGTCCTTACTCACCGAACCGTAGTCTGAAACTGGAATGTCCTGACGGTACGCAGTACCGTTCATCGTGTAGTGGATGGTGTGGAACGGGATCTTCCATCGGCCGGGTTTGATCGCGCGCAGGACTACCCACAGCCAAGCGTTCGATCCCGGTGTCATCCTGAAGCGCTTTACCGGGAAGAGCGCCTGCTTGCGGCAGTGGTGACCGTCCCAGAAAACAGGCGGGTTTGTCTGGTACTCGGAACTGGGCACCGAGTTTGGCAAGAAGCGGTGACGACCGCTTCGCAGTGGCGCGATGTCCACTTGCACCAGCCGAACGACGCTGCCGATGCCCGGCCCGCGGATACCGACCGAGCTGAGCACGATGGTGGAGTTACTGTTGTTTTGCAGGAAGACGTACAGCAGGCCGATTTCGGTCCCAGGCCGCACTGCCTTGCTCCCGACTCTGGTAGCAAAACCTCGGACAAGAGCACTTCCGCCTGGAGTTCCGCACCCGGCAAGCGTCAGCCACACCGCCATAAGAGCAAGGGCGTAGCCGATCGCCAGAATTCCTGTGCGCTTGACGCGAGGCATGAGAGTTCAGCTCAGCTAAAACGGGTTGAGGCAGCTAGCCTGAACTCTCGTTGCCGCCGTTGGAGCACTCCCGTTACCGCACAGGACGCGGGCATTGCCATCCCCGCTGTCCCCGCACGCGACGCGCCGATCTCGGCGACGGTCGCGTCGGACATCACGGTCAAGAAGGTACCTCCCCGGATCCGGCGAGCCCGCCCCCAGCCCAGCAGTCAGCCCGAGCGTCGCGGCATCAGGGCCGCCACCATGTCTGGTTCTTGGCGTTGGCGCACTTGGTGACGATGACCTGCGTTCCGGCCGTCAGACTGGAGTTCGGGTCGGTGAGGCACTTGCCGTCCGACACGTTCCGCAGCTCGTCGCGGCCGGCCACCGACCACCGCTGGATCTTCTGCGGCGCGCACCTGCGCAGCACGATCCCCGGCGTAGCGGCGGATGTCGACGAGATCGTCGCGCAGACCGAGCCCGACCTGAGCTTGCCCGCGCTGACGACCCACTGCTGGATCGTCCCGCCCGGACCGCAGTTCGCCACGACGACCTTGGCTCCGACGGCCGACTTGGCCTGCAGGCACTCGCCGAGCAGGGCGCTCGGCACCGTGCCGGAGTGCAGGTCGGTCACCGCGGCCTGCGCGGCGTCGATGTACGTGGCGTAGACATCCTGGGCGTACGACGACCACCGCGAGAAACTGGTGCCCCGCCCGGACTTCAGGTACGCGGCGCCCGCGTTGCAGACCGGGTTGAACGCGCACTGGTCGCTGACGTCCGAGGAGAACACGGTGTTGAGCTGCCATAGGCCCCGGTCGTACGACGTGGCGTCGGTCGGGCAGGTGAACCCCGGATAGTCGCCGCTGCCGTCTACGGCGCCGTTCTTGTCGCAGACGATGAGCTTCGGGTCCCCGGCGCTTTCTGCCACGCAGACCGCGGCGGCGGTGACCAGGTCGCCGGCGTAGTACCCGTTGTTCGGCCAGCCCGCCCTGGTCGCGTACCGCACGCAGGTGGCGGCGGCGGTGGCCAGGTCCGCGGGACTGACCGCGGCGGGCGCCGCCAGCGGGGCGATCATCGGCGGTGCCGCGCCCGGCTGCGGCGCGGCCGTCGCGGTTCCCGGCGAGCTGGCCGCCCGGGCGGGGAGCGCGATCGCCAGGCCGATCGCGGCGACCGGGAGGCCGATCTTGGTGAGCAGGGACAATCGGGCGCTAATCGCTGTCAGTCGGCTCATTAATCGGAGATTACCCGTAAGTCACATTCTGAGCGGGCTCTTCGCCCACACTCGCGCGGCGCGGACCCGACAGGCCAGTCAGGCGCGTTCGATGGAGACCTGGTCGACAGGACCCAAATCAATTGAGGTGGCGAGCACCTCCGCCGCGATCCAGTCCCGGTAAACGAGCAGATCGCGGTCAGATGGGGGCAGCGTCAGCACGATTCGGTCCGACAAGCCGAGCCCGGCCTCCTTGCGCATCGTGTTGACCAGGTGGATCAGCTCGTAGACCCGGCCCTCGCGACGAAGCTCGTCGTCCAGCGTCGTGTCAAGCGCGACCGTCACGCCCCCGTCGGAGATGACCGCCCAGCCGGCCTTCTCGAGCCGTTCAACCAGCACCTCGGACGGCTCGAGCACGAAGCCCATCACCTCGAACCTGCCGCCGTCCAGCTCCCGGTACTCGCCCGCGTCGAGCGCCTTCTTGACCAGCGGCATGCTCGCGCCGAGGCGCGGCGCGAGCACGGGGAAGTTCGGCTTGACCCGCAGCCCGCTTGACTCGATCGGTTCCGGGCTGACGGTCTTGACCCGCAGCTCGTCGCCGATCTCGGCCAGGTAATCCTCGATACCGCCGGCGCCTTCGACCGCGAGTCGGCGCAGCGGCTGGCGGTGCTTCAGCTTGGCGTGCGACCTGGCCCGGCGGCCGAGGTCGACGACCTGACGCACTGCGGCCACGTTCGCGACCAGCCGGTCGTCGATCGCGCCCGCCTGCGGCCAGCCGGCCAGGAACACCGACTCTGGTGCGTCCTGGCCGACCGCGACGACGAGGAACTGCCAGATGTGCTCCGCGAGGAAGGGCGCGATCGGGGCGATCACCTGGACCGCCCGGACTAGCCCGCTCCACAGCGTCCGCAGCGCCGCCTCGTCGCTGTTCCAGAACCGCCGGCGGGACCGCCTGATGTACCAGTTCGACAGGTCGTCTAGGTATGCCTCGAACGCGCGGATCACGCTCACGGTCAGGTACTGCTCGTAGCCGGTGGTCGCGTCGTCGACCAGCCGTGCGGTTCTGGCGAGCAACCAGCGATCAAGCGGCTGCATGCCGGGCCACGGATCGGCGCGGCTCCCCCCCGCCAGCTCCAGGTCGGCCAGACGAGGAGTGAAGCCCGATGTATTCGCGTAGCTGGTCAGGAAGGAGACGCTGTTCCACAGCGTGAGCAGCTTGCGCCGGATCTCCTTGCCTGGGCCGAACCCGAACAGCAGGTTCTGGCTCGGCGGCTGCTGGCAGTACTGCCAGCGCATGACGTCGGCGCCCATCTTGGCGAACGCCTCGTCCGCGCTGATCATGTTGCCCCAGGAGCCATGCATCTCACGGCCGCGCTCGTCCAGCATCTTCTCGTAACCGAGCACCTTGCGGTATGGTGCCCGGCCGGTCAGCGTGACGGACATGAACAGCTGCGAGTAGAACCAGAGCCTGATCTGCTCACGCATCTCGGAGACCCAGTCGGCCGGGAACCACTCCTCCCAGTAGGCCTGGTCAGGCAGGTCGGCGGTGGTGAGGCCCTTCGCCGCGCCGGTCGCGTACCCCTCTTCGACGAACTTGTCGTTCTCCCAGCCCAGCGTCGAGAACGGCACGATCCCCGCGTCCAGCCAGACATCACCAACCTCGGCGATGCGCTGCACCTCGCGATCGCACTCCGCGCACCGGATCCGCACCGCGTCGATCCACGGCCGGCGCAGCTCCTTCAGGCCGGTCAGCGGGGTGGTCGCCCGCTCGGCAAGCTCGGCCCTCGACCCGATCACGTTGAGATGCCCGCACGCGCACGGGTAGAACGGCAGCGGCAGCCCGTAATACCTGCGCCGGGAGATATTCCAGTCGGACATGTTGACCAGCCAGTCGTCCATCCGGCTGCCCATGTACGCGGGCGTCCACTCGACGGCGGCGTTGGCCTCCCGCATCGGTTCCCTGACCTCGTCGACCGAGATGAACCAGTCGTCAGAGATGCGGAAGATCAGCGGCGTATGACACCGCCAGCACTCCGGGTACCGGTGCGTGATGTGGCCGGACCTGACAAGCAGCGAGCGCTGCCTCAGGTCGTTGATCACCTGATCGGCGACCTGCGACGTGGACAGCCCGGCGAGCCAGCCGTATTCGGGGTAGAACCTTCCCGACTCATCGACCGGGGTGAGCACCGGAAGATCGTTGGCGCGTCCCAGGTCGAAGTCCTCCGAGCCGCAGCCGGGCGCGATGTGCACGATGCCGGTGCCCTCGTCCATCGACACCTCGTCCCAGCCCACCACGCGGTGCTCGACGCCGCCGCCGGGCGCCAGGTAGTCGAACGGGCCGGTGTACCGCCAGCCGACGAGCTCCGAGCCGCGGAGCACCTGAGTGAATTCCTCGCCCGCGCCGCGCTGAACCGCGATCCAGTCGCCATTGGCCAGCCTGCCGTATTCGGCGTCCGG
>Ga0070707_100006120_pt1 | contig 11213 bp, 6 predicted proteins | sample KBSK5502metaG_FD_65468 | JGI IMG/M metagenome (GOLD analysis project Ga0070707, IMG submission 65468) | Corn, switchgrass and miscanthus rhizosphere microbial communities from Kellogg Biological Station, Michigan, USA - KBS K5-50-2 metaG | ecosystem: Host-associated > Plants > Roots >... | reverse complement strand
GGGAGGGGCGTCTGGTGGCTAGGTGCTGTCATATGCTGGATCTACGGCCTGCCCGGGGGTTTGGTTTCAAATCGGAACCCAGGCCATAAGGAAACAGCGTCAACGGTCAACGGTCAACGGTCAACGGGACGGACCGCGCGGATCGGGTCCGGATCGAGCCGGATTGGTTGGCTTCGATCTATCGCGTTCGCGATCTTACCCAATGCAGCCACATCATCGATCACTACATGCCTGGGTCGAGGCAAAAGAGGTGTCGCGAGCCGCCTACCGAATCTGCCGAGATCACTGGAAGCCCGCGGCGGCGGCGGTTTTCAATCAGTACCAGCGCGCCGCACTTTCGATCCGGCTGAACATCGCGGAAGGCTTTGTGCTCGCGGACTTCGGCCGCTTCGGCAATCATCTTGCCATCGCATATGGATCCGCCGTCGAAACCGAAGAGTGCCTGGAGCTGGCAATCGAAGAGGGAATCATCCCTCCAGAAATCGCGAAGGAAACACTCGAGCACTGCCAAAGGTGTGAAAGACTCCTGCTCGGCCTCCTGAAGAAATATCGGCCGCTAGGCAGGTCCCGTTGACCGTTGACCGTTGACCGTTGACGCAGTTCGCCGTCTCCACTCCGCCCAGATCACCACCCCTACCCCCGCGAAAATCGCCGCGCCCGCGAGCGCGATGCGCGTGGTCAGCCGCTCCCCCTCGAGAACGAGGGGCGCGACGGCGGTGGTGAAGAGCGGCTGCAGGTAGATGAAACTGGTGACCAGGGTCGGCGAGGCTCGGCGCAGCGACCAGAGATTGAGGAAATAGGTGACGGTGGTGGGAAAGACCACCATGTACACGAGCCAGAGGGTCAGGTGCGTGGTGAGCGCCCCCTGGTTTACCGCCTCTCGCGCGCCGATGCCGAACGGAAGGATCCCGATCAACCCCGCGAAGGAAAGGCAGAAGGCAACCGTCACCGGGTGATAGCGCTGAAGCATTTCCTTGGACAGGAGAAAGGCCAGCGCATTGAACGCCATTCCGGTGAGTACCAGCACATTGCCCAGCGCTACTCCCGGCTCCAGCGAGACCCGGTCGGGTCCGATGAGGTAGACGGTGCCCGCCGCCGCAACCGCGACGCCCAGCCATTTCAGCGCCGACGGTCGGTCCTTCCCGAGAAGCCAGCCGAAGATCACCGTGAAAATCGGGATCATCGGGATCAGGATCGCGGCATTGATGGCCGTGGTCCGGGTCAGCCCGAGCAGGATCAGGAACTGGTTCCCTGCCCCACCCAGGACGCCGAGCAGAGCGAACCTGGCCCAGTCCCCCCCGCTCCGTGGCACCGTCCCCTTGATGAGCCGGTGCGCGGTAAAGAAGGCGACCGTCGCCACGATCATCCGCAGGGTGACGATCACCGGGGCGGGGACAATGGGAAGCAGGAACTTCCCGAGGATCACCCCACTCGCGTAAATGATCTGGACGACCAGAAGTGCCAGGACGACGGCCATTGCCCTTTTCTTTCAATGACTTATGATTGAATGGTTGTTCAGTCAATCATCTGACTTCCAGAGGCAATCCCATGAAGGATGCCATACTAGGAGCTGCCATCGAGGTCGTAGCGCTCCACGGGCTGAACAACTGGACAGTGGAGGAGGTCGCGAACCGGGCCCGATGCGCAAAGGGCCTGGTCAACTATCACTATCGGTCCAAGCAGGACCTGCTGGTCCAAGTCGCCGAGACCATTCGGGACGACCGCTCGGCCCACCGACTTGCCGCGGTCCAATCGTCGGGAGCCCCGGCACTGGACCGGCTCTGGGAGACGATCGTCAAGGAAGTCGAGTCCGGGTGGTTTGCGGCCTGGCTCAGCCTCCTCGCGGCGGAGGGACCGCTCCGCACCGCCGCCGGCTCCACCCCGAAGTCCCTGGACGCCCTGGCCCTGGCCCTCGGCAAAGCGCTCGACATCGGCGACCAGCTGGCTCCCCGGGCAACGCTGATCGAGGCGACCCTCGACGGCCTCCAGCTCGGCTTGCTGCAAGGTGCCTCCCCTGCCGCGATGGAGGAAGACTACCACCGCTTCTGGCTGACGGTGCTGCCATAAATAACGAGGGCGGACCGAAGCCCGCCCTCGTGGAGTCTTCAGTCCAGAGTCGCCAGTCCGGACCCTGCGGACTGAAGACCTGTGACTGACGACTACCTGATCCCCGCCGCCGTCTTGATCGCCCCCTCCTGCCAGTACTGTGATGCCAGCGTCTTCTGCCGGGGCCAGATCTCGGTGAGCGTCTCGCCCTCGTAGATCCGTCCATTCTTCATCACGTACTTGAGGCTGGTCGAGTTCCTGATGTCTGCCAGCGGATCCTTATCCAGCACCAGGATGTCGGCCATCTTCCCCGCCTCGAGACTGCCCAGATCGGCGCCCAGGCCAATCGCTTCCGCGCCGTAGATCGTCGCCACGCGCAATACATCGTGCGTGCTCATTCCCCCCGAACCCATCGACCAGAGCTCCCAGTGGTATCCCAATCCCTGAAGCTGACCGTGGCTTCCGATTCCGATCCGGGCGCCGTTCTCGACCATCCGCTTGGCGAACTCGGCGTGTTTCGGGAAGACGTATTCCTCCTGGCGGAACCACCCGCCGGGGCCCGGGCTCCCGCCCGATCCCGAGCCGCGCCGCCGCGACCGCGTATCGATCTGACTTTCCGGCATGAAGCGGCGGAGCTTCGCGTCGTCATGCACGTTCTCGGTCGCGTAGTAGTAATTCTCTCCGAACGGCCCGCCGTAGGAGACCAGGAGCGTCGGCGTGTTGGTCGTCTGCGACGCCTTGAAGAGCTCGACGACGTCGTTCTGAATCGGCGCGATCGGGAGCGCATGCTCGATGCCGGGATACCCGTCCATCGCGTGGGTGAGCTCGAGCTTGAAGTCGAGTCCTCCCTCGGTGGTGGGCATGATTCCGAGCTCTTTCGCGGCCATGATGATCCACTGCCGCTGCTGCCGGTTCCCCGCCATGTACATCTTGAGCGTCTTGGTATCCCAGTATTGGCTGTACCGTTTGATGACCGTTCGGGCGTGATCGAGATCGCGAATCGATTCGCCGTCTGGAATGCCCACCCCCGGGCCGGTGGTATACACCCGCGGCCCGAGCATCCCGCCGGTTTCCACCCTGTCCAGGTAGCTCAGGACGTCGGTGGTCTGGGTCTGCGGATCGCGGGTCGTGGTGACGCCGTACGCCAGCGTGGTCAGATACTCCCAGTGCTGGGCGGGGTGGATGCCCCACACCATCGCCTGGGCGTGGTAGTGGGTGTCGACGAAGCCGGGCAGCAGCGTTTTCCCGGTCACGTCCACGATCCTCGCGCCGCCGGGCACCGGGACCGTGCCCCGCTTGCCGATGGCGATGATGCGATTGTCGCGCACCACCACGTCGGCGTCGTCGATGATTTCTTTTCCCTTCATGGTGATGGCGCGTCCGCCGCGGAGCACCACGACGCCTTTCGGCGCATCCCTCGCCGCCAGCACCTTGATCCGCACCTCGTCGGGTTTGTACCCCGGCTTCTCATCCCGCTTTTTCGCGAGCTGGGTCGAATCGGCCCGCAGGAGCGCGATGCGAGAGGTGATGGAGTCGGGGACCGACGCGCCGGCCTTCTTGAGGCTGTCCGCTTTCGCGTTCAGGGTCTTCAGACTGTCGGCCCGCGCCGTCGCCAGCTTGGTACTGTCCGCCTTTGCCTTGTCCGTGGCTTTCTTCGCCGAATCAGTCCGGGCCGAATCGGCCTTGAGCACGACAATCCTGGAGCGGAGCGAGTCCGGCACGGCGGCCGACGCCTTGGTCAGACTGTCCGCGCGCGCGTTGAGCGTCTTGAGTGAGTCGGCCCGGCCCGCCGCGCGCCGGGTGCTGTCCGCTTTGGCCCGCTCGATGGCTTTGAGGCTGTCCTCGACCACTTTGGCCCGGTCGAGATTGTAGGTGACGAACGCGTTGCCGATGGCCCAGTGCACGGTGCGGCCGTCGGATCCCCAGGAGGGAAACTCTCCGCCGATGTCGGTGAGCTTCTTGACCGGCACCGGACCTCCCGACACCGACACGCTCGGCACCGGCCCGCCGACTCGCGGCACCGTGACCGTGTAGATGTCGGTTCCCGCGCGCACCAGCGCGAGATCACCCTTCGGTGCCATCAGGACCACCGCGGCGGCCGGCGGACCCTGCGCCCCTTCCATCGGGATCGTGTCCGCCGTGGCGTAGCCCCGCTCCCCGTCGACATCCGGGGAGGCCCCTATGCTCGGGCCCGGCACACCGGTCACCCGCAGGTGCTGCTTGATGTCGGTGCCGTCCCAGCGGAAGGAGACGAGGCCTTCTCCCCCGCTGTAGGCGTAGATCCGGGACGTGTCGGACGCAAAGTGGGCCCCGCTCCGGGCGCCCGTCGGCGAGATCAGCACCGCGTCACCGCCGGTGGTGGCGGAGACCCAGACGAATTCCCCTCCCAGCGTCCCGCCGTATTCGCGCTCGTCTCGCGCGGCGCCGCGCTCGGCGACGATCCGCGTCCCGCTCGGAGACCAGGCGAGGTTGGAGTACACCGCCGCCACGCGAGTGAGCTGCACCGGCCGCGCCCGCGCGCCGCCGTCCATCGCGATCTTCATGATGTGGCCGCCCGCGGCATCGCCCCAGCTCGCCCAGGCCAGCGCCTTCCCATCGGGAGACCAGACCGGATGGAACTGGCCGACCTCCGCCGGGTCCACGCGCTTCGGAGTGCCGCTGGGCAGGTCCGCCACGTACAGCCGGTCGAGCGCAGTGAAGACCACCCGCTTGCCGTCCGGCGAGACGACGGGATTCCTGATCTGCCGCACCGTCACCATCGCGGACGTGTCCACGTGGTAGGCGAACTTCACCTCCGGACCGACATCGACCTTCACCGCCGCGGTGAATGGAATGCGCTCGGCGCCGCCGCCGGCCACCGGGATCCGCCAGATTTCACCGCCGTAGGAGGCGACGACGAACCGCGAGTCGGGGGTGAAGGCATAACCCGGGAGCACATCGAGCGTCGCGCGGGACTCCTGGTCATCGCGCTGCACCGGATACGCCAGCCAGCGCTCTTCTCCGCTCACCATGTCGCGCACCATCAATCCGGTCTCGGTGCGGTACCGGGTGCCGTAGACGAGCCACTTCCCGTCGGGAGAGACCTGCGGCCGGAACGCCGAGCCGTAGCGTGACGTCATGGGACTCGTCTCGCCGGTCTCCCGGTCGTACCGACCCAGCTGATACTGCGGGAGGATCGTGTTGTACTGCCAATCGCCGTTTCGTCCCGCGAACCAGATGTAGCGCCCGTCGGGAGTGAATGAGGCGCCGATGCCCTTGAGATTGGCAGGCTCCCGCAGCACCGCGAGTCCGCCGCCGCCGTCGACGTGCCACATCTGGATCTTCGAGGCGCCGCCCAACCCGCCGGAGCGACTCGCGGCGATGTACTTCCCGTCGGGAGCCCACTCGGGCGAGACGAACAGATTTCCATTCCCCTGGGTGAGCTGGGTGGTGTCCTTCATGTCCAGCGAGAGAATCCAGAGATTGTCACCGCCGCTCCGGTCCGAGACGAACACCACCTTTTTCCCGTCGGGACTGAATCGGGGCTGGGCATCGAAGGCGAGCCCGCTGGTGAGGCGCGACGCGGTGCCGCCGGCAATCGGCAGGGTGTAGAGATCGCCGAGCAGGTCGAAGACGATGCTCTGCCCGTCGGGACTGACGTCGAGCGACATCCACGTCCCCTTCGACGTCGTGAATTCCGCCTTGCGGGTCGCGTCGAGTGGAAGCGGCCTGCGCGGCGGACCGCCGGCGGCACCAGGACCCGCGGGGGCCTGGGCGGAAAGCGTCGCGACAAGAACGAGAAGCGCGGGAACGGCTCGTAGAGTGTTTTTCATGGGGCTCACCGGATCCCGGCTTGGGCGTTGGGTGCGGAATGGCGCCAGGGCTGATCGGTGGCGGGTCGCTGCCGCGGCCACAGCTCGTCCAGCGAATTCCCGTCGTACAGCCTGCCGTTCTTCATCACGTATCGAATCGTGTTGGTGTTGCGAAGATTCTGGAGCGGATCCTGATCGAGCACGATCAGGTCGGCGAGCTTGCCGGCCTCCAGCGAGCCGAGATCCTTGCCCAGCCCGATCGCCTCGGCGCCGTAAATCGTCGCGACCCGCAGCGCGTCGTGGGGCGCCATCCCGCCGCTCGCGATGTTCCAGAGCTCCCAGTGGTAGCCGAGCCCCTGGAACTGCCCGTGGCTTCCCACACCGGCACGGCCGCCGCCTTCGATCAGTTCCTTGATCCAGGCGGCGTACTTCGGGAATGCGTATTCCTCCTTCATGAACCAGCCCCCCGGTCCCGGGCTGCCACCGGCACCCTGTCCCCGACGGCGCACCTTGGAATCCAGCTCCTCGGGATGGGTGAACCGCTGCACCTTGGGATCCTCGGCCGGGCTTTCATTCGTGTAGTAGTAGTTCTCCGCCCACGGCCCGCCGTACTGCACGATGAGCGTCGGCGTGTTGGTCGTCTGGGTTTCCTTGAACAGCTGGACCACGTCACCGAACGCGGGGACGATCGGCATCGCGTGCTCGATGCCCGGATAGCCGTCCATCGTGTGCGTCATGTTCAGGCGATAGTCGAGTCCGCCTTCGGTCGTCGGCATCAGCTTGAGCTCGCGCGCGGCCATGATGAGCCACTGCCGCTGCTGCCGGTTTCCCGCCATGTACATCTTGAACGTCTTGGTGTCGTAGTAGTCGCTGTAGCGCTTGAGCACGTTCCGCGCATTGTCGAGACTCATCACCCTGTCGCCGCTGAACACGCCGGGGCCGGTCGAGTAGATCCGGGGTCCGAGCGCCGAGCCCGCTTCCACCCGGTCGCCATAGGTCAGCACGTCGGTGGTGGCGGTCTGGGGATCGCGCGTGGTCGTCACGCCGTAGGCGAGGTTGGCTAGGTAAATCCACGGCTGGGTCCAGTGCATTCCCCACGCCGGCCACATATGGGAATGGGTGTCCACGAAGCCGGGAATGATCGTCTTGCCGGCGACGTCGATCACCCGCGCGCCGGCGGGATCGGCGCCGCGCGGTCCGACGCTCACGATCCGGTTGTTCCGGATCACGATGTCGGCGTTCTCGATGATCTCGTGGCCTTTCATCGTCAGCGTCCTGGCACCACGCAGCACCACCGTGCCCTGCGGGATGTCCCGCTCGGCGGCGAGGGTCACCCGCTGCTCGAGTGGACGGTAGGCGGCCCGCGCCCGCGAGGCGGAATCGGCTCCCGCGCGACGCAGGCTGTCGTCGACCGCCTGCGCCCGCGTCAGATCGTAGGTGACGAAGGCGTTGCCGATCGACCAGTGCACCGTCCTGCCGTCGCTGCCCCACCAGGGGAATTCTCCGCCGATGTCGGTGAGCCGCCGGACCGGCACCGCGGCGCTGTCGGGCTTGCTGACGTTGATGACCGGCGTCGGCCCGCCGACCCGCGGTACCGTCACCACGTAGAAGTCGTTGTTGTAGACCACGAGCGCCTGGTCACCCTTCGGCGCCATGATGATCGGTCCGGCGGGAAATCCGCCGAGCGTCGGCTCGCGGTCGTCCAATTCGCGGGGCATGACGATGTCGGAGCCCTTGGACTGCACCCGGTTGGTCGCCGTGAAGGGGAGCGGTCCGAGCGCGCGGAGGTGCTGCTTCACGTCGGTGCCGTCCCAGCGCATCGAGACCAGCCCCTGCGCAAAGTCGAATGCGTAGATCCGGGTCGTGTCGGTGGTGAAGTGGGGCACCGCCTTGTTCCCGGTGCGCGCGATGACGGTGAGGTCTCCGCCGGTCGCCGGCACCCAGACGAATTCCGCTCCGGGGGTGGGGAAGAACGGATCGTACGATTCCTTGAAGTCGCGCGACGCCGAGCGCACCGCGACGATCCGGCGGCCATCGGGGGCCCAGGCGAGCTGCTGATAGAGCGCGGGAACCCGAGTGAGCTCCACCGGCGCTCCGCCGGCGAGATTGGCCCGCATGATGTGGCCGCCGTCACCGTCCCAGGTCGCATACGCGATCGCGGTGCCGTCGGGAGCCCAGGTCGGAGTGTATTCACCGATGTCCTGATCGCTCACCCGACGGGGTGTACCACCGGGGAAGTCCATCACGTACAACCGGTCGAGGGCGGTAAAGGCGATCCGCCGGCCGTCGGGTGAAGGCACCGCATCCCGGATCTGCTTGACCGTAAACGTCGGGTTGTCGTCGATCCGATAGTCGAACGCCAGGCGGGGTCCGACCGCGACCTGCGCATCGACGCTGAAGGGAATCTTCGTCGCGGGGGTGCCGTCGACCGGTACTCGCCAGATCTCGCCACCGTAGGAGATCACCACCGCCTTCGAATCGGGCGTGAAGGCGTAGCCCGGCAGCACATCCATGCTCGCGAGCGACTCCTGGTCGTCACGCTGAATCGGAAACGCGAGCCATCGCTCTTCACCGCTCGCGAGCTCGCGGATCCGGAGCCCCGTCTGGGTATCCTGACGGGAGCCGTAGGTCAGCCACTTCCCGTCTCGCGACAACGCGGGTCGAAACGCCGAGCCGTATCGAGCGGACATTTGCGTCCGGGTGCCAGTCTCCCGGTCGTAGACGCCGACCTGGTACTGCGGCATGACCGCGTTGTATTGCCAGGCGCCCTGGCGCTGTTCGTACCAGATGTAGCGCGAGTCGGCGCCGAACGCCGGACCCATCAGACGGGGGCCGCCCACGCCACCCATCTGGAGACCATGTCCGCCGCGCACGTGATAGATCCAGAGTTTTTCGAGCGCGAACGGCGTGCTCTTGGCCACGACGATGTAGTCGCCATCGGGCGTCCACACCGGCGAGAGGTAGCCGTTGTCCACTCCCTTGGTGAGCTGGACGGTGTCCCGGCCATCGACCGACATGATCCAGACGTTGTCGTCGCCGCTCCGGTCGGAGACGAAGGCGATGCGTTTTCCGTCGGGACTCCAGCGGGGCTGCATGTCGTGCGGCATGCCGCTGGTGAGGCGGGTCGCCTTGCCGCCGGTGACCGGGATCGTGTAGAGGTCGCCGAGCAGGTCGAACACGATCGACTGCCCGTCGGGGCTCACGTCGAGGGATATCCAGGTTCCCTTGGTCGTCGTGAATGTGGCGTAGCGATCGGGCTGGAGCGGCAGTCCCGGTTTGGGGAGCTGGGCTCGGCTCGCGGTCGGGAGGCCAATCAGGAGTACGACAACGGCAAGAGCGCGCATCGCGCTGGCGCGGGAAAGCATGGGACGGCTCCACATCGATGAGGATGGTGGGGGCGCAACAACTGAAAATACCTACGAGGCCAGGGCCCGGGCGGTTGCGCCGTCCACGAGGCGAGGGATAAGCTACCGTCGCGGTGCGATTTTCGGAGGGGCCCGATGACCTGCCGTTGGTGTTCCCTGCTCCTCATCCTGGCGGCCACCGGCGGCGGGGATCTGGCTGCCCAGACCCGGCTGCCGGAGGTCAGGATCGCGGGCAAAACCGCCTGCCAGATCCACCCCGACTCCGGTGCGGCCACCGCCGACCTCTGGATCGACGCAAAATCCGCCCTCGAAAGCGCCGCGACCGGCGATTCCGCCTCTCCCACCTTCCTGGTCCAGCACTGGCGGCGCACCCTGGGACCCAATCTCGGCCTCCGCTGGGAGCGCCGTGACACGACCCATGTCACGACCCGGCAACCGTTTTCGAAGAAGACCCCCGCCAACCTCGAGCGGGCCGGGTACATCCAGGGAAAATGGGATGTGCTGACCTACTATGGACCGGGTGCGGATCTCCTGCTCTCCGAACGATTCCTCCGGCTGCACTGCTTCCGGCGGGAGACGGGAACGGGGGCTCGATCGGGGCTCCTGGGGCTCGCCTTCGAGCCGCTGCCTTCCCAGCAGCTTCCCGATGTGGAGGGGGTGCTCTGGATCGATCCGGTGCTCCACCTGCTCCGGGACATCGAGTACACCTGGACCAATGCTCCGCCCGAGGCCCGGGCTCCGGCGGTCGGGGGACGGGTCGACTTTGCCCGGCTCGCGAGCGGCGGATGGATCATCCAGCGCTGGAACATGCGGATGCCGAGGGCATCGGACATGCCCGGTACGGGATTCGGGGGATACACCGATCAGGGAGGTGAAGTCCTCGCGGTCGGCGGGCCCCGCCCGCGGCGGCGCCCATAGCCATGCGGCTACCCTCGCTCGAAACGGCGGTTCGAACCGCCCGGGCCACCGTCGCGCGCTTCCCGATGGCGATGCTGTCCGCCTTCGTGGCCGCGGGCACCGCGATGGGAATGATCGACAACTCCTCGAACGACGAGCTCCCGAGACTCCTCGCCACCGCGGTGCTCGGCCTCCCCCTCTTCACTGCATCGGTCACCAGCGCTGAGCGGCGCGGGATTCTTCCCCGGCATCGCTGGATCGTCGACATCGCGATGGCCGCGGGACTGGTGTTCCTGTATCTGTCGTCGCTGGACTGGACCGATGATCACGCGGTGCTGCGTTTCATCCAGCTCCTGGTGGCGGCGCATCTCCTGGTGGCGATCGCTCCCTACCTGACCGGCGCACGACTGGACGGCTTCTGGCAATTCAATCGCATCCTCTTTCTCCGCTACCTGATCGGCGCATTCTACGCGGCGGTGCTCTGGGTGGGACTGTCGGTGGCGCTCGCGGCGCTCGACAAGCTGTTCGGAGTCGATTTCGACGGCGAGGCGTACGGGCGTCTCTGGGTGTTCATGGCGTTCGTCTTCCATCCCTGGTTCTTCCTCTCCGGCGTGCCCAGGGACTACGCCGAGCTGGAAACGCGGGACGACTATCCGACCGGACTCAAGGTTTTTACCCAGTTCGTGCTGATGCCGCTGGTCGTGATCTACCTCGGCATCCTCACCGCGTACCTCGGCAAGGTGATCGTGACCCGGAGCTGGCCCAATGGCTGGATCGGGTATCTCGTCTCCAGCGTTTCGGCGACGGGGGTCCTGGCCCTCCTGCTGGTGCATCCGCTTCGGGAGCGCGCCGACAGCCGATGGGTGAACGGGTACGGACGCTGGTGGTTCGTGGCACTGCTCCCGTCGCTCGGCATGCTGCTCGCCGCGATCGCGAAGCGGGTGGGGCAGTACGGAATCACGGAGCAGCGCTATTTCCTCCTGGTACTGGCGCTCTGGCTCACCGGCCTCGCGATTTTCTACGGGGTGACCGCCTCACGCAACATCAAGCTGATCCCGATGACCCTCTGCGCGGTGGCGCTGGTGACGTCGATGGGTCCGTGGAGCGCCTACGC